>Ga0209056_10001475_pt1 | contig 25967 bp, 20 predicted proteins | sample GraSoiAngelo_114_FD_185876 | JGI IMG/M metagenome (GOLD analysis project Ga0209056, IMG submission 185876) | Grasslands soil microbial communities from the Angelo Coastal Reserve, California, USA - 14_0903_13_40cm (SPAdes) (version 2) | ecosystem: Environmental > Terrestrial > Soil > Grasslands... | reverse complement strand
CGCGGGCGGCCGCGCGACATTGGTCCCAAAACCCGATGTTAAAATTGATCCGTCAGGCATCGGTCCCGCGCGACGCCTTCCCGCCAACCCCGCCAGGTCCGGAAGGAAGCAACGGTAACGGGCTCTTGCGTGTGCAGTGGGTCTCCGGTGCCTGACTTAAAACCAGCTGTTGGTCGTTGGCTCTTGGCTGTTGGCTTGCGGTTCCACGGTTGACTGTCGATCCGGGCTCCGTACTTCTCCCTACATTTCAGTTGCGAATTTCCGCTAAAGTACCTTGCATGCTGCGCCGAAGAAATCAGCATGATGCCTTCCCCCTCCTACGTTGCTCGCGAGCAGGAAAGTCCTGAGAACTACAGGCGATTCTTATTCTCGGCTGTGCCTATGTGGATCTTTGACAGGAAGACGCTGGAGATTCTAGAGGTGAATGACGCAGCAACGGAGACCTACGGATATTCGCGCACCGAGTTTCTGAAGATGACGATCCTGGATTTTCGGCCGTCGGAGGACATTCCCAAAGTGCTGCAGTCCGCGTTGGGTGCGCCGGGAAGCAGGCCCAGCGAGCCGGTGTGGAGACATCGGAAGAAAGATGGCACAGTGTTTCCAGCGAAAGTGTTGAGCTGGCAAATAACTTTTGACGGACATCAGGCTGCGCTGGTTTTAGCGGAAGCAGTTCGCGCTGCGTCGGCCCAAAACTGGCCCGGGACATAAGGAAGGAAATTTAAATCGTGCTGCGTTTCTGGTCAGCCGAACTCGGGTTCAGAGCTTCCAAAGGCGGATAGGAACGGGGCTCCATCAGCGTGACTTCCACAGGAAATTTCCCGCGGCGCAAAGCATCGATCAGCATTTCCACAGCCCGGCCAGCCAGCGGTGGCGTAACAACCGTTGCCGCCAGCAGACCTTGCTTCACCCACGCTTGGCCGGTTTTTGGCACCCCATCCACACCCAGGAAGGGCAGATTGCTCCAATGATCTTTGACATCGCTTCCCGTGAACTGCTGGAATGCTTTCATGGCGCCTGCGGCCATCGCATCATTTTGCGCTGAGATGACATCAATCTGTGCGCGCTGCGAAGTACTAAGTTGGAGCCAATTATTGATCGCCTTGAACGCGCTGGCTTCCGTCCATTGCGCTTTGATGGTTTTGATTTGCACGGTTGCCGGCTTGGTTTCGAGCATTCCGGCCATTCGCAGTTTTGCCGCATCGGTATCGGAAGGTCCCTGGATGTACAGAACCGTGCCGCCTTTCGGCAACAGCTTGCCGAACTGCAGACCTTGAATGCGACCTACTTCCTGATTGTCGGCGGCAAGAGAGAAAACCGGAGCGCTACACGATTGCCGGAGTTGCCGAACGTAGCCGACCTCGCGATTCAAGACGACCCAGGCAATTCCCGCGTCCACCGCAGCCTTGGCCACTTGTGGAAGACCGGTGCCACCAACGGGCTCGAGAATGATGCCGTCGGGCCGGAGCTCAGCGTCGCCTTGAATGAACTTCAGGATTTGTTGGCTCTGCTGAATGCTGTCATTGTCAGCATAGAGGACCTGCACTCCAACACCCAGGTTCCGTGCTGCTTCCTCGGCCGACGCTGCCTGCTCCACCTGGTAATCGTTATCTTGAGTGAGAAGGGATACTACGATTGTAGGCTTCGTGGCCACAGGCAAATCATACGCCGGAATCGTCGCTCAGCAAGCATAACCGCCGTAATCAGGGCACGGGGGATGCCGTAAGTATTGGCGATTCTGCCGTGCCTAGTTACAATAACGATTCCGTGCTCGCCACATCTGGAGAACTTCTAATTTGAACATGCCAATGCGCGCCAAGATCACTGCCCTGGGCACCTATGTGCCGCCCCGGGTAATGACCAATGCCGACTTCGAGAGGATCGTAGAAACTTCGGATGAATGGATAGTCAGCCGCACTGGCATTCGCGAGCGTCACGTTGTGGACAATGGCGTTGCGACCAGCGATCTGGCGGCAGAAGCGGCCAAGCGCGCATTGGTAGAACGCGGTATTGACGGTAACGAAATAGAGGCGATTGTGGTGGCGACCGTCACTCCCGACATGCTTTTCCCTTCGACGGCATGCCTGGTACAGCACAAGCTTGGAATCAAAAAGGTTTGGGGATTTGATCTTTCCGCAGCTTGCTCGGCATTTGTGTACGCACTGCAGACGGGAGCACAGTTTGTCGGTACCGGTGCACACAAGAAAGTGCTGGTCATCGGTGCGGATGTGATGTCTTCGATTCTCGACTATACCGATCGTGCCACCTGCATTCTCTTTGGTGACGGGGCCGGGGCCGTGCTTCTGGAGCCTTCGGAGGATGATGCCGGAATTATTGATTTCGAGCACGAAGTGGATGGCTCGGGCGGGTGTTCTCTGTACATGCCGGGCGGCGGCAGCCTGCACCCTTCAACGCATGAGACGGTTGATCAAAAGATGCACTATGTCCACCAGGATGGCCAGTCGGTATTCAAGTTCGCAGTGAAAAAAATGGCCGAGGTGTGTGAGACCCTGTTGGCCAGGAACAAAGTCAAGGCAAGCGACATTGATTGCTTTATTCCGCATCAGGCCAACCAGCGAATCATTTCAGCCACTGCTGACCGGCTCGGGCTGAAGCCTGAGAGTGTAATTATCAATATTGAACGTTACGGGAACACCACCGCAGGAACTATTCCGTTGGCCATGCAAACGGCACGAGAGCAAGGCAAGCTGAAGAAGGGCGATCTGGTTCTGCTGGCGTCGGTGGGGGCGGGATTCACGGTCGGAGCCACGTTGCTGCGCTGGAGCTTTTAAAAGTAGCTGTTGGCTCTTGTCGGCTACGCCGATTGGACGCCGAGCTAAAGCTCGCACCCATGCGTTCGCAATTCTTCCCAGGGCTTACGAGTCTGTTAGAAGCTTCTTACGCCCATTTGGGGCTGAGTCATTTCCCACTTCCACCCCGGGCTTCCGCCTGGACTGCATTCTGGCGCCGCTTCGCGGCTGGGAATTACGATTCGCTTGCCGCTTGTGGTTCGGAGTTTGAGTTCTCACTCAGACTCTTACGCCCTGGGCTATTTTATATTTCGCCGCTGCGCGGCTGGTGTGCGGCAGATGATAGGCTCTGTTGGAACCCACAATTTCAAGGACCACTCATCTCCTCGCAATCCTGATGTGCCCTTCTAAATTATTGCGTTACGCGGTTGCTGGGTCGCATGTAATGGGTTTTCTGGGATTCGTTACCCCTCGCAACGCGAACCAAGGGCTGACGTCTGAATATGCTCGCTAACTTTTCCATCTGAGCACCCGAAGACGACATCTATTTAAAATAGCTTCAGATGGCATCTCACCACGAAGAAGAGGTCCTCGGCAAAGCGTATGACAGCCGGCTAATGAAGCGGCTGCTGACGTATATGCGCCCATACAGATGGCGAGGAACGGTAGCGGTCATCTCGATTGCACTGAAGGCAATTGCAGATGTAATCGGACCGCTGATGACGCTTCTTGCCATGGACAAATACCTGGCGCCAACCCATGAGCCATTCCCTCTTCTGGATCGCTGGTTGAGCCAAAAGCCTTTGACCGGCATTGCACAGGTTGGCGGCCTGTACGTCGCGCTCATACTTTTCAGTTTTCTACTCGAATACCTCCAAACCTATCTCATGCAGTGGGCTGGACAGATGGTCATGTTCGATCTGCGCAGCGAAATCTTCCGGCATCTGCAGCGCATGCACATTGGTTTTTATGACAAGAATCCAGTAGGCCGACTGGTAACTCGGGTGACGACCGATGTAGATGCGCTGAATGAAATGTTTACCTCGGGCGTGGTCTCGATTTTCGAAGACGTATTCGTGCTCGCCGGAATTCTGACGGTCATGCTTTGTGTGAATTGGAAGCTGGCGTTGATCACATTCGCTGTAGTCCCACTGATTTTCACTGCCACAAATATTTTTCGTAACCGGGTCCGCGATTCTTATCGGCGGATTCGAGTTGCAATCGCCCGCATCAATGCCCATCTGCAGGAACACGTGAGCGGCATCGTGGTATTGCAGCTGTTCAACCGCGAAGAGAGAGCCTTCGACGCCTTCTCTGAAGTTAACGCGCAGCACATGGAAGCGTTCAAAGACGCAATCATGGCGCACGCTGTTTATTACCCGGTCGTCGAGGTGCTCTCCTCCGTGGCAATTGCGTGTGTCATTTGGTTTGGAGGACGCGGTGTGCTTAGCGGCTGGACAGTAAAGGGGGTAACACTCGATTTTGCAGCAAATGGTTCCCTGCTTCGTATTGTGAACAATGCCGCGACTTTGGGAGTCCTGAGCGCGTTTATCCAATATGCGCAGCGCTTCTTTCGTCCCATTCAGGACCTCAGCGAAAAGTACAACATCCTGCAATCAGCGATGGCGGCTGCGGAGCGGGTGTTCAAGTTGCTCGACACTCCGGCAGAGATTCAGGAGCCGCCGGTCACAACAAAAGCTGAAGGACCCGGACGCATCGAGTTCGATCATGTGTGGTTTGCCTATAGGAATGTGCCGAAAGAAGATCCTTCGGGTACGAATGGGGATGTAGGCCAGCAAGCATCGTCGAGCGATGCTCGACCGGACGGGCGGGGGCGCCCGTCCCCACATGGTCTATCTTCCACACAAACTGCTCCAACAGGGCCGGATTGGGTGCTGCGGGACGTCAGTTTTGTTATTGAGCCCAGCGAGACGGCTGCCATTGTTGGCCACACCGGAGCGGGAAAGACGACTCTGATTTCCTTGCTCCTGCGCTTCTATGACGTGCAACGCGGTGCGATCCGAATTGATGGTGTGGATATCAAGCAAATGGCTTTGGCCGATTTGCGACGCCGATTTGGTGTCGTTCTCCAGGACCCGTTTCTGTTCACCGGAACGATAGAAGGCAACATTCGCCTTGGAACCGACTGGATCTCAGACGAGCAGGTACGGCAGGCAGCAGAAGATGTGAATCTCTCAGACTTTATTCACAATCTTCCCAACACCTACAAAGAAGAGGTTCGCGAGCGCGGCTCCACGCTTTCCACGGGACAGAAGCAGTTGATTTCGTTCGCCCGTGCATTGGCCCACGCGCCGAAGATCCTTATCCTGGACGAGGCCACTTCAAGCGTGGATACAGAAACCGAGTTCAAAGTGCGCGATGCACTCGGCAAAATGGTCGAAGGGCGCACTTCGATCGTCATTGCGCACCGGCTTTCCACGGTACAACGCGCAGACAAGATCATCGTTATGCACAAGTCGGAGTTGCGCGAGATGGGAACTCACCAAGAACTGCTGGCGCAGCGCGGCATCTACTACAAACTTTATCAACTCCAGTACAAGGACCAAGAACTCGGAGTTGTACCGTCCGTGACGGCAGGTGCAGACGATTAGTTCTTCTCTCCTCCCATCATTTTTTGAACCTGACCGTCTATACTTGCGTACTCCGTAGCAGCTTTCCAACTCCACGACGAGAGGACGCCGGTCTTTATGCCAAATGTATGCCGAGGTTTTCTGCTGCAGTTCCTCATGCCGGTGATGATTCTCTGCGGTGTTGCAGTTTCTCAGGAAAAGACTTTCGCAACTGATGCAAACCCGAAGTACCGGAATCCAAATCTCGCGATTGAGGACCGCGTTGCCGACTTGCTCTCGCGCATGAGACTGGAAGAAAAAGTTCAGCAGCTTGCCGGCGGAGGCGAAGGCCAGACCGAGGTGATCGATCCCACGGGAACTTATACATCTGAAACCGCGCGAGCAACATTGACGCGCTGGTGGGACCCCGACCTGCCGTTCACACCAAAGAAATCTGCCATTCTGCGCAATGGCGTGCAGCGGTATCTGAAGGAAAAAACCCGGCTAGGAATTCCGCAGCTGTTCATGGGCGAGTCTTTGAATGGATTCATGGAGTACGGCAGTACCAGCTTTCCTCAGGCAATCGGACTCGCGAGCACGTGGGACCCTGATTTAGTGAAGCAAGTATTCACGGCGGCTAGCGACGAAGCTGGCTCGCGCGGTGTAGGACAAGTGTTCACGCCGGTGCTTGACCTGGCGCGCGATCCCCGCTGGGGGCGCACCGAAGAGACGTATGGCGAAGACGCGTATTTAGTTTCGCGAATGGCGGTGGCGGCGGTAACCGGCCTGCAGGGAGACGCGTTCAACCTGAACCGTCATCATGTGATCGCGACCATGAAACACTTCGCGGTGCACGGACAACCGGAAGGCGGTACCAACACTGCGCCGGGGAATTTTTCAGAACGAATCATTCGGAAAATTTTCTGGTTCCATTTGAAGCAGCTGTCAAAGACGGGCATGTGGGCAGCGTGATGGCTTCTTACAATGAGATTGATGGTATTCCTTCCCACACAAATCACTGGCTGCTCGATAAGGTGTTGCGGCAGGAGTGGGGCTTTGGTGGCTTTGTCACTTCCGACGGCGACGGACTGCAGATGCTGGTAAACACCCACCACGTGGCGGGCACCAAAGCAGATGCCGCACGGCTGGCGCTTTCGGCGGGTGTGGATTACGACTTGTCGGATGGATCCGTCTATCGAACGCTGATTTATCAGGTGAAGCAAGGTATGGTTCCCGAGAGTGAAGTTGATCGCGCTGTGGCGCGTGTGCTGGCGACCAAGTTCCGGCTGGGGCTGTTCGAGAATCCGTATGTTGATCCCGATAACGCAGAAAAAAACACGAACAGCGATGAACACCGTGCCCTTGCGCTGAAGGCGGCGCAAAAGACAATTGTTCTACTCAAGAATGACAAAAACCTGCTGCCCCTCGATTTGAGCAAACTGAAAACCATCGCGGTAATTGGGCCGAATGCCGACGGGCTGCATCTTGGCGGATACAGTCGCGGTCCGGCGCATAGCGTAACAATTCTGCAAGGCATTCAGGAACGGGTCGGGTCTAAGGCGAAAGTTGTATTCGCCGAGGGCTGCCGTTTCACCAACAAGCACCAGGATTGGCATGGCTGGTTTGACGACAACGTCGAGCTGGTTGATCCCAAGACTCAGGCGGACAAAATCAAAGCAGCCGTTGACGCAGCGAAGAGTGCTGACGTGGCAATTCTGGTCGTCGGCGAAAACGAGAGCACGAATCGCGAGGCGTGGTCAGAGCAGCATCGCGGAGACCGGGACTCGCTCGATTTGCTTGGGGCCCAGAACGATTTGGTCAAGGCGGTGGTCGAAACCGGCACCCCAACTGTGGTCTTGCTGATCAACGGCAGGCCGCTCTCCATCAATTACATCGCAGAGCATGTTCCAGCGATCCTTGAAGGTTGGTATCTGGGACAAGAAGGCGGAACGGCGGCGGCGAATTTGCTGTTTGGGGACGTGAATCCGGGAGGGAAATTGCCGATTACATTTCCGCACTCGGTCGGCGATCTGCCGGATTTCTACAATCACAAACCTTCGGCGAACCGAAGCTACGCTTTCAGCACGCGGCAGCCGCTCTATCCCTTCGGATATGGGTTGAGTTATACGACATTCAAGTTTGAAAACCTGCGGGTGGAGCCTGCACAAATTTCGTCGGGCGGGACGGCAAAGGTCAGCGTAGAAGTGAGCAACACCGGATCGCGCGATGGCGATGAAGTTCCGCAGCTGTACATTCATCAGAAAATTGCATCGGTCACGCGGCCAGTTATGCAGCTGAAAGGATTCCAGCGAATCATGTTGAGAGCGGGCGAAAAGAAAACGGTTGCCTTCACAATTACTCCCGACACGCTTTCGATGCTCAACACCGAAATGCACAAAGTTGTGGAGCCAGGAATTTTTGAAGTGATGGTCGGCCCTAGCTCCGACCAGACGAGCACCATCACGCTGGCGGTCACGGGACCACAGGGCGAATCCGGTTTACCGCTCCCGGCTCCGCCACCGGTGGGATCGGAATCCGGCGCAGTCAGCAACTTTGATAATCTGAAGGTCGTGGCGAGGTTCGGGTCGTGGATGACGACTTCGGATTCCGAAGCTGGTGGAAAATCAACATCCTCAATGCAAGCGGTATTGGGCGGAGCGAACGGCAGCAAAGGCGCGTTAAAAATATCCGGTGAGCTCGTCTCTGGAGGAGCGCCTTTCAACTGGGCGGGGGTGTTCTTCTTCCCGGGTGCGTCACCAAATGATTCAGCCAATTTGTCGAGCAAGAAAATGCTGTCTTTCTGGGCCAAGGGCGACGGCAAGAATTACGCTGTGGCAGTTCAAACCGAATCCAATTCTGGACAGATGCCAGCGATTCAGATGTTCACCGTGGACCCGGAGTGGAAGCAGTATTCGTTTGCGTGGTCTGCGTTCAAGACCGATGGCAGCGATATTCGTCGGAATCGCTTTCGCGCACGCGCAAGAGCCGGGCAAATTTGAATTCGAGATTGATGAAGTGGAGATCAAGTGACGTGTTCTCTTTTCGTTCGGCGAGCCTGGACGACGATGAAAATCGTGAGGACCGGGCCGGGTGTATACTCTCCCCGCGTAGGACGGGGTAATAACACAACGATTATGATTGATCTTGACTGGTGGCAGACACATTGCCGGCTGGAAACTTTACCCTTGCTTGGGCGCTCCCATGTTGCGCCAGATGCGGGTTAGCGATCAAAACAATCCGATAGTCCAACGCGGTTACGGACGCTTATCGCGAAGGTGGATTGCGCTTTTCGAAAGTGCAAAGGACCGTGCATGAACGTTCACCTGATTAACCCGAGCAGCGTTTCATTTGGTACCGCCTTAATCACTCCTCGATGGCAGTACGTTCTTGCTGCCGCCACGCCAAAAAGCTTTGGTGATCCCATTCTGGTTGATGAAACGCTGTTTCAGATGGATCCCGAACGCATTCAACCGGGGGACGCAGTCGGTATTGGAATTCATACAGCAAACGCGTTGCGTGGATACGAAATCGGAAAGATCGCGCGCGAACGTGGCGCATACGTGATTTTTGGCGGAATTCACGCCACACTTTACCCTCAGGAAGCAATCGAGCTTGGCGGAGCACATGCGGTAGTAAAAGGTGACGGAGACATCGCCTGGGCCAAAGCGTTGGCGGACTGCCGCTCAGGAATTCCCAAGCCGCTGTACTTAGGTGGTCAGATCGAAGCCAGCGACTTTGTGGCGGCAAGATGGGACCTGGTCCCGCGCGATCGTTACATGTGGGCGTCGGTGCAAACAGTTCGCGGCTGTCCCAAGCATTGCTCTTTTTGTTCGGTTTGGAGGACCGACGGACAGCGTCCGCGCCAGCGCACTTCGGATGTGGTCATCGAAGAAATTGTGCAATTGCGGCGGCTCGGCTTCCGCTTTATAGCGCTCGCGGACGATAATTTTTATCCGGTCACGCAGACCGATCTCAAACTCGCCGAGCAGCAAAAGAACACTGCGCGATTGAACGAGCTCAAAGCCATCCGCAACGAGCGATTTGAATTGATGTCGCGCCTGGCGCAGCTTCCCGACGACATGGTTTTCTTCACCCAGATCACAATGGAGGCCGCCGAAGACACCGAATTCCTTGATGCAATGAAAGCGGCACGCATTAAAGGCGCGCTGGTAGGAGTGGAGTCGGTAACTCCGGCAGGACTGAAAGATGTTTACAAAGATTTCAACTTGGCTGGAGAGAACCTGACTGAGCGCCTACGTACTTTTCGCCGGCACGGCGTGCACGTACTAGGCTCTTTTATTTTTGGCTTGCCCAGCGATCGTCCGGAGACGTTTGCCGCAACCGTCGCCACAGCGAAGAGCGCTGACGTCACGTTCGCACAGTTTGTCACGCTCAGCCCGTACCCGGGGACGGTGGACTTCATACGCTGGGAAAAAGGCCTAGGCCCGAATCCGCCAACTATTGCGGGAGTTCCACTGACGCGGCGCTGGCTGATTCCGCAGGCGCTTCGTCCTAAGTTGTATTGGGACCATCCAGTGATGTCAGCAGAGGAAATCCGCTCACGCACTCAGGAGGTTTGGGATGACTTTTATAGTTTCTCTTCGGTTTGGCGGCGTTCCAAGTTCATTAAGTCAAGCCGCGGCCGGCTGGCGTTTGTTCTGATTTCGAAAATCTATCGTCAGATGTATGCCGATACCGGCATCGCCACCGACAGCGCGCGCGTCTCGCGCTCAGGAAAATGGGTGCGTCTATTGGCCAAGCCTTGCCGACATCTATTTGCCGGACGACCCATGCCCGACCTGCAGGTACCACAGACGGCTGCGTCCACTTTTGCCGGCAGTGCTGCGGACTGATCTCGCCTTTACAATGCAGCTGTGCGAATTCTGATCTCTGCTGGTGAAGCATCCGGGGAAATGTATGGCGCGCAGTTGATAGGAGCCCTGCGGCGCTGCGCAGACCATGTGGCGACGGACGCTCCTTCGACAAGCTCAGGGCAGGCTCTCATCCCTCCGGCTGAGTCTCAGAGTCAGCTAGAGTTTTTCGGTGTCGGCGGTGAGAAGATGCGCGCAGCCGGATGCGATACTGTCGTTGATGCGAAGGACCTCGCGGTCGTCGGTATCACCGAAATTCTGAGTCATCTGCCGAAAATCTGGAGTCTCTTTCACAAGCTGATCGCTGAAGCCGACAAGCGCAAGCCTGATCTGGCCATCGTCATTGACTCGCCTGCGTTCAACTGGCGGGTTGCGCGGCAGATGAAAAAACGTGGCATTCCAGTCGTCTATTACGTTTGCCCGCAGTTTTGGGCTTGGAGGCAAGGGCGCGTGCGTCTGCTTGGCAAATACATTGATAAGGCGCTGGTGATCTTTCCCTTCGAGGAAAAGTTTTACCGCGATCGTGGAGTGGCTGCGGAGTTCGTGGGACACCCACTGGCCGATCTTCCCCGCCCTGCCGTTTCACGCGACGAGTACGCCGCGCCAAATGGACTCGATCCGGCGAAACCGTGGATCACTCTGATGCCCGGCAGTCGCGTGAAAGAAATCCGGATGAATTTGCCGGGGATACTCGGGGCGGCGAGGCTTTTGGGGGAGGACTATGACTACTTGCTTCCAGTCGCGCCGAATCTGGCTCGCGATTCTATTCAGCGTCTCATCCCACAATTCACTCATTCGTACGACGCACGCGTGGGCCCGGACGTTCCCGTCCGGGCGGGCGAGCCGCGCTTGCCAAATGCCGCGCGAAGCGCGGCAGGGCGGGTGAGGGCAACCGCCCCTACGTGTTCCCAGGTCGGGTCCGCCGAAGTTACGCTGCATCTCGTCCCCGACGCTCTCTCTGCCCTGGCACACTCTCGTGCGGGAATCATCGCCAGCGGCACGGCCACGGTGGAAGCCGCAATCATGGAAACTCCCTTCGTCATGGTCTATCGTGTGACTCCGCTGACTTATCTCTTAGGTCGCTCAACCGTGAAGGTTCCGCATTTTGCCATGGTGAACCTGATCGCGGGTCGAGAAGTCGTCCCAGAGCTGGTGCAGCAGGACTTCACAGCGGAGCGAGTTGCGGCGGAGGTCCAGCGTATTATCCCAGATCGAAAAGAGCGAGAGACAATGCTCGCCGGGTTGCGAGAAGTCAGAGAGTTGCTTCGCGGAAATGGCGAGGTTAGTGATCATCCTGTCGACAGGGCGGCCCGAGCGATATTGTCCTGGGCGGGCGCGCCAGTACAAGTGCCGGTCTGATCGGCGATATGGTTTTTGGATACGGTTTTTGGAAACCGGCGTAAATGGTTGTCCTACAGCATCTTTTGGACCGTGATTTTCATCTTACAATAGGGTTTGTAAACGATTTAAGGTTGTAAGCGCCTAGGAGACTCCCTAAATGTTTCATGCACTTTTGCGACGTGGCCACCACCGGGCTGCGTTCGTTCTTGGTCTGCTGCTACTCTCGCTACCGGTCTGGGCGGCGGAAAAAATACGGTTTCACGCCGATGATTATCAGATTGATGCGGTACTGAACCCGCACGACCACAAGATTGCGGCGCGCGTCCGGGTCAAGATCACAGCCCTCGACGATCTGAACATCGTCACTTTCCAATTGCACAACGATCTGCGCCTCGCGAAAGTCACGGATGCATCCGGCAAGCCCCTGACCGCCGACCGCATGCCGCAGGACTCAAGCGTGCGCGTGTCGCTGAAGAGCACGCTGCCGAAAGACCAGTCCACGACGTTGACGTTTGAGTACGAAGGGGTGCTCGATTCTGCGGATGACTCGCCGGTCCCCGGCCTGAAACTGAGTTCGATCAACGACGATACGACGTATCTGCTCTACGCCGGCGACTGGTTCCCCGTGAATGCTTACGGCATCGATCGCTTTACCGCTATCATCAACGTGACCGTGCCTGCACACATGATCGTGGTTGGCAGCGGCGCGGTGAGTATCTCGGACGCTCCCGCTCTGAAGGCATCAGCGGGCACGGGTCCCACCAAGGCTTTCTCACTCAAGTACGACAAGGCCAGCTTTCCGGGAACGATTGTCGCAGGCGATTTCGGTGACTACGCGAGCACCGAGGCCGGTATTGATCTTCACATCTACTTCAAACCAGCACACCAAGAGCTGGCTTCGGCTTACGCGGAGACCGCGGTCAAGGAATTCACGTATTTCATCACGCTTTACGGCGTCCCGCCTTCGAACGTTCTGCGGGTGGTCGAATTGCCGGACGACACGGTGCCTTCGGCATGGGCGCCAGAGTTTGCGGCACTTGCCTCACGAGGGATTACTCCAAAGACGAATTACCGACTCCTGGCAAATACGATTGCGCACCAGTGGTGGGGAGTTTCGGTGACTCCGGCAACCCGTGATGACTGGTGGCTGAACGATGGCTTCGCACGATATTCAGAAGCGCGCTATATCGAAAGTGCCGCCGGAACTGCCGGATTGCAGGAGTCGGTAAAAGACATGTCGGTGGGCGCTCTCTCTTATGACACGGTTCCGCTTTCGAGCGCGGGCAAGCTGGATCTGTTCTCGCCCGAGTTTCAGTCGCTGGTCACAGATAAGGGTGCGATGATTCTGCATATGCTGCGCTGGGTCATGGGAGATCAAAAGTATGACCAGGCCATGCGCGAATTCTCTGCCAACTTTGCCGGAAAGTCGGCCAAGCTGGAGGATTTCCGCAACATTGTTGAAAAGAACTACGGCGACAAGCTCACTTGGTTCTTCTCGCAATGGCTGGATTCGACCGGAGCGCCAGAATTCAAGACGAAGTACACGATCTACCGCTTGGGAAATAACAAAGGATTTCGATCGGTGGGGCAGATCGCGCAGGACCTGGATCTGTTCCGCATGCCGGTTGAGTTGAAGATTGATACGGATGGTAAGACCGAGACCAAGCGGATTGATGTAGCGGGAACTGATTCAGCGTTCAGCGTGGACACGTTTGGGCGGCCCCGACGGATCGCGATTGATCCGGATAACCACTTGCTGAAAAATTCCTCTGATACCCGGCTGCGAGCCGGAATTCAGCGTGGGCAGGCCCTGGTACAGCAGGGAGATATGGCGGGCGCGCTGTCGGAGTTTAACAAGGCATTAGACATCAACAAGAACAGCTCCCTAGCACATTACCGCGTAGCCGAAGTGTTCTTCTTGCAGCACAACTATCAGGCTTCTGCGAATGCTTACCGTGATTGCCTGAATGGCGATGGCGAGCCGCGATGGACAGAGGTGTGGAGTCACATCGGTCTCGGCAAAATATTCGACACCACCGGTCAGCGTGAACGCGCCACCAACGAGTATCGGCAGGCGCTACAGACGAATGACAACACGCAGGGTGCGCTCGATGAGGCGCGGCGTTATCTGCAAAAGGCCTATGAACCGCCGAAGTCGAGCGGCGCGAACGGCATGCAGTAGCCGATTCCCATCAGAGAAGGCGCGTCCAGGGCTCGGCCCGTCTGCGGCAGAATTCCGTCTACAATTGACTTGTGCCCGGCCAACCTAAGCTCAAACTGAAATGTCCGATCTGCAAGAAGCCTGTTGCCAAGTCTGCTGAAGACTTTCCTTTTTGCAGCGAGCGTTGCCGGCTGATTGATTTGGGAAAGTGGGCCAGCGGACAATACGTGGTCGCGTCACCGGTGCAAGATGCCGAGGACGGAGAGGTGAGGAATCATCCCGGAACCGACGACGAAGAGTGAGGCCGCGGAATTGACCGAAAATCAGGTCACAACGACCCAGTCGCTTGCGCCGGCATGGGCGCGTTTGGTCGCCACGTTTTTCGGTGCGGGGCGAATACAGCCGGCTCCCGGGACTTGGGGATCGCTCGCGGCGATTCTGGTCTGGATAATCGCGTCGAAAGTGACTCCGGACAAATGGCAGCCGGAAGTACTGTCGGGCCTCATCGTGGTTGCCGTCGCGTTCGGAATCCCTGCAGCTACCCGAATCTGCAGAAGCTCAGGTATCAAGGACCCGCAGTTCGTCGTGATTGATGAAGTGGCCGGGCAGTGGATTACGCTTTTGCTAGCGCCGGTGACGTGGAAAAGCGTCGCTGTGGGCTTTATACTTTTTCGGGGGTTCGATATTGTAAAGCCCCCGCCGGTACGACAACTGGAGAGACTACCTGAGGGGACCGGAATCATTGCGGACGATATTGCAGCCGGTATGTGTGCGCTGGCAATTATGCAACTTCTGTTGCACTTCGGGTTTCTTCGATAGTTTCTTCGGGGCTGGAAGCATCTGATGACACTTTCCAATCGGCTTCTGGGTAAGAAAAACGTCAACGGACAACCGCGCATTGAGGCAGTCACTCCGGCGGCAGCTCTGCCTGGAGGCGAGGTCCGCATTCTGGGGAGCAGCCTACGTCCGCCAGAACTGCGACGGCCGCGGGTCCGCTTCGGTGACATCGAAGCTTCGGTAGTGATCAGTTCCGACGATTTCGTGATCGCTAAAGTTCCACTGGAAGCGGCATCGGGCCCGGTTGTGGTTTCAACCAATGGGCACTCGAGCAATTCGCAGCAAATCAAGGTTGCGACCACGATTGCCGAAAATCTGCATCCGGTCACGAACCCCGCCCTCGACGCCGAAGGGAACGTTTTCGTCACGTTCTCAGGTTCGCGCGGGGAAAAAGTGCCGGTCTCAATCTACAAGATTGATACCAACTACAGCGTGAAGCCGTTTCTTGTGGATGTGATGAATGCGACGGCGATTGCATTCGACCGCGCCGGACAGATGTATGTATCATCGCGCTTTGAGGGTGCCGTCTATAAAGTCGCTCCCAACGGGACCATGTCTTCCTACGCGGAGAGCATGGGTGTGGCAACAGGGATTGCATTCGACAAGGACGAGAATCTTTACGTAGGCGATCGCAGCGGAACCATTTTCAAGGTCGCTCGGGACCGTCAGATTTTTGTGTTTGCGACCATCGAGCCCAGCGTTTCTGCGTATCATCTGGCAATTGGCCCCAAGGGAGACCTGTTTGTTACCGGGCCCACAACCTCCAGCTTTGACGCCTTGTATAAGATTGATCCTCACGGAGCAGTTTCGGTGTTTTACCGCGGGCTGGGGCGACCGCAGGGCATGGCTTTCGACCGCGAAGGCAATCTGTATGTTGCGGCGTCGCTATCGGGTAAACGCGGGATTGTGAAGATCGCACCCGACGGCAGCGCTTCCCTGGCTGTCGCCGGCTCCGGGCTGGTTGGATTGGCCTTCGCCCCAGGCAAATCCGCGATCCTTGCCACCACCAATTCCGTCCACCATTTGGCTTGGGACGTCCAAGGCCAGTCGTTGGTCGATTTCTCCTGACCACCCGCGACAAAAATAGATCGCGAAGGACACTAAGGACACTAAGGTTTGCGAAGGAAATTCCGCGCTCTTCCTTCGTGTCCTGTTAGCTGTAAGCTTCTAGCTACATACAAGCCGATTTGGCTAAAAGCTAACGGCTAAAGGCTGAGAGCTTTGGTTAATGATTTAGACTGCAAATGTGATTGCGGAAATCATCGCCATTGGTTCGGAGATGCTTACTCCGTTCCGTCAGGACACAAACTCGCTTTATCTGACCGCACAACTCAACAATCTTGGCGTTGAAATTGGGTTCAAGACCATTGTCGGCGATAGTCTCAAGGACATTGTGCGCGTCACCACGGCAGCGCTGTCGCGTGCGGACATCATTCTGTTGAGCGGTGGATTGGGTCCGACCGAAGATGATCTGACTCGCGAGGCCGTAGCCGAAACTCTGGGCTTGCAGCTGCGCCGGGACCCGGCAGTGGTGAGCGCCATCGAAAGACGGTTCGCCGAACATGGCTGGAAAATGTCCGCCAACAACGTCAAACAAAGCGACGTAATCGCCGGCGCTGCCGTCTTGATGAACGCGAATGGCACCGCCCCGGGACAGTGGATCAGCGGAAAATCAGATGGAAAAGAGAAGATTGTCATTCTGCTGCCCGGCCCCCCTCACGAATTGAAGGCGCTTTTCGAGAGCTCGGTACTGGAAAGGCTGCGTGCGAAAGTCCCTCCACAGTTTTTAGCGAGCCGCATTTTGAAGATCACGGGCATGGGGGAGTCGGCTTGCGACGCCCGCGTTGCGCCAATTTATAAGCGCTTTACAGATGTGGACACGACAATTCTGGCGGGTGCAGGCGAAATTCAGTTGCATGTGAAAACTCGCGGGCCAACCGCAGAGGCCGCCGAACGTCGCTTGGATGAGATTGTTGAGAAGCTCGAAGCAGAACTGGGTGATTGCGTCTTTTCCGACAACGGCGATTCGCTGGAGCAAATCGTCAGCTATTTTTTGCAGATGCGGAGCGCCACGTTGGCGGTTGCGGAATCGTGCACCGGAGGCCTAGTGGCCGAGCGGCTTACCTCAGTGAGCGGCAGTTCGCGATATTTTGTTGGCGGCGTCGTTGCATATTCTAATGAGCTGAAAACAGAACTTGCTGACGTGCCACAGGATTTATTGGATGTGTATGGGGCGGTCAGCGAGCAAGTGGCGCGGGCGTTGGCAGAAGGAATCCGAAAGCGCTGCGGAACGACTCTTGGCGTGGGGGTAACCGGAGTTGCAGGTCCCACCGGCGGAACCGCGGAGAAACCCGTTGGACTGGTGTTTCATGCTTTGGCGTCTGAGTCTGGGATGGAAGTAATAAGGCGAAATTTCCCCGGCGACCGCGCGCGCATTCGATGGTTTGCCTCGCAACAGGCACTGGATATGGTTAGAAGGAAGTTGATGTAAGGATTGAATCATTAAATCATCGGGACATTGAATCATTGAGAATCATTCGGCTCAAGCTTAACTTTGCGATGTTTTGAGAATCCTTCGTACTTGCGCTCCAAAGCCTTTAAACGCAGAGGGCGCAGAGATTATCCCGAGTGCACCGGAAAAGCGATGTTGGCACTGACACTCAGGGTTTTCAATGATTCAATCTCCCGATGATTCAATGATTCAATTCCCCGTATAATCTCCTGTTTGTCTCGCCATGACTTTTCAGACCCTGGAACTTGCGTACGACGTCGGCGTGGCTACAGTTACGTTGAAACGTCCGGAGAAGCGCAACGCGCTCAGCATCCAGTTGCTGAATGAGTTGCTGGTGGTGCTGGATGAGATCGAGAAATCAGATGGGCAGGTGTTAATTCTTACCGGAGCTGGCAAGGCTTTCTGTGCCGGCATGGACCTGGATGAGCTGAAGACTCTTACTGAAAAGTCTCACGACGAGAATGTTGAGGACTCCCGAAGGATGGCTCAGATTTTCCGGCGGCTTTATGACTTCCCCAAGCCCACCATTGCTGCCGTGAACGGGGCGGCCATTGCAGGAGGCACGGGGCTGGCCACGATGTGCGACTTCACCCTAGCTACTCCCGATGCCAAGTTCGGCTATACCGAGGTAAGAATCGGGTTTGTGCCGGCAATTGTCTCTTCGATCCTGGTATGGCAAGTCGGGCATAAGATCGCTCGGGATCTTCTTCTAACTGGGAGAATCTTCGAAGCAGTCGAGGGACATCGCTTGGGACTGGTCAATGAAGTGGTTCCGGCGGAGCAACTGATGGGGCGGGCCCGCGAACTCGCGGCGCGGCTGATGGAAAACAGTCCAGCGTCTCTGCGGATGACGAAAAAGCTGATCAACAGCTACATCGCCGACGCGCTGGATAGGCAAATTGAGAGCGCAGTGCAGGAGAATGCCGCAATCCGTCAGACGCAGGATTTTCAGGAAGGCGTAGGTTCATTCCTCGAAAAGCGAAAACCGCGCTGGAGTGGACATTGATCGGGCGCGTTTCGGAAGTTCGCCTCCGCGTGCGCTATGCTGAAACCGACCAGATGGGAGTGGTCTATCATGCGAACTATTTCATCTGGTTTGAGGTCGGCCGCGTCGAGTTGCTGAGGCAACTAGGATTCTCCTATCGCGACATGGAGCAGAATGACGGCTGCTTCATTGCGGTGGTGGACGCGCGTTGCCGCTATAAGGCTCCGGCGCGCTACGACGACGAAGTCATGGTGCGTACGCATTTAAAGAATGTGCGCGAATCGCTGGTTCATTTTGGATACGAATTAGTTCGCGTGAGTGATGGTGTGCTGCTTGCTGAAGGCGAGACAACACACATCGTCACCGACGCGGAGTTGAAAACGCGGACGATGCCGGAAAAGCACATGGCCCTCTTTCGGGAGGCCTCTGGAAAGACGGGCTAACCACAGAAAGAGCTTTTAACCGCAGAGAACGCCGAGGACGCGCAAAGGTCGCAGAGAACAGCACAAAGGCAAGAGCCAACAGCTACTTCCATGAAAGCACTTCACATTAACGGGAACGATCTCACGCTCGAGGCCGTGCGCGAAATCGCTGTTCAGAGGCGAAGTGTGCTCTTGGCACCGGAGGCGCGCGAGGGCGTGAACAGGGCGCGCGCCGTGGTCGATGCGTTGGTCGCGAACAATCAGTTGTCCTACGCGATCACCACTGGGGTTGGCAAGCTCAGCGACGTACGCATCGCCGGGGATCAGATTCGGGAATTACAGGTGAATCTGGTGCGTTCGCATGCGGTAGGCGTCGGTGATCCTCTTTCGGCAGGCGAAACGCGCGCAATGATGCTGTTGCGCGCCAATTCGCTGGCCAAGGGATACTCTGGGATCCGGGCGTTGGTAATCGATCAGCTGTGCGAGATGCTTGATCGAAGGGTCACACCGTTTGTCCCTTCGCAAGGTAGCGTTGGCGCAAGCGGCGATTTAGCGCCGTTGGCACACCTGGCGCTGGCCTTAATTGGTGAAGGCGAGTGTCTGGATGAGAACGGCAAGCGGATTCCGTCGGCGGACGCGTTACGCGCTGCTCAGATCAGGCCACTGGTATTGGAAGCAAAAGAGGCAGTCTCGCTGATTAACGGCACTCAGGCGATGCTCGCGGTTGGAACGCTGGCGCTGCTTGCGGCGGAAACGCTCGCAGACTCAGCCGACGTGATTGGCTCGATGACCCTGGATGCTCTGCGCGGAACGGACGTCGCGTTTGATGACCGCATTCACCGCGTACGTCCTCATGCGGGACAGCTTCAATCGGCAGCAAATCTGCGAAGAATGCTTGAAGGCAGTCAGATTCGCGAATCGCATCGTGATTGCGGCCGGGTGCAAGATGCCTACTCGCTGCGATGCATCCCACAGGTGCACGGCGCGGTGCGTGACACGCTTGCGAATTGCCGAGCAGTTTTCGAAACAGAGGCGAACTCGGCGGTGGACAATCCACTGGTATTCGTTGGCAATGGTCATGTGGGGACAGCCGCCTCGTCTGTCTATGCGGAGAAGAGTTCCCCGAGCCATCACGCTGAAGTTCTCTCTGGGGGCAACTTCCACGGTGAGCCGATCGCATTCGCACTGGACTTCCTGGCGATCGCTCTCAGCGCCCTGGCCGGCATCTCCGAACGGAGAATCGAGCGATTGGTCAATCCCGCGCTCAACGAAGGTTTACCGCCGTTTCTTGCGTCGGGAGCGGGCTTGAACTCCGGGTTCATGATGCCGCAGGTTACGGCGGCAGCTTTGGTCAGCGAAAACAAGGTGCTCGCGCACCCCGCCTCGGTGGATTCCATCACAACGTCCGGGAACAAAGAGGATTACGTTTCCATGGGAATGACGGCGGCACTGAAGCTGCGCCGTATCGTCGAGAACACGCGAAACGTTCTGGCAATCGAGACCATCGCGGCGGCCCAGGCGCTGGACTTTGTCGCGCCGCTGAAAACGGGCAGACGTGGACAGAAGGCGTATGAGGCAATCCGCTCGGTGTGCCCTGCGATGGAAAAGGACCGCGTGATGTATGGGGACTTCGCGAAAGTCGCCGACATCATCGCGAAAGGCCAAATAGCGGCGTCACTGGTTTGACTTTGAGTTGCACGCCGATTCCAAACCAGCCAAAATACTCCAGCTTTCCTTATCAGTCATGAGATCCAGTTACAGGTTCTTTCTTTGGGCATTCGTTGCCTTTCTCGCCGTTTCAAGTCTGGCCACCATCGCTCTCCATCGCGGTGAGCAGATCAACGCGCTTTGGCTAGTCACGGCTGCGGTTTGTACTTACGCCCTCGGCTATCGCTTCTATGGCAAGTTCATCGCGACCAAGGTTCTTGGGCTCGATCCGCAGCGCGCGACTCCTGCCGAACGCCTGGAAAACGGGCGCGATTTCGTTCCGACCAACAAGTGGGTTGTCTTCGGGCATCACTTTGCTGCGATCGCTGGGCCGGGGCCGCTGGTGGGGCCAGTTCTCGCGGCGCAATTCGGTTATCTTCCCGGAACTCTGTGGATTCTGGTCGGCGCCGTTTTCGGCGGATGTGTTCAGGATTTCGTCGTCCTGCTATTTTCTGTGCGGCGCGATGGCAAATCGCTCACCGAAATGGCAAAGGATGAGATTGGGCGTGTGGGCGGATTTGTCGCGTATGCGTCGGTCATTTCGATTCTGGTGATCTTGTTGGCGGTCTGTGCCCTGATCGTGGTCAATGCGCTGAAGCAAAGTCCATGGGGCGCATTCACCATCGCAATGACGATCCCTATCGCGGTGTTGATGGGCGTCTATTTGCGAAGGCTACGGCCGGGTCGCGTGCTGGAAACGTCCGCAATTGGCTTCGTCCTAGTGCTGGCTGCAATATGGGGCGGACAATGGGCGTCGCAAACACCCACAGTTGCGAAATACTTCACACTCAGCGCGTCGGCGCTGGCGATTGCCATCATCGCTTATGGATTTGCCGCGTCCGCGCTGCCAGTATGGCTGCTCCTCGCGCCGCGTGATTACTTAAGCACATTTGTAAAGCTCGGCACGATTGGATTGTTGGCGGTGGGAATTGTCGTCATGCATCCCACACTGCATATGCCTGCGTTGACTCGATTCATAGACGGCACGGGGCCGGTATTTGCAGGAAAACTCTTTCCGTTTGCCTTTATCACCATCGCGTGTGGAGCTATTAGCGGCTTTCACTCCCTGATTTCGAGCGGCACGACTCCGAAACTAATACGGCGTGAGACTGAAATCCGATTGGTCGGATATGGCGCGATGCTATGCGAATCCCTGGTTGCGATCATGGCGACGGTGGCCGCGTGTGTGCTCGAACCGGGAACTTACTTCGCGATTAACAGCCCGGCCGGAATTGTCGGACAGTCAGCGGAGAAAGCTGTTGGCGTAATCAGTGGCTGGGGTTTCAATGTCACTGCCGGCTCCATGCAGGCGCTGGCGCAGAGCGTGGGCGAGCAAACGTTGTTCAACCGCACCGGTGGCGCTCCAGCGTTCGCGGTCGGGATGGCGCATATTTTTTCGAACAGCTTGGGCGGACAAGCAGTCATGGCGCTCTGGTATCACTTTGCTCTGATGTTTGAGGCTCTATTCATTCTTACGGTACTCGATGCAGGAACGCGCGTTGGCCGCTTCATGATTCAGGATGCGCTTGGACACATCTGGAAGCCGCTAGGAAGGACGAGTTGGTATCCATCAATTCTTTCTACCAGCGCGCTGATAGTAGCCGCATGGGGATATTTTCTGTGGCAAGGAGTGCGCGATCCGCTGGGCGGGATTAATTCGTTGTGGCCGCTTTTTGGGATTGCGAATCAGCTGCTCGCGGCCGTTGCGCTGTGCGTCGCGACCACAATCATCATCAAGATGCATCACGCGAAGTATGCTCTGGTTACGCTGGCACCATTGACGTGGCTGGTCGTCGTGACGTTTACCGCGTCATGGCACAAAATCTTCGATTCTGATCCGCGGATCGGATTTCTATCGCAAGCGAGGCAGTTGGCGGAGGCGGGCGGGAACGCGCGCTTGATATTCAATAACAGGCTCGACGCGGTGGTAACCGGTGTGTTGATTGCGCTGGTGAGCTTGCTCCTGGTTGAATCTATCCGGCACTGGGTTGGACTACTCAGCGGCAAACGGGTTGCGCAAACGGCGGAGTCTCCATTCGTTGCGACTCGCCTGGCAGAGGAGCGAGCATGAAACTTTTTCGTCTGCTTCACGAAATCCTGCGCGAGATTTTTGAGGAAGCGGCGTATCACAGATTCTGCACGAAGGAAGGCGTTTCAAGTGGCCGCGCTTCGTACGCTAGTTTCTTACGAGACCGCCAGCGCGTGGGCAGCAATGTGCGCTGCTGTTGAATTGTCGAGCTTCGCTCGCCGGACGGGTGAGGGCACCCGTCTCTACGTGTTAGCGGCCGATTCCAGCCCGAGTTCTCCCGCGATGCCTTTCATCGCTTTAATGCAGAAGGTGATGTGTTCGTCGAGCTCAACGCCGAGTTCTTTTGCGCCATTAACGATGTCGTCGCGGCTGACGCTGCGAGCAAAGGCTTTGTCTTTCATCTTTTTGCGGACGGATCTTGTGTCCACTTCGGCGAGGGATTTTGACGGCTTGACGAGGGCGACCGCGGTGATGAATCCGGCAAGCTCGTCACACGCGAACAGGGCTTTCTCCATCGGCGTATCGCGGGTCACGCCGGTGTAGTCCGCGTGCGACATGATCGCGCGGCTGATTTCGTCGGAGTACCCACGCTCCTTCAGGATTTCATTTCCTTTGTACGGATGCTCCTGCGCGCTGGGATATTTTTCGTAATCGAAGTCATGGATGAGTCCTACTGTTCCCCACAAGTCTTCGTCGGCGCCGAACTTTCGCGCGTGGGCGCGCATGCACGCCTCCACCGCCAGCGCATGCTTGCGAAGGCTTTCGGACTGGGTGAATTCGATGAGAAGGTTCCAAGCGGCGGTTCGATCGGTCATAGAACGCTGAATTCGTTGGACTGAGATGGTCGAATAGATTCTATTGCAAATTAATCAATGGTCGGTTGCCCCACCTTTGTCGCGTTTTTTGCGACAGGGTGGGATATCGCCGCAGTCACGCCAACTTGTTCGCGCTTCCGCGCGGTTGTTGGGCACTCGATACACCTGGCCATCGACTCCGCTGGCCCACTGATTGAAACTGCTCCATCGCCAATCCTCAGGACGCTCAACTAATCCACGCTCTACGCGATTTCGATGGATATTGCGCAACTTCTCAAGCCGCTTCTTCTCACTCCAAACCGGAAAGGAGTAATAGCGAACCTGCCAGAAATGTGGAAGACCCATTACCTTGAGCTTGCGGGAAGTAATCTGTTTGAGTATCTGGAGAACAACCGAGAGTTCGGAACGCTCCGGCTCACTAATGAGCAGATGAACGTGCTCGGGCATGACTACGTATCCAACGATGTAGCATCCGTACCAGCGGCGAACTCGATCCAACTCGTGTTCAAACGTGTCTCGCGCCGCAGCCGAGTCGAGCAATTTCATGCGGTTATAACAACTGAAGGTGACGAAATGTAAGCAACCCTGGCGCTGATAGCGTACTGGCTTCATCCGTATGGGAAGGTATTGTACTTCCGCGCTCCCGCTCGACAAACGGGAGTGGCAAGATTTTTGGAAAAGCAGATTCCCGTATTGGGAACAAAATTCGCTGCCAACATTGACCGATAACTTGGTTGCTCCACCCTTTCGCCGCACTTTGGCGAAGGGCGGATCTCAGAACGAAACCAATCCCACCCTGTCGCTCCAAAATCGGGAGCGACACGGGTGGGGCAACCCAGGCTGCTGCTGTTGGATACGTTTGGCACAAAACTCACCTGCGCCAGGAATCAATCCAGTAAACATCACGCTGCATTTCCGCCGCTCCTATTTTCACACCCAGTTCTCTGGGTTCTCGCCGGTTGCTTTCGGTTTTTATGACATTGATTTCGCGAATCGGCCCAGAATTCTCTTGACTTCCACAGGCTAAGTACCGCATCGTACGCAAAGTAATTCGGAACCAAAGCGTTGGGTTCCGGGGACATTGCCCGCTCTGGCAACTCCCACCTAGTAATGGCCACTACTCTAGCCCCGGTTGATTCCCGGGAAGTTGTACGGTGTGATCACTGCCTTCTAGTTCAATTCCGCACATCTAACGATCTTTGCCGCCGGTGCCATTTGTCTTTGGACGAGGAGGAGCCTGAAATCGTGCAGGCCCCCGCGCCCATGATGATGCCGGCGCCGCATCGCGGGCATTTGAATTTGGCGGCCTCCATCCGAGCCATGCGGCTGCGCAATGGGCTCAGCCAACGGCAACTGGCGGGACGCATGTCCGTACCGCGGACCTACGTCTCGAAAATTGAAAACGAAAAGGCCACGCCGACGCTTTCGTCTCTGGAGCGGCTGGCGAGGGCCCTGGAGGTGACCGTGCCCGATCTGCTGAGTGGCGGAGAACGTAACCGTCAAGAAGAGATCAGCGAATTAATGAAAGATCCGTTCATTGCGGAAATGCTACCGTTTGTCTCGCAATTGAATGGAATGCAGATGTCGAGCATTCTGACCCAAGTCAGGGATTTGACGCTGAGACCAAGAAGGACCGCGTAATTCCCCACCCTAAATTCGCAAACAGCGCGCATTTAGGATGGGACACCCTCGGCAATTTTTGCGCCGACGTTCTGGCTAAAACTGGTCACCGCGGGCGAGGGTGCCCGCGCCACACATTTTTATCCGGGCGAGCCTGCCAACACTAAACCGGAGCCGAAAGGCTCCGGTTTTCCGCGGCTATTCAGGATCTGTCGGATCGTTGAACAGTACCGTCAGCTTGATGCTCCCGTGCCCGAACTGAGGGAAGTTGGGCGCTGTCCGGTTGCCGGGATCCAGGTTCGATGCCGTGTCATCCGGCGGAAACAGAATCAGCGAATTCAGAAATTTCTGGAGTGCCGCTGAGTCCGGGCCGGACAGTTTCGCATAGGCAGCACGCGAAGCTTGCGATTCTCCCCCATGCCGCAGAACCACGTCATCCATTGTCATACTGCGGCCGTCGTGTCCGTAAGGACCAGTTGAGCATACTCCCCACAACGGGCGCGTAAGAAATTGCTGCTGCAGCGTGCCATCATAGTTGCGCTCGTAGAAATTCGGCCCAAGATCGTGGCGTTTGAAATCGGTGAAAATATTCTTCACCACAAATGGATTGCCCTGCGGCACCTTCAGCGGTGGATTGCCACTGCCGTCGTCAATGCTATTGATCATGGTCCGCGCTGAAGCAAACAGATTATTGAAGTTTCCTATTCCCGGGTTATAGACCGTCTCTACATCTGCCACGCGGCGGTCGCGATTAATCTGCAGGTCAGCCATGTGGCACGAATTGCAGCCGATACGATCGAATACCGCGCGTCCCAGCACCGTGGTGGTGTCCTGCTTTCCAACTGCTGGTTTGAAGTAGTTGAGAAGATAAAATTCCAGGTGGTCCACGATTGCGGGATCAATCTCGTACTGGCCGCTGGTTGCATCAGGCGCGGGCGGAGGGCTGATTTTGTCCTGAGTGCCATCGAGGACCATGCCTGCCGGAGTCGTGACCTTTTGTCCTGCACTGGCGGCGGCCAAGTCCGGATCGTTGACTTCCAATCCCATTTCTTTGTGCAATGCGCCGACAATGAATTCGCGCATGGAGATCGTGCTGCCTTCGGCGAAGAACGGTTTCACCCGCAAATCCGCATCTACTCCCTGCACCTGAGAAATGTCAACGGAGCCCGAAGGGCTTGCAGTAATTGACCCATAACGGATTCCTTTGCTGTGGAGTGGCAATGTCGCGGGCTTTCCCGTTTTGGCAGCCTGAGTGATCGCCTGCTGCCGAATATTCCGCAGATCGCTGGTGATCTCGTCGGCCAGCATTTCCTTCAGTCCCAGGCCGAACAGATGCGGTGCATCACGGCT
>Ga0209056_10001472_pt1 | contig 25977 bp, 27 predicted proteins | sample GraSoiAngelo_114_FD_185876 | JGI IMG/M metagenome (GOLD analysis project Ga0209056, IMG submission 185876) | Grasslands soil microbial communities from the Angelo Coastal Reserve, California, USA - 14_0903_13_40cm (SPAdes) (version 2) | ecosystem: Environmental > Terrestrial > Soil > Grasslands... | reverse complement strand
TGTCGTGGCAGCTCTGTTGCGGCCGGCACGGCCGCCTCTACAGAATTCAGCGCATCGCACGGAGGAATTCCGCTACCTTTCCCAAATTCGATCCGCTCGATCAGCTTGCCGAGTTCCGCCTTCAATCCCGGAGTTTGTTGCAGGGAATTTTTCAGGGTGACGAGATCGCGCGCGTTTCCGGATGCTTGCGAGAGCCGACCTGCGGCTCGCTCGACATCGCGAATCGATTTGAGCGCGCTGCGTAACGACCCCAGCAAATCGGATTCATGCAGCAGATCTGCAATCACCTGCTGTCGGCAGTTCAGTTCGTTCAAATCACGCAGGGGCTGCAAAATCCAACTGCGCAATTTTCGTCCGCCCATCGGCGTCATCGTGCGGTCGAGCACGGCGAGCAAGCTGGTATCGCGAGCGCCGCGAGATTCGACCAGATCGAGATTCGTCTGCGTAGCCGCATCCAGCACTACGTGATCATTTGCCGACTCGCAGCGTAAGGACGACAGGTGATCAATCTTCCGACGTAATTGATGTTTGAGATAATGAATGATCGCGCCCGCGGCGCCGATCGCCGCTGGCATTTCCGCGCAACCGAAACCATCAAGTGATTTGGTTTTGAAATGTTCGCATAACGTAAACGCCGCCTGTTCGGGCAGGAAAGCGTAGCTGTCGTGCACCAGGGCATGCTCGATCCAGGCGAAAACTTCGCGCTGTTCCTCGCTCACCAAAATTTCCGACGGTCCTACCCGGGCCAGTTCATCCGCCAGCGCACCGTTCGTGCTTAGCTGCATTAGACGAAATTCGCCGGTTGTTAAATCGGCATAGGCAAACCCGAAAATGGTCCGAGCCGGACTGGCGGATTCGTATTCATAAATCGCGCCGAGATAATTCGCGCGCTTCGCCTCCAACAAACCGAGTTCGCTCACCGTTCCCGCGCTGATGATTTGGGTGATATCGCGGGTCACGATTCGTCCCGGCCGCGGCTCGCTTGTTTGATCGCAAATCGCGACCCGCTTTCCCGCCTTGATCAGCTTCGCGATGTAATTTTGCGCCGCATGATACGGCACCCCGCACATCGGCACGCCGTTCCGTTTCGTCAGCGCAACATTGAGCAGGCCGGCTGCCTCCTTCGCGTCTTCGAAAAATAGCTCGTAAAAATCACCAAGCCGAAAAAGCAGCAGCACGTCCGCCGGCACGCTCCCGCGCAGGCGCTGGTACTGCTGCATCATCGGAGTAATCACGTCGGCCATTGCTAACCAACATGAATTCAGCGCCCGCCAATTGCGAGTTTGGAATTAGTGCATCGAAGTCAAATTTTCAGGGAAACGAGCTACCTCGGCGGCGAGCCCTCCAGATTTCATCAGAATTCGCTGGACTTTCTATAACATGGACAATATCCTGTCCATGTGAAATCGATCACTTATACCGCGGCGCGGGAGAATTTGGCTAGCACCATCAATCGGGTTTGCGAGGATGACGCTCCCGTCATGATCACACGCAACCGCGACCAGGCCGTCGTGATGCTATCATTGTCCGAATACGAATCTCTGCAAGAAACGGCTTATCTGCTTCGTTCGCCGGCCAACGCGAAGCGTCTGATTACGGCGGTCGATGCGCTGAATCACGGCAAAGGCGTAAAGCGCAAACTAAAGAGTTAAGGCGTGGACCTGGTCTTTGCGCCAGAAGCCTGGGAGGATTACCTTTACTGGCAACACACCGACGCAAAGGTCATTTCACGAATCAATCTGCTGCTCAAGGAGATTACACGCAATCCCTATGCGGGAATTGGCAAGCCAGAACCCTTAAAACACGTACTGCAAGGTTACTGCTCGCGTCGCATTAATTCCGAACATCGCATCGTATATAAAAAGGCAGGCAATCAGATCCTGATCGCACAACTGCGATATCACTATCGCTAACGCTAGCGGAACCCACCTAACACCAGCATCTCATAGGCAAAGTTGACTGGTTTAACCAGTCAAGTTTCGAAGATACTTCCGAATGCGGACTAGGAATTGCAAGGGAGGGCGTCCGCGCTGCCCGCCACGTCATAGCGCTGCGAAGGGGGTTCAGTGCCCTAATCTAGGGGGACGACGACGGCGCCCTAAGTTTTGTGTCCGACTTCGACGTTGGATGTTCAACGTTGAGCGTTGGACGTTTTCTTCCGCCTCAGTCCCGGAGCGTATTCATCCCCTGGCGGATGATTCGATCGATCAGTTGCGGATAGAGTAGACCCGCTTTGCCCGCCGCTTGCGCGAAATCTTCGTCCTCCGCCAGGATCGGATTTGGATTTGCCTCAATGAAATAAATTTCGTTGGCCGGCGTCAACCGCAGGTCGATACGAGCGTAACCGTCGATGGTAAGCAGGCGGTAAATGCGTTTACACGTTTCTTCGATGCGGGCGACCAGTGCCGGCTCGAGACCGACGGCGAACTTGTTCTGCAACCCCCAGCGTTTGCGATACTCTTCGTCCCACTTCGCGCGATAAGTCGCAATTTTCGGCTCATCCGGCGGTACCTCTCGAAAGACCAGCTCGCGGATCGGAAAAACCTTCAGGCGTAGGTTACCCATCAAACCTACATAAAGCTCGCGACCCTCGACGTATTCCTCCGCGATCACGTCGGCGTCGTGTTTCTCATGAATAAAGGCCGCGCGCTCCCGGAACTGCTCGTCTGTCTCAACAAAGGAGGCCTGCGAAATGCCGTAGGAGGCTTCTTCTTTTACCGGCTTCACTAGGATCGGGAATTTGAGTTGTTTGGGGCGGGCAATGCGCTGACCGCGCGGAATGACAACGAAATTTGGAACGTGGATACGATGATAGTGCAGAATTTTTTTCGAGATGCCTTTATGCTTGCAAAGAACCAGACCGGTCGCGCTGCAACCGGTGAAAGGCACGCCCTGCATTTCGAGAAAGGAAACGATGTTCTGGTCGAACCCGCGGTTGTTTTTGAACTGGTCGGCGAGGTTAAAAATTACGTCGGGGGCGAAGTTTTCCAGTTTTTGGCGCACCAGATCGAGGTCATCAAAAATAGCGAGATGTTCCGCGGTGTAACCAAGGGTGCCGAGCGCCCTCAAGACATTCGCCTCGGTTTTCCAATCCGCGGTTTTCATCTCCTTGCTCAAATCCTGATCGATCGTGGTCGGCCGGATGGCGTCGAAAAGGGCGAGGACTTTGAGTTTCTTTTTCACGTTTTGGTGCGCTTGAATTTGCCGGTGAAAAGATAGTTCATCACCAGCGTGGTGATGAAAGCGGAGACGCGAAAATCCTGCTGCGGATCGTCATCATGGACGTGGAGACCGAGATGATCGCAGCGGTCGATCAGTCGCGTGAGAAGTTCATTTACCCGGTACTTCTTCTCGTTAGTCCACAGGCAGACGGCATTGAGCAACCGCCGACGCCGCAGACGCAAATAGGAGCTGGCCGTTAAACCGGCAGGCGCGCCGAAGAGCTGCCGCAGATCGGTGTCGTAAAAATCCGGATAAGTATCTTCGTAGAGCTTCCGCTTGCGCGCGTAATAGGTCTTGAGCTTTAGGTTCAGACAATCGTAATCGGCAACGCGGTATCCCGGCACATGCATCGGCAGCTGCCCCGCCAGCGACCGCATCAGCTCATCGACATATTCCAGCTTTTGCAACGCCTTCCAACCAGCATAACGCGTGCGCCAGTCGAGCCCGGGCGTGAGCCAAACGGCGAAGGTCTCCGCAAAATCTTCATCGGGATGGCTCTGCGCATACCAGTCGTCGAGATTCACCACATAACTGCGGCTGAACGGGCGCGGCCGGTAGGAGTCCGGCGTTCCCTCGTCGGAAGTTTGCCCAAAAATCTGCTCCCACTTTTTGTTGCGCGGAAGGTGATAGGCGTAGTTGTAGGCGTGCGCCGCCTCGTGCCGGATCAATTTCAAAAACCATTCTTTTGTTCCGCCTTCAACCTCGAGCATCATTGTGCGCTCGAGCGCGCGTAGCCGATCGTGCACGAGAAAAAACGGCACGAAGATCGCTGGAATCCCGACCGGCACGAACCATTCATCGCCGATGTGACACGGCGGATGAAAGACAAGGCCTTTGGCCGAAAGCTCATCGTAAAGTTGCTTGATCAGGGGCTCTAGTGTTGTCCCCTCAAGCTGCAAGCCGAGCGTGGAGATGCGGCGCTCGAGAAGCTGTTCGTCACTCAGCGATCCCCAATCGGCCGCGGCTTCCATCTCGCGCAAAGTATCAACCTTTTCTGTCTCCGAAAGGTAATGATGTAGAATTCACGCTCGACGAGCTGAGAAAACTGAATCCAAACTACACCGTGATCTCGTCGAATCGATTTGAGGCGATCCGGCATATGAAACTTCTCGTCACCGCCTCTCTCGTTACTCTCTTCAGCACCAATCTTCCCGCGCAAAGCTCAACCCCAACCCTATCCTCCATCCAAGTGATGGTGCTCGGCACCTATCATTTCGGCAATCCCGGTCAGGATATGCACAATATGAAAGTCGATAGCGTCCTTACCCCGGCCAAGCAGGCCGAGCTGGGCGACGTCGCGTCGCGTCTCGCAAAATTCAATCCGAGTAAGATTGCGGTCGAAGCGCTGTCCGATCGGTCCGATTTCGTAACCAGGAAGTTCCAGGAATTCACCCCGGAAACGTTGAACCGGGATGCGGACGAACGTACCCAGATCGCGTTTCGTCTCGCTCATCAGCTTGGCCAGAAGTCTGTCTATGGCATCGATGAGCAAAGCAATACGATTGATTACTTTCCATTCGACAAAGTCGATGCCTATGCCAAGGCGCACCAGCAAGGCGCCGCACTCGCCCGGATGCAGGACAAGGCCGAAGAAATGATCAAGCAAATGGAAGCTGCGCAGAGAACAAAGCCCGTGCGGCTCATGCTCGCCGATGTAAATGACCCCGCGCGCGTGCTCTCCGATCACCAGAATTTTTATTACGCGCTTCTCTCGCTGGGAAACGAGAAGGAACAACCGGGTGCAGAGTTAAATGCAGCCTGGTATCAGCGCAACGCCAAAATCTTTGCCAAGCTTACCCAGATCGCGCAGCCAGGTGACCGGGTCCTCGTCGCCTTCGGGTCAGGCCACGCCTTTTGGCTCCGGCACTTCGTTCAAACACGCCCCGTTTTCGGCTCGTCGAACCCGGCGATTATTTGCGGTAAATCCGGAAGACAGGCTTTGGCAAACGACGCCGGAAAGTTTCTGGTCGCTTAATGACGTCCAATCGGCTGCTTCCATTTCGCGCACGGTATCACCGGGGAAAAGGCTGTCACGCCGTCGAACACGCGACGCGCGATTATCTACTTGCCGAGCTCATATAGATACTGAACAAACGACATCGTTGCCCCGTCGATGCCTTGAATCTTCGGATTCGACGATTCGATGACAAAATATTCGTCCGGCGCATGTGCCCCGCTGCCATGACCAAGACCGAAATGTCCGGCCGGTTTGTTCAATGGCGCGCCGGTGAAGACATAACCCGGCCACGAACCCGCGCTGCGTGGCAAAATGATTGGATCGATCCCGGAATTTTTCAGAACCGCGATTTGCGATTTGATCAGACCGCTATCGACCGAAGTACTGTTCGGATCGTAGCCGCCAGTCATGTTCACATCGATGTCGGCGAAGCCGTGCTTTGTCAGATGCGCCTTTAACACCGCGAGCGCGTCCGCTGCGGTCATGTTTGGCACAAGACGCAAATCCAATTTCGCCACCGCCTTGTGCGGCAAAATCGTCTTGCCGCCGGGACCGGTATAACCGCCGACCAACCCCTCGATGTTCACCGTTGGGCGCGACATCAACAGCTCGAGCGCTTTTTCCCAATTAGCATCGTGCACCCAATGCTCGACGCTCAGCAGCTTCTTCGCCTGCGCTTCACTGAGGCGCTTGGCCGCTTTCGCCACCATCGCTTTTTCTTCCGCGCTCATCGGCCCTAGCTTCGCCGTAAAATTATCGATCGCCGGTTCGTTGCCGTCGGCCGAGACGAGCGAGTGCAATGCCTCCACCAAATGCCAGGCAGGACTGTCGAGCCGCGCTTTGTTCGACGAATGAACATCTTTCTTCGGACCGCGTCCCCACTTTTCGCCACTCGAAGTCAGCTCAACTTCGATCACGCCCTTCGCCCCGAGTGTTAAAGTCACCGTTCCATCGGGGTCCTGTTCCGCCGACGGAATGAAAACGCCACCGCATTTCGCAAATGCCGCCTGCACTTCAGGCTGATGCACGATTTGCGGAAAATGGGGCGAACCGATTTCTTCTTCGCCTTCTGCTACAAACGCGAGATTCACCGGCAATTTTTTTCCCGCGGCGCGAATTGCATGCAGCGCCGCCAGGAAAGCCGACTCCGGTCCTTTCTGATTTACCGCACCACGGCCGACAACCACTTTTCCGAAATCCGGTTTATCTACCAGCGCCGCGTCGGTCGGTGGCGAAGTCCATTCCGCCGGGTCGAACTGTTTCACGTCGTACATGAAATAAATGCCGACAGTTTTGGGGGCACCGGCATCGAGCGTAGCGAAAACGCCAGGCTTGCCCTCGGTCGGCACCTGTCTCGCCTGGTCAAACCCTGCTTCCTGCAGCAATTTGATCAGGTAGTCCGCGCCTTCGGGGTAGCCGCGATTTTCCGCCGCGATCGAGACCTGATGAATCCATTCCTGCAACCGCTTCACCGATTGATCATGCTGCTTGGTGATTTGCTCCTTGATATCGGTTAAATTGTCCGCGGACGCCCACGCTTGTTGGTTGAATAAGAAAATTGTCGCGGCTGCAGTTGCTGCTACGAAAAAAGCTTTGCCCGTCATGTAACCTTAATCGCCGCTCAATCAGTGCCTGGCAACCGCAAGAGCCTCGCCGCACCCGGATATCCAAGTCCAAAGTGTTTCTGCGGAATAAAAATTCGGCGCCGGCGCCACCTCTTCAGACAAAAATCGATAGCGGCGGCGTCTTTAATTGAATCCAATCGTAATCGGTGGCCGCGTCAGATTTTAGGTTACAAAACTTAAAAGGGTTACAAAGTTACAAGCGCCATGATGACTGATGTTCGCTTCGCTTTTCGCCAATTGTTCAAGTCACCCGGGTTCACTTTTCTCGCGGTGCTTACGCTCGCACTCGGGATCGGGCTGAACACGGCCATCTTTAGTCTGATCAATGATCTGTTCCTGCGCGGCCTGCCCTTCCAGCAACCAACCCGCTTGCTGCATGTCTTCTCGCATTTCAAGGAGCAGACGGTCGATTTCCCACTTTCCGCGCCGCGTTTCACGCATTTCCGCGATGGGCAAACCATCTTTGACGGATTTGCTGGTGAGAATGGTATCGCGGCGACGGTGACCGGACTTGGCGATCCGTTTCAGGTTCCGATCTTCAAGACGACATCGAATTGGTTCGATGTGCTCGGCCTGCGCGCGATTCGCGGCCGCACATTTTTGCCGCAGGAAGAGGAAGGCGCCGATGTCGCTGTGGTCACGGATCGCTTTTGGAAAGGGCGACTGGGCGGCGACCCAAACGTGATCGGGCGTGCGCTCACACTCGACGGCGTCTCGCACACGATTGTTGGGGTGATACCAAAGCTGCCGGTCTCGTGGACCGGACCGAACGCAGATATCTGGACGACCAAGCCGTTCATCATCCCGGGTTTTTCGCATGAACGAATGATGCGTGGCACGGCATTTCTGCGTGCGGTCGGACGGTTGAAACCGAGCGTGACGTTCGAGCAAGCGCGCGCCGCCTTGCAATTGCTCGAGAATAGCTACCGCGCACAATATCCGGAGAAGATCGATGCGAGATCGGGCACGGTAGTTAAGACGTTGCCGGAGGACGTGACGGAAAACTTGCGGCCCGGTTTCGCCACGCTACTGGCGGCCGTTACCTTTGTCTTGCTAATCGCCTGCAGCAACGTGGCGAATCTGCTACTCGTTAGGTTCACCGGGCGTCGTCGGGAGATTTCATTGCGCATGGCGCTGGGGGCGACGCGCGCGAGCGTGCTGCGGCTTTTCGTTTTTGAAAGTGTGCTGCTCAGCTTGTTCGGAGGGATTTTCGGCGCGCTGCTCGCCTGGCAGTTGGTGCCGCTGGTGCCGCGTCTCGCGGCGAATTTTCTGCCGATCGAAGCCGGCACTGCTACGGCGCTTTCAGTTTCCGTGCTCGCATTTGCGATTGCGCTCTCGCTGCTGACCGGTCTGTTGATGGGGTTGTATCCAGCGCTGCAAAGCTCACGCGCTGATCTCGTGGAGGCATTAAAGGAAGGCGGTCGTGGGACGGCCGGCAGCCTGCGGCAGCAACGTTTCCGCAAATTACTTGTCGGCGCGCAGGTTGCCCTCTCGGTCACTTTGGTCGCGGGCGCGTCGTTGCTTATCGCGAGCTTTCTGCGTCTCAGTCATCAGGATCCCGGGTTCAAATTCGACAATCTTTGGACTGCCTTCACCGTTATGCCGCAGGCACAATATCCCGACCTCGCGGCGCGGACGCGTTTCGCAGAACAATTGACAAACGCATTGCGCGCCACGCCAGGCGTCCAGGACGTAACGATGAGTTCCAGTATTCCGCTCGGTGGCGGCGCCGGCGCGACACTCTACGCGCGCGCTGAAGGCAATGTTCCTCCAGTTGCGGAACGCAAAGGCGCGCCATCAAATGACATCAGTCCCGGATGGCTCCGCACTCTCGGCATTCCGTTCCTAGCCGGCCGCGATTTCAATGAGCGGGACATCGCCGATCATCCCAATGTCGTTCTCATCAGCGCATCCGGAGCGAAAACAGTTTTCGGGAACGAAAATCCAATCGGCAAAACATTACTCGTCACGAGCGGGAGCGTGCCGGTCGAGATCGTCGGCGTGGTCGGCGATGTGCGTTCCGTGCGGCTCGACCAACGTAACGACATGGAATTTTACCGGCCGTTCGCGCAGGAGAATTTTCCCTTTCTCACCATCACGGTGCGCAGTCCGTTGCCGCCGGGGAGTGTGACGAAGTTAGTGCAGTCCGCCTTGCGCACAGTGGATCCCAGTCTCGCGCTTATTTTGCCGCAGGCAGTCAGCGAGCTCATGGCGCAAGCGCTCGGCCAAGCGAAGTTGATGATGGTGCTGCTCGGTGTTTTCGCCGCGGTGGCTCTGCTGCTCGCCACGGTCGGCATTTACGGCGCGGTCGCTTATACAGTAGAGCAGCGGACAGGCGAGATCGGAGTGCGGATGGCGCTCGGCGCACAAACGCGGGATATTTTGCGGCTCATCGTGAACCAGGGAATGAGGCCCGTAGTCTTTGGATTGGTCGTTGGTGTAGGTGCAGCCCTCGCGCTCGGCCGCTTGATTGCATCGCAGCTTTACGAAACCTCGGCGAACAATCCGCTACTGCTGAGCGCTACCATCGCAGTCCTTGGAATAGCCGCGCTACTGGCGTGTTTGTTCCCGGCGCGGCGCGCGAGTCTGCTTAATCCGGTGGAAGCGTTACGGGTCGAGTAATTTGGGGGAGCGCCAGTTTTTCGGGAAGCGCATGCGCTTCGCCGAAAACAAATCTTTACCCGGTCTGAAAGACCTGCCGCTGAGACAGCAGCCTCTACATAAATCGGCCTGAAGAACCGCGTTGGAAAAAATCGCGACCGATAGTTAGCCCAAGGAAATCAAGAACATATATCGATTTCTTGGCCCGAAATTTGGACAAACCTCTAGCCTGTTGTATGTACAGCCAGTGAATACGATGCATACGCCATTTCAGGTTGCCGGGAGTCTGGCGGGCTGAGTAACGGCGCCTGTTCTTCGCCAAGTTGGAGCCCGCGATTCTGCGGCACCCCAGTGGTCGAACCTACGCACAGACTTTTTACACCGTCATACCAACCGAATTTCTACAACAACGTTTAAGACTTTGAATTATGAAACCAACACCTCAAATCAGTAGCAACCAGCGGAATCGACGGACTTTCCTGCTCACCGATTATCAGTATCAAACGACTGCGTTGTCAGCCGATCACGCCGTCGCGAAAAAAGCACCGACCGCCCGTGAGCTGGAAACCTTCCGCAAACTGAGCACTGAATTTTTTGCTACCGAAATACCGCGCGATTATGTCGCAGAACTCTTGTTCTTTATTCTAATCACTGGGATCGCAACCTGGCCGATCATTTCGAGCATGGTTGCCATCACACGGTTGGTTAGGAATTACTGACGGACCTGCCTGTTTCGGCGGTCGTAGACCGCCGCTACAGTGCGTTATCTGCGTCAGGGAAACGTATCGGCTGCGACGGCGCGCTCTTCTGTAGCGGCGGTCTACGACCGCCGTCCCGGTAACCCAGAATCTGCCGCTGAGACAGCGGCAGCTACAACGCTACACGACCTGCACGCCTTCGCTCGACGTGCGCTGGGCGTAGAGTTCGCTTAATCGCTTCGTCATCGGGCCGACTTTGCCGTCGCCAATGATCCGATTGTCGATCTTAATGACACCGGCCAGTTCGCCCATCGTGCCAGTGCAGAACATTTCGTCCGCGCCGTATACATCGACCGGCGACAGGTCCGTTTCGATGCACCGGATTTTTTCTTCGGCGCATATCTCGATGACGGTGGCGCGAGTGATTCCTTTCGGGCAGGCGAGGACGCGGCTGGTGGCCACCTCGCCTTCGCGCACAATGAAGACATGAGTCGCGTTCGTCTCAGCGACGAAGCCGCGGGTGTCGAGCATGAGGGCGTCGTCGGCGCCGGCATTGTTGGCTTCGATCTTGGCCAGAATGGAATTGAGCAAATTAGCGTGATGAATCTTGCAATCGAGAATCTCGGGCGAAGGCCGCCGGATTTTGCTCGTGATCAAGGTCAGCCCGGTCTTCGCGTAAACAGGCGCTTTGTGTTCGGCCAGGATGATCAAGGTCGGGCCCGACTGGTTCAGTCGCGGATCCATTCCGGACGTGATTTTCACGCCTCGAGTAAGAGTCAGCCGAATATGAACGGCGTCCTGCATCTCGTTAACGGCAAGGGTCCGTTTGATTTCTTCGATGATCTTCTCGCGAGGCGGAATTTCGGAGAAAGAAACCGCGGCGGCAGATTGACGCAGCCGATCGAGATGTTCGTGCAATTTGAAAATGCGACCGCGGTAAAGCCGCAATCCTTCCCAAACGGCGTCGCCGCCCTGCACGGCTGAATCGAACGGGCTGATCCCCGCTTCGTCGCGATGAATCAGCTGACCGTTGATGTTAACGATCAGATCGCGGTTTTTCTCGTTGAATTGCTGGAGCATTTTCTAACCGCGGATTACGCGGATAACACGGATGTTTCGGAATTGATCTTAATCCTCTTTTTTATCAGCGAAATCCGCGTAATCCGCGGTTCAATGCAATCGGTGTTGGTAGAGCTCTTCGTAAATTTCGCGACCGCGCGTGTGTACTTTATGCAGACTCTCCGGCACTTCGATTTTTCGCTCGCGATACGGTACGAACGACGTCGAGCGTTCCACTTCGGCATACCAATACTTTGCCCACACTCCATCCGTCTCGCGCGGACCTGGCGGCCATGACAGCATGGCGTCGGAAAAGTCCACGCCAATCGCACTGCATAACAATCGCAGCATCCGCTCCGGATCGCGCAAGACATCATCGGCATCCATCACTGGCGGGACCGAGCCGGTCTGGCGTTGCAGAAAATCGAAAATATCCACCTGTTGAACGAAACCGAGGTCTTCCACCGTCGGCTCGCGGTTCTTCTTAATATAAGAGGTAATTACTTCCGCAGGGTCGCGGATGAGAAAGCAATTAGTCACTTCGCGCAGCCAATCGCGGGACACTTTTGGGAGCAAATGGTGGGTCATTTGTTTCTGATAAAAAATGCGGGCACCATTTGGAATCGGCCCGGTTAACTGCGCCACGATTTTCCGCCAATCGGTCTCGCCCGCCCCGATCACTTCGTCCGCGCCCGGATGATCGACACCGGTCTCATTCAAATAGAAGGCATAGAACGGCTCATCCACGACATAGGTATCGGCGCGATTTCCCCATGCCCGCATCATCGCGGTCGAGATGTTACGCGGCCCCGACCACATTGCGATGCGGAGACCAGCCGGTTTGGTTTGCGGCATGCCGGTAGTTTCGTTTCAGAAAAGGAAATTACGAGCCAGCGAATTCTACCGTGGATCAAGTAAATACGGCATCCAGGTTTACTTGACGCCAGAAATTCCTGATAAGAAGTTTCCGCCAGTTCTTTGTTTCGCTTAATAAATCGGCGAGTGGCCGGTCTAGCGGGGAAACCACCTTCCTTCCGGAAATGCCGGAGGGATCGGGGGCGAACGATGCGCGGCATCGAGAGCATTTAATGGCTCCAGCCCGACAGCCGTGGTGCTCGGACTTTTCAGTTTGCCACACATGGGTGAGGCACTTGGTCACTTACAGCCGTTGCACGGGAGCCTCGCGCAAAACTGCGCCGGGTTCGTTGGAATCGTGCTCGCACTTTCTGGCGTCGAAGCCATCGCCAACGCCACCGGCGTAATGAAGCTCGATCCCGGCAGCACCGATGCGAAACCATGCGTCGTTAAGACTTCTACGCCCGCGATTTTGTGGGTCATGATCGAAGTCTGCGTCTTCACCGCGTTGTTCGGACTCGCCGCGCACGCGTTGAACGGATTGCAGGTCGTAGGCGGTGATGTTAACGCGCCCGGTGCCGAAGGCGTGCGCGATTACATGCTGCGCTACATGGGCCAAGTTTTCGTGGGTGGCGCGCTCGGACCGCCATTCGGTCACATCTTTGCCGTCATCGTCAGCATCGTGTTTGGTCTTCTCCTTCTCTCCGCGAGCAACACGACGATTGTCGATCTTATCGCGATCCAATTCCTCATGTCGCGGGATCGCGAACTGCCGAAAATTTTTCAGCGTCTCAACAAATGGGGCGTGCCCAGCGCCGGAATGTTACTCGCCACCATCGTCCCGATGCTGCTTGTCATTATCGTCAAAGACATGTCCGGCCTGGCCGATCTTTACGCTGTCGGCGTTGTCGGCGCGATTGCAACCAATCTTGGTGCCACCTCCACCGATCGGAAACTGTCGATCAAATCGTGGGAGCGCACCCTCATGTTCGCGACTTTCATCGTCATGGCGGCGATCGAGTTGTCGCTCCTGATCGATAAACCGAACGCGCGCTATTTTGCGGTCACGATTCTGGCTGTTGGATTAATTCTGCGCGGACTGGTGCAGGAAAGACGGATGAAAAAGGAGGTCGCGCCGCTGTTACCTGCAAGCACACCAATGCAGCTAACGAGAAATGAATCCGCCTCGTCAGACGCTGGCACGGGCGAAGCCATTCTCTGCCCATTCGCGGCACCGGGCGCACGCTCGATTTCGCTCTGCGCGAGGCGCGCGAGACCGGCCGACGGCTCTATCTGCTCTTCGTGTGCGAGCAGCGTTTTATGACCGAGCAGGACACGAAACGTAAATGGCAGGAAGATCCCGAGGCCAGCCAGATTTTCGAGGCCGCCAAAAAACAAGCCGGCGATCGTCCCCCCTTGTTTTGTTATGCGGTCAGCGAGTCTGCCGCCGAAGCCATAGCCGACATTGCCGCTACGCTGGGCGCATCCCGTCTGATTCTCGGCGCCCCGCGGCGCAACGCTCTCGTCAACATTTTGCGAGGCAATCTCGTGCGCGAAGTCTCCGACTTGTTGCCGGAGGAAATCGATTTGCTGGTTTACGCATAAGATGCTCTCTCGCGGTTCTACACGTGCGGAAATCGAATCTTGAGTTTGTAACAAACAAACAGCACGAGGATCGCACCCAGAGTGGAGAAAATAAGACCGGCGGGATGAAAACGCTGGTCGCGTGGAGGCACAAACATATGAGTAACGGCGCCTCCGATGATGGAGCCAATGATTCCCAGTACAATCGTCCAGAAGATAGTGAGATGAGCGTGCATGATCGACTTGGCGATGATGCCCGCGATTAGTCCAACGAGAATATACCAAATGAGGTGTAACATGCTGACTCCTTTCGACGTGCGGCAACATTAGTGCTTCGTATGCGGCTAGGGGAAAAGCTGTATCCGAAAGGGTTGGCTAGCCCGTTTAGGGCCGCCCAAAGAAGTCAGTTAGCGTCGAAAGCGCGTGGTCTCGATCGACTATTTCCTTTTCGCCGCATGTGGTTAACTTGGTGAAATAGACAACGCGATCTGCGGGGTTATTTTCATCCCTATTCACAAAACAACAGGAGGTAAAGACGATGGCGACACGAACGAGCTCAGCTATCTGGGAGGGCAACCTCAAGGAAGGCAAAGGCACCATGAAAGTGGGGCGCGGCGCTTACGAAGGCCCGTTTTCCTTTGCGTCGCGCTTTGAGGATGGCGCCGGAACAAATCCGGAAGAATTGATCGGCGCGGCCGAAGCCGGTTGTTTTTCGATGGCGCTTTCGGCGAATCTGTCGAAGGCAGGTCATCAACCAAAAAGCGTTCACACCATCGCAAAAGTGAACCTCGAAATGATTGGTGGTGGACCAAAAATCACGTCGATAGATCTGGATTGCGAAGGCGAAGTCCCGGGGATTGACGATGCAAAATTTAAGGAACTGGCGGAACAGACGAAGAAGACGTGCCCGGTCTCGGTCGCGTTGGTTGGGACGGAAATTAAGCTGAATGCGCGATTGAAGAGTTGACGTAGCACATTGCGTGTCATCCCGAGTCGCACAGACGACGAGGGACCTCGCATAGGTCGATAATTCACCAAGTGACCAGCGATGATCGATCTGGTTAGTGACCGGCTCCCTGCGACTTCGCTACCGTCGGAGCTTCGGGGAGGTCCTTCGCTTCGCTCAGGATGACAGCAGGTTTATGAGCTAACCGCGGCCAGCGACTGCGGCTACAGCTTCGCGTAAACGCCGATCAGCGGACGATGCGATGGCGTCGGCGAACGGAAATCGCTCACAAAACCATCTTTGGTGCGAATCTCGACGTGACCGACACTGCGGTTAGTTCCGTAAACCAGTACTGAACCGATCGGCGCGGCAAACGGATCGCGCACCGATAATTTTTGGAAGCCGTAATTGCTGACCAAGTCCTGCGCAGCATCTCTGGCGAATTCGCTTTTCGGTCGCGAATCGATCACCCCGGAGGCGAGCAAGGCTTCCTTGACGGCATGCCAGCACATCGAGCGCGAATGCGCATGCGCGCGTTCCTGCGCGATGGTCGCTGCGTGCATTAGTTTGGGATCGAGATGTCTATCTGTCGTGCCCAATGGATGGACGATTTGATTAGGATAATAATGCGTAATAACCGGCACTGATTCCTGTCGGCCATCCGGAGTCTTGAAATTGTAATGAGGAATCGGCCGGACTGGTTCGAATGTTTTTCCCTTGGTCGCGACTTGCGGGATTGGTTTGGTAATCACTTCCGGCATTTGCTTTGTCGTGACCGGCGGTTTTTCCTTCGCAATCGGACGTACAGGTTCGAATGTTCTCTCCTTCGTGGCGACTTGCGGGTTCGGCTTGGTGATCACTTCCGCCACTTGCTTCTTAGCGACAGGCGGGACCGGTTTGGTGATCACTTCCGGCATTTGCTTGGTGGCGACCGCCGGTTTCTCCTTCGTGAATGCCTGCGCCGGCGTCTCCTTCGTGATGACCTCCGGTGTTTCCCTGGTGATCACCTGAATCGGATCTTTCTTTGTCGCCTGTTCGCGCTCGGCGAAGGAGAGCTTGGGAGGCGCGAACGTCTGCGCGCGGCCAATATTAGAAATAATCAGAAGCGTTGCAATTGTTACGCTTAGAGAGACCAGCCTCCGCACAAGTGCGAGCTATGCCGTGAATCCACACTCTCGGCAAGAAATTTTTTTAAACTTTTGAAGGAGCTCGCGGAAGAAAACCCTTCTGCCGAAATGCGATACGCGCTAAATCGACCGCATGAAAGCAGCGACCACAGATCATCGGGTAACGACAAGAATCGTTGCCGGTGTCGCTGTCGTCGGATTGATCGTCCACCTGCTGACGATTCATCGCTATGGCTACTTTCGCGACGAACTTTATTACATCGCATGCGCGCGCCATCTCGATTTCGGTTACGTCGATCTCGCACCGCTGAGTGCATTCTTGTTGCGAATCGAACTGATTTTGTTCAGTAGCTCATTGTTCGCACTGCGGATTTTTCCAGCGCTGGCAAGCGCAGTTACGGTCGCTCTTGCCGGCATGCTCGCACGCGAGCTCGGTGGCCGCGTCTGGGCAATCACTCTCGCCTGCACGGGCATGCTCGGAAGTTTGTTTTTTCTCGCGGTCGGCAATTTTTATTCACCGAATGTTCTATGAGCCGTTGTTTTGGACGGCGCGATCTACCTGCTCTGCCGAATTATTAACGGCGCGCCGTCTCGGACCTGGATTTGGTTGGGTGCAGTTGCCGGGCTCGGAATCCAAAACAAGCACTCAATGGTCTTTTTCGGCGTGGCAGCCGCGCTTGCGATTTTGTTAACGCCGGAGCGTTTTCAATTTACGCAGAGATGGATTTGGCTCGCCGGTTTGATCGCATTTGTCATCGCGCTTCCAAACATCATCTGGCAAGTCGCTGTGGTTCGGCGGATTGATCTGGCTGCTCGCTTCCCGCGAAGGCCGGCGCGATCGCGTCATCGCTTTCACTTATTGATCGCACTAGCCGAATTCATCGTCATGCACGGGAAGAATTATTACGTCGCTCCAGCTTATCCGATGTTGTTTGCCGCGGGTGGCGCCGGCTTCGAAAGAATTTTCGCACTTCGCTTCCGATGGCTTAAACAGGCCATTGCGTTTCTCGTCGTTGTCTCGGCGGTCGTGCTCGCGGCGGTCGTGCTTCCCATTTTATGACCGGAAAGATTGCTCGCTACATGCGCGCGATTCATTTCGAGGTCCCACGGACGGAAACATCGCATACCGCGGCGTTGCCCCAGCTTTATGCCGATCAATTCGGCTGGGAAGAAATGGTGCGCTCGGTGGCGCGGGCTTACGCCAGTTGCCTCCGGAGGAGCAGAAACGCGCTGCCATTTTTTGTCAGAATTACGGCGAAGCGGGCGCGATCGATTTCTTTGGCTCGAAATACGGATTACCGCCAGCGCTCTCCGGCCATCAAAATTACTTTTATTGGGGACCGGACGATTACACAGGCGAGATCATGATTGTGCTCGATGACGACGCGACCGATGAGGGCGAGCAATTTAGCTTGGTTGAAGATCGCGGACTGATCGAAAGCAGTCCCTGGGCGATGCCTTGGGAACAACGGCAGCATATTCTTGTTTGTCGCGACTTGAAGATTCCGTTGCGGGAGCTTTGGCCAAAAGTGCGGGTTTGGTTATGATGCGGTGCGGAAACGGCCCTCATCCTCGCCTTCTTCCCGAGGGAGAAGGAAGAAACGCTGCGTTTTCCATGCTGCATTGGGAGCAGCGATCGCCTCGGCGGTGCTTGGGAGAGGACAGGCGCGGGGAATTTGGCTCGTTGCGCGAATCTTTGGCCAAAACCCGCGGCGTCTGACCCAAGAGCGGCGAAGCCGCCACCACGATTGAGGTTCATCTCCGGTGAGCGCCCTTTTTTGTCATTCCGAGCGCAGTCGAGGAATCTCTAATTTTTAACAGAGGAATGGCGAGAGATGTCTCGACTTTCGCTCGACATGACAAAACAGGCGGATCGAGTGAACAATCGCAACGTCAAAATCTTCGCAGAAAAACAAGATTGCGAGCGATAGTAGTACAGACGCCCTATAATTTTGCCAAGGCTTCGATCATGCGCTGACGTATTTTCCCGTCCGGCAATTTCCCAACGCCGGCGCGTCTGTTGTCTTCGAGATGTTGGACGTTGTTCGTCGCTGGAATTGCGCAAGTCACCGTCGGATTGGCAATGATCCACTTCAGAAAAAATTGCGCCCAAGAAGTGCAATCAAACTCTGCCGCGAAATCGGGCAACGGCTTTCCGCGGACGCGACTGAAAAGATCGCCGCCGCCAAAAGGACGATTAACAATGACGGCGATGCCATGCTCTTGCGCGAGCGGTAAAATTTTCTCTTCGGCTTCGCGTTCCATGATCGAGTAGTTGATCTGGACGAAATCGAGTTTCTCGCGCGCGAGGATTTTTGCGACCTCGGCAAAGGCGCCGGCTTCGTAATGCGTGACGCCGAGATACCGGAATCTTCCTTGAGCCTTCCATTCCCGAATTGTCCGGAGCTGCGTCTCGGCGTCGACCAGGTTATGGACCTGCATCAGATCAATCGTCTTCGTTTGCAGCCGCGCGAAGGAACGCTCCATCGAATCGATCCCTGCTTGCCGGCCGCGGGTCCAGACCTTAGTGGCAAGAAAGAGCGAATCGCGCAGTTTAAGTTTCGTTAGAAGATCGCCAATGACCTGCTCGGCGCGTCCGTACACGGGCGAGGAGTCAATAACGCGGCCGCCGAGTTTGACGAAAGCGCGCAGAACTTCTGCTAGCGCTCCGGACTGTGCCGGCTCGACATCAAATGTCTGCCATGTCCCCAGCCCGATCACCGGTAATTTTTCGCCGGACGAAGGAATCGGACGCGCCAGCATCCCTACTGATTCGTTTGCCGATGCAGCGCATGCTGCACCAGCCGGCAGAAGCAATACCACACCGGCGGAGCCGATCAATTTAGCAGCTTCGCGTCGCGTCATTGCATTCATGCCGTCATCTATCATGTCGAGCGCGGTCGAGACATCTCTGATTCAACTAAATAGCGAGAGATTCCTCGACTTCGCTCGGAATGACACAAACTTTAGCAGACGTGATCACTACCCGCCGTCATTTCATCAAAGTTTCGGCCACCGCGGCCGGCGCGCTTGGCCTGGCTGTAAAATGGAACAATTTATTCGCCGAGAACACGGTGAAACCATTGCGCATTCTTATCCTCGGCGGCACCGGATTCACCGGGCCGTTTCAGGTAAAATATGCGCTCAGCCGCGGACATAAGGTCACCGTTTTTAATCGGGGCAAAACGCATCCCAGCGAATTGCCCAAGGAAGTTGAGCAGTTGATCGGGGATCGCAATGGCCAGTTCGAGGCGTTGAAAGGAAAACGTTGGGACGTTTGTATCGATAACCCAACCACGCTGCCGGCGTGGGTCCGCGACGCCGCCCAGATCCTGAAAGGAAAGGTCGGGCGTTACGTTTTCATTTCGACCATTTCAGTCTATGCCGACACCAGTACAGGCCCGGACGAAAACGCGCCGCTGGCGAAATACGAAGGGGCCGATCCGTTCAAGGAAACGCTCGAAGCGATGAAAGCGTCTGGTTACAAAACATACGGACCGCTCAAGGCGTTGAGCGAGCAGGAAACGCAAAAGTGGTTTCTGGACAAATCGCTCATCATTCGCCCAGGCCTGATTGTTGGACCACGCGATGAAACTGACCGCTTCACCTATTGGCCGGTGCGGATCGATCGCGGAGGCGAAGTGCTGGCGCCGGGTAATCCGAGCGATCCGGTGCAATTCATCGATGGGCGCGATCTGGCGGAGTGGACCATTCGCATGGTCGAAAAAGGCGAGACGGGAATCTACAACGCCACCGGCCCGGCGAAGGAGTTGGGGATCGGCGGCATGCTCGATGGGATAAAAGGCGCGCTCAATTCAAACGCGACCTTCGCATGGGCCGATGTCGAATTTCTCAAGCAACAGAAAGTTGAAGCGTGGTCCGATATGCCGGTGTGGGCAGGCGATGAATTAGGAATGTCGCGTACGAATATCAGCCGTGCGCTGGCGAAGGGTTTAACGTTTCGCCCCCTGGCCGATACTGCCCGCGATTCTCTTGCCTGGTTTAAAGCACAGAAGTCGGAACGGCAGGCGAAACTGCGAGCGGGACTTACGCCGGAGCGCGAGGCGGAAGTGCTGGCCGCCTTGCACAAACAAGGCGGAATGACGAAGCACGAATGACGAATGACGAAAGACTGACGAAGCGCGAAGGGTCCTTCGTCATTTGCGCATTCGAGGTTCCTCCGTCATTGGTCCCAATCCACGTCATCCCGAGCGAAGTCGAGGGATCCCGCCGCGCAACCTTTAAGGCAACTTTCTCGGGACCCTTCGCTTTCGCTATGCTTTTCTCGGGATGACACGAGTATTAAACAAAATCGTTGATGTGCGTGCCGACGAACTTCGCGCGCTTTGGCTCGGCTTCCTTTTCTTCTTCGTCGTTCTCGCCGGCTACTACGTGATCCGGCCGGTTCGCGATAACATTGGCGCACAACAGTTTGAAAACCTTTGGTGGATGTTCACTGTCGTCCTTGTCGCGATGATTGTGGCCAACGCGCTCTTCTCCATGATTGTGGCGCGAATGTCTCGGCGGAGATTCATTCCGATCGCTTATCGGTTTTTCATCCTGAACCTAATTATTTTCTTCGTGCTCATGCAATACATGCCGCCCGGAAAGCAACCATGGGTGGACGGATGCTTCTTTGTTTGGGTCAGCGTGTTCAATCTTTTCGCGACCGCCGTCTTCTGGGGATTCATGACCGACCTGTTCACGACCGAACAGGGTAAACGGCTTTTTGGATTTATCGCCGTGGGCGGTTCGTTAGGCGGCATTCTCGGCCCGATTATTACCGCATCGCTTGTTCACTACATCAGCACCGGATTTTTGCTGTTGATCTGTGCCGCGATGCTCGAGGTCGCGGCGCAGTCTGTCCGGCTCTTTCCCGCAGAATTTCGACGGGACAATACAAGACCGGGCGACGACGCCGCAGCCGCAGAAAAACCGATCGGCGGCAAATTTTGGGATGGCGTGACGCATATTTGCAAGTCACCGTACTTGTTCGGGCTTTTCCTGTTCATTTTTCTCTACACGTTCACGTCCACTTGGACCTATTTTCAACAGTCCGAGTTGACGAAAAGCGGCTTTGTCGATAAGGCCGCGCGCACGGCGTTCTTCGCGAAGCTCGATCTTTCGGTGAACACGCTCACGCTTGTCCTTCAAATTTTTGTTACTGGTCGACTGATGAAGTTCTTGGGCGTCACAGTGACCCTTCTCTTCATGCCTGTACTTAGTCTTTTCGGTTTCGCAGCGATGGGTTTCGCGCCAGTTCTTCCCGTACTCGCAGCATTCCAGATTGCACGACGCGCGAGTACATTCGCGTTCATGCGGCCCGCACGCGAAGTCTTATTCACCGTTTTGCGCCGCGAAGACAAATACAAAGCGAAGAGTTTCATCGATACGTTTGGCTATCGGTGCGGCGACCAATTCGGCGTGTCTTATAGCGGCTTGAAGGCCCTTGGTCTTAGTCTGAGCGCCATTAGTTACATTGCCATACCCATCGTGGCCGGTTGGTGTGTGCTCGGCGTTTGGCTTGGGCGTAAGCAACACGCGCGCGCTCTAGCTCAGCGCCAGGAAAACCCAGAAGTCGCGGTTACGACTTAACGAAAATCCCGAGTAGCGGACGGCGCGATGGCGTTTTCGAGCGAAAATCGCTCACGAAACCATCTTTCGTCCGGATCTCGACGTGGCCGGCGGCGCGGCTTGCATTGTAGACCAGAACGGAGCCAACGGGTGCTTGATACGGATCGCTCACCGTCAGTTTGCGGAAGCCATAGTTGCTGACCAATTCCTGGCCGGCCTGTTTCGCGTAAGCCGTTGTCGGACGGGAACTAATCACGCCTGATGCCAGGAGCGCCTCTTTCACCGCGTGCCAGCATTGCCGGCGCGAATGAGCATGCGCCCGTTCCTCGGCAATGGTAGCGGCGCGCATCAATTTCGGATCGAGTTGGCGATCGGCTGTCGTGAAAGGCCGCACGATTTTAGTCGGCTGATAACTTTGGACGACATCGACCGAGGTGGTTTTGCCGGAAGCATCCTTAAAAACGAACTTGGACGGTTGCGGGTTTGATCGCGGCGGCGGCGACATGGAGAGAGCCGAAGCCGTGGCCGGGAAGAAGGCGGCGCAGCCGAGGGAGAAGAGGGATATGGGGAGAGCTTTTTTCATTTGGGGAGCGCCCTCTATACTGCAATTCTCGGGCCTGACAAGCGATTTTTCAGCAAAAATTCCATAACTTTTAGAAATTAACTGGCCCCTGTTGCATCCACAATGCCAGGCACTTCCGATTCCTTTTGGGGAGCCAAATCACCGAGGTACTCCTCAGGTACTCCTCGCTTGGGTTGTTTACGTCCCGACAACCCTCTTTGATGGACGATGGCAACGCGATTTGCTTCAATTATTATCGGCATTTTCCTCATAGCGTCGTGGGCCTACGCCGCCGAACAGCCAACTCTTGTGCGCGTTACCACCTATTGGCGGGAGGAAGGTCAATCGCGTGCAGCCTGGAATGGAGCGCGTCTCCGAAATGGTCACTGCGCCGTAGATCCGAAAAAAATCCGTTACGGCAGCAAGATTTTGCTCGGGGACGAAGAACTAATCGCAGTTGATACCGGGCCGGCCGTGGTAAACCGGAAGGCCGCCCGCCTCTCAGGCCGTAACGAAGCGGAGCGAAACGCCGTCGTAATCGATCGTTACTTCGAAATGAAATCGCAAGCTGTAGCATGGGGAAAGTCGCATCCGCATTTCATGAAAGTGCGGGTTCTCAGTCCGCGACCGGCTTTAGCTATTGCCGAAAAGGGCGAGCCTAAACACAGGAATTTGCCGTCACAACCAATCGTCGCAACGCAGCGAATCAGCAGACCGCCGGGCAGGCGCCCGGCTATTCCAATTGGCGATTTTTATTTCCGTGCTCTCTTCGCCTCATCCCGCACAACTACCCGCGACGCCCGTAGGCGCACCGGTGGCGAGTTTGTCGCCGGAAACCTTGTCGAAAGGAGCCGCGGCCGGCCACTCGATCGATTCCGTTTGCTACAAATAACGTAACTCCCGGGCCAGGCCCATAGCTGAGATAAGTTCGGCGGTGGCATTTTCGTGCGCACCGTTTTGCCATTCATCGCAGGCTTTACGAATTGCGTTCAACAGCGTTTCCGGCAATGGATGTTGATTTTTCGACCAGCAAACCGTGCGCGAACCCGATTGCAGCGCTGCTATCTTGCCGATGCAGGGCGATCGCGATCAGCGGCCAAAGCTCCATCCAATCGAAACCGTACGGATCGTCCATTCGATGCCATAAATCGAGCGCTTCAGTGGCGAGCTTCTCTGCCTCCGCGTGATCTTCCTGCCGCCATGCCACCCAGGCGAGATTCGCCTTCGCCATAGCGATGTATTCAACCATGCCAAGCTTGGTGGCGAGCTCGAGCGTTTTTTCCGCTTCTGTTCTGCAATGCCCAACGTCGGCTAGCCGGCGATACGCAACCGCGCGGTAGGTCAGACAACGCGATTGCAAGACGAGGTCACCCACGCGTTCGACCATCGTGAGGGCCCTTCCACATTGTTTCACCGCGTCATCAAAGTCGCCGTGGCATAACTCAATCACAATCCCAGCGAAAAATTAACATGCCAGCTTCCGACAGGTTGTTTGCTCCTTCACATTCAGCTACGGCGCGTTCCGCCAGTTCGACGCACTTCTGCGACGGCCGAAAACGCGATTCCATCAACATGGAAAGACCGATCATTTTCAAAAATCCTGCTCGTTGCGCGGCAGCGCCACACTCCGCGATTACGTTGCGATATCGCTCGGCCAGGTCTCGCATCTCTTTCACCATTCCCTGCCAGTAAAAAAGATACTTTCTATCGAAATAACCGCCCCGAATCGAGCCGTCTTTGCTTGCAAGGATGGTTGCCGCGACAGAGCTTTTCCTTTTGTGTCGCAAGAATTTCACATCCGCCAGGCCACCCCGGACGATGCTGCCGTTATCGGCTGGCATCGCGCCCGCATGTTTCAGGACATGGGCTTAGTGCCGGACGAATTGTTCGAGTCGTTCCGGACAAAAGCACTCGATCGTTTGGGCGAAGCGCTCGCTTCCGGCGATTATTTCGGCTGGCTGGTGAGTCAACGTAATGCGCCGCAAAAAGTTATCGCCGGTGCGGGCGTCATCATTCGGGAAGTTCCGCCATTTCCCATTCGTCACAAAAACGGTGAGATCACGATCGCGGAAGGCCGGCAGGGATTAATCGTTAACGTTTTCACCGAACCAGATTGGCGCAGACGTGGCCTCGCCCAGCTGTTGATGGAGCAGATAATCGCCTGGTCGCGCGAGCAACGGCTCGACGGTCTCGTCCTCCACGCTTCTGATGATGGTCGTGTCCTCTATGAAAAGCTCGGCTTTGTCCCCACCACCGAAATGAGCTTCGGCGGTGGCGATGACTGACTCGTCAATGCACATCGCTGGGATTCATTGCTAGTCAGCCACCAGTGGTCTGAAGTCGATGTCTTCACGCTTCTGCGTAAGAAACAATTTGATCCGCTGGCTCTATGGCATCGACCTAATGAAAGAGCTTGCGCGTGACTACGGCCTGTGCGGGATCGCGCTCAGCGTTTATGGAATGGATGAAGATCTCGCCCGCACCAAGAATGCAGGCTTCATTGCGCATCTGGTAAAGCCAGTTGACGTCGATCGACTGAATCGCGTCCTCGAGCAAGCGGCTCCGGCGGTATAGGCATTAAATGCGGCGTTCTACGGCCGCTTCGTCTCAGCGTCCCTTTTCGGTTTGACTGTGACTTCCTGTGCGACGTCGTAATCCGGTTTGGTCGCGCCCATCAGCCATTTGTCGAACCAGCCGACGATGTGCTCGAGACGTTCGACTCGGTGCCACGGTTGCCCGGAGCGGGAGAGCTCGTGCGATTCGCCCGGGAATTTCACCATCACCGTCGGCACTTTGCGAAACTTGAGAGCGCGGAACATTTCCTCGCCACCCGCCCCGGGCGGAGTGCGCGTGTCGCTTTCACCGAGCACGAACATCATCGGTGTCTTCACGTTCTTAATATAACTGATGGGCGAGCGTGCCTTGAAATCGTCGGGATCATCGAAGGGCGCGGCTTTGAACCAGTTCGGTTGAAAGAGGGTGAAGTCGGCGGTGTACCACCAGTGTTCCCAGCTCGCGATGTCGCGCTGAGCCACCCCGGCGGCAAACCGCTGCGTGTGCGTGATGACCCAATTAGTGAGCAAGCCGCCTCCGCTGCCGCCAGTAACGCCAAGTTTTTTGTCATCGACGTAACCGCGCTTAATCACTTCATCGACGCCGCGCATGAGGTCCTGATAATCATCGCCGGGATAATGATATTGAATGACGTTTCCGAACTCCTGGCCGTAGGTGATGCTGCCGCGCGGGTTCGGATAAAGCACGACGTAGCCTTTGGCCGCCATCCATTGAAATTCGTGCTCGAAAATCCAGCCGTAAGCCGCATGAGGACCGCCGTGGATGTTCAGAATAAGAGGATATTTTTTGTGCGGGTCGAAGCTGGGCGGCTTCTGCACCCACGCCTGAATCTTCTTTCCATCGAACGTCTGATAGGTGATTTCTTCCGGCTCGGTCAGGTTCAATTGCGACCAGAGCTCGCGATTGACGTCGGTGAGTTGCTGCTGTTGCGCATTGGAATCGACGAGAAATAAATCGCCGATGCGCGTAGGCGTCGAGATCAGGCAAACAATCTTCGAATTGTCAGCGGTGGAGCGGAAACTCAGTACCGCCTGGTCGCCTTTAGTGATTTCAGTCAGCACGCCCGTGGCGGCGTCAAAGCGCCCGAGATTGGTTCGGCCTTCCCGTCCGAAAAGTTGGAGGATGCTCTTGCTGTCCGCGCTCCAGACGGATGGATTCTGGCCGCCGGCGCGGGGCGGTGCCTGATCGCCAAACACACCTTGTCCGACATCGTAGTCGAATTGCGCAGTGAGGTTGCGTGGTTTGGCGTCTTTTGCTACGTCGAGCACCCACAAGTCCGGTTCGGTATAGGAATTCACGGGTTGGTTTTGCGAAGCGACAAAAGCGAACTGTTTGCCATCTGGGCTAAGGGTGAGACCATTCACACCCATATCAATTGTCGTTAGTTTTGTCGGTTCGCCGCCGCTCGCGGCCACCGAGTAAATCTCCGTCTTTGGCAGTTCGTAGTAAGGCTCATCTACGTGAAGTGAAGGGAAAAAAATCTGCGCTCCATCGCTCGACCAAATCGGATCGGTTTCGTCGAAACGGCCCCTCGTCAATTGTTTCGGCTGCAGTTTTTCGTCGCCAGTTTTCGGCGCTGGAATTGTCCAGATA
>Ga0209056_10001471_pt1 | contig 26001 bp, 22 predicted proteins | sample GraSoiAngelo_114_FD_185876 | JGI IMG/M metagenome (GOLD analysis project Ga0209056, IMG submission 185876) | Grasslands soil microbial communities from the Angelo Coastal Reserve, California, USA - 14_0903_13_40cm (SPAdes) (version 2) | ecosystem: Environmental > Terrestrial > Soil > Grasslands... | reverse complement strand
TCAGACAAGCGTTTCCAGCGCGCTCCCGTGTTGGCAAAGGGAAGCATCGGGGAATCCTGCCCGCCCCAAACGATCATCTGATCGGTTCCATCGATGCGGGTGAAGACCGCCGAGTGCGCCGCGCGGGCGGTGGGCGCATTCACAATCGTGATCGGGGACCAACTATCGGCGAGGATCGCTGGCGCGATCATTAACGGAATGAAACACAGCACAATCCGACGAATCATCATAAGAAAGCTCCTATTTCCAGATCACTTAGACTACAGGAAAGAGAAAACGTCTGTCAATAGAAAAAGACCATGTGGCGCACCCGAAGTCGCGCATGTGGTATGGACGAGCCAGCCGGGCGGCACGTTTTGCTGTGTGCGCTAGCAGGACGGCGCGCGTTTAGCTACCTTGCTAGTGCGAGTTTAGAAGCGAATGCCGCCAACAATAAGCAAATATCAGCAGGTCATTTCTTAGTCTTGCAATCAACCTCTATTACAGCTTGTCACATTGGCTCAGTAATTGAAGATCGCTTTTGGTCTAGAGAATGTAGCACGAGTTGACAGAGCAGGCAGATCACGGTACTCCAGTTGCGCAGCCCAACGCGAAATGCTACGATTCGATACGGTAGCTGGGCAGGCGCTAGTTTCCCTTCACAATCCTGGTGAGCTCGACCGGAAAATTGTAAAATAAGCCGCTTTCAAACAATTGGACATGCAATCGCAACACAGCAATCGTCGAAGCATGGCCAACTGAGGTCTGTCATGTCTCGCAGTCGAGTCGTCATCGGTGTCATCGGGGACGACATTCACATTGTCGGAAATCGGATTATGCAACTGGCTATGGAAGAATGTGGCTTCAGTGTTTACAACCTCCGCACGCGCAATCGTCCTGAGCGCTTCGCTCAGGCGGCACTCGAAGTAAATGCGCACGCCGTATTTGTCTCGTCATTGAACGGAGAAGGTGAACATTGGTGTTCAGATTTCCGCAAGCGCTTTTCTGACGTTGGCCTGAACAACATTCTTCTCTACGTCGGGGGCAACATCGTCGTTGGCAAGCGTAGTCAGGAAGAAGTCATAGCGTTATTCCAGGGATTCGGTTTCGACCGTGTTTACCATCAACTGTCGGACATCAGAGTAGCCATTAGACAACTGGAGGAGGATCTGAAGCATGGCCCGGCCAAGCGCGAAGGCGAGGCTGCAGGAAATTGAACGGTACCGGGAGCAGGTCCTATCGCAGCCGCTCGCCAAAGGTATCTCGTCGGATGAAGTGCGCGATTATTTAGCGACACTTCCGCCGGGTCGATACCCTAAGGCGGCTTACAGCAAACCCCGGTCTGCTCCACTGACTCAACCCCGTGGCGGCTTCCCTTCATTCGAAGCTCAGTATCGTCTGACGCAAGAACTTGATGCCGCAGGTGCGGACTTTATCCCTCTGACCATCGATAGTTGTACACGTCATAACCAATACAAGACTGCGGAACAACTGCTGCGTCGAAGTGAGAATGAGGGGAAGAATTATTTGAATGGATATCCGTTGGTAAGTCACGGTTACGCCTTAACTCGCGAGTTGTATTCCGGTCTGAATAAGCCCGTGAGTCTGCGCCACGGCACTCCAGACGCCAGGCTGTTAGTGGAAGTTGCGATCGCCTCCGGAATCGTGGAGATTGAGGGCGGCGGTATCTGCTATTGTTTCCCTTATTCAGAAGGTTTTCCCTTGGATCGGTCGCTTCTCTACTGGCAGTATGTCGATCGTCTCTGCGCCGTTAATTCGACCGAAGATGCTCCAATCCATCGCGAAAGCTTCGGTCCCCTTTCGGCGACGTTGGTGCCGCCGGCGATCGTTGTCGCGATCGAAATCATTGAGGCCCTGCTCGCTGCCGAGCAGGGCGTTACCTCGTTCGCTGTAAGCTTCGGCCAAACCGGATCCGTCGTTCAGGACATAGCCACAGCATACATATTGAAGACGTTGACGCGGGAATACCTGCAAATGTTTGGCTTCGAGTCAATGCGGACCTATCTGGTCTACCACCAGTGGATGGGCCGATTTCCTCCACAGCGAGTTAAGGCTGCGGCCCTCATCGCGGGCTCTAGCGTTATAGCCAGCATAATTTCTGCGGACAAGATCGTCGTCAAGACGGTCGATGAAGCTCTCGGCATACCTGACCCCTGGATCAACGCCGACGCCGTAGATATGGTTAAATATATCTTCCGTACCTTCCGTTGTCCTGAACCGCTCACCTCTCCGCTCATCGAACCGGAGATCGCCTTAATAGAGTCGGAGACTAGAAGCATCCTTCAGACAATCTTTTCGATGCCGGGAGACGTCTTCTGGCACAGTGTTCTCCAAGCTTTCCAGTCCGGGTTTGTGGATATTCCTTTTTCGCCACACGCGGATAATGCAAACAAACTGATTTCCATGCGGGATGGCAACGGCTCGATACGCATCTGCGACAGAGGTAATGTCCCAATCTGCGACGGAGATGCAGAACAGGAACGAGTGTTACTGCAATCTCGCCCGGCTAGCAATGCAGACTCTGAACAAATGTACGAGCGGTTGCTTAGCGATATTAACATCATGGTATGACGCAGTGGCGGGCCGGCGAAAAGGAACGTGCAAGATCGGACGTGCGGGTCGCTATCGACATCGGTTCAACCGTTGTTAAGGTTGCAAGAGTCGCTTCTGACGGCGAGTTGCTCGGTCAGGAGTTTTATCCGCGAGACTTCGATTCAGGAATTGCCCGGCAGGTAGAGTCTATTGTCAACGGTAGCGGTTTTAGCGATGAAGAGGTGCTGATCTGTTCGTCCGCCAACGGCGGTCTGCGAGTTGGGATTGTCTCTCTCACGGAGCACTTCAGCGGCGCAACATTACGGAATCAAGTCCTTCTGGCAGGAGCGAATCCGGTCTTTGCCTGCGGTTTGGATGATCACACTGGTAATCTCGATCAGGTGGACATTCTGATTGTTGGTGGGGGGATTGATTGTGCGGAAGGAGCTCCGCTGGAGCAGCGACTACGGCGCTTTGATGCAAGCAAGTATAGGTTCTCTGCTTTGGTGTATGCAGGCAATAGACAGTACGCGGATCTGTTTTTGCAGTTATTCCCCCAGGCGACAGTGATTGCTAATCCGTTATCCGAAGGACTCTCAGGCAAATCCACAAGCGTGTTCGACGCGATACGCCGCGCCTACCTGGCCGACTTGGTTCACAAGCAGGGGATAAGCGATCTTAGAAAGAGCCTTTCGAAGACGATTCGGCCCACACCCGAGGTAGTCAGCCGTGGTTTTCAGCGGATCGTGTTCAACCGCTCCAGAATTAAGGCTCTTGGACCGTGCATGTTGCTCGATATCGGCGGTGCCACGACCGATCTCCATTACACTACCGATGTCATTCGCGAGGACAGTGAAGAGAAAGCATTGCCTGGTTCATCAGTAGCCCGTTATGTCTTTACAGATCTTGGAATAGTAGCTTCACGAGACAGCACTTTACTGCAGCTGCGGAGCCATCCTCGACTCTACGATTTGCTGAGCATGATCGCCGAGGACGACGGCATCCGAGAAATGTATCGAGCATTGAGAGAAGGAGAGTTCGAACCTGCGCCGCGGTTGTTATCATATGCCTGCCTGTTCATAGCCCTTGGTCGTTTCGCAAACGGCAGTACATCCGGGATTCCCTCAGCTGATCTGAGCAAGGTCGCGCAAATTCTATTAACCGGAGGTGCAGCGCAAATCTTAGATGTGAATGTAGCGTCCCGAGTTGTCGATCCCTTTGTGTGCGGCGAGGGCAACCCGCGCATTCTCATCGATCACTGCTATCGGATTTGGGTGGATGGAATGACTTGGTCTGCGATTCGTTGACCCGAGATCGACGCAACGCTCCGACAGTTGCATCGTTGTCGAACAACACAATCGAGGCATGGGGGACCACGCGCTTCTAAGGTTTCTCGTTGACAAAACTCATCCCGGATGAGGTAATTCGCTTCGTGGATGAGCGACCGCAACCTGCATCGCTGATTCCGATTCAGCCGCATAGCTCCAGACCATCGCGTCCGGAAGTTGTTCTTAGCGGGGAGGCTGGATGAAAACCGACGTCGCAATTATTGGTGGCGGGCCCGGCGGAGCCGCCGCCGCCATGTTCCTCTCTCAAACCGGCCTGCGCGTGACGATGATCGAGAAAGCGCAATCCCCTCGTTATCATATCGGCGAATCCCTCACCGGCGAGTGCGGTAATTGCCTGCGAGCTCTCGGGCTCGAGGAAGAAATGACTGCGCGCCGGCATCCGGTGAAGTACGGCGTCACGGTCTATGGACCGCGGGGCAGAAATGCCTTCTGGGTGCCCGTCAAAGGCTGGCATCCGGGGTCGGGCCTTTTCGATACGCATACATGGTCGGTGCGGCGGAGTGATTTTGACCACATGCTTTTCACGGCCGCTGCGGCACGCGGTGTCTCGGTGATGAAAGCAGAGGCCGTCGCGCCCCTTTTGAACGGCAACACTGTTCGCGGAGTGCGGGTCCGCACCAACGGCAGCATAGTCGAGGACATCGCATCGGAAGTATTGATCGATGCTTCAGGGCAGGGTACTTTTCTTTCCAATGCGGGAATGATTGGCCAAAAAGTTCGCGGCAATTACGATCGGCAAGTGGCGGTTTTCTCCCAGGTCACCGGAGCTATCCGCGACCCTGGTGCCGCGAGCGGGAACACGCTGATTTTTTATCGCCAAAAACATCATTGGGCCTGGTTCATTCCACTGGACGACGAAATCACCAGCGTTGGGATTGTGGTGCCGGCCGAGTACTACCGCGCGAAAAATGAGAGCAAACATCAGTTCCTGATGCGCGAGCTTTACCAGCTGAACCCGGAACTGACGCGTCGTCTTCCGGAAATTGAATTTGTCGAGGAAGTGCGCGGAATTTCCAACTACTCGTACCGTCTATTGAATTTCACCGGAAAGGGATTTCTCTGCGTGGGCGATTCCCATCGCTTCATTGATCCGGTCTTTTCGTTTGGAGTCTTTTTCGCGATGAAAGAAGCCGAGTATGCCGCTTCTTCTATTGCATCATTTTTCGCTGACTCAAAGAGAGAGCAGCCGAACCCATTTATCGACTACCAGCGACTCTGTGATCGTGGTCAGGACAATATTCAGGAACTAATCGATGCATTTTGGGAACATCCCTATGCATTTTCCATGCTCGCGCACCATCGATATCCGGAAGACGTCATCCACATGTTTGCCGGCAGGGTGTACAATGAAACTCCTTTACCGGGTCTTTTGGCGATGCGGTCCATTAATGAGCAGGGCCGAAAGAAGAGAGTGGCTCATGAATGTGCAGGAAGTATTAACTGACTACATCAGCAAAGAGGTCGTGGCGAAGACTGGGCAGCCAATGCCGACATTGGACCAACCCCTGCTCGACTCCCAAGGCGGAGTCATCGACTCGCTCAACATGTGGCCGTTGATCGTTTTCATCGAATCGCACTTCGGCATCAAGGTCGAGGATAGCGACCTCATGCAGGAAAATTTTCAAACGCTACGAGCGTTGGTTAAGTTTATCGAGAGCAAACATTCGGAGTTGCATTCCTAGGAGGAACGTCATGCCGGTACAGCACGCTTACACGATGAAAGCTGGAACAAAGTCTAAGCTACTCCTTGTTTATGCCACATCGGCAGATGGCACGTCCGGCAAGACGGGGCTGGGCAAGAATCTTTCCGCCGGCAGTGCAGCGTACATTCGAGAGGGGGACTCGGCGGCGTGCCGAGTCCCGATCGTAGAAGGTCGGGTCGGAGAGTGGGGAGCGGGAGCCTTTGCTGAAGTCGATCCCGAGTTACTGCCTGGGTTGTATCAATTCGGCGCGCCGGATGAAATGATCGCCGACGGTTCGGCGCGCGCTGTTCTGCTGATTCGTTTCCCCGACACGGTGATCAAGCCGGTCGAAATTAACCTCGTCGCATACGACCCCCAAGACGCGGAGCGCATCGGCGTGTGGAGCCTAGCCGGTCACAAGCGCCATGAATTTCTTCGGCAGGCATTACCTCGGTTTACGGAAATGGAACTGGCGTTGGGCGAGCAAGCCGAGAAAGAATTAAAGGCAAAGCTAAGCGCGGAGAAAGAATCGTAAACATATGTCCTACGCACTGAAGAAAGGAACCAGGTCGAAGATATTGCTGGTCTATGCCCTCGACGCGGCTGATATGCGTTCGGGCAAAACGGGTTTGAACTCACGCAGTCCGGATTCCAGCGCCGCCTACATTCGCGAAGGAGAAGCGCAAGTGCGGCGGATACTTCTCATTGAAGGGAAGCTCGGCGAACATCGAGCCGGAAGCTTTGTTGAAATCGACAGCAAATTTCTGCCTGGCGTTTACCAGTTTGGCGTTCCCGACGAGATGCTGGCCGCGGGCGCGGAAACCGTTACGCTGATGTTGAATTTTCCCGGCGCGGTCATTGAGCCGATTTTCATTCATCTCGTTGCCTATGACCCGCAGGATGCTGACCGCCTTGGAATGGCGGCGCTCGGACCGGAAGGGCGACGCGCCGCCCTCCGTGGCGCTTTCCCCCGGCTGACCGCGAAAGAATTGGGCGATGCGCGATGAAGTCAAGCAAGTCAGCAACAAGGCGCAGGCGGCCGCAACATCCGCGCAGCCATATCGCCGGCATATCGTCGGCTTGCCGTTGCAGCGCTCGCTGTTCGTTCAGGCAGCCCGGGCCGCGACGAGGATAGGTTTGCCCGGTCTTTCGTCCGAGCTGGATTTTCCCGCGCGGCTGGATGAAAACGGTGATCTCTTCTTGGATCGATCGCAGGTCGCCGCGCTGAGTAAAGCCTTACCCTCGTGGTTCACGCCGGAAACTCTCGAACTCATGCACGCGAGGCACGCCGCCGCCTGCGATGCCCTGGTTGACGCGAGCGAAAATGGCGCGCGTGCAGCCGTTTCGCTCAACGGCGCGTCGGCCAGGAAATCGTCCGAAGATCTCGCGAACCGAATGGCGCTTGTGTTAGCCTATGGAATCTTGAGCAAATTTGTGCCGGATGTCCTTTTGCGCGCTCTTGTGGATGCCGGAGATGTTGAGCCGCTACCTTTTCCCGAGACGAGTGCTGGTGCTGACCTCATGCAAAACACGTTCGCGTTATATCAGGCTTGCTGCGTCCTCGAGTACACCCCGCAACGATTGCAACGCGAGTGGCCCCGGGTGTCGCCCGAGGTCTTTCGCCTCGTTGGTGAGTTCTGCAAACGTCAAACTGGTTTCGGTTCGCTGGCATGGGACTCGCCCGGATATGAAGATCCGAATTACGTCATTCGGTTACTCCACTCGGCCTTCGACGAGGTGAATGCAGAACAAGTTCGCCGGCGTTTGTCTTTCGCCAAGCGACCCGTGGTCGCTCGCCCTACGATCGATGCGCCGACGAAAATCGCTGCCCTCAGGTGTGTCCTTGGGTTTTGGCTGGATTTTCTGGAACGGGAGACATGGTATGTGCGCCGCGCGTTTTATGTCGGCATGATCCCGCTCTTGAAGCAGATGGCGACGGAATATCGACGGCAAATTCCCACGTTCCAATCAGCGGATCTCTTGTTTCTGGACGTTCGCGAACTGATTGGAGGAATCGTCGATCCCGCGGTCATCGAAACGCGCCGTCGTCGTTACATGGGAAACACCGAGTACTTGTCATTGCACGGCGTCGAGCCGAGCCGGCTCGCAACCGTACTGGGGAGTTCATGAGCGCGGAAAACTCGACAGCAGTCTACTCGGGTCTGGGCGCCGCGCCGGGACGCGCCAGCGGGAAAGCGTACGTTATACGCAACTCCGAAGACGTTATGGCCATTCCGGCAGGTTCTATTCTTGTCCTACGCATCCTCCATCCACATCTTGCGCCGTTGCTCCCGCGAGTCGCCGGACTCGTCGTCGAGGAAGGCGCGATTCTTCAGCACGCCACCACCCTCGCTCGCGAATGCGGCATACCTGCCGCGGTGGGCATTCAAGACGCCCGCAATCTCATTGAAGACGGTGAATTGGTGGACGTGGACGGTTACACCGGCAAGGTGACCAAGCGACATGTCGATTGATCTTACTCCGCTCACCGATCTGGGCTCGGCACAATATCTCGGCTTTGCCGGCGGTCTCTACCCAAATGAAAAAAACTCACCTCCCTCTGCCTACGAGGAGGCCGGAGTAGCGCTTGGCGCGACCGTGCAACCGCTGGACAAAGACGGCAAACTGTCGCCCTCGGGAAAAATCGCCATGATCTCCATCGGCATGTCCAACACGTCCCAACAGTTTTCGCAGTTCATCCAATTGGCCGAGGCTGACGCGCGCAAGAACCCCAGCCTGGTGATGATCGATGCTGCTCTGAATGGAGCGGCCGCAACAGACATTGCCGTCCCATTCGGCGAGTATTGGACACACGTGGACCGCCAGCTTCAACGCCGCGAGATATCCCCTGCACAGGTTCAGGTCGCATGGCTCAAGACTGCCCTCGCGCGTGACCCTCGTGGTTTTCCAGAAAATGCTCGTCTTCTCCAGCGGGCGTTGCGCTCGATCGTGGAAATTCTCAGTACGAAGTTTCCGCAACTGAGACTTATATACGTCTCCAGCCGGACCTATGGCGGGTATTCGCAATCGGACTTGAGTCCGGAACCCATCGCGTATGAATCCGCATTCGCGGTCAAGTGGTTGATCGAGGAGCGCATCAACACTCCGAGTCCCGACAGGTCGATACCCTGGGTTTCATGGGGTCCTTACCTGTGGGCCGATGGCCTGACTCCGCGCAGCGACGGCCTTATCTGGGAGCGCAGCGATTTTGAGCCGGACGGTGTACACACCTCACCGCAGGGGGCGTTGAAAGTGGCAACGATGTTATTCGAGTTCTTTCAGAGAGACACCGCAGCCAGACGTTGGTTCTTCTTACTCATGGTCTGACATTCGGTAGTCGGCGGTGACAAACGAGCTTTTTCAACAGCGCAGTGATCGCGCGTGCCATTTCCTGTGGCTCGAACCAGCCTTGCTTGAAGGCGATTCTCCCGTCGGGACGGACCAAGATCGCGACGTTTGGGGCGCTGCCGAACGCGCGCCAGGCGCGGTTATCGAGAGCGTCGATCAGCATGGAAGTGGACAGACGAAAACGGCGCCTGAGTTGGCGTGCCAGTTCGATGCGCTCTTCAAGGGTTCGGGGCTGAGCACAGTGGATCCCGGCTATCTCGTTCTTGGCCGTCACCCATATCCTGTCTGCATAGGGTGAAGGCGTATCAATCGGGTGCGCTTCGACGACGTAGATGATCACCGTGTTGATGTCCTGTTCAAAGCGCCCCGACAGCCGTTGCAGCGCCCGGGCATGTCGCCGGGTCTGACCGCAGCTTAGCGACATCGTCACCAGCAGCGCCGGCTTTTTATCCCAACACAGGCTGAGTTGCTGACGATCGCCCTCAATGTTGTGGAGTATTAACTCCGGCATTCGTTCGCCTGGCCGGCCGGTTCGCAGGGCACGGCCGCCGAGGCTCCGGTAGAGATTGTTGTACCATCGGATCCACTCGTCGGCCTGCTCTACCTCGAGAGAGCGGAGCCGCCGCAACCAGCACCGGGCCTTGTCGCCGAGCCAGCGGAGCGCGGTCAAAGCGCGCTCCAACCAAGATGTTATCACGGGCAAAACCGTAGCGGAAAACATGTGGAAGACTGGCCCGTCATAGCCGCGTTGATTGCGCGGGATGAGGGCATTCTTCCATACGTTGGAGGGAACATCGTCGTTGGCAAGCATCATCAGGAAGAAATCGTCGCGTTATTCAAGGGATCCGGCTTCAACCGCGTTTACCATCAACTATCGGACATCAGGAGATTGACAATGAAGCGCGTGGTTGCCTAGGATGCGCCGACGTAGCGGTCTGGATAGCAGCCGAACGCTTCCCTGTGCAGATTCCTCTACCACTCAGATCTTCAACGCAAAGCCAATGACCCTATGAAAACTCCTGTTCAACTCATCACCGCGATAACTCAACCGGCAACCCCCTTGTGTCGGGCGCGACCGGTTGTGCTCCTGCTGCTGTCCTTTTCGGCCGGGCTTGCGTCCATGCAACCATGCGTTGCTACTCCCTTTGAATGGGAGTACACCGGCAGCCTCAAGACTGCCCGGTACCACCACACGTCGACGTTGCTCCCCGATGGCAGAGTGCTGGTCGCGGGAGGAGAGGATCGAAGCGACGCTCTCGCAAGCGCCGAACTCTACGATCCGGCCTCCGGCACCTGGTCAGACACCGGCAGCCTCAACACCGCGCGAGACTCCCATACCGCAACTCTCTTGCCCAGCGGCATGGTGCTCGCCGCGGGCGGAAGGGAACCGGGCATCTCTTTAGCGAGCGCGGAACTCTATGATCCGGCCACCGGTACCTGGTCTCCAACCGGCAGCCTTGACATCGGGCGGGAATTCCATACCGCAACTCTCCTGCCCAACGGCATGGTGCTCGTCGCGGGCGGAAGGGCATCCGGCATCCCTTTAGCGAGCACCGAACTGTATGATCCGGCCACCGGTACCTGGTTTCCAACCGGCAGCTTCAACATGGGACGGGTATTCCATACCGCAACTCTTCTTCGCAATGGCAAGGTGCTCGTGGCAGGGGGACAAGACCGGAATCAGGTCCAACTCGCAAGTGCCGAGCTTTACGATCCCGCCACGGGGACTTGGTCAGCAACAGGCAGCCTCAACACCGCGCGATACGACCATACGGCAACTCTCCTGCGCAACGGCATGGTACTCGTGGCGGGGGGAAACCCCGACGAACTCGACAGTGCCGAGCTCTATGATCCGGCGACCGGTACCTGGTCACTAACCGGTAGCCTCAACGACGGGCGATCGGACGCTGTCGAAACTCTCCTGCCTAACGGCATGGTGCTCGTGGCGGACGGAACGTCCTTCAATCTCTCGAGCGCCGAACTCTACGATCCGGCGACGGGCGTCTGGTCACTAACCGGTAGTCTCAACACCCCACGAAAGGATCATGCCGCAACTCTCCTGCCCAACAGCATGGTACTCGTCAGTGGGGGAGCGCTTAGCGGAAGAGCGCCTCTCGCGAGCGCGGAACTGTATGATCCAGGAATTGCCCTGGTTAGCGTGGCCTCCAGGCTCACTCACGGTAGCGCGGGAAGCTTCGACATCGACATGCCACTCAGCGGCTCTTCGGGAGTTGAAGATCGCCAGTCGAGCACATACAACGCCGTGTTCACGTTCGACGTGCCGGTGACTTCCGGTGAAATCACAGTGATCAGCGGCACGTCGGTCCCATTACCTTCAGCGGTAACGAAATGACAGCGGCGTTAACCGGTGTGACCGATGTTCAAACTGTCGTTTTGCATACCCAGAATATCAATGACGACGGACTGCCGCATGGTGACGTACCGTTTGGCTTCCTCACGGGCGACGTTAATGGCGACCGCGTTGTTGACGTGCCTGACGAGAACCAAATCAACGCGGATAGAAGTCAGCCGGTCAATGGCAGCAACTTCCGCGACGATATTAATCTCAGCGGCGTGGTGGACAGGCCGGACTTTCTGGCGGTTCGAGCTAACAGGGGCCACAGCCTCCCGTAACTCTGGACTAGGCAATATCGGTTCCAGGAGCCGTCCAACGCAGTGACAACGGGCCGTGGAACAGGAACCGGCGCTTGTCTCTCACCAGGTCTGAGCGGGCTAGACACACTGAGAATTATCAACTATCGGACATCAGGATTTTGTCTGGTTTCCGCAGTTCTAATGATTATCCACGACCGTTTGCGGCGCAGAGCGGCCCATCTCGACTTGCGCGCTCACTCTTTGCACCGTCGCAGTGAGCGCCGCAATTTGTTTCTTTAGCTCTTCCACTGTGCGATACTCTTTCAGGAACTCGTTGAGCAACATCGTGTTCACTTCCTCGTAGCGCACGCTCAGCGGTTTGCCTTGCTCATCGCGCACCACCAGCTCCGACGCTACCCTCGCGACATCCTCGGCCACTAAGCCAAACTGCGCCTCACCGCTCGGGTCAAACTCTTTCTTGTAACGGAAACTGACTGGGCGCAGGGAAAGGATCGCCTCACTCTGCTCTCCCATCGGCTTGATCCCTTCCTTGAATCGGGCGAGGAACTTCTTACTCCCAGCTGTCCCTAAGCTGTTGCCTAACGAATTCCGCGGAGCCTACTCGTTTCGATTCATTCAGAGGCGAAAGAATCTTTCGCTGCGACGCAGCTTTGAATCCCCCTGCCGCTACCAGTTAAGTTTGGGCGCTAACAATGACCAGGCGGAGCTACACATTTCTTCGGGCGAAAGGTTCGTCGTATCCAACTCCAAGACGGGGCCGAGTCTCATCGCGAACCGGCGACAAGCAGCTTCCCTCCGATGAAAAAACTCTTCCGATTCGAGCATTCTTCGCGCAACCGGCGTGAGCTTGCCTGAGTTGAGCGAACGCTTTTGAATCCTTGCACTAGCCACGGCGTGCTCCGCGGTCAGCAGTAGAATCAGATCGGGCACGCACAGGTACGATCCGAACGGTTCCGTCAGGCGGCGAGCCTCCGTCGCTTCAATCGCCGATTCGCCGATCATCAGCGAAAGGGGACTTACCAGATAACGATCGCAGACGACATGACTCTGTTTCAGTTGAGCGCGCACCAAGTCCGACAGATGCAATGTTGCCGCCAGATAGTAAACAAGCCGGGGAAGCGGCGCCACACACTCATCCAGTCGCACGTCGCGGCGAAAGCTCACGAACTCGGGCGGGTAGTGAAACGTTGAAGCGCCGGTGCGGGCGCTCAGGTATTTTGCGATCGTACTTTTCCCGACGCCGTTACAACCTTCAATAACCAGGAACTTAGATTGTGACGGCATTAGTAGTAATCATCTTCAGGTACCGCCGGCTCCCCATCCGAACCGACAAGCCGGGCTTCGATGAGGTAGCCTCTATGCCGATTTTTCACTTTCGAGACGAGATCCGATGGCAACGGAGCCGGGAGGTTCCTCGCGGCTGCAATGAGCTCCGGCGCTTGCAGGAAGAAGATGTCGCCCTTCTCGAGGCTGCCAGTTGCGATCAAGCGCCGCTCGATCTCGACCACAAGCTTTCGCAGCGGATACGAGTACTTAAGCCAGAGGACATGGTGATTCTCCCTTTCGACATTCAGGTCGTGGACGAAACGTGCGGCGTGATTCAGCCCAAGCGCGCGGCCACTGCTGTGGGCTAGATCGAAATGGAAGCTCAGCGCAAGCATATTGCGCTGCAGATTGAGCTCGTAAGGCATCACCGCATGCGGCTCGGTTTTGAGCGCCGTCTCGATTACTCGGCCGCGTGTATCCCAAGGCTCGAAGAGCAGGTCGCGGTCGCGCATCCAGTGCCATTTCTGGAAGTGCTCGGCCAGGTTCTGCGCAATGGCGGGATGTTGACCGGCATCCAGCGCGGACTCGGCCTCTTCTCGCGTGCGAAGCCCGGCCGCGAGCAGCGCTTCGCGCAGCTTCGCGACGTCGGCCATGTATGCGCCGCTCAGAACAGGAGTAGTCGGCGCGATGAAATCAGCAGGACCCGGCCACACCCGATCGGCGGGAGGCGAGCCGAGATAACTTAGATTGTGATTCACCGTTTCATCGATGAAAGGGAACAGAATGTCGTCTCCCTGGGCTTGAATAAACCAGCACAGCGCAAAGAACTCTACCCAGCGAGGCCACCAGGAAGTAATCAGTGCAACCATCTGATCTCCGGAGATCGCGTTCAACTCCGCGTCGGTTTTAGGAAATAGAACGAGAACTTCAGCTAGCCGATCATAGGAACCGCGTACTCGGCGCATCAAATCAGCCATGAACGCTTCGTTCCATGTGGCGCGAACAATGGACTGCCAGACCGTAGCAAAAGTGTCGGAGCGAAAGTGGTAGCGGCATTTCACCCATTTGATGTGGAGTGGTGGGACGTTTCGAAACCCAAGCACACGCGGGACCATCTCGAAGCCGGGTTGAACCAGAGATTTCAAAAGCGCAGAGATGACTAGCTCCGGACGGACTTCCAGCCACTCGAACTCTCCCGTCGTTGTCGCCGTGGCAAACTCCTGGTGGAAACGTGCGTACTCCGGAAGCATTGCCCACCACCTCGCGCGGGACTCGGGCGCGGGCATGGTCGCTGTCTTGCTCCCGGGTTTGTGACCAAAAAATTTGATCGTGTCGAGTGCCGCGGATTTCGCGTCGTCCATTCCGCCGATTTTTTGCCGCGTTCTTGATGCGCCAGCGCGCATGGCGCTAGCGCAGCCAAGCGGAACAGCAGCAGATCCGTCCGGCCAGGTTACTCCCGGATCGAATACCAACGGAAAAGGCGCGCGGTCATGGTCATAGAGCGCAACGGCCGGGTTCGCTACTCCCGCGATCGCCTTGCCGAGTTCGTGGTAAGGCAGGATGCCTAACGAAAATAGGTATAACTTCGAGTTAGTCCGCTCTAAAACCGTCTCAGCAATTACCGTGATGTAGTTGTCGAGCGCGGCCTGGCGCGCATCGGCTGGGAGCGCCCCGAGATCGTTCCACAGGCCGTGCCTGTTTGTTGTCAGATCAAGGTCAGACACAAGGACAACGCTTGTGACACCACGAGGCATCGCTTTCAATGCCTCCACGGTAGAGAGGATCGGGACGAGGTCGGGTCTCTCTCTTGTGGCCTCCCTCCATGCGGACCAGATGTCGGACCACTGTAACTGGCCTAGGGACCTGGCTCCACCTTCCGTTTCGATGCAGCCTCTATAGATGCGGCCAGTCGATCCATTCACAGTGATAGGCTCCCCACCGACAAGTGTCGTCGTCGCTGTTTCGGTTCCGACGACGCAAGGCAGACCCAGTTCGCGCGACACGATTGCGGCGTGACAAATGATCCCGCCGACGTCTGTAACAATGGCCGCCGACCTTCGCATCGCGACCACCATGTCGGGATTTGTCATCGGCGTTACGAGCACCGACCCGGACTCGAGTTGAAGCGCCTGTTCAATGTTGAAGACAAGGTGGACGGGACCCGATCCTCTCCCCGAGCTGGCGGGCACTCCGGTGAGAATGGCGTCACTGGTCGAAGACGATGCCGGCCCGGCGCTCGCGTCGCCGGAGAATCCAGCCGTGATCGGTCTGGATTGAACGACGTGCAGCGCATCGTCATGAATGACCCACTCGACGTCCTGCGGCGCGCCGAAACTTTCTTCCAACTGTTTGGCGACCTTGGCTAACTCACGGGCATGGACCGCTCGAAGCTGTCCTTCCAGCGATTCCGGAATATCTTCCGCCTCGTTCAGCCAAAGCCTATCAGGCGTGATTTCACCCTTTACCAGCTTTTCGCAATCTCCCTCGACGTGCTCAACCAGAGTACTCTGCTTTCCATCAGGCCCGGCAAAGCGCGTGAACATGACTCCCGAGCGCTCGGCGCGCAGGAAACGTTGGACGATGACCGCCATCGCCGGTATCTGCTGAATCCCAATCTCCCGGAAGTAAGTGAGGGCGCGCGGCGAGAAAACGGATGCCCAAATCTCCCGAACCGTCGGTTCAAGCTCTTCCGGAGCGCTGATCGGTATTGATTCAAAAATGCCGGCGAAGGAATGAGCGCTGCCATCTTCAATGGTGGCAGAAGACCGAACGATCACGCCTTCGCAAGGCTGTTCCCAGAGCCGTAAGGCATCGACCGTTTGCATGATCGGCTCGAGGATTCGTGAGGGAATTCGGCGAGAGAGAATGCTCTGACGAATCTGTTCGGCAGTTGCAGTGATATCGTCGGATCCGGCGAGCAGCGAGTCGAGCGTCTCGAGCGCGGAAGCGAGCGCGATGTCTTGCAGAGCGCGTCGAAAAGCGTCGCGCGTGATGACAAAACCGGCTGGAACGCGGTGTCCGAGACTCACGAGGCGGCAGAGCGACGCTCCCTTGCCGCCCAGCAGGCCTGGATCGGCTGCGCTTGGGCCGAGTATCTGGGTGTACTGCGTGTGACTCATGATTACCGCCGTCGTGAAAAGTTTTGTACCGGTTCCTTACACTGAAGCCCCTGACACATTGTGCTCTTCCACTGGCGAAGCACGCAAGGTGAAATTACAGCGGGCTGCCTGGTGAACACAGAGAAATTACGGTTTTGTTCTTGATTCTGTGCCGGATTTCATGAGAAAAGCCTCTGCAATGGGCAGGCTGCTGCAGCGTGCAATTTCGAGGCATTCTAGCGGGCCGATTGCCGCCGGTGCGGAGCGTATCACTGCAGCGGACTCGTAGGTTCCTTATAAGCCCACCTAGACCGATGCTAGTAGCTGCTGCAGACAGATGACAACGATACCCGTCCAATTTGAGCAAACGCTGTCGGCTGTTCCCGACAAGGCCGCTGTTTTCAGCGGGGGCGTATCGTTGACCTTCCGGCAACTCCACGCTGAGGCCGTCGCGGCGTCCCAAGCCCTCGCCCAGCTGGGGGTTCGACCAGGCGACCGCGTCGGCATTTGTATGCAGAAGACGCTTGATCAGGTGGTCGCGATTCTAGGCGTACTTTGGGGCAACGCCATCCTTGTTCCCATCCATCCGGTGCTCCGGGCCGAGCAGATCAGACACATCGCCAGCGACTGCGATATGAAGCTCCTGATCACGGAATCTGCCCGCGTTGCGGAACTCCGTGGCCCTTCGCGTGGACGGATTGTGCTCGGACGCGGTCCGGACGAACAAGGGGTAGCCTCGTTGGTCAAACTCCGCAGGGATTGCCAAGGCAGTCAGTCTTTCTACCGGGGCAAGGCCGACGACACGGCAGCAATCATCTACTCGTCGGGATCCACAGGCAGGCCCAAGGGCATTGTAATAACACAACGAAATCTAGCCGACGGCGCCCGGATCGTGGCGAGCTATCTTGGGATGACAGCCGCCGACCGGATTGCAGGCGTGCTCTCGCTGAGTTTCGACTACGGCCTGAACCAGCTTTGGCAGACCCTGTTCACGGGATCGTCGCTTTACCTGCACGATTTGATTTTTCCCCGCGACTTGTTTCGGCTGCTCGCCAGTGAGCGACTCACGGCCCTGCCAATAATGCCCGTCATCATCAGTCGTATGTTTGATCCGCGGCTGCCGGGTCCCGATGGTCCGCTCGATTTCTCCGCGCTCCGCTATATATGCACGTCGGGCGGGCCTGTCACTGGAACGATGCTCGGCCACCTCCGGCGCACCTTCCCCGAAAGCGATATTGTATTGATGTACGGACTGACCGAAGCCTTTCGTTCATCGTGGTTACCGCCCGACCAGGTTACCATCCGACCGACTTCAATCGGCAAGGCGATTCCCGAGGTTGAGCTCTACGTCTTGGATGACCAGGGACAGGATTGCCCGCCGGGTGTTCCTGGCCAACTTGTCCACCGCGGTGGCTGCGTAGCCAAGGGATATTGGAACGCGCCCGAAGCTACGGCGAAACGGTTCCGACAGATTGATCGCTTCCCTGGCGAAACGGTTGTCTTTTCGGGCGACCTCGTGAAGCGAGACCAGGAAGGTTACCTCTACTTCCTTGGGCGAATGGACTCGATGATCAAGACGTACGGCTTTCGCGTCAGTCCCACGGAAGTTGAAGAGCACGCGTGTCGATCGGAGCGCCTGCTAGATGCCGTGGCTTTCGGGGTCGACAGCCCCGAAGCCGGGCAGGAGATTGCCCTTGCCTATACGACTAACGACCAAACCCCGATCGCGCTTGATACACTGGCCGATCATTTTCGGCTTGCCATGCCGTATCACATGGTGCCGCGTTGGTTCGTTCACTTGGAGACATTTCCTGTGACCGGCAATGAAGGAAAGGTCGATCGCGTAATGACTCGCGGGCTAGCTCTTGAGAAACTTGCCCGGTTGTCTTCTTCTAACTATGATCAGCGTTAACTTCGCCCGCGAGCTGCTGGAGCGCTACGGCTCGCCACTTTATGTCTACGATCTCGACGAAGCTGAGTGCCGAGCCAAAACGCTCTTGGAGCTGCTTCCGAAGAACGCGAAGTTACTCTATGCCTTAAAAGCCAATCCCATTCTAGATGTCAATGCGGCTTTGAGGGCGGCTGGATGCCGAATCGAAATCGCGTCGGTTGCGGAACTCAAGATTACGCTGGAGGCAGGCTTCGTGCCTAACGAAATTCTTTTCTCCGGGCCGGGTAAAACGGAGACGATTGTTCGCGAAGCATTGCTGGCTGGGGTGACTCATTTCTCATGTGACTCATGGCATGACCTGGAGCGGCTCGCCGCGGTCGCCTCGGCCGCAAAGAAGACTGCGAGCGCGCTGCTTCGAATTCACCTTTCCAAAAAGGCCGCGTCAGCCGCAGGCGTTGGCGCAATGCAGAGCCATTTCGGCGCGCACCAGGCAGAAGTGCTGGATGGCGGCGCCACTCGGCTCGCCCAGCTTCGCGGTGTCGAGCTAACGGGAATTCATGTCTATTCAGGAACTCAAATCCAGACCGCCGGAAAGCTGGCCTCCGCCTTCGAACATGTAATCCAGATCGCCGAGGAAATCGTGCAGAGCGGAGTACCGCTGCAGGTGATCGATCTCGGCGGGGGGTTTCCCTGGCCATGGGCGACGTCCGACGCCCCAGCGGATCTTTCCGCTCTGGGATCCGAGTTGGAGCGCCTAGATAGGCTTCGCCGGCTTACCGCAGACGCCGAGCTTTGGTTCGAATCGGGGCGGTATCTCGTAAGCTCTTGTGGTTCTCTGTTGGCGACTGTTCTTGACGTTAAAATGTTTGAGGCTGGCAAGACCCATATTATTCTAGATACGGGAATGATCCATCTGGGGGGTATGGCGGGCTTGGGACGAATTCATCGACCTGTGGCGTCGATCGAGCCACTCGGTCAGGCACGCAGCGAACCGCTCGAGCCGGTTGACGTCATGGGACCGACTGATAGCCCGCTGGACTGCATTGCGCGCGGAGCCCTCGTGCCACCTCTGCGACTCGGTGACACTGTGGCCATACCGAACGTTGGCGCGTACGGCCTTACGGCCAGCCTGGTGGCGTTTGCGAGTCGGCAACCCCCTGTGGAGGTGTGTTACCGGGGAAGTTCCGTCGTTGCGGCTTATCGTCTCCGCATGGGGCACGAGCGGATTTCGACCTGAACCTACGAACTGAATTCCAAGGTAACACGCAGTCATGAAGATATGGACGACATAACCACTCAATTCGAGCAGTGCCTGTGCCGGCACCTTCGCTTGGTGAAGCCGGACTCCATCAACTACGACCTGGAGCTAGTGCAACACGGCCTGGATTCGATGACTGCCATCGCATTACTCTTGGACGTGGAGAAGACGTTCGAGATTCGTTTCCCCGACGACATGATTGTTGAAGGTACCTTTCGTACCGCTGGAGCGCTGAAAAAAGCGGTGCAGCTGCTCCTGAAGCGCAAAGCGTCATGACCAGACCATTGCCCGACCTATCATTGGGACCCGAGTGGACGATCTTGGAGCTACTGGCCCGGGGTGTCGTCGATAATAGTGAGCGGCAGATGATTCTCGATCTGCTATTGACCGAGAACCTCGATTGGGGCGAGCTGCTGGAGCAGGCGCTGCGGCACAAAATGCTTCCAATGCTGGCCCACCAAGTCATCTCGGCCCGCCTTCGATTCGACGTGCCGATGAGCATCTACCAGCACTTGGAATCAGCCTTGGAGTGGAATTGCTGGCAGATCGAGGTATTTCGACGCGAGACAGTACGCGTAGCGCAGGAGCTCGCCGGTCACGGTATTCACTTTGTGGTCACCAAAGGTATGGCGTTCGAATCAAGGCTCTACGGCAGCCTCGGCACGAGACACATGAAGGACATCGATTTCATGATCGCGCCGCGAGATCGGGAAGCGGTGATGAGTGTGATGCAGGAACTCGGGTTCCGTCCCTTCTTCGATTGGGCGCAGGATCCTCGCCGGGAAGAAATCAGCAGCCGGCTTAACCCCGACCACTTGCCAAAGCTCGTGCACGCTGTCGATCAGCCTGGGATTCAGACAATCACGGTTGATATCGCCAACAGCTTGACCTGGACAAGGAGTCCCTTTGACGTCCCGGTCGAGGAAGCACTTGAAGACCCTGTCGAGCAGCCCGTTCCCGGTATGCCCGGGGTGAGCCTGCCCTGTTTCCGCCCAGTGTATCAATTTCTGTTTACAGTGCTCCACTTATTCCGTGAGGCGTGGCTGCAGAAATTCGTCGATCTCGGTAGTGACGTCGGTCTGATGAAGTTTGGGGATGTGATCCGCCTGATAGATCGAGATCGCGACGAATTAATCGAAGGTCAGTTACTACGAATCATGGAGACTCACAATATAACTCATCCTGCCGGCTGGGTTCTCCGTAACTTGGACGAGATCTTCCACACGCACACGCTGGAACTGCTCGGGCTTGAGAAACATGGTAACGAGAAGCTGCTGGCTAGCCAGATGCAATCCAGCGGTTATGTGGGTGCTTGGGGCCAATCGATGCGCGAGCGCCTGCAAAACAAGGCCCGCGGTTCGTCGCGGCCGGCGGCTCCGGCACATTCCGGCTAGCAGGATGAACAGGATCAAAAGCCTCCTGTTCCGTCGCGGCCAGATGAACGGGATCGATGTCTTTTTCCCGGCCACTGTGCGTGGCATCAAAGGTCTGCTGTTCCAGCTCGTGCCGACGAGATATCGCGCGCAGAAATACAATCGGCAACTGCTTCGGGAGATCGAAGAGAATCCGGACGGCGCCCTTGTCAGATGGGAGCGAGAGAACTCGAGCCAACTGGGTTATGTCTTCCACGGAATGGCGGGGGGGCTAGGGATCCAGCCTTTGACGGTCCTGCGCGAGAGCGGATTGATCCATAGCAATCTGGTTTTGCTCAAGGATTACTACCGGTTCTTTTACCAGGCAGGTTTGAACCGGGAGATCACCGACGTTGACGCTATCGTAGCGCGGCTCCGAAGATGCCGTGAAGAGTTACCTCATGTGCGGCAGACATTCTGTTGTGGGCCGTCGTCCGGCGGTTACGCAGCGATCCTCTTCGGCCACTATCTTCAGGTAGATGTTGTATATGCATTCGCGCCGGTGACGCTGATTGACCTGGACGATTTGAAGAAGTACGGCGGCCGCAAGGATGTCTCGCGGATCACCGAGGAGCACCGCGATCTGGCGCTTCTTCTAGCCAGGCACAATGGCCGAACCCGTTACAAGATATTCTATTGCGACTGGCATATCAGAGATCGCACCTACGCCGAACGTATTCAGCACTTGCCTGGCGTAGAGCTTTACCCGCAGCCGGGCACGACCCACAACGTTATCCAGGCTATTTACGAGAGCGGCCGGCTGCGCGAGATCTTTGACACGGTGCCGTCGGATTCCACAGTAAGGTGAGCTGCGAAGTACGCCGGAGCCTTGGGCGCTTGCTTCAACTAAGTCTCCTCAAGAGGATCGCGCGGCGCTAATTTTCCTTCACATTCCAAAGACAGCGGGGACGACCCTGAACCGGGTCAATTGAGTGGCGGTATAATCCGATTTCGATTTTTACCCTTGGATGCGCGAGCCCACGCCACGGCCGAAAGATTCAAGACACTTTCCGAAGAGCGCCGCCGTCGCTTGCGAGTCGTCCGTGGGCATGCGGTATACGGCATTCACGAGTTTCTACCGCAGGGAGCTACCTATATCACAATGCTTCGCGAGCCGGTCGCCCCGGGTTCTCTCATCCTACTACTTCATTTTGCGCCGACCGCTCCATCCGTTGCACCGAAAATTAAAGAGGGAGCGACTCGGAATCGAGGAATATCTTCGACTGGTCCCTGATCGCAGCAATTTTCAATGTCGGTTCGTTGCGGGGGTTGAGAATGGCGCCAGTTGAATCTTTCGCATAGCCCAATCACGCTGAATGATTTCGTGAGATTTTTCTTCGCTATCTCCAGCATCCGATCGTCGAAGGGCGGCGAGATCGCGCTCTTCGAGTCTCCCGCGCGCCTGCAGGAGCGCCAGCACCATCGGGACGGAATACCAGACCGTGGTCTTTTGGTCCTGAATGAAAGATGACAATTGCAGCGGAAAAACAGCCAGCCCTTCGGGCACGAGTGAAATCGCCGCACCCGCCTTGACCGCGACAAAGATATCAAAGACCGAGAGATCGAAGTTGAACGGAGCGTGATTGGAAAGTCTGTCGTTCGCCGTGATGCCGAAAGTTTCGCACCCCCCAGTTGACAAATGGCAGCGCGTGAGATGCGAGAGCATCACCCTTTTGGGGACGCCCGTGGAGCCGGATGTGAAAAGGATGCAGGCGAGATCATTATCTATCACCGGGACGGCAGGGTCCTCGCTGGATTGCTGCGGAAGGTTATCGGCAAAGGTGAGCGCGGGCAAAGGCAGCGCAGCCTCCGGCGCCTTATCGATGAAGTAGATAGCATTCATCGGGCACTCGTGATGAAACGAACCACTCAGCTTTTGATAAAGCTCATGACTCGAGATCAGCGCGCGAAACGCGCACTGACGACCAATCTCCTCGAGCCGCGGACCGGGGGCATTGGCATCCACCGGCACATAGCACGCCCCGGTCTTCATGATTCCAAAGATGGCGGCGATCGCGGCGGGCGATTTGTACAAATAAATACCGACCCGATCTCCGCGCGTAACACCGTTTGCGATCAAGCTGTGAGCAACTTGGTTACTAAGCCGATCCAATTGGCGGCAGGTGAGCGCCTCGTTCAAGAGTCACCCCGCCTCGTGCTCCCGTTGAGGAGCGGCAGTTTCTGTCAGCAGTTGGTGAAGAGTGAAAGCCATCCCGGAAGCTTGACACAGGACCGGCTTGCTTCGCCAGTCGCTCCGTTTGGGTCCCAAAAAAGCTCGTCTTCCCAGTCTCGTCAGACGCAAACTGAGATGATTATGAGCAGGGAACAGGCAATAGCGCCGATCGCGATCGAAACGAGAACGATTCGGAAGCTGAAGATCAGGATTCTTCCCTTCATCTTGCTTCTCTACATTGTTTCGTTCCTCGATCGCATTAACCTTTCGTTTGCGAAACTCACGATGGACCAGGACCTGGCCATCACCAGCCACCAGTTCGGGCTCGCGGTTGGGATCTTCTTTATAGGCTATTCTCTCTTCGAGATTCCGAGCAATCTCCTCTTGCACAAGATCGGTGCTCGCATCTGGCTGGCGCGCATCCTGATTATCTGGGGACTTGTTTCTACGCTCACCGGGTTGGTGCAAAACGTGCAACAACTTTACCTTGCGCGCTTTTTACTCGGGTGGGCCGAAGCAGGCTATTTTCCAGGAATTATTTTATACTTGACCTACTGGTTTCGTCGACGCGAGCAGGCCCAGGTGCTCGCGCTGTTGTTAATCGGCATACCTATTACTAACATCCTTGGGGCTCCTCTTTCCGGCCTTATCCTAGACCACGCACACTGGCTGGGACTCGGCAGTTGGCGCTGGCTCCTTATTCTGGAGGGAATTCCGGCCCTGGTCGGTGGCGTGCTTACCTACTACTTGCTCCCAAGTCGTCCGGCCGAAGCCAGATTCCTTGCCGAGGACGAAAAAGTTTGGATCATTCAGGAGCTAGAACGGGAAGAAAAGGAGAAGCGGAGAGCTCATTCGGTTTCGGCGGCAGGGGCGCTGGTCCACGGCCGCGTCTGGTATCTCGCATGCATCGCTTTTGCCTTGGGCACCGCGTTGTACATAGCGAGCTTCTGGTTGCCTCAGATTGTCAAGGCATTATCAAGCCGGTATTCCAATACCGCAGTCGGACTTCTGGTGATGGTGCCGAACGTTGCAGGGTTGGTGTTTATGATTGTCATTTCCCGGAGTTCCGACCGCCGGCAGGAGCGGAGATGGCACGCCGCAATTCCCGCCTGTGCCGGGGGAATTGCCTGCCTGCTGTTCGGCGCAACTCATTCCGCCTTTCTCTCTATTGCGCTCCTGTGTCTAATCGCAGTTGGTATTTACGGGGCGGCGGGTCCATTCTGGGCCCTTCCCTGCGAGTTTCTGACTGGGTTCTCGGCAGCTTCTGGGATTGCGTTAGTTACCTCGATCGCAAATCTCGGTGGATTTGTCGGACCGTACGCAGTCGGTCTGATTCAGCAAAGAACCGGTAACTTGCAAGGTAGCCTGCTTGTGGCGGGCGTTGCCTTGTTAGTATTTGCGACGTTCTTGTTGCTCCTTCCGGAAAGGGAGATGCACAAAGGCGCTAATGAGGCGTAAGTCGTTTCGTCAATAATGTCCGGGCGAGCGGAAAATCAGAGTGGTTCGTTTCCCGCTCGCGGCCGTGGTGATTCGCGCCAAATACTCTTGCGCGATGCGCAGTTCGTTTTAGTCTTTAGAGCGATGAAAGCGACCCCAGGCACGCTGCGGGAGGGCGGAGCTGCCTTTGGGACGACGCACTGGAGTGTTGTCGGCGCTTGCCGGGACGACGGCGAGATGGCCACTGGCGCCTCGCACGCTGCTCTCACCCGACTCTGTCGCGATTACTGGCCGCCGCTCTACAGCTTCGTCCGTCGTCGCGGTTATGCTCCGGCCGACGCGCAGGATCTCGTCCAGGGCTTTTTCGCTTACTTCCTTAAGAGCAAGGCTTACTTGCATGCGGAGCGTGCCAAGGGGAAGTTTCGATCTTTCCTCCTGGCTTCAGTCAAGCATTACATGGCGAACGTTTGGGACAGTGAGCATGCGCTCAAGCGCGGCGGCGATTGCGAATTCGTCCTTCTCGACACGGATGTTGAAGCCGTCGAGGCGAGTCACATGTGCGGACCGGTAACCGCCTCAGATGACGAACAAGCTTATGAGCAACTCTGGGCGAATACGCTCGTAACCTGTGCGCTCGCGCATCTGGGTGAAGAGTATTCCGACGGAGCGAAGGCACGCCTTTTTAGTGAACTAAAACCGTTTCTTTGTGGTGGTGCAGGTCTACCGGGCCAGGCGGAGGTTGCTGCACGACTCGAGATGCCCATCGGAACCTTGCGGAGTCACCTCTTACGGCTCCGTGTGCGTTATGCAGAGCTGCTGCGCGAGGAAGTGGCCCGCACCATTGGGAGCGCCGACGACGTGGATGAGGAGATGCGTCATTTTCGCAAGATTCTTATCGGATAGGAGCGCTTCTCTGCGGACTTTTCACCAATGCCACCAATCGAACGAGACCTGTTGCATTGCGAAGAATGCGGCGCATCGCTCCAAAATAAGACGAGCGAACTGGGTTGTCTCAATTGCCTGCTCCTGGGTGGGCCTAACGAGCCTGGCCCCGAGAGCCGGCGCTTCCAGGACTATGAGATTTGCTGCCGCGAGGACGGAGTTACTCTTGACGAGTTAGGCCGCGGAGCGATGGGCATTACTTACCGTGCCCAGGACCTTACTCTCGGGTCGCTCGTCGCGCTCAAGGTCATCAGCGCCCGCTACTCTGGAGACCCCGAGACGCGCGAGCGGTTTTGTCGCGAGGCGCGCGCGGCCGCACAACTGCGGCATCCTAATGTCGCTAGTGTCTTTCATTTTGGCGAAACCGACACTGGTCGATGTTTCTATGCGATGGAACTGATTGAAGGCGAAACCGCCGAGGCATATGTTCGCCGCAATCGCCTCATTCCGCCTTATCTCGCCTTGGAGGTAGCCGTCCAGGTGGCCCGCGCCCTCATCGCCGCAGAGGCGCATGGGCTGGTGCATCGGGACCTCAAGCCCAGCAATTTGATGATCGTTCGTAACGATTCCGGCGACCCTGATGCACTGGTTGTCAAAGTGATCGATTTTGGTCTGGCCAAGTCTGTCGCCATGACTCTGACTGACGACAACCAGACTCGCGTTGGATTTTCCGGCACACCCGACTTCGCCAGCCCGGAGCAACTCCGCGCGGGCCAGGCCTTGCTCGACGCCCGCTCGGACATTTATTCCCTGGGCGCGACCCTTTGGTATTTGCTCTGTGGCCGGGCGCCCTTTCGGGGCAGCTCGGTTGGAGAGGTTCGCCATGAACGGCTTCCGCTGGAGCAATTAGCCCTGGCACACGTCCCCGAGCCGGTTGTCACTCTGCTTCGCTCGATGCTGGCGGTTGACCCGCAAGGGCGACCGGCCTCGGCCCGGGAGCTCTTGACTGCGCTCCAGCGCTGCCGGCAAGTCATCGCCAACCCGTCATTCTCGTTTA
>Ga0209056_10001468_pt1 | contig 26039 bp, 11 predicted proteins | sample GraSoiAngelo_114_FD_185876 | JGI IMG/M metagenome (GOLD analysis project Ga0209056, IMG submission 185876) | Grasslands soil microbial communities from the Angelo Coastal Reserve, California, USA - 14_0903_13_40cm (SPAdes) (version 2) | ecosystem: Environmental > Terrestrial > Soil > Grasslands... | reverse complement strand
ATAACCAGGATCGGACCTTTACAAACCATGTCTTCGCTCGCGTCCGCGCGATCACCGGTTCGGCTGTGGAAAAGAGCCAATCGGCCCGCGACATCGCGTTTGCGTATCAGGTTGTTTCTGAAGTCGTGCCACTGAGTGTTCATCCGCCGGATACCACGAATTACCTGGCGACCTCTCTTAGCCCGGAGCAGATATTGACTCGATCGAACCTGTGGCGCGTTGCGCGACACGAAGGCATAAATTTCTTCGAGCTGCGGCTCACGCTCCAGGGACCGGTCATTCCCAAAGGAACAAATTACGACGTTTTGGGAACGCCGAAGACCTTTCGGACCTTGATCGCCGGGTCGATCCCAAAGCGTCTGGGCAACGCCACTTTGATTTGGCCCTCCACTTTCCTGCAACTTACTAACAACTGAAATGACGTCCAGGAAAGTCCAGCCCTTCCTCCGCTTCGCCCGTTCGCGCGCATTTACGATCGTGGAATTGCTCGTGGCCATATCGGTGCTGACCCTGATTGTGCTGGTGCTTTACGGATTGTTCGACCAGGTGCAGAGAGCGCTTCGCGGCAATGTCGCGCAGGTGGATGTGCTCGAAGGCGGCCGATCAGCGATGCAACTCATGGCGGGGGAGCTGGAGCAAATGGACGCCGGTAATCTTCCGGCCAGCACCAACCTTTACATCAGCTTGACGGCTGTGCCTCACCGACAGGCTTTGTTGGACGCCGGCACCAACCGGGTCAACGTGCTGCAGCAGATTTTCTTCTCGACGCATGCCAACAAGACCTGGTTCGGTACCGGATACAGGGTTCTGCTGTTAGCGACGAACGGAATCGCCAATCAGGTTGCGGAAAACGGGGTCGGAACACTGTGCCGCTACAGCTTCCCTGTCAACGACTCGGACTTTCCGAACCTCCCGCCTCCCCCCAACAATCCCGTGGCGGCGCGTACCAACCTCTTTTGGCAGGTGATGAACCAACCGTTGAACCCTACGTTGAGTAACCTGACGAATTATCAGCCAGTCCTTGACGGGGTGGTGCACTTCCGCATCCAAGCTTTCGATACCAACGGGATGCTGATGGTCTCCAACATTTACTCGAACGCAAGAATCATCACCAACGTCGTGTTTCAAGGCAGCGTGACTGAAGAAATCCAGTACGCTTTTACCAACTCCGCCCTGCCGGCTTATCTGGAAATGCAGATGGGCGTTTTGGAACCGCACATGTTGGAGCGATACAAGGCATTTCCTGATCCGACCGTGGCCTCGAACTATCTGGCGCGGCAGGTTGGCGCGGTCCATTTGTTTCAACAACGTATCCCCGTTCACGCGGCCAAATGAAGCACAAGTCTCAACGCGGTGTGGCCCTGGTCATCACCCTCATCATGCTGGCGATAGTGACGGTAATGGCGGTCTTGTTCCTCGGCACCAGCCGCCGCGAACGATCGTCGGTGACCCTCAGCAAGAATTTGACTGACGCCAAACTGGCGGCCGATGCCGGCCAGGCGCGGGCGCTTTCCGAAGTCATCGCGCGCATCACCGCGCACAGCAATCTATTCGCTTACAACTTTCTGGTCTCGACGAATTTTATCAATCCGAACGGGTTCACTCCCAACCTGTCCAGCTTGATGAATGTCAGTTACGTGTACGCCGGTACTGGCCAGCCGCTCAACCGGGACGCTGATATCCGCCAGAACCAGACCAACTTGTACTACGACCCCCGCCCGCCGGTCTTTGTCGTCACCAATCTCACGAGCGGAGCTTCCGAATTTCGCTTCTACCTGGACCTGAATCGCAACGGGCGCTTCGACACGAACGGGGTTCAGCGGATTTTCGACACCAACGGCGTTATTACGCCGGCGACCGCGCTGCTGGTGGGCGATCCGGAATGGATTGGCATTTTGGAGCACCCGGACTGGCCGCATTCGTCGAGCAACCAGTTCATCGGACGCTATGCCTTCGTGGTGGTGCCGGCGGGAAAAACGCTCGACATCAACTACAGTCATAATAACGCGAGGAATCCGGGAGTGTCGCGGCCGGTCACACCTGATTTTTTCCGCAACCAAGGAGGCGGCTCGTGGGAGATAAACCTGGCGGCTTTCTTCCGGGAGCTGAACACGAACACTTGGAACGCGAACAGCTACAGTTACAATCCCGCAAACAATATTCCCAGCGGCGGGCCGGCGTTCATCGACGCGCTCAGCATTCTGACGAATCGCTATCAGAGCAGGTGGACGAGCTTGAAATCGGTCGATCAGGCGTTTGGCCTGCCGATCGGAACCCGGTTTCGCAATGACCAGATTGATGAGTACAGCGACGGGCCGTTGATGACCGGCATCAAACTCCCAAAGGACGCGGACAATACGGCTTTGCCCTGGTCGGGCAGCGACAATACCAACGGGTTCGTGAATATTTTTGAGCTGTTCGACACGAACAAAGTCTCCACCAACCTGGTTAACGGCCGGCTGCGCCCCACGCTTGTCAGCCCGGGCACCTATAACCAGAACACCTTTTACCGCCTGATGGCGCAGTTGGGCACGGATTCGCTGCCGGCGAACCGGCACAAACTGAACCTCAATTACGACAATGTGAATCTGCTCACCGGGCAGATCGACCCCAGCGCAGTGGCCGGCTTCACGAACTGGACGCCGCTTCGCTTCTTTACGAATGCGGTGAGCCAACTGCTGGTCGCAGCACAGTTCACCGATCCACAGTTCACGAATCTGGTGGTGACGAACGCCAATGGCGTTGTGGTTCCGAGGATTCCGATTTACCCGACGAATTACTACGCCGCCAGCGTGCATCGCCTGTTGCAACTGGCGGCGAACATCGGCGACGCGACCACCAACCGCTTCCAGCTATCCACCGGCACTAACATCGTTTATGCGCCGTCGGTCTTCCGGCCATCGTTCACCAACGATGGCAAGAGTATTTTCATTGCCGGTTATCAAGAGGTGTTCGGTACGAACTTTTTGAAAGACCCGTGGCTTGATTTGAATAATCAGGCCGCCCGCAACGCCATCATCCCCCCGGGAACCATAAAGACAAACGTGAACGTGTACGGCATACCGCTCGTCATCGGGGCGAAGAAAGGCCTGCCGAACTTTAATGAGTTTCTGCTCCAATCCGATGTGCAGGTCTCGCGGAGATTGCAGGCCAGGAAGGACAGGACGTTCCAGCAGGCCTACGAGATCGGGATTTCAAATTACTTTGCGCTCGAAGCGTGGAATTCCTACACCCAGGCCTGTCCCATGCCTCTGACCATGATGATTGTGACCAATCAGGCTTCGCTCATTCTGACGAACGAGAACAACCCGCCGTTTAGCGGGCCGATGAGCCTGGCTTTCACGAACATTGGCACGTCGTTCACGACGAATTTTTTGGCCAATACATGGAACGGGAGGGAGTTTCGCCAACCGTTGAATCACCTGGAGATTTTCGTGCCGGATTCGGAGTTCCATTTTCAACCTCCGTTTCTGCGGCGGATCCAAAACGGCATTTCGTTCGACCTGGCCCGGAATGATTTCCGGGTGCCAAACTGGAAACTGATTGTCACGAACCGGGTGGTTTATGCATTGGTGGCCAAAGACCTGAGCAACACGCCTCGGTTGGTGGATTTTGTCAACCCCGGCAACATGGTCGGCGGGATGGACATCGCCCGCGCGCTCGTCGGCGCCACAAATATTTTCGGCGATAACCAGGGCCAGGATTTTTCCGGCATTTTTTGGCTCACCAACCGCATCGCCAGCGGAGCGGTTAATTCGTACACGGCGCCGCCCAGTTCGACTCGGGGAATTACCAATCAACTGTATGTTTCCCTCAACGATGTATTGACCGATCGCGACTGGAACAGCTACAGCAAAAATCAGATCGACGGGGATGAAAAGAAGAAGGCGATCGATGGTTTTCGGAAATTCATGGGCCTGCCGCCCATCTTTTATCCAAACGACAAGAGCGTTCCGACCGAGACGTTCTGGCAGGTGCCCTTCACGCCCACGCGAAAACTGGATCAACAACTCTCCTGGCAGGTCAACGATCCCCTGGTGCACTACACTCTCCAGGATTTATACGACCGGTTCTACACCGACACGAACAATGTTCAGGCGTTGTTGCCCAGGCAGAGTCCGCCGGACAACAATATCCGCAAAGTGAACTTGCGTTATCGTCCCTGGGGCGGCAAGCCAGGCAAGGATCCGTCCGACGATGCGTCGGCCCGCGACCTCGCGCTCAAAGACCCGTTGATCACGCAGTCCGATGACTGGGATTTTCCCACCAACAAATTCCCGAACCTCGGCTGGCTGGGCCGCGTGCATCGCGGCACGCCATGGCAGACGGTCTATTTGAAAGCGTCCGTTGAACCGACCAACAATTGGGCCACATGGTCGGGCAGCGCTGGCTCGCACCCGACCAACGATTGGCATCTCGTTGGCCTCTTCACCACCGCGCTCAACGACAACGCGGCCCGCGGATTGTTGTCGGTCAACCAGACGAACAGCGCGGCCTGGTCCGCCGTGCTGGGCGGAGTGTCGGTCCTGACAAACCTGTCAGCCAAGCCGCAGAGTGGCGCCGGTCTGGTTTACACGAACCTGTTCGTTGAGCCGGCCTCGGCGCAACTGGCCTATATCGTCTCGAACATCAACGCGACGCGGTTGCAGATGCCAAATCAGGCGTTCCCGGATCTGGGCAGTGTGTTGGCATCCCCGGCTTTGACCACCAACTCGCCGTACCTGAACCTGTCGCCGGATCAAACCCAATATGGGATTCGGGACGAAGTTTACGAACGCATTCCCCAGCAGATTCTGTCGTTGCTCAAAGAAGACGAGCCGTACGTCGTGATTTACGCGTTCGGCCAATCGCTGCGGCCGGCGGAAAACTCCATCGTCAGAACGCCGGGGCCTTACCGCGGCCTTTGCACGAATTATCAGGTGACTGGTGAAGTTGTCACGAAAACCGCGGTGCGCATCGAAAATCCCAAGTCGAGAATATACAAAGCAGTGGTCGAGAGCTACAACGTATTGCCCGCCGATTGATCTCACCTTATGCGTTTGAATAGTCGTTTTTGGTATTTGTTGAGCATCCTTTTTTTTGTGGCGGCGGTGTGGTTTTGGTTGAAGGGGGACGAAGAAAGGGCGAGGCGCCAGGCGGGGCGCGGTTCCGCTGCGGCGCGAGAGGCAGGTCCTCTGGCGAACAGGATGGCTCAGGCTCCCGCCGGCGGGACCAATGCCTCGCCTGTCAAGGCCGGGAGCGTAAGCGGCGGCAATCAGGCCACTGGAGGAGTGGAGACAAAGCCATCGGCGAGCGGCCCGCAGGGTCGTTTTCCTTATCGGCTGAGCAACACGGAGCAGCCGCTCAGCAAGCTGGGCCGCAGCGACACGGCGATTTTGTTGGACAACGCTTTTATAGAAACGGCGAGCCAGAGGCCGGTGGAGGTGCCGGAGCATCTGCGGGCCAAAGGGGAGCCCGGAAGTTACCTGGTGCAATCGCGCCATGCGCTGGACAACGCATTTTACGGCTCGTTGCGCGAGGCGGGAGCGGAGTTTGTATCCTACATTCCGAACAACGCGGCGTTGGTGCGTGTGTCAGCGGCGGGGGCGAGTCAACTGGCCGGTTTGTCCGGGGTCCAGGCGGTGTTGGCGTATGAGCCGTACTACAAGCTGGCGCAGCCGTTGCTGGCGCTGGCGGTGGAAAAACAGTCGGTGCCGCCGAACAGCCCGCTGAATGTGACGCTCTTTGCTGGAGCAAAGGAGGAGGTATCGGGGGCTTTGCGCGATTTGGGCGCGGCCGTGATTGGGGAAGAACGGACGCCCTTCGGCCCGTTGCTGAGGATCGAGGCAGCGCCGGACAGTCTGGCGGCGCTGGCGCAGTTGCGTGGGGTGCAGCGCATCGAATACGCGAGGGGGCGTGGGTTGTTGAACGATCGGTCGCGCGTACGACTCCAGGTGTCCGCGGACCCGGTTGCGCCGACAAATTATCTGGACCTGACGGGGACCAACGTGATGCTGAATATCAACGATAGCGGCGTGGATGCGACCAATGTGGGTCTGGTCGGGCGTGTGTTCACGACGGACACCAATACCTTCACGCTGGTGGACGTGGAAGGCCACGGCACGCACGTGGCGGGAACGCTGATCGGCAACGGCATTCAGTCCGACACGGCGCGTGACTCCAATAGCAAGCCGCCCTCCGGTTCGGTTACCAACGCGGACTTCCGGGGCATGGCGCCGGCGGCCAGTCTGTTTGTCTTGCCGATTGATCTGCGGATCGGGCCGCTGATTTCCGACACGTATCTGCAGGAGACGGCGGCATCGAACAATTTTATCGTTCTGGGGCGGACCAACGCGGTCATTTCCAACAACAGTTGGTCTTACGTGAACGCCTTTGAGTACGATGCTGCCTGCGCCAGTTATGACGCGGCGGTGCGGGACGCGCTACCCGAGCGGCCCGGTTCGCAGCCGATTCTGTACGTGTTCGCGGCCGGGAACAGCGGTTTCGGCAGCACCAACGGAACGGTGGGCGAACCGGACAGCATCCTGGCCCCGGCGACGGCCAAGAACGTGATCACAGTGGGGGCGATTGAAAGCTCGCGCAACATCACCAACGAAACCGTTATCAACGGGGAGACCAACCAGTTGTTCCTTGGCTTCACGGACAGCGACAACGAGGTGGCTTCGTTTTCCAGCCGCGGCAATGTCGGTATCGGGACCGAAGGGGACTTTGGGCGCTTCAAGCCGGACGTGGTGGCGCCCGGCACGTTTGTCGTCTCCACCCGCTCGCAGAACATGGACCCGAACAATCTCAACCCGTTCGTGCCGGACCTGGGTCCGAATTATCGCTACGACACGGGCACGAGCATGGCGGCGCCGAGCGTCAGCGGGATGCTGGCGCTGATGCAGGAATTTTTCGAACAAAAACTGCAGCGCGGGTTCAGTCCGGCGCTGATGAAGGCGCTGTTGATCAACGGGGCGCGGTCGGTGAACGCGAATTACGACTTGAGTGTCAGCAATGCGATCAATTTTCAAGGGTGGGGCCTGGTCAATCTGACGAACAGTCTGCCGGCGGCCCTGACCAACGCGACGGGGGAGAGGAGCTGGCCGGTGCGGTTCTTCGATCAAAACCCGACCAATGGCCTGGCGACCGGCCAACGGCACACCTGGAATCTGGCGCTGTCCAGCGATGCGCGGTTCCTCCCGTTGCGGGTGACGCTGGTCTGGACCGATCCGCCCGGAAATCCCGGCGCCGGGGTGAAGCTGGTCAACGACCTGGATTTGATCGTCACTAACCTGGACAGCGGGCAGGTGTTCCTGGGCAATAACATATCGGCGGGTGCGGATTTCAACCAGCCCGGCGACACCAACGGGCTTGCTGATTTCGTCAACAACGTCGAAAACGTTTTCCTCCAGCCCGCGCTCGGCACGAATTATTCGATCACCGTGGCGGGGCGCCGGGTCAATGTCAACGCCGTCACTGCGAACACGAACGACGTGGTGCAGGATTATGCGCTGGTCGTAGCCTCCGGAAACGGGGAGGTGGCCGGGGCTATTGATTCGTTGACGCGGGCCGGCGACGGCGTCATCCCGCGGCTGGGGCTGATCGGGCTGACCAACGGCGTGCCGTTGTTGAAGCAGCGCGTGGGAGCCAACTTCCAACTGGCCCCCTCGGCCGACGGGCAAACCAACCAGTGGCGCTTTTACGCGTTCACGAACGCGTTTTTCACGAACAACCTCAGCGGTCTGACCAATGGCAGCAACGTGGCGTTCATCACCTTCCTGCCGCCGGACCTCGCGCGCCCGCGCAATCTGGACGCGGACATAGACCTGTACGTCTCGACCAATGCAGCGCTGATCGAGCTTGATGCCGCGGTGATCGCCAACGCTTACAAATCGACCAATCGCGGCGGCAACGAAGTCATCCTTTTCACCAACGCGGCCGTGGGCCTGGACCAGATTTATTACATCGGGGTGAAATCGGAGGACCAGCAAGGCGCGGAGTTCGGGATTGTAGGTTTGTCCACCGACGTACCGTTTTCGGCGGAGGACCCGAATGGCAACCGCACGCTGCGCGGGATGCCCTTCAGCGTGGAAATCCCGGACGGCACGCCGGACGCGCCGGGCGCGGCGCTGATGTTCGCCGTGGATCCCCTACCGCCGGTGGCCATCGGGAGTGTCACGGTGGACCTGAACCTGACGCACCAATCGATCGGCGATTTATTCGGCAATTTGAGTCACAGCGATCAGTTCGCGGTGCTGAACAATCACACCCGTTTTGAAGGCACGACCAACACGGTTTTCCAGTTGAGGTATGACGACAGCGGCAACGGGCAGTTATTGCTGAGTCGGCCCACCGACGGACCGGGCAGCTTGAACAACTTTGTGGGCGGGACGACGGCCGGCGCCTGGCTGCTGACGATGAGCGACAACGCGCATAGCGGCACCGGGCGAGTAGATGGGCTGAGCATCCATGTCCAGCCCGAGCGTCTGCTCTCCGGCGTGGGCGTGGACGTTTCGGTGCTGGCCAATCAGTGGCTGTATTTCCCCATTGAGGTGCCATTGGATGCGACGAAGCTGACGGTTTTTCTTTCCGCCGTCTCCGCGCCGCTGAATCTTTACATCAAGCGGGAGCAGCCTCCGACCACGACGGACTACGACAAATTCGCGCTGATCAATCCGCCCGGCGGTTCGCTGTCGATCGGTTTGGGGGACGTGCCGCCGCTGAACGGAGGGCGCTACTTCATCGGCGTGTTCAATCCCAACGCCTTTACCGTGGATTTCCATATCGCGGCGAGCATCGACGAAAACCCGGCGGCGCTCCTGTCGCAAGCTTATCTGCCGACCAACTCTGCGGGTTTGCCGGACGATGCGATCATGGACTCCTCGATTGTGGTGACGAACAATCGGTCCGTGGCGGACGTGCAGGTGGGGGTGCGCATCGATCATGCCCGCGCTTCGGACCTGGTGCTGCACCTGGTCAGCCCGCAGGGAACACGCATCCTGCTGGCGGAGAATCGGGGAGGGATAAACCCGTTGGGTTATGGCGTGAGCTCCGACCAGGCATCAACAAACGTTGTGGGAACGATTATGGAGGACGGATTTGAAGGCGCCACGGAAGCAAACGCACCGGCCGGTTCGTTTGTTTCGGGCTGGCGGGTGGATCGAGACAACGTTGATGTGCTGGGCCCCAATATGTTCAACTTTCACGGCCCCGCACACAGCGGGACGAATTTCCTGGACATTCACGGCACCATGGATGGAGTGATTTCAACCAACCTTGCTACCACGCCCGGAACTCAATATCGGGTCAGCTTCGCGTACGCGGCCAGCATGTTTGCGAGAATTCCGACCTCGGTGAGGATCAGCGCCAACGGAAACAACGTCTTGGATGTGATTGCGCCTCCGGTGGGCGGGTTTGGGGCCCAGTGGAAAACTACGTCAGTGGTGTTCACCGCTAGCAGCGCACTGACGCATCTCGCCGTGGAGAGCCTTATTGCCGACAGTTACTTTGGAGTATTGTTAGACACGTTCAAATTGGAAGAGTTGTCGGTCAGTCCGCCGTTGCTGTACACCATTTTCACGGAGGACACGAACCTGACGACTACACCGATCAAGTTCGGCGTCCCACCCTTTGCCAGCACGAACGGTTTCTCCAGGAATCTTGTTTACACGAACAGCTTCGAAGGCACGAACGTGGGCGACTACTGCGCGGTGACAAATTTTGGGGCCTGGCAGCTTTACAGCAACCACGTGACGGTGGTGAGCAACGTTCTGCAAAGTCACACCGGTGCCAATTACCTTGAGTTGGTCAACGGTCAGGCTTTATTGACTCTACCGACCGCAGCGGGCGGGCAATACGAGTTAACCCACGTCTTTCGCCGCGATCCGCCGGATCCGTCGCTGGTCAGTTGGTGGCCGGCGGAAGGGGACGCGAAAGACATCGTCGGCACAAACAATGGCACGTTGATGAACGGAGTCACTTTCACGAATGGTATGGTTGGACAGGCGTTCAACTTTGATGGAGTGGATGATACTGTTTTTGTTCCGGGTGCATCAAACTTAAACGTGCGCAGTCTCACTTTCGACGCCTGGATTTTTCCCACCAACCTTTCGCTGCCGATCCCGATTCTCGAGTACGCAGGTACGAATGGCCTCCCTTCTGGTGCGCATTTCTGGATCGGTCCGAGTGCGACATCGCCATTTTTCAAGCCAGGCAACCTCTTTGTCAACTTCCGGTACGATAACGATCCCGGAGACGTTACACCTTACAAAGTGGTTGAGAGCGGTTCCGGGGTAATCACAACAGGGGTATGGCAGCATGTGGCGGCGACGTACGACCAGGCCAACGGTGAAGCCCGACTGTATCTGAACGGTAACGTGGTAGGAGCGACGAACCTCGGCAACTTCCTTCCCGCTACCTCACAAAGTTTGTTCATCGGGCGTCGGCCGCCCACGTCGCCGGATGGCTCCGCGGGCGCCGATTTTGTAGGCGGCATCGACGAAGTGGATATTTGGAACCGTGCGCTGTCGCCGGCTGAAATTCGATCTGTTTATCTCGCTGGCAGTGCCGGCAAATGCGGCGCGCAGACGCTGAAATTCCCCACGCCGATAAGTTGGTGGCCGGCGGAAGGCAATGCCAACGATATCAGCGACGGCAATTCCGGCAGTCTGACAAACGGGGCTGCCTTTGTCGGCGGCGTGGTTGGCAGAGCATTTAGATTTGATGGCAGAAACGGATCGGGCGTACTGCTGGGTAACCCGACGAATTTGCAGCTACAGGACTTCAGCATTGAGGGATGGATTCAGCGCGCGAATACAAACAAGATTTCGTTGGATCCGCTGAACTCAGGTGGCGAGATTCTCTGCTATGGCACGTGGGGATACGCGTTTGGCCTGGTTGATAACGGACAAGTCTTTTTGAGCCAGGTTGACATCAGTGATGTCCGCTCCACCAATCGGATAACCGATACGGGTTTTCACCATGTGGCGGTGACTAAGACCGGTGGCAACGTGGTGTTCTACGTGGACGGCGCGGTTGCTGGTGTTGCCACCAACTATAGTCCGGTCTTTCAATTCACCTCGAATGTTGGTCTCGGGGTGAGAGGTGATAATTTAGGAGGCAGTTTCCTCGGAAGCCTGGATGAAGTGGCCATCTACGACCACGCGCTGGATTCGTGCGACATCCGGGACATTTTCGAGGCGAACGTGAAGGGTAAATACAGCCTGCTGGGTCGGCCGGCGCCGTGCCTGGTCACAGCCGACGTCATCGTGGATGATCGCGTGACGAACACGATTGGCTCACTGGATTGGCGGAGCTGGCAGACCAACCTTATCCGCTTTGGCGCCACGCAGAAGGGTACGCCCCTTCGCCTGGTGGGACATGAGCCGGAGATGCAGTTCGACACGTTCGAGCTGAGCGAACTGACTTCGGGCAACTATTATCTGCCGGAAGAAACCCTCAAGAGGCTGATCGGGGAGTCGGCTCTGGGGACCTGGCGGTTGGAGGTTTGGGACAATCGCGTGGGCGCGTTCATCAATCCGTCGCCCGAATTGCTGAGCTGGCAGTTGCGATTCATCTTCGCCAACACCAATGCGCCGGCGATTGCGCTGACGTTCGTTCCGGCCACGACCAACGTCGCGTCGGTTTACGACACCAACGGCGTGGCTGTGACAAATATCGTCGCCGGTGGCCAGATCCGGTATTTCATCGTCGATGTGCCGCGGCGGGCGACGCTGGCGACGAACGTGCTGGCCGGGACCGGCGATTTGAAATTGCTCTTCGACCAGGACGCGCTGCCCACTGGAACGCTGCCGGGAGACGTGGTGTTTAACAACAACGGCGCGGGCGGAGGCGAAACGTTTCTGCTGGCGACGAACGGACTGCCGCCCAACCTGAAGCCGGGCCAGCGCTACTATCTGGGCGTGGGGAACGTGAATGCGGGGGAGACGAACACATTCACAATCAGCGTCGCGTTCGACCAGACCGACACGAATCTGATTTCCGTCCTCGCGTTGACCAACGCGATTTGTTACACGAGCACGATCCCGGTCACCAACGCGATTGATTACTACCAATTCAACGTTTCCACCAACGCGACCGCGGTCAGTTTCGAGCTGAGCCCGCAAAATGGGAACGTGGATCTGGTGGTGCGCCGCGCTTTGCCGGTGCCGGACCCGTTGCCGCGGCCGATGGCCGGCAAATACGATTATCTCAGCGCGAACCCGAACACAACGGCCGAGCAAATCCTGGTGACGGGCAGTTCCTCGCCTGTTGCGCTGGCGCCGGGCATCTGGTATCTGGGCGTTTACAATCAGGACACGAACGCGGTGACCTATACGGTGTGCGCCACGGAGTCGACCAATTCGCCTTACAACATCATTCGACTGACCAACAACGTGGCGCTGGACTTCAGCATCGCGTTCGGATCGCAACCGACCAATTTCTTCCTGTTCACCGTGGATCAGACCAACGCGGCGGTGCAGTTTGATCTGTATAACCTGAACAATCCGGCTGACCTGTTGATCCAGCGCGGGGCGCCGCCCACGCCGAGCGATTATTTCGACGGAGGCTCCGGGGACAGCGCCTATCCGGTCTCGATCACGGTTGTCACCAATGACTTGTTCCCTGACCTCAATGGAGACTGGTATCTGGCGGTGAATAACAATGGGCCCGGCGATCTGACCTTCACGATTCGCGCGTCGCTTGCAGGCAGCGGCGGGGTGATCATCAACCCGCAATTGATCATCACCAATGGCACGATTTGCCTGAGCTGGAATTCAATTGTCGGGGTGAATTATTACGTGGAGTCCAAGACCAATCTGACGGATCCGACGTGGACGGTGATCTCGCCCACCATCACCGCGAGCGGTAGCACGACGACTTTCTGTGTTCCGATAAGCGGCAATCAACAGTTCTTCCGCGTCGTGGAGGGAACAGCGCCTTCATCGGCGGCAATCAATTTTTCGAGTCTGACCATGACAGCGGGGGGTTTTGTCTTGAACTGGACGGCGGCGGTCGGGGAGCGGTTCCAGGTGCAATACACGACGAATGTCCCGCCGGTATGGATCACGTTTACGAACCAGGTGACTTCCGCGACGGGCAATTTCGCCTTTACTGACGACGGGTCGCAGAGCGGCGGACTGAGTGCTCTGCGGTTTTACCGGTTGATGCGGTTGCCATAACGGGGAACGTCACCGACAACTCGCTTTCCTTCCTCTGCGCCTTCCGTTAAAACTGGTTGGATTACTTGTAATTCAGGCTCTATGGCGAAGGAATTCATCCGAATCGGCGGTGCGCGTGAGCATAATCTCAAGAACCTTACGCTCAACATCCCGCGCGACAAGCTGGTCGTGATCACCGGACTGAGTGGTTCCGGCAAATCGTCGCTCGCGTTCGACACCATCTTTGCGGAAGGCCAGCGCAAATACGTCGAGTCGCTCTCCGCTTACGCGCGCCAGTTCCTCGACCAGACGCAAAAGCCGGAGGTGGACTTCATCGAAGGACTGTCGCCGGCCATTGCCATCGAGCAACGCAGTTCCGGCGCGAATCCCCGGTCGACCATCGCGACCACTACGGAGATTTATGACTACCTGCGCTTGCTGTTCGCGAACGTCGGGCAGCCGCATTGTCCGGCCAGCGGCGAGCCGATCACTCACCAGACCACCAGCGACATTGTTGACAGGATTCTGACGCTGCCGCCGAAAAACCGCGTGATGCTGCTCGCGCCCGTGGTAAACGCCCAAAGGGGAGAATTTCGCGATGTAATCGAACGGCTCGCGCGCGAAGGTTTCGTCCGCGCGCGGGTTGATGGGCGACTCGTCGAATTGGCGGCCAATGTTCGCGTGCAACTCGACCCGAGACAAAAACACACTATTGAGGTTGTCGTGGACAGGCTCGTGATCGACGACAAGATCCGTATTCGCCTGAGCGACTCGGTCGAGACCGCGTTGAAATGGGGCGAAGGGCGCTTGCTTTTGCTGCATCAAATGCCCGAGGCCCGTAGCCCCCGACGTGAGGAGGGGGATGTTAGTCGCTCGGCCCTTCAATCGAGTCCGCCTCCTCACGTCGGCGGCTACGGCGACCAGTGGACTGAGACGCTCTATTCAAACAGGCTATACAGTCCCGCCACGGGCCGGACCTTCGATCCGCTCACGCCGAAGCATTTTTCTTTTAACTCGCCGTTGGGAGCCTGTCCGGTTTGCCACGGCCTGGGGCAGAAAATGGTTTTCGACGAAGGGCTGATCGTCCCCGACCCGGAGAAATCGCTCGAGCAGGGGGCGATTCTGCCGTGGCGCCGCGGCGGCAAGCGGATGGTCGTTTATTACAAAAGCACGTTGCGCGCAGTGGCGCAGCATTACGGCCAGAATCTTGAAGCTCCGTATAAATCGCTGCCGGATCATTTCAAGCGCGTGCTGCTCCATGGATCCGGCCCGGAGCTGATCGAGTTTCATTTCTGGCGCGCCGGCAAAATGAGCAGCAGCACGCGTCCATTTGAGGGTGTGGTTCCCAATCTCGAACGGCTGTATCAGGAAAGCGAAAGCGAGTTCACGAAAAGCCGCCTGAAAGCTTTCCTGAGTCCGCGGCCTTGTGACGCGTGCGATGGCCGACGGCTCAAGCCTGAAATTCTCGCGGTCACACTCGGGGACGAAACACTGGCATCGAAGTTCAGGATACAAAGCTCAAAACCCGCAAAGAGGAAGCCGATTCCCGGTTTGTCGATCATGGATATCTGCGCGCTTTCGATAGATGAAGCGAATGAATTCTTCGCCCGGCTCAAGCTTAACGAATTTCAGCGGAAGATCGCCGCCGAGATTATCAAAGAGGTTCGTTCGCGAATGATTTTTTTAGGGAACGTTGGCCTGGGTTACCTGACGCTTGATCGCGAGAGCGGCACGCTGAGCGGCGGCGAAGCGCAACGCATTCGCCTGGCTACGCAAATCGGCGCCGGACTGGTGGGCGTGCTCTACATTCTGGACGAGCCCAGCATCGGACTACACCAACGCGACAACGGGAAGTTGCTGGAGACGCTCGAAGGACTGCGCGACCTTGGAAACTCCGTGCTCGTCGTCGAACATGACGAGGAGACGATTCGCCGCGCCGACTACCTCATCGACCTGGGGCCGGGCGCAGGCGTGCATGGCGGTGAAGTGGTGGCCACGGGGACGCTTCCCGAAGTCCTCCAGCACCCTCGTTCTTTGACGGCGCGCTACCTTCGCGGCGAGTTGTCCATTCCGCTCCCGAAGAAGCGGGTCAAGCCGTCGCGCGACGGCGGCTGGCTTGAAATCCTCGGCGCGCGCGAAAACAACCTGCAAAACATTGACGCCCGCATCCCGCTTGGCACCCTCACGTGCGTGACCGGCGTGAGCGGGTCCGGCAAAAGCACGCTCGTCGATGACATTCTGCGGCGCGCGCTGTTCCGCAAGCTGTATGGATCGAAGGAACGCCCCGGCGCGCATCGCGAAATCAATGGCTTTGAACATCTGGACAAGGTCATCGTGATCGATCAGACGCCGATCGGCCGCACGCCGCGCAGCAATCCGGCCACGTACACGGGCATGTTCAACCACATTCGCGATCTGTTTGCGAAATTGCCCGCGGCGAAGATCCGCGGCTACGACGCGGGACGTTTCAGTTTCAATGTGAAGGGCGGCCGCTGCGAGAAATGCCAGGGCGACGGCCTGATCAAAATCGAAATGCACTTCCTGCCGCCGCTCTATGTCGGTTGCGAGGCCTGCAACGGCAAACGGTACAATCGCGAGACGCTCGAAATCACCTACAAAGGAATGAACATCGCGGACGTGCTGGCGATGACGGTGGACGAGGCGATGAATTTCTTCCGTGCTGTGCCGCAACTTAACGAGGCGTGCCGGATGCTGGCGGAAGTTGGCCTTGGCTATATTCGGCTGGGCCAGCAGGCCACGACGCTCAGCGGCGGCGAGGCGCAGCGCATCAAGCTTGCGGCGGAGTTGAGCCGCAAAGCCACCGGCCACACGCTTTATATCCTTGACGAGCCGACGACCGGTCTGCATTTCCACGACGTGGCCAAACTCCTGGAAGTGCTTTTCAAATTGCGCGCCTCGGGCAACACGTTGATCGTCATCGAACACAATATTGACGTCATCAAAACCTCCGATTGGATCGTGGACCTTGGCCCGGAGGGCGGCGGAGGGGGTGGACGCATCGTGGCCGAAGGACCGCCGGAGGAGGTCGCGCGGTGCGATGCCAGTTACACCGGGCGATTTTTGCGTCGCATCCTGTTCCCGTCGACGGCAGCATGATGCGAAACGTGAAAGAATTTTTGTGCGCCCGGCTTTGGCTGACTTACAGGCGAGGATGCATGATTATGTTGGTGGTAGCGGGCAGCCTGTCTTTGATTGTTTCCCTTCACGGAGCCGGTGGCGCGGAAGGCCGCGCTTACGATGTGGCGCGAAACGTTTTTTATAGCGGTTCCTATGAACTGGCGGAAAAGGAGTTCGCCGATTTCATTAAAGACCATCAGGCTTCGGACAAGATTCCCGAAGCCGTCCTCCTCCAGGCCCAATGCCGTTATCAGTTGAAGAAATTCGACGATGCGCTGGCGCTGTTGCGCGCGCGGCTGGTCAACGCGGGCAAATTGGCCGACCAGTACCAGTACTGGATCGCGGAGTCGCTGTTCCGGAAAAACGATTACGCCGGGGCCGCGACGGCTTTTGCTCAAGTGTTGAGCGACTTTCCCGGTTCCTCCCGCCGATTGGACGCGAGCCTGGGCGAAGCTTACGCACGGTTCAAACTTGGCGATCAGCAGCGAACGGTCGATTTGCTCGGTCAACCGAACGGGGCGTTTCAGCAGGCGGCGGAAAACCAAATAGATGATGAGCGGGCGATTCGGGGCTATTTGCTCCTGGGCGAAGCTTATCTCGGCTTGAAACAGTTTCAAAAGGGCGAAGAAACGATGACCCGGCTCGGAGGCCGGAATTTGTCTCCGGAACTGAACTGGCAACGTTTGTACCTGCTGGCACGTTTGCAGTTGGCGCAGCAACAGATTGATCCGGCTCTGCAAACAGTGACGAACTTGCTAAGCGGGCTTTCCACGAGCACCAATGCTGCGGCGTTGAATTTGCAGGCCGACGCAGCGGCTTTGCAGGGAGAAGTCTTTGAGCAGAAAGGCATGGCGGAATCAGCCGTTCAGGCTTATGAAAGAAACCTCAACACCAACGTTCCGCCCGTCCGTCGTCAGCAGGCGTTGCAGCAAATCGTCAAGCTGACGCTCGCGCAAAATAAAATCGGGGAAGCCAGCAAACGTCTGGAGTCGTTCGTGGCGCAAAATCCGAAAGATTCAATGCTGGATTTGTTGCGATTGACGTTGGGTGAGGCGCGGCTCAAGGAGTATTACGCACTGCCGGCAGCAACACGCAGGAATGCGACGAACCTGCTGCACCAGGCCAGGACACAATTCGAACAAATCACAGCCAACACGAACAACCAATTCGCCGCCAAGGCGCAAGTGGATCGCGGCTGGTGTCTTTGGGAGGAGGGCCAGAGCGGCGGCAGCACGAACCGGATCACAGACAGTTTGATTGCCTTCCAGGCGGCCGCGGAGCAACTGCCGCGCTCGGAAGAACAGGCCGTTGCCCGATTCAAATTAGCCGACTGCCAGTTCAACCTGGCGAGCTACGCCTACGCTCTCTCGAACTACTGGCTGGTCGCGACCAATTACGCGGACCTGCCCAAAGTTCAAAACGAGATGGTCGGGCAGGCGCTTTATCAGATTGTGCACGCCAGCATTCAACTGGGCGATCTGGGAAGCGCAGACCAGGCGGTGCAAAAAATCCTGGCTGACTATCCGCCTGGCGATTTGAACGATCGCAGTTTGCTGCTCTACGGCCAGGCGAAAGGTCGTTTGAATTCGCCAGAGGAGGCGCGGCAGTTCTTCGATAGATTCATCGAAAAACTTCCGAACTCTCCCGAACTGCCGAAAGTCGAATTGGCGGTCGCCCGGACGTACGAGCTGGAAGGAAATTGGCGGATGGCGGCAGATCTTTACGCCCACTGGTCGGCAAAACACGCGGATCATGTTTTGCGGCCGGACGTTGAATTCGATTGCGCCCGGGCCAATGACCTTGCGGGGAACGAAGGAAACGCATTCCAGCTTTTCACCAACTTCGTCGCTCAATTTCCCACGAATCAATTCGCGCCGCAGGCGCAATTCTGGGTGGCCACCCACTTTTATCGGCTCGGAGGAACGAACTACGTGAAAGCAGAAGAAAATTACCAGAAGGTTTATCAAAACGCGAACTGGCCGCAACAGACGGAACTTTGCTTTGAGGCGATGATGATGGCTGGCCGCGCCGCGTCCAAACGCCAGGGGTATAACGACGCAGTGAATTATTTCACAAACCTGATCGACAAGGTGATCAACCTTAACCCTTCATCGCCGCTTTTGCCGCGAGCATATTACGCGCTGGCCGATACTTACATCGTCTATCCGGAAGCCGTGCCCGGCTCACCCAACCCGGTGAACAGTTTCAAGGAAGCGATCAGTGTGCTGGACAAAATCACGCGGGAATATCCGATGAATGCTCTGGCGCCGCTGGCCTGGGGGCGCATGGGAGATTGCTATTTTCAAATGGCCTCGGTGGATGCCAATAATTATGAAAAGGCTGTGTCTGCCTACACACAGGCGCTCACAAACAATCTGGCGGACGTGACCTGCCGCAGTATCGCTGAAGTCCATCTCGCCATGGTCCTGGAAAAACAAGCCGGTCTGGCTTCGGCGACCGGGCGGACGAACCTGCTGGGTGAGGCGCTGAGACACTATTTGTACGTCGTGGAAGGCAAGAATTTAAGCGAGAATGAGGTGGCTGACCCGTTCTGGGTGAAAGAAGCTGCGGTGGCCGCCGCACGTTTGGCCGAAGACCAGAAGCGCTGGAACGTTGCGGCAAAACTGTATCTCCAGTTGAAGGAGCTGCTTCCGTCGTTTCGTAAAACCTGGGAGCTGCAGTTGGAAAAAATCGAACGAATTGGATCTCAGATTGAGCCGGCAGATAATTGAAAAGAAAATTCAGCCCGCAGTTTGACACCCCTTTATTGTTCTGTTAGTCTCTTGGTGTTCAGTTCATCCATGAATACCGTCGTTGAGAATGACGCAGTTGTCCGTCTGACCGAAAGCGCAGCCGGTCACATCAGAACGCTGCTGGCTAACGAGAGGGAAAACGCCGGCAAGTCGCTGCGCGTGTTTGTCGAGGGCGGGGGCTGCTCGGGGATGCAGTACGGCCTCGTGTTCGATGACAAGCGCGACGACGACTTTTCCACCGAATGCCACGGAGTTTCCGTTCTGGTGGACCCGTTCAGTGCCAATTATCTCCGCGGCGCGGTGGTTGATTTCAAGGATGAGCTAAACAGCGGCGGGTTTAAAATTTCCAACCCCAACGCCCGGCAGAGCTGCGGTTGTGGAAACTCTTTCGAGGCCTGAGCAGGATACGTCCTGCGCGGGCTAATCAATGCCGTTCCGTGCGATGCGGAACGGCTTTTTTATCTGTTGCATGGGCGGCCTGGCGAGGTCTCGAGCGGGCTTTACCGAAACCGATTTCCACTGCGTGGCGCAAACTTTGTTACTTGGCATTTAACGAGCGGCGCGATTTGATTTCCGGGAATGATCGGCAGTTTGCTTCAGCCTGAATTGGTCGAACTGATCCGGCAGCGGAATTTCAACCAGCTCCGCGAAATCCTCTGTGGATTTCCCGCCCCGGACATTGCTGAAATCTTCACTGACTTGAGCGCAGATGATGAGGCGGTGCTTATGCGCATCCTGCCGCATGACCTGGCCACCGAAGTCTTCGAATACCTGAGCGTCGAAGACCAGGAGAAACTCGTGCAGGCTCTCGGCAATGAGCAGGTCGCCCGGATTCTCAACGAGATGCCGCCCGACGACCGCACGGCGCTGCTGGAAGAGTTGCCGTCGGCTGCCACCCAGAAACTGCTGAATCTTCTTTCGCCGAACGAGCGCAAGATTGCCGCCGACCTCCTAGGCTACCCCAAAGACTCGATCGGCCGGCGGATGACGCCGGAGTACATAGCCATTCAACAGAGTTGGACTGTCGCTGAAGTGTTCGCGCATTTGCGGAAAGTCGGCCGCGAACGCGAATCGCTCAACCAGCTTTACGTCGTGGACGAAAAGGGCCGCCTCGTGGACTCGGTGCGGTTGCGCAACCTGGTGGTCGCCGAGATAAACACGCCGGTCGGCGAGCTGCTCGATCATCAGGTGTTCGCCCTGCGGGCGACGGACGACCAGGAAACTGCGGTCGCCGCCTTCAAGAAATATGATCGCACCATTCTGCCGGTGCTTGATTCAAAGGACGTTTTGGTCGGAGTCGTGACCGTGGACGATGTGCTCGATGTCGCGGAGCAGGAGGCGACCGAAGACATCCAGAAGATGGGCGGTATGGAAGCGCTCGACGCTCCGTATTTGAAGATCGCCATGCTTTCGATGGTCAAAAAGCGCGCCGGCTGGCTTTCGATCCTGTTCATCAGCGAAATGTTTACGGCCACCGCGATGGGCTACTTCGAGAACGAATTGGCCAAAGCCGCTGTCCTTGCGCTTTTCCTGCCGCTGATTCTTTCGAGCGGCGGCAATTCAGGTTCCCAGGCCACTTCGCTCATCATCCGCGCCATGGCCGTTCGCGATGTGACGTTGCGCGACTGGTGGCGGGTGCTGCGACGCGAGCTGATGGCCGGGGTCGCATTAGGGGCTGTGCTGGCCGTTATTGTTTTGGTCCGAATTTTTCTCTGGCCGGGCAAGGAAACACTCTACACAACTCATTACCCGTTGGTGGCTGCGACGGTGGCGCTGAGTCTGGTCGGCGTGGTGCTCTGGGGGAGCGTGGTCGGCTCCATGCTCCCTTTCCTTTTGCGCCGCCTCGGATTTGATCCTGCGGCGTCGTCGGCGCCGTTCGTGGCGACGCTCGTCGATGTCACTGGCATCGTGATTTACTTCACGGTTGCCTACCACATCCTGCGCGGAACCCTTCTTTAGCCGGGGTTGGCGTAGCGGCGGGCGTCTCGCCCGCCGTCGCAGTTGCCATTGCTTGACGCGCCCGAGCGTCGGTCCTACTCTCCTTTCGTCCAGAGGGGAGCCAACCGGCTCCGCGATTGCGGGGCGAAGGCTGAGAGTCCGGGCGCGGGAGCGCTGGAGACCCGTTGAACCTGATCCGGATAATGCCGGCGAAGGGATTGCCCCGACCTTCGAAGGCTTTTCCCGGATCAATTGAGTTGTAACCATCAACTCTCAACCATCGACCAGTTTATGATCGCGACCAAAGATTCGTTCGAACCGCGTAGCAGCGACCAACTGCCCAATTCCCGGCGCGTGTATGTCGCTGGCATAATCCATCCGGACATCCGCGTGCCCATGCGCGAAATCGAACTCGCGCCGACAAAATCCTTCAACGGTCAAATCGAAGTGAACGAGCCCGTGCGCCTCTACGACTGCTCCGGTCCATGGGGCGATCCTGAGTTCAGAGGCACGGTCGAAGAAGGTCTGCCGCCGCTCCGCCGTGACTGGGTTCTTCGCCGCGGCGACGTGGAAGAATACGATGGCCGGTCGGTCAAACCCATTGATGACGGTTACCTTTCGGAAAACCACCAAGTCCACGCAGCCAAACGCCAGGACCCGACCAATTTCAAACTTGAAACTCGAAACCTGAAACCTCGGCGCTCGTTACGGGCGTCGGCAGGCCATCCGGTGACCCAGCTTTGGTATGCGCGCCAGGGCATCATCACTCCCGAAATGGAATTCATCGCCATTCGCGAGAATATGAAAGTAGCGCAGGCGTCTCGCCTGCGGATCGGTGATCTCGCGCGCGACCCCGTCCGCAATGACCTCAACAAACAACACGCCGGCCCCGGCTCGCCGAATCACGATTCAACGATTGACGATTCAACGATTCAACGATTCAACGATTCAACGCCTTCCGTCTTCCGCCGCTTCCCTCAGCGCATCCCGAAGGAAATCACGCCGGAGTTCGTCCGCGCCGAAGTCGCCGCCGGCCGCGCCATCATCCCGGCCAACATCAATCATCCCGAATCCGAGCCGATGATCATCGGCCGCAACTTCCTCGTGAAGATCAACGCCAACATCGGCAACAGCGCCGTCGCGTCGAGCATCGAGGAGGAAGTCGAGAAGATGCGCTGGGCCACCAGGTGGGGCGCCGACACCGTCATGGACCTCTCCACCGGCAAGAACATCCACGCCACGCGCGAATGGATTCTCCGCAACTCGCCCGTGCCCATCGGCACCGTGCCGATTTATCAGGCGCTCGAAAAAGTCGGCGGCAAAGCCGAGGAACTCACCTGGGAAATTTACCGCGACACCCTCATCGAACAGGCCGAGCAAGGCGTTGATTACTTCACCATTCACGCCGGCGTGTTGCTGCGCTTCATTCCGCTCACGGCGCATCGCATGGCCGGCATCGTCAGCCGCGGCGGCAGTATTATGGCCAAATGGTGCCTGGCGCATCACCAGGAAAGTTTCCTTTACACGCACTGGGACGATATTTGCGAAATCATGGCCGCCTATGACGTGAGCTTCAGCATCGGCGATGGACTCCGTCCAGGGGCAATCGCCGACGCCAACGACGAAGCGCAATTCGCCGAACTCAAAGTCCAGGGCGAACTCACCGGGCGCGCGTGGAAACACGGCGTGCAAGTGATGAACGAAGGTCCGGGCCACATCCCGATGCACATGATCGAGGAAAACATGGCCAAGCAACTCGAGTGGTGTCACGAAGCGCCGTTTTACACGCTCGGCCCGCTCACCACCGACATCGCGCCCGGCTACGACCACATCACCAGCGCGATTGGCGCGGCGATGATCGGTTGGTATGGCTGCGCGATGCTCTGCTACGTGACACCCAAGGAACACCTCGGCCTGCCGAACAAGAAGGACGTGAAAGACGGCGTGATTGCTTACAAAATTGCGGCGCACGCGGCGGACCTGGCCAAAGGCCATCCCGGAGCGCAGTACCGGGACAACGCACTGAGCAAGGCGCGCTTCGAATTCCGCTGGGAGGATCAGTTTAATCTCTCGCTCGATCCAATCACCGCGCGCGAGTTTCATGACGAGACACTTCCCCAGGAAGGGGCGAAAACCGCGCACTTCTGCTCCATGTGCGGCCCGCATTTCTGCTCGATGAAGATTACGGAGGACGTGCGGAAGTATGCGGCAGAACAAGGCATCGCCGAGGAAGAAGCGTTGAAAAAGGGGATGGAAGAAAAGAGCAAAGAGTTTGTCAGCAAAGGTGCTGAACTGTATGCGAAAGCCTGATCGGCAACACTCAACTTTCAACTTTCAACCATCAACCAGCGCGAAGCGTTTTGAGAAGGGCGCAGAGGTACTTGACAGTTTCAAAACGCGCTCCAATGGCGGCTGCAATACGGTCGCGTCATCGAACAGGCCGGCAAGGTTGGCGGTGTCCTTCGGCTCGTATGAAAACCAACGCAAAAATCGAGTTTGGGGATTTTCAAACGCCGTTGGCGTTGGCAAAGGAAGTCTGCTCGCTGCTCGTTCAGCAAAGGGTCAATGCGAATGCCGTTTTAGAACCAACTTGCGGGGTTGGCACGTTTCTGGTCGCGGCGGCTGAGGTTTTCCCCAAAGCCCGGCTGCTTGGCTGCGACATCAATTCCGAATACGTCATGCAGACGACGGCGGCCTTGGCCGCCGCTGGCGCAGCGAAGCGCGCATCCGTTGGAAAGCAGGATTTCTTCGCTCACGATTGGGAAGCGGGACTGGCGGACATTCGCGGCTCACTTCTGGTTCTGGGAAACCTGCCGTGGGTCACGAACGCGACGGTGTCTGGCATGAACGGCTCAAACCTGCCAACGAAAGAGAATTTCCAAGGCTTCCGAGGCATCGAAGCCCGCACGGGCAAGTCAAACTTTGACATTTCTGAATGGATGCTCATTCGTCTGGTGAAAGCGTTGCGCGGGCGTTCGGCTACCATCGCGATGCTCTGCAAGACCGGCACCGCCCGAAAGCTGCTCCGCTTCGCGTGGCAGAACGACGGCAGAATCGCCAGCGCGTCGCTCTACCGCATTGACGCCAAGAAGCACTTCGGCGCGTCCGTTGATGCATGCTTGCTCTTCGCGACAACCGGGGAAGCCGGGCCAGCGGAGGCGAAGGTGTTCGACGGGCTTTTCGCCAAACGAGCGTCCACGACTCTTGGTTTGGCCGGGCAGGACTTGGTTCACGACATCCGCACGTATCGGCGACTCAAGCATCTTGAAGGACTTTGCCCTTATCAGTGGCGTTCCGGCGTGAAGCACGACTGCGCCTCTATCATGGAACTGCGCCGGACCGACGGAAAGGCGCTCCAGAACAAGCTGGGCGAACACGTCCGCATCGAGCCTGATCACCTCTTCCCTTTGCTGAAATGCTCCGACCTTGCCAATGGGCGGATCGAGCCAGAACGATTCGTCGTCGTGCCCCAGCGGCGAGTCGGCGAAAATACCAGCGTCATCGCAAAAACTGCGCCGCGCACCTGGCGCTACCTCGATTCGCACCGAAAACTTTTCGAGGGACGGAAGAGTTCCATCTACAGCAGTCGCGTTCCGTTCGCCCTATTTGGCATCGGCGATTATTCCTTCGCGCCGTGGAAAGTCGCGGTGTCCGGCTTGCACCGCACGCCGCGCTTTGCGTTGGTGGGCCCTGTTGACGAAAAGCCGGTTTTGTTTGACGACACCTGCTACTTTTTGCCGTTCGAGGACAAACAAGAAGCGCGAGTCGTGGCAGAGATTCTCAACTCGCGAGAATGCCGGGACTTCTTGGCTTCTCTTACTTTCACGGACTCAAAGCGCCCGATAACGGTGCAGTTACTTCAGCGCCTGAACATTCGCGCGCTCGCCGAGGACGCCGGTTTGGCTGATGAGTGGGCCGCTTCACGAAATCGTGGCGTGCATCACTCGGAGGAGCCCATTTCGATGCAAGCCGAGTTCGTCATGGAACGGCCGACGAAGTGAACATTGTCTTTACAGCATCGGCGACGGCCTGCGGCCCGCTCGAATGCCAGTTTCATGACCCTCTTGTCCACCCGAGGATTGCGGCGGCATGGGCGGCTATTACGACTTCCTTGAAATCATGGCCGATCCGAAGCATCCCGAACACGAAGACATGAAGGAATGGATTGGTGGGGAATTCGACGCGCTTCGGTACGATCTGAACGAGGTCAATTCGCTGTTGAAGCGGCTCAAAGCTTGAACAGCGACGTGCGACCTTCGCCGAAACATTGCGATTGATTTTGCAACAGAAAGCGGGTGAAGTTTTCCGTCATGCAGCAAGCACCGGAGACATTTTTCAACGTCACGGATTTTGTTCCGGCTCTGCGGGAACAGTTCGAGGAGCATCCGCTTGAACCGAAGCGGCTCCTGCTGGCCGCAGTCCAAGTCAAAAATCCCGAGGAACATTCGACGCTGGTTCCAGCCGCCATGGATCGCCAGTCCATTTCCCTCACCGATGGGAAAGAATTCTGGTTCTGGGAAACCGATTCGCTGCGCGCTTTATTTCGCGGCAACAAACAACCGCCGGTTCTGGGGGACTATCCGGAGGCTTACAATGACGCGTTCATTATTTTCGATCTGCACGTTTTGGAAATCAGCAAATTCTTCGGCGATCGGCGGGACGCGGAAATGAAAGAGATTTACTCGACGTTGCGTCGGCGGCCGGACGGAAGGAGCTTGGGTTTCGTTCACGACTACATGTGGCAGGCGGCGGCACTTGTCCTGGGCACGAGGCAATTGAGCCAGGCGGAGTTCGAGGCCATCATGGCGCGATTGGAACGATCCTGTCGAACCTTTGAGCAAGGCCCCGCTTCGCGCAACTACGTGGGTTCACTCAGGATGACTCTGGGCCAAGCCGGTGACTATTGACCTGGTGTCCTGTGACATATCGCAGCAGCACACCGGAAACGCCGTTCACGATGCGCCATGCCCCGGCGCCACCCACCTGCAAGGTGAGGGTTGCCGCCGCGCGGAACAATCGTGGGACACAATTATGCAGCGGCCGCTTGCCCGGCCCGATGGAGTTTGGG
>Ga0209056_10001467_pt1 | contig 26040 bp, 28 predicted proteins | sample GraSoiAngelo_114_FD_185876 | JGI IMG/M metagenome (GOLD analysis project Ga0209056, IMG submission 185876) | Grasslands soil microbial communities from the Angelo Coastal Reserve, California, USA - 14_0903_13_40cm (SPAdes) (version 2) | ecosystem: Environmental > Terrestrial > Soil > Grasslands... | reverse complement strand
TTCTTCGAGAAGATGCTCGGCTACGCCAATCACCTGGGGCTGTACGGCGAGGAGCTCGGCCCCCAGGCGCAGCATCTCGGCAACTTCCCGCAGGCGTTTACCCACCTGGCGCTCATCAGCGCCGCCTTCGATCTAGACCGTCGACTGTCGGCCGCCGGCCACGCCGGGTGAGCGATAGCCCCGTACAATGAGGGCCATGGCGCCGGATGGCCTTTCGGACCTCCTGGCATGTGTCGCGGCCTTCGGGAGCTCGCTCGGGCAGAGCTTCGACCCGACGGGAGTTCTGGCGGAGTTCTCGGCCCGGACCCAGCCGGTGGTCCCCCACGACTACATGCTGATTGCGGTTCGGGAGGACGATGGGCACACGTACTCAGTCTTCGCCGAGTACGCCGTGCGTGGCAGCGTCGGCTGCGACAACAAACGGTACACCACGGCCTTCGAGCGCGGTGGCCGAGCGGCAATGGACAGCTTCGCGCTGGCGCCGGTCTTCGGTGGAGAAGCGGAGCGAGTGGCCGACATGGCGAGCGACGACCGGCTCGGGGAAGCGTCCGCGTGCCGCGCGACGCTGGACGAGCTGGGGCTACGGTCGAGATTGGCGGTACCACTATGCGCCGGTGGCCACGTCCGCGGTGCGCTCATCGTCATGAGCGCGACCGTAGGACTGTATACCGAGGCCCACGCGTTGGCCTGCCGGCAGGTTTCCGACCTTATCGGACCGTTCGTGCACGCCGCTGTGGCCCTGCACCGCGAGCGCCGCCGCCGCGAACGCCTGGCGGCTGCTACAGCGCTGGCGCCGATCCTGGGAGCCAGCCTCAAGGTAGGCGACGTTCTCGAGCGACTGGGCGAGGCGATACGGCCCCTGATCGATTTCGACACGATGGGCCTCGCCCTCCGGGCCGCCGACGGGCCTGGATTCGAGCGCAGCGGGATCATCGGCGTTCGCCGCCCCGGGTACGCGACAACGCCGGCCGTCGAGGATTATTCGACCCTTGAGCGGGTGAGTCGCGGCGAAATCATTCTCGTCCGCGACGCTCGGCGTGAGCTGGACCCCGGGCGCGCGGGTGACCGGTACCTCATCGAGAGCGGCGATCGGTCAGTACTCGGCGTGCCGTTGCTGTTCGGTGAGGAGTCCGGCGGTGGGCTCTTCTTCGTCACGGCGCGTGAGCACTGGTACGACGAGAGCGACGTCGAGGTCGGCACCGCGATCGCCGCCGCGCTCGTGCTGGCGGTCCAGCATCAGCGGCTGGCCGAACACCAGCAACGGCTTGGCGCGGCGGAGGCGAAGGCGCAGAAGCTCCAGCGACAGGTGGCGTCGCTGCGAACCGCCCTCGATGACCGATTCGGATTCGACGCCATCATCGGCCGGGCACCGAAGTTCATGGCCGCGATCGATGACGCCCGCAAGGTGGCCGTCACCGGCACGACGGTGCTGCTCACCGGCGAGAGCGGGACCGGCAAGGAGGTCCTCGCTCGGGCGATCCATCACGCGAGCCCGCGAGCCGAGGGGCCATTCGTCGCGCTCAACTGCGCGGCACTGCCGGAAACCCTGATCGAGTCCGAGCTGTTCGGGTACGAGCGTGGAGCCTTCACCGGGGCCGACAAGCTCAAGCGCGGCCGCTTCGAGCTCGCGGCGGGCGGTACGCTGTTTCTCGATGAGGTCGGTGAGCTGGCCCCGGCCGCGCAAGCCAAGCTCCTGCGCGTGCTGCAGGAACGGCGGTATGAGCGCGTGGGCGGCGCCACGACGCTGGAGGCCGACGTTCGCCTCATCGCCGCCACCAATCGCGATCTCGAGCGGGCGGTGTCCGACGCGAAGTTCCGTGAAGATCTCTACTACCGGCTCGCGGTGTTCCGTATTCATCTGCCGCCTCTGCGCGAACGAGGCGACGATGTGCTGCTCCTCGCGGATCACTTCGTGCGTCAACTGGGCGGTGCCATGGGCAAGCTCGAGCCGGGTCTCAGCCGACAGGCGCGCGATCTGATTCTCGCGCACTCGTGGCCGGGCAACATCCGCGAGCTTCAGAATGCCATTGAGCGAGCGCTCATCCTCGCCGGCGGTGAGCTGATCTCCGCCGCACAGCTCGGCATCATCCCCCGTCCGACGCACGATGTCACGACTCCTCCTCGCCCGACCTCGGAGGTCGGGTCACGGACGGACGTTCGTCAGCTGGCCGAGCTCGAGAAGCAGATGATCGTCGAGGCGCTCCGGCGCGCGAATGGTAACAAGTCCCGGGCCGCCGCCGCGCTGGGACTAAGCCGCACGCAACTTCTCCGGCGTGTGCGCCGGTTCGGGCTCGACGGCTAGTCCGGAGCTGCCTCCAGCGCCCGTGTCTGCACCCGCGCATGGCGAGTCGCCACACCGCCTCCACGGCACTCTCGTGCCGCGGAGGCAGCTGGCGCGTGCGACGTCCAGCAGTTCCTGCTGACGCGTGGCGACGTGATCCCAGAGGTACGGATCGAGAAGCAAGTTGGCGTGCATCGCCGCTCGCCCCCGCGTCTGTCTCACTGCCGACTGCTCTGTTCCGATGCCGGGCTGGCGAGCGCGCTGGACTCCTTCTCGACGGAGATCTGAACCATGTAGCCGCTCAACCGACCAGGAGTCACGCCATACAGCACGTCACCGCGGCGCGTGAGCCAGAGCGACCGGCCCGACGAGCTTTGCAACGTGACGGCGCGACCGTTCGCAACGGCGACGCCCGTGTCGTTCGTCGCTACTCCTCCGTGTGTGATCAGCGTGTACGTGCCGTCGTCCTTGATCGCAAGGGTCACGGTGCCGGTCGCGCCACGGCCGCCGGCATCGGCACCGACCGGCCAAAACGATCCACTCCATGTACCGACGAGACTGGCTGGCAAACCGGGCGTACCCACATCCGGCTCCGCCGCTCGCGCAACAGCGTTGGTCGACTGGTGCGTGGCACACCCGCAGAGCATGATCAACGCGATGGTCGAAACGAAAACGATTCCGCGCTTGCCCATGGTGGCTTCTCCTCTTCTGGAAGCGCCTTCGAGTAGCGCTCCCTGCCGGAGGTACAAGGGCACGATGCGGACCAAAGCGCAGCGGCCGAAGAACGATCGATCTCGTGCGGTGTTGCGCGCGACGACCGGAGTGAGCGAAGCGCGAGTCGTCCGGAAGCGGTCACGGAGGCGGCCGTTTCCGGACGGCGTGTCCGGAAACGGCACGATTCTTCGCGAGGAGACCGAAGCGTTGCAGGCGTCGATACAGCGCGCCACGGCTCAGGCCGAGCGCCAACGCGGCCTCGGTCTTGTTCCCTCGCCCACGCCGCAGGGCGTCCAGCACGGTCTGCTTCTCGACCTCGGCGAGGGGCTGCGTCGTGGTGGCGGCGCCGGCAACGCTCGGTGTCCCGAGGGGAAGACCAGACGCAGGCGTGGGATGTCCGCCGATGCCGAGATGGGCGGGGGAGATGACGTGGCCGTCGGCGGCGATCAACGCGCGCTCGATGGCGTTCTGAAGCTCGCGGATGTTGCCCGGCCAGGTGTGAGCGAGTAAGAGCTGTCGAGCGTGCTCGCTGAAGCGTGCCTGACGCCGTCCCATCCGTTCGCCGAGTGTGCGGAGAAAGTGTTCGGCGAGGAGCAGAACGTCTTCCCCCCGTTCCCGCAACGCCGGAAGATGAATGCGGAACACCTCCAGTCTGTAGTACAGATCCGCGCGGAACGTGCCGGCCTCCACGAGATGCTCGAGGTCACGGTTCGTGGCGGTGATCAGCCGGACGTCGGCCCGAAGCGGCGTCGTGCCGCCGACGCGCTCGTACTGCCGCTCCTGCAGCACGCGCAAGAGCTTCGCCTGAACGGAAGGCGCGATGTCGCCGATCTCGTCGAGAAACAGCGTGCCGCCGGCGGCCAGCTCGAAGCGGCCGCGCTTGAGCCGATCCGCCCCCGTGAAGGCCCCGCGCTCGTGTCCGAAGAGCTCCGACTCCACGAGCGTCTCCGGCAGGGCCGCGCAGTTGACGGCCACGAACGGGCCTTCGGGGCGTCCGCTCGCATAGTGGATGGCATGAGCGACCAGTTCCTTCCCGGTCCCGCTCTCGCCGGTGAGGAGCACGGTCGTCTCCTCTCCGGCGACCAGCGCCGCCTGGCCCAATGCCTCGCAAAACGCCGGCGCCTGTCCCATGATGCCTTCGAAACGGTAGCGTTCGGTGAGCGCTCCACGGAGCCGTTCCACCCGGCGTTCGAGCCGGCGGCTGTGCTGTTCGGCGGCGGCGACCCGCTGCTGCTCTTCGGCCAGGCGCTGGTGCTGCAGCGCGACAACGACCTGACCGGCAATCCCCGCGGCCACCTCGGTATCTCCCTCGTCGAACCAGTTGGGTTGGCGCTTGGCGAGCCCGAGCATTCCACCAACCGCGTCGCCGAAGACGAGTGGCGCGGCAATCGCCGAGCCGATACCGCGCTCGAGCATCGTGCGATCGCCCGGAAACAGCGGGTCGAGCTCGGTCCGCGTGTCCCGGAGCAGCACCAGCTCTTGCGCGGCAATCCGCGATCCAAACGAGTAATCCTCGAGTCGGTGCTCGGGGATTCGGTCCTCTGTCACGTCGCCGACCAACAGTGTGGCTCGCTGCAGTGTTCCGCTCGTCCCGATCGGTCGCACGATCATGAAATCGAACTCGAGGACGCGTCGCACGACCGTGCCGAGCTGCTCGAAGATGTTGCCGACGTCGAGGCTGGCGGCCACGACGCGCGACACCTCGGGGAGCACGGTCATTAGCCGGAGACGATCGCGTTCCTTCTGCCGCAGCACCAGGTTCTCGACGACCGGGCCGAGCACCTCGGCGATCCGCCGTCCCATGGTGACGTGAGCCTCGGTGTACACATCGGGCGCGATCGCCGCTATGACGAGGCTGCCGATCACCCGATCGACACCTTCGAGTGGCAGCGTGAGGCAGGACGCCAGACCATCCCGCTTCACGTCCGGGACCGATGACGCGCGTCTCGGGGCCGCGGGAATGAGCAGTAAGCGGTCGTGCGGAATCATGTCGCGGAGATGCGAAGAGAGGCCTTCGATGAACCGACGTACGTCGTGGTCGCCCCGCATCGACCGAGCCAGAGCCACGGCCGAGGCGTGCAGCCTGATCAGGTCGAGGGCATCCGGTGGCATTGCCCGAACCTCCCCATCGACCCCGATGCATCGGGCACACCAAACGATGCGCGGGGTCCGTCTCGTCGTGCCGCATTCGTAACATCTCGATCTGACGTTCTCGTCTCGTCGCCTCGAGCACGACGAGCCCGTGCGCTTTCGATCTCGTCCGTGCGGAAACGCACAGTCTTCCGCGCGATACCGCACGGCGCCCGACCTGACGACGACCGAGCTTCGCGGGAAGTAAGCGACGCGACAGAATTTCCCGACCAGGGGTGCATCTGGCGCGCTCTTTGCCCCTCGCAGCCGGCTGTTGGACATGCGAGGTGGATCGGTGAGCCAAAACGCGGTTGAACGAACGCTCGGCAAGCTCGCAACGGACGAGGAGTTCCGCGCGCGATTCTTCGCAAATCCAGAAGCCGCGACGTGGGAAGCCGGCCTGTCGTTGTCACCCGTCGAGCTCGAGGCGCTGTCGGGACTGTCTCGGGCGGCGATCGCTCGTTTCAGTCAGAGTCTCGACGGCCGGATCCGCCGGCTGTGCGTCGGCGGGCCCTCTGGCCGCTGCGCGCAGACGCGACGCCAGCCGACCGACACGGACGAGGTGACGTCGTGAGCGATGCGATGACGCACTACACGCCATGGGCGGTGTTCGCGTCGGTGTTCGTCAATCAGGCCGGCCTGCCGGTGCCCGTCGTCCCCTCGCTCGTCATAGCGACGCGGTCGGGCCGAACGCTGACGGCCCTGGTGATCGCCTTGGCGCTCGCGGGCTGCGCCTCGGTGGGGCCGGACTACAAGCGACCCGCAGTCTCGGTACCACAAGAGTGGCGTACGACGGGCGAAGGCGTCGGCTCGATGGCCGATCTCGAGTGGTGGCAGCTGTTTCAGGACCCCGTTCTCCGCGACTTGATCGCGACCGCGCTGGAAGAGAACAGAGACCTGCGGCTGGCGGTCGCTCGGGTGGCCGAGGCGCGCGCACAGCTCGCCGTGACGCGGGCCGCCCAGTTCCCGCAAGTGGATGCGCAGGGCAGCTACACGAATCAGCGATTCTCTCAGAAGAGCTTTCCCTTCACTGCGCTCCGCTCGTTTCCAGGCGCCAGCGGCCTGGACGTGCAGCAGGACTTCTACCGCACGGGCCTCGAGTTGTCCTTCGAGCTCGATCTGTGGGGGCGGCTGCGGCGCGCTACGGAGGGGGCCCGGGCCGATCTGCTCGCGAGCGCGGAGAATACTCGCACCGTCCTCACCACGCTGATCAGCGACGTCGCCCAGAGCTACTTCGATCTTCTGGAGCTCGATCGCGAGGCCGACGTCGATCGGCAGACGCTCGCCTCGCGACAGGCTTCGCTCGAGCTGGTGCGGCGGCGATTCGACGACGGCCTGACGTCCGAGCTGGATGTGCGCCGCGCCGAGCAGGAACTGGCGGCCGCGGCGGCCGTCCCCGACGTCAAGCGGCGAATCGCGCAGACGGAGAATCGCCTCAGCATCCTGCTCGGACATAATCCCGGGCCGATCCAGCGTGGGACGGCGCTCGACGCGCAGCGGATGCCGCCGCAGGTGCCGGCCGGACTGCCGTCGACACTGCTGGAGCGACGCCCTGACGTCCGGGAGGCCGAGCAGAAGCTCATCTCCGCGAACGCGCACATCGGCGAGGCGAAGGCGGCGTTCTTCCCGCGGATCTCGCTTACCGGGATGTTCGGTTTGGAGAGCGCGTCCCTGTCGGAGCTCTTCACGGGCCCGGCCCATGTGTGGCAGGTCGGGCCGACCGTGACCTTTCCGGTCTTTCATGGCGGCCAGCTACGTGCAAACTTACGCGCCGCCGAGGCCCGGCAGCACCAGGCGCTGATCCAGTACCAGCAGACGATCCAGCAGGCGTTCCGCGAGGTCGACGACGCGCTGGTCTTCCGCGCGAAGGCGAGCGACATCCGCACGCAGCAGGAGGCGCGTGTGCAGGCCGCGCAGCGCGCGCTCGACATCGCCAACCTTCGCTACATCAGTGGGCTCGGCACCTACCTGGACGTCCTCGATGCGCAGCGTCAACTCTTTTCGGCCCAGGTCGATCTCGCGGGGACCACCCGAGACCACCTCACGGCGGTTGTGCAGGTCTACAAAGCGCTCGGTGGTGGCTGGGAGATGCAGTGATGAATCGAAGGCAGTCAGATGCAGAACTGTTGGAGCCGGTGGCCGTGAGCGCGAACGGGAACGTCTCACCCGACTCCGAGTCACCGGCTGCACCGGCTCCGCGACGCCGGTATCGACGCCGGATCGTCCTGGCGTTCGGCGTTGTCGCGGCCGTGGTGCTGCTCACCTTCGGCGTCCGCTACGTCCTGTACGCGAGAGCGCACGAGTCCACAGACGACGCGTTCATCGATGGTCATATCGTCGGGGTGAGCCCCAAGGTAGCGAGCTACGTCGCCCGCGTGTTCGTGGACGACAACACGCACGTGAAGGCTGGCGATCTGCTCGTGGAGCTGGACTCGCGAGATTTCGAGGCGCGCCTGGCGCAGGCCGCCGCGAACCTGACGGCGGCGGTGCAGCAGCACCAGGCGGCGCTCATGAACACCCGTGTCGTCGAGCGAACGGCCGGCGCCGGCGTCCAACAGGCCGAGGCCGCGGTGACGACCGCGGAGCGCCAAGTCGACGGCGCGCGCAGTCGCCTCGAGCAGGCGCGGGCGCAGGTCGTCTCGGCTGAGGCCGAGGCGACCCGCGCGGCAGCCGACGTGCAGCGCTACGAGAGTCTTGTGAAGTCCGGTTCTGTGTCGCGCCGGGAGCGGGACACCGCGGTGGCGACGAACGACAAGGCCGCGGCCGACCTCGACGCCGCGCGGAAGGCGCAGCAGGCGGCCGCCGATACCCTGCGCCAGCAAGAGGCGCAGCTCGCGCAGGAGCGCGCACGGCTCGAGAGCGCGCTGGCTGCTCCCGATCAGATCGCGCAGACCCGGGCCCAGGCCGATCAGCTCGCGGCCCAGATCGTCCAGTACGAGGCGGCCGTCCACCAGGCCGAGCTGGATCTTTCGTATACCAAGCTGTACGCGCCCGAGACGGGGCGCGTCACGCGCAAGAGCGTCGAGCCCGGCGCGTACGTCCAGGTCGGCCAGACGCTGTTCTCGATCGTGCCCGACCGCGTGTGGGTGGTGGCCAACTTCAAGGAGACCCAGCTCCGCCACATGCGACCGGGGCAACCCGCGACCGTCAGGGTCGACGCGTATCCCGATCGGCTCTTCCGGGGGCATGTCGACAGCATCCAGGCCGGCAGCGGCGCGCGCTTCAGCCTGTTGCCGCCCGAGAACGCGACGGGCAACTACGTGAAAGTCGTTCAGCGGGTGCCGGTCAAGATCGTCATCGACGAGGCGCCGGATCCCCAGCACGTCCTGGGCCCCGGCATGTCGGTGGTGCCCGAGGTGCGGGTGCGATGAAGGCCACCATGCCCGTCATCGCCATCCTCGGCGCCGGCCCCGGAATGGGGCTGGCAATCGCCAAGACTTTCGGCGGGCACGGTTACCGAGTTGCGCTCTTGTCGCGCGACCCCGCCAAGCAGAAGCCGCTCGTAACCGAGCTCTCCACCCGCGGCATCATCTCGGCCGCCTTCCACGCCGATGCGCGCGACCGCGGGTCGGTCGCGTCCGGCCTCGCGGCGGTGAAGCAGCGCTTCGGCTCGATCGACGTGCTCGAGTTCTCGCCGTGCGACCGCACGCTCCCGCTCCCGTCGGCGACGGAGCTGAGCCACGAAGACGTCGAGGTCTGGATCGACTTCTACGTCCACGGCGCCGTCGCCGCCGTGAACCAGGTGTTGCCGGACATGCTCGCGAGGCGCTCGGGGACGATCCTGTTCACGACCAGCGCCTCGTCGGTCCATCCCGTCCCCAGATTCGGCGCGGTCGGGGCCGCGATGGCCTGGCTCCGCAACTGGGCCTATGCGCTGCATGCTGCGGTCGCGCCGAAAGGCGTGCAGGTCGGCCATGTCGCCATCGGCGCCGTCTTCGGCCGTCAGCCGGGCGCCACCCCCGACGCGATTGCGCCGCTCTACTGGGAGCTCCACATGCACCGCCACGAGATCGAGAAGGTCTTCCTGCTGGACGTGGCCGATTGGCTCCAAGTGTCATGAGCAGCGCAGCCGCCGAGCCCTGGCGTCCGAGACACAACCCGTGGCTGATCGCCGTCGTGGTCTCGCTCGCCGCCTTCATGGAAGTGCTCGACACCAGCATTGCGAACGTGGCACTGCCTCACATCGCCGGCGACCTCGGGGCCAGCAACAACGAGAGTACGTGGGTGCTGACCACGTATCTCGTTTCCAACGCGATCGTGCTGCCCATCAGCGGCTGGCTGGTCGAGCTGTTCGGCCGCAAGCGCTTCTTCATGCTGTGCATTGCGCTGTTCACACTGGGCTCGGTCTTCTGCGCCATGTCGCCGAGCCTCGGCGTGCTGCTCGCCGCCCGGGTGCTGCAGGGCGCGTTCGGCGGTGGGCTCCAGCCGATGGTGCAGGCGATCCTGGCCGATAGCTTTCCGCTCGAGCGCCGCGGCCTGGCGTTCTCGGTGTACGGTGTCACCGCCGTGTGCGCACCGGCCCTCGGACCGACGCTGGGCGGGTGGATCACCGACAACTATTCGTGGCGCTGGATCTTCTGGATCAACCTGCCAGTCGGCTTGCTCGCGCTCGCGCTCGTGTTCCGGCTCGTGCAGGACCCGCCGTATCTGACCGAGCGCGGCAAGACTGGGATGCGGGTCGACTACATCGGATTCGCCCTACTCACGCTCGGGGTCGGCGCGCTGCAGATCATGCTGGACAAGGGGCAGGAGGACGACTGGTTCGGCTCGCGGTTCATCACGACGCTCGCGGTCGTGGCTGGCGTGTGCCTCACCGCGCTCGTGATCTACGAGTGGTTCCGTCGCGATCCCCTCATCGATGTCCGGCTGTTTACGAACCGCAACTTCGCGACGGCCAATCTGATGATGTTCCTGGTCGGCGCCAACAGTTTCGCGACCACCGTCCTGGTTCCCCAGTTCCTCCAGACCCTGATGGGGTACACCGCGCAGAAGGCCGGGATGGTGCTGTCGGTCGGCGCGCTCTTCCTGCTCGTCGAGATGCCGATCGTTGGCCGACTGGTCACCGTCTTCCAAACGCGCTACCTGGTCGCGTTCGGCTGGGTTCTGCTCGCCGGCACCATGTACCTGTCGACTCAGCAGCTTGATCTCGCGGTGAGCTTTCAGTCAGTCACCTGGCTGCGCGTTTTGCAGTTCGTCCCGATCCCCTTCATCTTCATCCCGACCACGACCGCCGTGTACATCGGCGTCCCCGCCGAGAAGAACAACACCGTGGCCGGGCTCGTCAACTTCATGCGCAACATCGGCAGCGGCGTGGGAACGTCGATCGTCACGACGCTGATCGCACGGCAGTCGCAATTCCACCAGGTCCACCTGGTCTCGCGCCTGGCGACCGACAATCCCTCGTTTCAAGCGCAGCTGAATGACATGGTGCATCGCCTCGCCGCGGCCGGCCTCGGCACCTGGGAGGCGCAGCGCCAGGCGTACGCGCGCTTCTACGAGATGGTGCAGCAGCAGGCGCAGGCGCTGGCCTACATCGACACGTTCTGGCTGCTCGCCATCGGCGCGGCGCTGATGTTCGTCCTCGCTTTCACGCTGCAGCGGAACGACCCGCGCGCGAGCGGCGCGGTGAGCGTGCATTGACGATGCGATCCCCCGTGCTTCGCCGGCTGCTCCCTGCGATCGCCGTGGCGCTCGTGCTCTCGATTGCGATTCCAGGCCATGTGCCGGCGGAGGGGGCGGGTGTTCGATTCCCGGGCCGCGTGTCCTGGATCGCCGGCGGGACCATGGTGGTGACCACGGACGATGGTGTCGCCGTCCGTGTCGATCTGACGGAAGTGCCACAGGACGAGTACCAGCGGCTGGCGCCCGGCGACCGCGTCTTGGTCATCGGTGTCCTCGACCGCAACCGCATCGTCGCGATCACGATCCGATCGCTCGAGCCGTGAGCTCGGCTTCATATCGTTCCAGGGTCAGAGGAGGTCGAACCATGTCGAGATTGGAAGGCAAAGTGGCTCTGGTAACCGGGGCGTCCAAGGGTATCGGGGCGGGAATCGCCAAGGGGTTGGCCGCGGCCGGGGCGTCGGTCGCGGTGAATTACGCTTCCGACAGGAGCAGCGCGGCAGCTGTGGTCGCGGCGATCACCGCCTCTGGCGGCCGGGCAATCCTGGTCCCTGGCGACGTCTCCAAGTCAGCCGACGTGGCACGGCTGTTCGTCGAGACCAAGGCGGCCTACGGCGCGTTGGACGTGCTCGTGAACAATGCCGCGGTCTACAGGTTCGGGTCAATAGCGACGATGACCGAGGAAGAATTCCATCGGGAGTTCAACACGAACGTCCTCGGTCCGCTTCTGATGATCCGTGAGGCCGTCAAGTACTTCGGGCCGCGGGGTGGCAGCATCATCAACATCGGCTCGATGGCGTCGCAAGTGAACCCGCCCAACCTGTCGGTCTACACGGCAACCAAGGGTGCTCTCGACGCGATCACACGCGTGCTCGCAAAGGAGTTGGGGGCGAGACAGATTCGAGTGAACTCAATCAATCCCGGCGCGACGGAAACCGAGGGCGCTCGCGCGGCCGGCGTGATTGGAGTCGGCAGTGACTACGAGAAGCAAATGATTGCCATGACGCCCCTCGGCCGCATCGGGCAACCCTCGGACATCGCACCTATCGCAGTGTTCCTGGCCTCCGACGAGTCTGGTTGGCTGACGGGGGAAATCATTTTGGCCTCCGGCGGCCAACGCTAGGTTTTTTCCGCACCGTCTACGCACTCATAGCGAGAGAAAAAGAGGACCATCATGCCGGTCAACAGCGATCTCACCGAGGCCCAGGTCAGAGAATTCTTCACCACCCTGAGCAACTGGGGCAAGTGGGGGCCGAATGACCAGCTCGGCGCGCTCAACTACATCACCCCGGCGAAGCGGGCACAGGCCGCGGCGCTCGTTCGCGAAGGCGTCTCTGTCTCCATGTCTTTGCCCCTGGCCACCCAACCAAGTCCGGATAACCCAACGCCGGTGACGCATCTCATGATCCAGACCGGTGCGCCGGGGGAAACGGAGATGGTGCCGCTGCCGTACAGCGCCGACTACTTTGCGATCTCCCCCCACGGCATCGCTAACACCCATCTCGATGCGCTCTGCCACGTATTCAATCAGGGCAAGATGTACAACGGCTATTCGGCCAGCGACGTGACCCCCCTGGGCGCGCGCAACGGTGCCATCGATGCGCTCAAGGACGGGATCGTCTCACGCGGGGTGCTGATCGATGTGCCCCACCTCAAAGGCCGCGAGTGGCTGGAGCCGGGCGAGGCGATCTCCCCGGCGGACTTGGAGGCCGCGGAACAGGCCGGCGGCTTTCGGGTGGAAGAAGGCGACGTGCTGTTTGTCCGTACGGGTCGGCACGCACTGGAGAAGGCGAAGGGACCGCGGGACTCGTTCAAAGAAGGCCTGGCCGGACTCGGTGCGGCCTGCCTGCCGTGGCTGCACGCCCGCAAAGTCGCGGCCTTGGGCTCGGACGGGGCGAGTGACGTCATGCCCAGCGGCTACGAGAAGATCCTGCCGATCCACGCGGTCACGATCGTCGCCATGGGTATCCATCTGCTCGACAACTGCGCCCTGGACGCGCTCGCCGAGGCCTGTGCCACGCGCTCGCGCTGGACGTTTCTGCTGGCCGTGGCTCCGCTCGTCCTCGTGCGCGGCACGGCATCGCCGGTGAACCCGCTGGCAATTTTTTAGGGAACCGTAGGGTTCATGTCATGCGGTTCATGCCGGCTGTCGGCCGCCGGCCACGCCGCGTAATGCGCGGCGTCGCGCCGCTCACTCGCCGATGTCGAACACTACCTTGCCCCCCCGCTGAACGTGGGCGACGGCTTCGCGGAAGGCGGTGAGCCGATAGGTCGCTGCGATAGGTACGCGAATCACGCCTGAAGCGACGAGCGGCGCCGTCTCGCGCAGTGCGTTCGGTATTTTCAACTCGACGTCAGGATGGTTGAGGAAGAAGCCCTTGACAACGACACGTTTCGCAATCAGGTCCAAGGGCGCGATAGTGACCGGCTCGCCGCTCATCAGCGCATAGACGAGGAGCGTCCCGGATTCGCTGAGAACGCCGGCTATGGTTGCGGTTGCTTTGCCTGCGACGCCGTCAATGCCGAGCGGCACCCGGGAGCCGCCGATCCTTGCCCGAATCTTGTCGAGTGCCCCAGGCTGATCAACGGCCACGAGGTCACCGCCGACGACTTGGAGCTCGGGAACGAGCTCCGGCCGCGAACGATGTTGATGGTCTTGAGGCCGCGCGTCCTGGCCATAGCGATGACTGACCGGCCGACGCCGGAGTTGGCGGCATTCTGCGCGACCCAGTCGCCGGGCCTGAGGTCGATGGACTCGTCCAGCAGCAGAGCCGCCGTCGGCGGATTGATGCCGAGCATCGCGAGCTGGCGCGGATCGGCGTCGGGCAGGGAGAACAGGCCTGCGGCGGGCGCCAGGAGTCGCTCGCGCCAGCTGAAACTGTAGAGCGGCACCAGCACGCGGTCGCCGACCTTCAGAGATGTTCGACGCCCCTGCCAACGGCCAGCACTCGCCCCACGCCTTCATTGCCGACGACGCTCGGCAGCGACGGTCGGACCGGATATGCACCTTGGATGAGGTACACGTCGTTCATGTTGATCGGTGCATGCTCGACACCGATCAGCACCTGGTCGGCGCCCGGTGCCGGAGGTTCAGGAAGGTCGGCAAGCTCGAGCGCCGCGAGGTTCGCCCGGCGCGCCCCGTCAGCTGGGTGCTTCGCTTTACGCCCGACCGCAGCTACACCCTGCGCTTCGACGGCGCGCGATGGTCGCGACAGCGCGGAGAGGCCCAGGCGGATCTCGTCATCCAGACGTCGCCCGAGGGATGGGTGCGCTTCCTGAGCGCGGACCGGGCCGGGCGCGAGCGCTGGCTGGACCGCTCGTGCGTCGCAGGGACGTCGAAGAGCGCCAAGGAATTTGCTTCCGCGTTCGACCGCCCTATCGACGAGTAACAGAATCGCGGATTTGAATTATGTAAGTTCGAACCCGTGCTGGGAACGCCGAGGGGCGAATGCGCGGCCCTGAGTGAGGTAGGTCAGTAAGTAAGCAGAAACTCGAACGTCAGCGGTCGCTTCCACAATTCAAAGCGGGCCCCCGCAACCACTGAAGTAGCTGAAACCAAAGGGGCCGAGCGATTCGGCCCCTTTGGCGCTCTTTGACGGACTATGAAAGTTTTCGACCGTCGAGCTCACACACCGCCAGTCAGTCGACTCATCCTGAGCTCGAGAAATCGGCCTAAACGCGACGCTCGCTTAGCGAGAGATTGGTGCTGGCTCGAGCGACGCTTCATAGAGGTCTCTCAGGGCTCCCGAAACGCAGTGTCTGATAGCGGTTGGCGATGGCGCATTGGGTTCCAACCGCGCGTTGGGTTAGGCACCCAAGACTCAGACGAGGGGCTAAAGTGTCGCCGTTTATATGCCGAGCGTCCAGGCGCAGGTCGATCACGTCGCTGACTCTGATTCAGTGGGTACCAGGTTGGAGCCTTGGACGGCTACCACTTCAACTCTTTGCACTTCACGCATCGTGTCGTCGGAGTGTCTTGCGTGATCGCGGCCAACGATCTATATTGATCGTACGGTGCCGAAGAGGCGTCCTAAGACCGCCCGACGCCGCCCGGTCCTCAGTGGAGGACTGAAGCGGGTTCTTGTCGTCTTGTTTGTCCCGAGTGTTGAACGCGATGGGGTGACAGCCGTTGACCAGCCGCGCTGGGTCAACGCAGCCTTGGAGATGTTCGGCCGTGTCTTCGGGGGCGCAACGGCCTACCCGAAAGCACAAGGCATCTGGCGCGACGACGAACGAGGTGGTGCACTGGTGAAGGATGAGCCGGTCGTCGTGCATTGCTATACGACACCGGCCGACATCGAAGACGCCAGGAATCTTGCCGAGCTCGGAGACTTTTGCAGGAGGATGGGTCGCGACGCTCGCCAAGGCGAGGTCGGCTTGGTGGTCGGCAACGAGTACTTCGCCATCCGGGACTTCGCCGAGGAGTAGACGATGAAGAGAAAGCTCGACATGGATCGGATCGCTGAGGGGCTCGGGGCCGAGCGGAGGGGTAAAGTTTCCGCGACGGGCGGTTATTTCGGCGCGATGCAGCTTCTTGCGGACGTCGAAGCCAAGTTCCGCGTACCGGCGGGCGGTGGGCGGCCGACGGATCCTCGGTGGACGGAACGGCGTCTCGTCCCCCTCGCCCTGAAGACGCTCGAGCGTCTGGAGGACATCACGGCCTGGGTGCGCAAGCACGGGGGAATCAACCTCGAACCAATGCAACTTGCAGCGCTAATACTCGAGAAGACGACGAGTCAATTGAGCGAGGCGGAAGCCGAGAAGCTCGTCCGGCCGCAGCGGCGAGCGAGTCATTGAGCTAGGCGGAAGACCGCGGGCCTCCGTGTGCGTATCGCAAACGCGGGGCGTGTACGGCGCTGGGTTCTGGGGGACGCCGAAACCGTATTGGTTCGGCGATTCCAACACCTAGCTGCATTCAGCACTCGGGATGCGCAGCCCAGCCGAGTACCCACGGAGCAGCTCGGGCTAAGCTCCTCGCGCTGAGCAGAACTTTGGGGAGCACTCCATCGGCCTTCCGGAGAACGCTGGGGTGACGGCGAATCTCCTCGAGCGATTCCGTCGGATTCGACGAGAGCTCGCGAGACGACCACCAGCAGGTAGCCAACATGAGGGTCGATCCAGCATCGCGAATCAATTCCGGAGGACACTTTTAGGCGCTCGTTGCATGAGCGATGTAGGGCGATGTAAGGCTTTCGAGCTTCACCCGGAACGGATTTGATCGCAGTACACGAACCGACTCACATCACTGGCGACCGTCCCCAATCAGGCGGTTTCCCGTAAAGACGCGCGCGAGAGACGTCAGGCCGTTGGCACCGTCCCACCGTCGATAACGTATTCGGTCCCTGTGATGGACGCCGCACGTGGCGACGCCAGAAACGTGACCAAATCAGCTACCTCTTCAGGCTTGGCCGGCCGGCCGAGCGGAATGCCGCCAAGCGAATCCATGACGAGCTTTCGACCACCCTCGTAGTCGGTGGCGTTCTGCCGCGCGATCTCCGTGACGAGACCCACAGCGCCGGCAGTCTCGACCCAGCCAGGCGAGACACGGACGACGCGCACCCCCTTGGGACTCACTTCCTTGGACAGCGCCTTGCTGTAGTTCGACAGGGCCGCTTTCGCCGCCGCGTAGGCGATCGTCGCCTCGGGCAGCGGCATCCGATCCTGTATCGAGGTGACGTGGATGACTACGCCGGAGCCCCGTTCGACCATGGAAGGTACGAGCGCGCGATCTAATCGCACAGCGGCGAACAGGTTCTGATCGAGCGCCGTGTGCCATTGCTGATCGTCGAGCACCGCAAAACCTCCGGCTGGAGCCGACGAGCCGCCGACGACGTGCACAATGATGTCCACGCCGCCGAGACGATCGCGGACAGCATCAGCGACGGCAGCGCATCCTTCGGCGGTGGAAACGTCAGCGGCAACAAATTGCCCGGCGCTCCGAATGCTTTCTGGACGCGACCGGGCCGTGGTCAGAACGATCGCACCGGCATCGTGTAGCGCGGCGACCACGGCCTGCCCCACGCCCTTGGTGCCACCGGTCACAAGCGCTCGCTTTCCTTCCAGGTCGAGATTGTTGGCGGACATGAGAAACCGCAGAATTTTGGACCGGCCGCCGGCGGTCAGTGGGACGCGATCGCTCGCGCCGACTTCTGTTGCGCCTCCGCCACGCGGCGCCGATAGCTCTCCCCCTCGATGGTGATGATCTCCGCGTGGTGGACCACGCGATCGATGAGCGCCGTCGCGGTGGCGGCGTTCGGGAAGATGCTGGGCCACTCGCTGAAGGGCAAGTTGGTGGTCAGGACGAGACTGCGGCGCTCGTAGCGGCGGCTGACGACCTGGAAGAGGAGGTCGGCGGCGCGCGCGTCGTAGGAGAGATAGCCGATCTCGTCGATGACGAAGAGTCCACGCGTGGCGTAGTAGTTGAGCCGCCGGCCGAGCCCGCGCGCCGACTCCTGCGCGCCCAGATCGAGGAGGAGTTCGGCGGCGGTCTTGAAGAGTACGTGGTGGCCGGCGAGGACGGCGGCGTGGGCGATGTTCTGCGCGATCATCGTCTTGCCGAGGCCCTGGGGCGCCACGAGCACGACGTTGCGCGCGCCCGCGAGGAAGTCGAGCCGCAGCGTGGCCTCGACCGTCGGGCGGTCGATACGCTTCGGCCACGCCCAATCGAAGTTGCTCATCGGGGTGAATCGGCCAAGGCGGCTACGCAGCAGGCGGCGCTCGAGGCTGCGGCGCGTGCGCTCCTGCTGCTCGCTCTCCGCGAGATGCTCGAGGAGTTGGGTCGTGCTCCACCGGCGTTTGGTCGCGAGGGCGACGACGTCGTCGAGATGCGCGGCGGTGTGACGCAGGCCGAGGGTGGTGAGGGCGTTAACCAGGTCGCTCATTGGACGGCTCCTCGTCGGGTGGCGGGGTCAGCAACGCGTCGTAGGCGGCTAACGGATGCGGCGTGACGCGCAGGTCGCGCACGCGGGGATCGGGCGGCAGCACGACGGTGAGCGGGGGTGGCTGGCGCCGGGCGCGGGCCCGCTGATCCAGGAGATGGGCGACGGACGGCGCGCTCACCGCTCCACGCGTGAGCGCGTCGCGGAGCGCCGCGTTGAGCGCCGACGCACCGTACTGATCGAGGAGCCGCAGCAAGGCGGTGGTGTGGGAGGCCAGCGGCTCGCCGCGCCGGGCCAGGGCGTCGAGGAAGGGCTCGGCCTCGGGGCAGAGCGCACGGAGGCGATCACGGCCGCGCAGCTCGTGGGCGCGGCGTTTCTCCCGGGCGAGGGCGGCGAGGTGCGCCGGCTCCTCGACTTGCTGGCCGCGATCGTAGCTCCGCCCGTGGCAGGCGACCTCAGTGACGCCATCGAGCACGCGGACGAGGGTTTCACTGACCACGAGCGTGAGCGGGCGCCGGACGAGGGCGTGGGGGATCGAGTAGTCATTGCCATCGAAGCGCAGGTACGGCGTCTTGCCGGACACGGCGGGCCGGACGAGCTCACACGCGAAGGGGTGCGCCGGCAGCGGCAGCAGGCGGGGCTGCTCCGCCGCCAGGGCCTCGCGCACGAGCTGGTCGTGCCCGCTGCCGGGGAGCGGGCGGGCGTGGGCGACCTCGGCGATCCAGCGCGCGAGCTGCGCGTTGAGATCCTCCAGCGAGCGGAAGCGACGGGCCGCGAAGAAGGAGTGGCGGAGGTACTGGATCATCCGCTCGACCTTGCCCTTCTCGTTGCCGCGGTACGGGGCGCACGGCTGGGGCGCGAAGTGATAGTGGCCGGCCAGCTCGAGCACGCGCGGATGGAAGCGGATGTGATCCCCGGCCCGGTCGAGGACGACGCTTTTGAGATTGTCGTAGAGAATCGTCCGGGGCGCGCCGCCGAGGGCGGCGAAGGCCTCGACGTGGCCGCGGAGGAAGCTCTCCAGCGTCTGGTCCAGAGCAAAGCGGGCGTAGACGGCGCGCGACCACGAGAGCACGAGCACGAAGCACGAGAGCACGCGACGGGCGCGGCCGATCGGGAGTGCGCCGAAGTTGCCCCAGTCGACTTGGCCCTGCTCGCCGGGCAGCGTCTCCAGGCGCAGATAGGCCTCGGCGCGCGCGGCGGGCCGGACGGTCCGGACCCAGCGCCGCACTTGGACGACGGAGCCGGCATAGCCGCGGGCGCCCAGCATCTCGTACAGGCGCGTGGCGCGCAGGCGCGGGTACTGCTCCAGGGTCGCGAGGACAAACGGCTTGTAGGGATCGAGGGCGCTCGGACGAATCTGAGCCCCCGGGCGAATGAAGCGGTCGGCTTCGATCGCGTGGCGGACCGTGTCGTGGTGGACGCCGAGGGTGGTGGCGATGGTGCCGACCCGCCAGTGCTCCGCGTAGTAGAGGCGGCGGATCTCCGCGCGCTGCTCCGGCGAGATCATGGGAGCCCCTCAGCGCCGAGACGTGGGACGGGGGCGCACGTGGGCCAGCGTCGCGTGGCGCACGAAGCGGCCGGGGCGGCCACAGCGCGCACAGCGCGGGCGGGCGATGGGGCGAGGGACATCGGCATCGTGAGCGTCCTCCTTGCCGCTCGCGTGGTCGATGGGCGGCGCGGGGACGATGCCGGAGGCGCCGGCGTCGTGGGAAGTCTGATGCGTCACTTTCTGCCGCCGGGCCCGGTAGCGCGCTTGGCGCGCGGCGTGGTGCAGACGCCCACCGCGGCGGTGCTGGTAGCGTCGGCCGGCGGCGCGGAGCGTCGCCCGCCGCGCCTGCTGCGTGCACGGCGCCGAGCAGTAGCGATCGCCGCGATCGCAGTGACGGCAGAGGAAGAAGACGCGGCGGCAGTCGACACGCGCGCAGATGACAAACCGAAACGAGTCCAGGCGCCCCCGCGCTCAGGCGGTCGGGCTGGACACTCCCGCGGTGATATGCGATGACGGAGGCGCTGAATCGCGCCCCCACTGGTGATTCGGCCCGAGGGCCCGGGGTGGACGAGACTCCGGGCCCTCACCCTCTCACACGCCGTCGGCCCGAATCGTCTACCTCAGCTCACGCCACCTCGCAAGCCAGCTGGTTCAGATTCCCGCGCTTTTCAAAGTCCGCCGACAAGATAGCCGCTCATGATTGGATCTCCAGCGCGGCGATCTTGCCGCCTTCGAGCGTGAAGACGAAATCGAGCGCGATCGGACTCCCCGGAAAGTCGCCCGTGAGCTTTGTACGGACGACGGTCTTGCCGTCGCGTGCGACAACGGCGACCGGCTCCACGGTGTGCCGGTATTTCTTCCTGGTTTCGAGCCTCCAGGCTTTGATCGCCTTCAGGCCCTGCTTGGTCTGGCCTTCGTCTCTCACCGTCGCGTGTGCGGCGAAACAGTCAGCGAGCGCTTCGAGGTCATGAGTGTTCTCGGATGCCATGAAGAGTTCAATCGGTTGGGGCAGCGGCAATGGCATGGCGATCCCTTTCTGTTACTTGCTCCGCTCAGTCATTGGCGTTGTCTGTGATTCATGATGTCGGTATAGTTACTGAATGGCAAGAACGCACAAAAAAGTAAGGTACTTACCAAAAAGTAAGAGGTATACGCCCCTCGCCGCCGCGCGGGACGTGGAGCAGACGTTCAAGGTCCTCGAGGGCCGCTGGAAGCTCCTGATCCTTTTCCATCTGTTCGGTGAGAAGATCCTGCGGTTCTCTGAGCTGGGGCGGGCGATTCCCGCTATTTCCCAGAAAATGCTGATCCAACAGCTTCGCCAGATGGAAAACGACGGGATGGTGCGGCGGATCGTCCACCATCAGGTGCCGCCCAAGGTCGAATACGCGCTGACGGATTGGGGCCAGGCTCTCTGTCCAGCACTCGACGCCTTGCTAAAGTGGGCGGCGCTGCGCGAGGAAATGGCCGATGGTGTCGCCGTTGCGAGCAAGGAGTGAAGCCTTAGCGCTGTGTCACGACGATGGGAGGTCAGCGACGTGCTGGCTCGGATCGCCGCGGGGTGCAGTGTCTGGTCCGGCGCCGGAGCTCCTGTATGCCATTGATCACCGCGTTCAACCTGCGAAAGGAAGATCGATTGCCCGATATCGAGAACGCCCTCAGGCGGGCACTTGTGAGCATGCCCGAGTTGAAGATCAACGACGATGAAATCGATTTCGTGCCGGTCTCGACGCCTGATGGGTTTCACGGCCAGGTGACCAGGATCAACGTGGATCTGTGGGAAGGAAGTCATCGCACGAAGGCAGCGCTTCAAGAGCTGGCCGCGAGAGCCGCCACAGCCTTTCAACGCGTCACTGGATCGGATCGAAAAGTGAAGGTCGTCATTCGGCCCTACGATGTCGAGGGGGCGGGGTGGGTCTCGCGTTAATCAACAACGCAATCGGCGCAATCGCAACAGCGGGCGGCGCTGTCAGAGCTTCCTTGAACGGTGCTCCTCTTCGCCGGTGGATGTGGTCATGTCTGAACCGATGGTTTCCGACGCTGCGTCTCTTCGATCATATAGCCGATCGTGAGATCAGCGCCGCGGATCCCTGCCCCGGACCGCCTCTGGTACAAGGAGTCTTGCCAGTCTTGCCGCCGACGTAATCCAGACGTCGCCGGAGGGGTGGGTGCGGTTCCTGAGCGCGGACCGGCCGGGCGCGAGCGCTGGCTGGAACGCTCGCGCATGGCAGGGGTGTCGAAGAGCGTCAAGGAATTTGCTTCCGCGTTCGAGCGGTCACGATAAGCGCACGGCGCCGCGACTCATATTGCCGAAGACGTCGGCGTGGTTGACGCAAGTCGATCACGTCCCGTCGGAGCCACCACCGAACTCGCAGAAATTGAGCCTTCAATAACTCCGGAGAGTAATGCCTCGCCCCTGAACTCGTGGATGGCGCGCGGCTCAGGCCCGGGACCGTGGACGAGATCTCTTGACCGGTTGGGATCGCGGGACGGCAGCATCCAGGATGAGCTCGGCGGCGGCGCGTGCGGAAGTGGCCGCGGCTGGATCACGATCCATCTGTGTCGCTACTGAAGCGCCGTCGTAAAGGAGGACAAGTTGGGTGGCAAGGCCTTCGGCATCGGCCGCGCCTGCGCCCCGCGCCAAGTCAATGAACAGGCCACGCATCCATGACCGCGCTTCGTCGCAGACCGCCTTGACGGTGGCCTCGGCGTGAGCTTCCGCGTGCGCGCGGATGAACGCACACCCACGGAAGTTGGTCGCCGGAGCGATTTCGGCCATCAGATCAAAGACCGCGAGAAGACGATCCCTCGGCTTGCCGTACCGAGCGAGCCTGTCGCGCAACAGCTTCTGGCGGCCCTCGTGTCGGGCGGTGAGGTACGCGCGGATCAACCCCTCTTTGCTGCCAAAGCAGTCGTAGAGCGATGCCTTGGCGACGCCCGCGTGCTCGATCACGCGATCGATGCCAACGGTGTTGATGCCTGCCCCGTAGAAAAGCTCGTCGGCGGCTGCTAAGAGCCGTTCCCGGGCGGAACGCCGTCGCGGGGCGAGAGACTTCTTAGCCATGGTTGACACTACCAGACAAGTCTGTATATTCGAAGCAGACCGATCTGTCTGGTCCAGTGCTGGCACGCCGCCACGGCGGACGCAAAGGGAGCTGACATGAATACGAACAAGGCACTGGTTCTGGCGGGGATCAAGGGAGTTTTCATCGATCGTGATCCCACCGTTCTCGACCGTCTGTTCAGCGATGACTATCAGCAGCACAACCCGCAGATTCCGAACGGCACCGCTGCGATCAAGGCGCTCTTGGAAACCTTCCGGCTGACTTCAGGTATGAGCCAGGTCTCGTTGTGGCGGAGGGCGACTATGTCGCCATTCACGGCCGCTATTTCGGATGGGGACCGCCGGGGGCGCCAAGCGCTAACGGCAACAGCATGCTGACTTCCCCACACGAATAAATCGTCACAGAGGTGCGGGGATGAGTGTTGGCAGACCCACGCCTCGCCCCTGGCGCTTGGCTGAGTCGGCGCGAGCTGCGTGGCCGTGGCATTGTCGCTCGTGGCAGTCACGAGCCGGCGCGCGCGGTGCCCGTCGCCGGTCGCGCTCGAGATAGCCCAACGCCATGGGAGAGTCTCCATGTCCAAGACCACACCGGAACAGAACAAGGCGCTCGTCCTCGAGGCCTTCGACACGCTGTTCAACCAGCGGGACTACGACGCCGCCGAGCGGTTCTGGTCGGAACGCTACATCCAGCACAGCGCCCACATTGCGCCCGGCCGCGATGGACTGTTCAACCTGATCCGCACGCTGCCCGTCACGCTGAAATACGAGAACCAGCTGATCGTCGCCGAGGGCGACTACGTGATCGCACACGGCCGCTTCTCTGGAAATGGCCGACCCGCCGCCTGGGTCGCTGCCGACATCATCCGCATCGAGGACGGCCGGCTGGCCGAGCACTGGGACGTGCTCCAGGACGAGGCGACCGAGGCCCAATCGCTCAGCGGCTTTCCGATGTTCGGCGACCGGTTCCCCGACTGACCTTCTCGATCCGTCTCGGCTACGGCGCCACACCGGTCCTGGCATCTGGGACGTCTCACAAGAGGCTAAACCAAGGAGCTATCAGACATGACGCTGGAAGACACGAAGCGGATCCTCGTCGGTGAGTGGGTGAGCTTTACACCGGAGGTGCGTCCCAGCGCGACCAGGAACCCTGACGGAACGCTGAAGCCGTTCTATCTCAGCCGCGAGTTCAAGTACCTCGGCGACGACCGGTTCGAGCTCACCATCAGTAACTGGGCAGACCCTTACGGCCAGGTAGCGGTCGCTCGCATCGACCTGCGTGGACATATCGAGTGGGTCGGCGAGCACCCGATCGCCAGCGGCGCACAAAAGGCGAACTTCATCGCGGACGAGGCGTACGAGGTCACGCCGATGATCGCGGGCTTTGCGGATCTCCTCAACAAGGTGGCGTCGGCTGGGTTCGCGCCCTGGCAGGCAGGGCAACGTCAGAGCGTTTTCGGGAAGACGTTTGCGCCTTTCGGCTTGGCCGAGGGGCGCAACTTCATGGAGTACGACCTGATCTATGTTCAGGGGGACTATCTGTTCTGGGGGGCAAGAAACGTTGACGGCCGCGGCTTCGACACCGAGCAGAACAGGCCAACGAACCTCCAGATCCCGTTGCGGCGCAAAGGCTAGGATCGAGGGAGAATGGCATGACGATCTTTCGAGCCGACTTGCTCGAGGGCAAGCGCATTCTGGTGACCGGTGGCGGCACGGGGCTGGGCCGTGAAATCGCCGACGAATACGCCAGGCTTGGCGCCGAGGTGTACATCTGCGGCCGCCGCGGTGCGGTGGTTGCAGAAACAGCGCGTGAGCTCGCCGAGACGCACAACACGCGCGTCACCCCGATCGAATGCGACATCCGGTTGCCAGATGCGGTCGAAAACATGATGACCCGTGTCTTCGACGAGGGCCCCCTGACAGGTCTCGTCAACAACGCCGCCGGCAATTTCATCAGCCGCACCAAGGACCTCTCACCGAACGGCTTCAACGCCATCGCCAGCATCGTTTTCCACGGTACGTTCTACGTCACGCTCGCCGCCGGCAAGCGCTGGATCGAGGCGAGACAGCAGGCCAACGTTGTGTCGATTCTGACCACGTCAGTGTGGAACGGCGGCCCCTTCACAGTACCGTCCGCGATGTCGAAGGCCGGCGTCAACGTCATGACAAGGTCGCTGGCCGTCGAGTGGGCACGGCACGGCATCCGCCTCAACGCCATCGCCCCTGGTCTCTTCCCGACGAAAGGCGCGGGAGAACGTTTGAACCCCGGCTCGATCCGCGCCGCCACGATTGACAAGGCGCACGGTTCCTCGGCGACCAACAATCCGATGGGCCGCGTGGGGCAGATGCATGAGCTCAGGAATCTCGCGACCTTCCTGATGGCCGACGGCTGCGACTACCTAACGGGCGAAACCATCGTCATCGATGGAGGCGCCTTCCTCGGCGGTGGAGGTGGAAACTTCTGGCAGCTCTCGCACCTCGGCGATCAGGACTGGGAGAACATCCGCAACACGATCAAGAGCGCCAACGAGAAGGACAAGGCAGCGCGCACGGTATAAGTGACCGAGAGTCGGCGGTACCGCTGAGACAGGAGCCACGACATGCGCTTTGCGATCTCCATCCCTCAGTTCGTTTCTGACGGCGAATTCGATCCTGCCGACTTCAGGGCGTACATGGCGCGGGCCGAGGCGCTTGGCTTCGAGAGCGCCTGGACGCTGGAGCAGCCGCTCGGCATGATGCCGTTCCTCAGCCCGTTACAGACGATGAGCTATGCGGCCGCCTGCACCGAGCGGATACGCCTGGGCTGCGTCGTGTTCGTCACCCCGCTGCACAGCCCCGTCCACCTGGCCAAGGACCTGAGCACACTGGACCAGTTGAGCCGCGGTCGGATCGACGTCGGCGTTGGCACGGGCGGACGGCATCGAATGTTTTCCGCGTTCCAGGTCGACCCTACGAGTCTGGTGGCCCGGTTCAACGAGGGGCTGCGACTGATGAGGGCGCTCTGGACCGAGCCGCGGGTCAACTTCGATGGACGATTCTGGCAGTTGAAGGACGCAGGCATGGAGCCCAAGCCATTCCAGAAACCGCATCCCCCGATCTGGTTCGGCGCCAGCCATCCCGATGCGTTGCGGCGCGCCGCCAGACATGGCCACGGCTTCTTCGGTGCGGGGTCGTCCACGACGAAACAGTTCGCCGAGCAGGTGCCGATCGTGCGGCAGGCGCTCGCCGAGGCGGGGCGCGACGCGGCGCCGTTCAGGATCGGCAAGCGCGTCTACATCGCCGTCGACGAGGACACCGACCGCGCGCGCCGCAGACTCGGCGAGTCGCTGCAACGCTTCTATCCGTTCTTTCAGTCGCACCACCTGGAGGCGTTCCCGGTCTACGGGCCGCCCGATGCGTGCGTGCGAGGTCTGCGCGAGGTGGCAGAGGCCGGGGCGGAGCTGATCCTCCTCAATCCAGTCTTCGACGAAGCCGAGCAGATGGAGCGCCTGGTGGCCGAGGTCATGCCCAAGCTCTCGTGATGCGCTGCCGCTGGATCAGCGCTTCTCCCCTCTTGCTTCTGGCGAAGAAGGGTATGGCGGGCGCTTCTAACTTCTCATTGCGCGCCTGATCGATTGAGGCGGCTGTCCGTAGATGCGGATGAATGCCCGCCTCATGTTTTCGGCGTCACCGAAGCCGACCGCGTCCGCGATGCGTTCGACAGGTTCGGCAGTCGTCTCTATGCGGCCTCGGGCCAGATCGGCACGGAGCCGTTCCACCACACGCGCGGGTGTGGTGCCAGTCTGTGCCCGGAATGCGCGGCTGAACTGGCGCAGGCTCATGCCAACCGCCTCCGCCAAACGCTCGACGGTGAGCGCCTCGGCGATGTGAT
>Ga0209056_10001464_pt1 | contig 26100 bp, 25 predicted proteins | sample GraSoiAngelo_114_FD_185876 | JGI IMG/M metagenome (GOLD analysis project Ga0209056, IMG submission 185876) | Grasslands soil microbial communities from the Angelo Coastal Reserve, California, USA - 14_0903_13_40cm (SPAdes) (version 2) | ecosystem: Environmental > Terrestrial > Soil > Grasslands... | reverse complement strand
GACACCGGGGGGACGACGATTCCCATGACGATCCCGGTCTCCTGCGGCTTTTGGCCCAGTACGAGAAGCGCCGCAATAAGGAATGCTTTGGGCATCAACCAAATTCTCTCACAAAAGCCCTCCCCCCGGGGAGGGGTCGGTTTCAGAGTTTCAGACGACGTCTTGATTTTTTTGCCTTCCGCCGGTCCAAGCTGGCTCCTAAGATAGTCGGCATCACTTCGATGGAGGGTCTATGGATGCAGCTCTTTGGCGTGATCTATTTCACCCCGACGTGTCGATACTCGAAAAAATCATCCGTCCGATTCTGGTCTACGCGTTTCTGATCGCCGGCCTTCGCCTGGCTGGAAAGCGAGAATTGGCACAGCTCAACGCTTTCGATCTGGTTGTCCTGTTAACACTCTCGAACACTGTTCAAAATGCGATTATCGGCAATGATAACTCCGTGAGTGGGGGGATCATCGGCGCCACGACTCTGCTGGTCGTTAACTACATCGTTGTCCGGTTCCTCTATTTTCACGAACCGCTGGACCGCCTGATCGAAGGCGAACCGGAGGTACTTATCGACTGTGGCCAACTGAAGAAAGAGGTTCTCGAAAAAGAACTGATCACCATACAGGAACTCGAAGAGGCCGCCCACAAGCAGGGTTTTGCCTCACTCGATCTGATCGACCGTGCCATACTCGAACCCGGCGGCGCGATTTCATTCCTCGCCAAACAACCCACGCCCGAGGAAACCCACTATGACGATATCCTCAAACGCCTGGACACCATTGCCGCCGAACTCTCCCGCCTCCGCTCGGCCTAGCAGCCTGTCGGACGCCTGGGCAGAACCGAGACATGGACACATGGAGGTCGCTCATTGAAACCTGCACATTGTTCTGGAAGCCTGCACGCCCACGGTGCGAACCTGGACGTTGGGGCCGGAAGCCAGCGCATCGTTCCGCAAACGCGCACGTCTCGCGTGTACGCGTGGATCTGCATGGTGCAAACGACCATGGGCCTTGTGCACGCATACATGTCGATGCGCATGCAAGCACGAACCTTGTCACGCATGCACGCCGATGAGCATGCGTGCACAAGGTCAATGCACGCTGCAAAGCGGCACCCGTTTCAGGCTGATGGGACCCTGGAAATCTCCGCGCAGCTTCGGCGGTTTTTTCCTAGCGAATCGCACCCGCGACGTCGTATCCGCTTTCAGGCGGGTCTTGAGCGAGTCAAGTTCGATAGGCTGCTCTGGCAAACCCGTGCACGTGTTGAAATCTTCCGCGCGCGACCTTACAATCTTTAAGCCGAGGTTTTTGCTCGCGGGCGCGTAGCTCAGTTGGAATGAGCGCTACCTTGACACGGTAGAGGTCATCGGTTCGATCCCGGTCGCGCCCATTTTTTATTTCCCTTCGATTGATAGACTTACCGGCTGCTGCTCTTCCCCGCTACCGCCCTCCGGCAGGAACTTCGATCGAAAACATTCTTTTTTGCGGGGTTGGTCTACCTGAAAATTATTATTGTCCTTTCCGAGCCCCGGCTAAGAGCATCGAATCTTCGCTCTTCTCATGCTTTGCTTGGTGCCGATATTTTGCCTACCCACCAGCTTTTTTCGACAACTACTGCCCTGATTGGCGGGCGGGTATAGCAAAATATGGAGAGAATAATGCGCGGGTTCGTTAACGGAAGTAAAAACACGGCGTACGTTATTCCTCGTGTTTTGTGCAAGCCGCCCACAGAATAGTACGACTCCAGGAGGCGTGTGCATCAATTCTATTCGAAGTGTTGCGCTTTCGCTTTAGTGGTCTCACTGCTCGATTTTGGTTGCACCCACCGCGTCATCAAAAAAGTCGACCCCGCTCTCATCAATGCCGACCGTGAAGAAATTGTCGGCGTGACGACCAATCGTGGCGAGGAGGTGAGATTCGATTCGCCCGGAGGAGCACTGCGCAATGGAGTGATTTCGGCGCGCGTTCGCGGCAGCGACTATATGATTAATATCCCGGACGTCAATCGCTTGTGGGTTGCGCGCGTCGAAACATCGGTTGCCAGGACCGTCGGGCTGGTTGCCGGGATAGCGGCGGGAACGCTCGTCACTGTCGTTGCTATCGCACTTCTCACGAAGCAATCGTGTCCGTTTGTTTATTCCTGGGACGGAGAGAAGTACTCGTTCGACGCCGAACCTTACGGTGGCGCCATAGCCCAGGGGCTCGAGCGTGACGATTATTCGGAACTGGAGCACTTACGGGCGGACCATGGAATGTATCGGCTGCTTCTGACGAATGAAGTCGACGAGACACAGTTTACGAATTTGATGGAATTGTGGGTCGTCGATGCCCCGGCTGACGCGCAAATCGTGTCTGATGAATTCGGCACACTTCATTCTGTAATGCATCTGCAAACTCCTGTCGCGGCAACCGATCGTGCCGGGAACGACCTGCTTCGATGGTTGACCGCCACAGACCGATTGATCTGGGAACCGGCGGCCATGCCTGCTTCAGACGGCGCTCTTCGTGATGAGATCACTCTGACTTTTCCAAAGCCCGAAGGCGCACGCAACGCACGTCTCGTCGTGAATGCTGCAACCGGTCTCTGGGGCTCTTACATGATCAAGAAAATGGTCGAACTCCGCGGCCGAGAGGCGTCGGCATGGCTGGAATCACTGAAGCCGGACTCGACTGAGTTGAACGCGCTTCATACATGGATTGCGCGCGAAGATATCTATCGATTAAACGTAGATGTCGAAGAACCGGACGGCTGGCATACGCGCGGCAGTGTGCCGCCCGGCGGTCCATTCATCGCTGAAGATCGCGTCGTTTCGATCGACACAAGTTATGTGCGGGGAGATAAGCTTCGCATCCGGTTAAGGCCGCCGTCAGGCTTCTGGGCTTTGAATTCTTTTGCTGTGAATTACGATGACGACCATGAGCCTGCGGTTACACGCATTGCACCGGTGTACGCGAAGACCAGTGCCGGGCGCGATGTCCTGGCCGACTTAGTGTCGTCCGATAATCGCTACTACGCAATGCCGTCAACTAGTGATCGGGCCGAAATCCAGTTCAAGGCGCCTCCGGAAAAACCGGGCCTGAAGCGCACGATTTTCCTGCACAGCCGCGGCTGGTACCAGTTGCATCTGAACACCGGCCACGAGCCCGATGTCCAGGGGCTCGATGGAATCTTCAACCACGCAGACGGTGCCGCGAGATTTGCGGCGAAGGAGTATGCGATATGGAAAGCAGATCAAAACTAATCGCGATCGCCTGTTGCTCTGCGGCGTCGTGTTGCTTCTCGCCCAACCAGCGTGGTCGCAGCGCGCTGTCTTCAGCGGCGTCCAGATACGATTCAGCAAGAGCGGCAAGGATCGTAAGCTGATTGAATCTTCAGGCTCGTTGATATACAAAACGGTGCTTTCACGAAACGCGAAAGAGATCGTGATGTATGAAGTGCAGGGCTCATACTACTCGGACTGGAAACGAAAGACGCCCTAATCAACCTCAGATGTTGCAAGCCCATCGAACTCCGACACTTTGAACCCGGTGGTATTGAAGGCAAATCCAAACAATCACAACGGATGGCCCGGGGCGTTAGGTAGAGGCCCCCACGTCTGCGTCGCAGTGCGATTAAGTTTGCCGAATCACTGATGCGCTCATATAATTCGCGCCACATGTACCACCTGCCGGACCTTTTCTCCATGGGCTGGGGCAAAGTCCGAAGGGTCTTTCTCATCGCGTTTCGCAAGAAACGCGTAATCGCGAAGCTGGATCGCCGCCGCGGCGCCTGCACCCGGTGCGGTGCGTGCTGCAAGATTCTATTTAAGTGTCCCGCCTACGACGAGTCGGACGGCAATCCCAAGTGCCTCATCTACGACGATCGTCCAGGCGTTTGCAGTCTCTTCCCGCTCGATGAGAAAGACTTGCGAGACAGGAACATCGTAATGCCCGGGACGAAGTGCGGTTTCTATTTCGAGCACGGCTCCCGTTCGGAGGCAGAGCGGCGCGAGACGATGCCGCTGCGGTGGGGACCGTCGAAGAACCGAGGCGCGAACAACGGCAAGAGCCGAATCGTGACCGGGACGTTCGCGATCCTCTGGTCGTTCTTCCTCAAGCCATCAGAGAACGCAAACCGAAGTGAGAAGCTTTGATACCGAATGAGTGCAGCGCTACTTAGCCGAGCGCGCCTATACAAACGTCGACGATGAGCGGCGGCGGCATCACCACGCAGAGCATCTGTTAAGGAAGTAGCATACCCGAGACGACAAAACCGAATTTTGGGGGAACGAGTTCCAAAGTCTCGGATTTCTGATTTTGCGCATCGATGAAAGTTGGACCCATCCTGTCCTGCCCATATGCGATATAACCTCCACGAGTAAAAACAAGCGTGTCCCTGTGAGTACGTTCGCGGGGAATTCCCGGCGCAACGTATTGGCTCCACCCCCGGCAGCCTGCATCGCACTCAGGCCTTCGGATAAGCTTGGCCTCCTCCATACTGCCGGGGTTGCAGCGACAACCCTTGCCGGTTTGGCCATGTCCCGCTTGGGGGGCATTCGTTGGTTCGGCGGTCAGGTTCTCTTGGCTGTGAGCCTCGTGCAGTGGTTCATTTTGCTTCACGAGTGCGGACATGAAACGCTGTTTCGGCGCGGCCCGCTGAACACCTTGGTCGGACGCACAGCGGCATTTTTCAGCGGGATCCCGTTTATCTGCTGGAAGCGTGTGCATGCCAAGCATCATCGCTGGACCGGATGGCAAGATCTGGATCCGACAACCGCTTCACTGGTACCGCGGCCTCTCAGCCCCCTCGAACGATCGGTGATCCACATCAGTTGGAAATATTGGGTACCGACGTTTTCGGTGCTTTATCGCGTGAATAACTATTGGAATGTGCTTCGCCTGCGCAAGTTGTTCGGCCCAAGCCGGGAGTGGCGGCAAATGAGGTTGGGCGCAATCGGACTTCTGTCGCTGTATTCCATAACTATTTATCTCGTAGGCGTGCGCGGTGTCATCGAAATGGTTGGGTTGGCTGTCTTCCTCGCTCTGGTCTGTGAAGACCCGTTGATCCTGAGCCAGCACACGCACATCCCTCAGCACGTCAGCCGTGGGGTCAATGCTCTTCCATTCGCTGCGTTGGAACAGGAGGAGTTCACTCGTTCGCTACGTTTTCCTGCGTGGGTGTCGAAGTTTGTGCTTTTCAATTTCGATGCGCATGAACTTCATCATATGTACCCCTTCGTTCCCGGCTACCACCTTCGGCGAATTCCGTACGACGGTGTGAATGAAATCCATTGGTGGCGATGGCTCACTTTGGCGAAACGGATTCGTGGCGAAGAATTTCTCTTCCGAAACCAAAATGACACTGGCATCTACATCTAACTCCGGGAGTGCCGCCGCCGAGCCCTTGGCTTGCGCGGTCTTCATCGTCGCCGCCTTTATCCTGTCCGGCGCCGCGCATGTGCTGTGGCTGCGGAGCGCGGCTTCTATGCGATTCAGTTTTCCAATCGATTGCGGCCTTTCTCTCCGCGGCAAGCGTATCTTCGGCGACCACAAGATGTCTCGGGGTTTCGTGGTCATAGTCCCTGCTACAGGCGCGGCATTTCTAATGCTCTATGTCTTCGTTCGCACTGCGGCTCCCGCCTTTGCTGCACAATTGTGGTCTGCCGCTCCGTGGCAGTATGCAGCCTTCGGCCTCTGGGCTGGTTTCGGCTTCATGGCTGGCGAACTGCCGAATTCGTTCGTGAAGCGGCGACTGGAGATTCCGCCTGGTCGACTGCCCGCGCATCCCTCAGCTCGATGGGTTTGTTTAGTTGCCGATCGCGTCGATTCCATTCTGGGAATGCTGGGCGCATTGAGCGTCGTTGTTTCCGTTCCAACATTGACATGGATCTACGTGATCCTGGTGGGAGCTGGAATCCACTGGACATTTAGCGTCGTGCTATTTGCATTGGGGGTGAAGGAGAGAATGGCATGAGCGCGACAGGAGTGTTCTCTCAACGAAGTCTTGTTACCTGCAGTCTCAATAACGCGCGTGACCTGAGTGAAGTGGGCAACAAGGCTCATAACCTCAGTCGCATGTTGAAGCTCGGACTGAACGTTCCAGCCGGATTTGTGATCACGAAAACCGCCTTTGACTTGTTTTGCGAGGCCAACGGTATCGATCTCGGGCAGGAGTCGAAGCCGGATTTGCAAGGCGCATCGATCCCGCGAGTGATTTTCGAAGAACTCTTGGAACTTCGGTACGCATGTCTGCCGTCCGGACCAGTGGTTGTTCGAAGCTCAGGCATTGGTGAGGATGGCATCAACGCTTCGTTCGCCGGTCAATTGGATTCCATCCTTCACGTCGAAACTGCCGAAGAAATAGAACGCGCCGTCTTGGCGTGTTGGTCCTCTTATTGGAACGAACGCGTGCTTTGTTACCAACGCACCAAAGGCGTCCGGTTACGAGGGATGGCCATCATCGTCCAGGCGCAAGTGACGTCTTCTCTGTCGGGCGTCCTTTTCACGGAGGCGCCTCAAGGGCGCGGGCAACAAGACGAGATCTGCGTCGAGTATTGCGCTGGCTTTGGCGATGCTCTCGTGTCGGGGCTCGTGAATCCCGGCCGCTTTCGAATCTCTAAAACAGACGGCCGCTATACCATTGATGAATCCACGACAACATTGGATTCGATAGCGGTACAGTTCCCGTTCGAGGGGCAGCAAATTGCGACATTAGCGCGCGCGGCTGACATTTTGGAGGCCCACTTCGGGTGGCCCCAGGACGTCGAGTGGACGATTGACGATTGCGGTGAATTGTTTCTACTACAATCCCGTCCGATCACCGCGCAGGCTTCTGTATTCCGTTCTCAAATCCTCTGGTCGAATGCCAACGTCAACGAAAACTTTCCTGCTCCCATAACGCCATTTCTTTATTCGATCGCGCGCGAAGGCTACTACCACTACTTTCGGAATCTTGCAAAAGCCTTCGGTCTGTCCGCGAGCCGCATCCGGGCGATGGAACATTCTCTTCGGTATCTTGTCGGAGTCCATCACGCCCGGATTTACTACAACCTGACGAGCATTCACTCGGTGCTTCGAATGGCGCCATTCGGCGAAGAGTTGGCTGAGTTTTTCAACGACTTCGTTGGCGTGGACGCCATGGCCCCGGTCAGACCTGCGCCGAACAGATCGCGGTGGTTCCAGGCATTGGAGCTCTGCAGGATTGGGATCAAGACGACATGGCAGTACGCACTTCTGGCACGACGCGTCGAGCAATTCGAGCGCTGCGCCGACGATTGGGCACGCACGACAGTCCCGGCGGACCTTCAAAGCCAATCCTTGCTCGCACTCCGTGACGATCTGCGCCGTTTTATGGAGATCCGCTGTCATCGATGGACGAATGCTTCGCTGGCGGATGCGGCGTCGATGATTTGCTACGGGGTTTTGAAGCTGTTGTTGCGCAGTGCATATCCTGATGCCGGAGAATCCGCGCTTCACAATAATTTGCTGAAAGGGCTTGGCGGCGTGGTCAGTGTGAAGCCTGCGATTGACTTGTGGGAACTGTCCCGAAAAATTCTGGCCGATCCCGAAACGGCGCGGTGGTTTAGGTATAGCGAAAGCCGCGACCTCATGCGCGCACTCCCGGCGGAACCGAAACGGCAGTGGCTGTTTGCGGAAGTGAATGACTATCTCGAACGATGGGGATTCCGGTTTTCCGGCGAACTGATGTTGACACAGCCCAGCTTTCAGGAGGACCCAGCGCCTCTATTCGACATGTTGAAAACGTACCTAGACGCTAAAGATGCGGCGCCGATCGAAGCCGTCCAGCAGCTCGAATACGAACGAATCTCCGCCACTGCAAACCTTCTCAATGACCTTCGCCGGACGAAGCGAATTCCCAGAGTACCGCGATGTCTTCAGGCGCCGCTTATGCGTCTCGCATTGAACGCAACACGGCGGGCTATCCAACTCCGTGAGCGAGTACGGTCAAAGCAGGCGCTCCTTTATAACGGCTGCCGGCGAATTGCGCTCGCAATTGGCAAACAGCTTGTTCGTGCGGGCACGTTCGTGAATGCCGACGACATCTTTTTCCTGACGTACCAGGAGTTAGATGAATTCCTCACCGGGCACGCGATGTTTCCGGGCATCGTCGCGGAGACTGTTGCGCTTCGAAAGCGTGCGCATGAAGTGAGTAGCGATTCTTCGGCGCCGGATATCTTCACTTTATCCGAAGGCGCCTACTGGCCAACCGAAACGCATGGCAGCGGTGACCGGCCACCTATGCCGTCGGCTATGGACATGTCGGGTATCGGTGCATGCGGTGGGCAAGTGTGTGCGCGAGCGACGGTGCTTGGAAGCGTGGCGGACGCGCACCTGCTCTCGGTTGGGGACATTCTGGTGACGCGCCAGACTGATCCCGGTTGGGCTCCGGTTTTCTCTTTGATTCGCGGATTAGTCATCGAAAGGGGCGGCATGCTTTCTCATGGGGCAATCATCGCCAGAGAGTTCGGCCTGCCCTGCGTAGTGGGTGTGAGAAATGCTACATCGGTAATTCGTCAAGGTTCCTTGCTATCGATCGATGGAGATCGAGGACATGTTCGAATCTTGGATTGAGACTTTTCGGCTTTACCGGCGCGAGCGATTCCCGCTCCGAATATTTGCTCTTGTGGCAGTGGTCTTAACCCTTGCAGCCTTCGTGGAAGGCATACCGCATGACTGGTTCGAGGTCCTTCTCTCATGGATGGCGAGCGTACTCCTGCTGCTCCAGTTCCGTATCTGGGATGATCTCGGCGACCGGAATCACGACGCCGCTCATCATCCTGACCGTGTCCTTTCGCGTTGCCATCGCGTTTCTGCATTCTACCTACTTCTTGCCTTCATTGGTTTGTCGAATTGGATCGTTTTGCTACTGCTCGGTCACTCGACGATTCCTTTTCTTCTGGTCTGCGCCGCCGCATCCTTTTGGTATACGCACGTCGACGGGGCGTTGCGCCGCGGCATTGCGGGACGGCATGTGTTGCTGTTGAAGTATCCGGTATTCGTCTGGCTGATCGCTCCGTCTCACCCGCCTGAATTGATTTCATCGATGGCTATCGTTTATCTCAGCGGCGCAATTTATGAACTACTCCATGATCGTGAGATTCGCTCGCGTCCTCAGGCGAGGCTTCTCGTTGCAATTGAGGTCTGTGCGCTCGGCGGCATCGCAGCCGTAGTGCTACGGGTCTTGGGAGAATCACTATGAGTACGGCAACCGCATTTAAGCCGCTCTTCGAGAATTTTGTTTTTGAGACCGTCTCGTGCTACTCCTGCGGTAGCGCGTCCAGCAAGGAGTTCATCGTTGCTCAGGATGATCTGACGGGCAAACCGGGAAGCTTCAGGTTCGTTACTTGCCAGGATTGCGGGCTGACGTACCAAAATCCTCGAATCCGAATCGATCGAATCAAATCCTATTACGACGACGAGTACATCGCGCACCGCAAGAAGACCGACTGGGGGCGTCTCACCTGGTTTTACAACTGGGTGATGGATAGGCATGACATCGATAAAGATCGAATCATCCGCAGGTATGTTGAGCTGGGTCCGCAAAGCGAGATTCTCGATGTGGGCTGCGCCGTAGGCACTTTCCTCCAGAAGATGCGGACGCTCTACGATGCACGTGTTTCAGGAGTCGACTTCAAAGACCTTTCGCACAGCTCCACGCTGGACGGAGTCGAGTTTCACTGCGGGCTTTTTTATAACCAGCGTCTCGCGAGCGGCCGCTTCGATCTTGTAACGATGTGGCACTTCCTCGAACATGATTATGATCCCTTGCGAACGCTCTTGATGGCGAAGAGAGTGTTGAAGCCGGAAGGGCGCCTCGTGATTGAAGTGCCTCGGCTGGATAGCGTCACTTTCCGTTTATATCGTGAGCGTTGGCCTGGCTTGCAGGCTCCGCAGCACACGGTTCTATTTGAGAGAAGGACACTACTAAATCTCATCGAAAAATGCGGTCTGGAAGTCGTGGACTATCTCCCTTACGGCGCTTTCCCGCCTTACTTCTACATCTTCGCCGGCGCAGCATTCAAGATTCTCAAAGGTCGTGGTCTCAATCTTTCGAAGGCCATCGTTCCTTATTTTCTGGGGCAGATTCTCCTGCTGCCCCTGTTGATGGCGGAGCGCCAACTCAATCTCGCGATGCAAACCGTCATTTGCAGGAGGAAACCATGAGCTCTGTAATCAGAGAAGCGAAGGCAAAAACTGGAATGCTGAACAATCCTGAAGTACAAGAATCGCTCAGTATCCCTGATTTTCCTCAGCAGCGATGGCGTCCGTATTTTCTATTGGTCGCAAGCAGCGTGCTCTTGACGTTCTGCGCCGCCGTCATGTTCCTCGTCGCCTTATTTACAGGATTCCAATTGCGGCGGTTCTACTCCGAAGTGTTGGGTCGGCGGCTGGGAAAGGCCGTCCTGACTTTGTGCGGCGTCCGGATCGAGCAGCATGGACCGGCCCCCCTGCCGAATATTCAAACGATCTTTATCGCGAACCACACGTCTACGCTGGATGTGTTTATCCTTCTCGCCCTGGGATTGCCTCGAACACGATTCTTCCTCAAACGTAAATACAGGCTGATTCCTCCACTCGCGGTCATCAGTTATCTCGTCGGTGTTTTCTTTACGCCGCCCCAAACCAACCGTGCGAAGCGCGTGCGCTGTTTCCAACATGCCGAAGACGTGTTGCGACGAACCGGCGATTCTGTTTTCTTGAGTCCAGAAGGAACGCGAATCACCTCGGGACAGATTGGGCCATTCAACAAAGGCGCTTTTCATTTGGCGACGGACCTGCGGGCGCCCATCGTTCCTATCTTTATCGTCATTCCAAGGAACATCAACCCCGGCCGGGGATTTGCGGCGCTTCCCGGCGTAGTTCATGTTTACTTTCAATCTCCGATTCCGACGACAGACTGGAAGCTTAGTGATCTGGATAGAAACAAGACTGCCGTTCGAGACTACTTTGCTGGATTGAACGTGACCTTAGGACTGAGATGATTCCAAACCAGTTTCGAACCTTGGCCGATGCGCTTCGGTATCGCGCTGAAACGCAGGCATTCGAGGCCGCCTATACATTTTTGAATGACGGTGAAGCCGAAGGCCGCACCATCACGTATCGTGATCTCGATTTTCAAAGCCGAGCGCTTGCAGTAATGTTGCGTGACTGGCGCATACAGCGTCCGTTGCTGGTCTATCCTCCTGGGCTCGATTTCATCGTGTCTTTCTTCGCCTGCATTTATGCCCGCATCACACCTGTGCCTGCAGGTCTCGCTCATATCATGCGCCTCGGCCGCTCCTTGACACGCCTTGCCGCCGTGGCGCGTGATGCAGACGCGGATGCCGTTCTCAGTGTTACGCGAGTCATTGACCGAGCGTTCACTGATCCGGATTTCATGAATCGATCGCAGGAGCTCGGTCGAATGCGATGGCTCGCGACCGATCGCTGTGATGAAGCTCTGGGCGCATGTTATCAAGATGCTTTGCTGCCATCCGACATGCCGGCGTTCATACAGTACACGTCCGGTTCGACATCGATTCCAAAAGGAGTCGTCGTCACTCATCGAAACCTGCTTCACAATTTGAGTTACTGCAACGAGGTGGAGGAGAACGGCCGCGATACGATCTCCGTCTCATGGCTGCCTCACAGCCACGATATGGGCTTGATCGAAGCTATCCTGCTCCCGACTTTCGCGGGCTATCGCGCCTACCTCATGTCTCCCGCATCATTTCTCCGCCGGCCGGCGCGGTGGCTCGAGGCTATTACACGCTTTCGCGCGACCAACAGCGGTGGGCCCAATTTCGCTTTCGATCTGTGCGTTGAAAAGATTTCCGCCGAAGAACAGGAGAATCTAGATCTCACCTCCTGGCGCGTCGCTTACAACGGCTCGGAGACGATTCGGAGTGAGACTTTATTGCGGTTTCGCCGAAGATTCGAACGCTCCGGATTCCGTTGGAACGCATTTTATCCGGTTTACGGGCTGGCTGAATCGACACTCCTGGTTTCGAGCGGTCATGCGGCAGATGTGCCAGTGGTTCGGGAACTCGATGCAGAGGCGTTAGGTCGAGGCATCGTGGCAGCTCCGCAACACCGCACTGCCAAGACTATCAGCGTCGTCGCGAGCGGCAGGACACAGTCCCATACTCGAATCGTCATCGCGGATCCGGAAACACTTGTCAAGTGTGGCGCAAATGAAGTCGGCGAAATCTGGATCGCGGGACCCAGCGTTGCCAATGGTTACTGGCAGAAGCCGGCCGAAACCGAGGCGGCGTTTCATGCCTATTTCGAGGACAGCCAGGATGGGCCATTCTTACGAACGGGCGATCTCGGCTTCTTGTCGGATGGACAGCTCTTTGTGACCGGGCGGATCAAAGACGTTATAAATATTCGCGGATTCAAACATTATCCGCAAGACATTGAGCACACTGTTAGTCAGAGTCCTGCCGCCATCTTAATGAGTGGCTGTGCCGCATTCGCCGTCGATGGAGATGGAACCGAGCAACTCGCCGTTGTCATCGAGGTCCTTCCGAAGTTGTCTCAGGATTTCGACGATTGGAGCGATCAGGCCATAACCGCTATCCAGAGTGCGGTAACGGAACGGCACGGAATAAGGATCCAGTCGCTGGCGCTTGCGCCTTACGGATCGATTCCGAAAACGACGAGCGGAAAACTTCAACGGCAACTGTGCCGCAGGTGGTTCATCGACGGTAGCCTGCAGACGGTTCGCATCTGGAGTCACGACGGAGAACGAGCATGAGTTCCGCTATAACCGTTGCATCAGGCCAGATAGAAGAATTCCTTCAGCATCGTGTCGCGGAGATCGCTGGAGTGACGCCATCCAGCGTCAGCTTGAGCACGGCCTTATCGCGCCTCGGAGTGGATTCGCTCGGTATGCTTCACCTGATCGAGGGCATCGAAAGCGAATTGGGAACAGAAATTCCAAACGCGATCTGCTTGGACGGTCTCACCATTCAGTCGCTTGCAGAAGTTTTGGCTGCTTGTGTACCGGGCGCACGGCGCGCAACCGTTAATCTGGCCCAAGAGATGGCGGCCGACAGCAAACTTCCGGAGGACATTCGCCCTGCGCCAGGCCCAGCCGTGGCGCTGCCTCGATCGATTCTGCTAACCGGTGCGACGGGCTTTCTTGGGGCCTACTTGCTACGTTCGCTTCTGCGAAACACGAAAGCGCAGGTTGTTTGCCTGGTCAGGCCAGACAAAGACGACGGTCAAACCAGGGTTCGGCGGAATCTCGAGCGCTACGGAATCTGGGATGACGGATTCGACCATCGCATTGCGATACTCGAGGCAGACATTACGCAGCCGCATTTGGGCCTGCCACCTTCTTCATTTGACGCCCTGGCAATCACCATCGACGTCGTGTTTCACGCAGCGGCGTCGGTGAATTGGGTGCACTCTTATACGCGGCTGCGGCACACGAACGTGCTGGCCCTTCGCGAGTTGTTGGGCTTGGCCTGCCGCCACAGGTCAAAACCCTTTCATCTCATTTCGACTCTGGCTGTGTGCTACTCGATGACAGGTTCGCGAGAGGTTTCAGAGACTGACGATGTGTTTGCAGATGTGGCTGGAATCCATCTGGGATATGCGCAAAGCAAATGCGTTGCGGAGTCCCTCGTGAAAACCGCAGCGCAGCGCGGCTTGCCGGTATCGATCGTTCGGCCCGCTCTTATCTCAGGCAACAGCGTTACGGGCATCTCCAATACCAAGGACTTCGTTTCGAAGTTTATCAGGGCGTGCGTACAAATGGGCGCGGCCCCGGATCTTGACTGGCTCCTGGACTTTTTGCCCGTCGACTTTGCGGCGGAAGCGATTACGCGCCTTGTATTGAACGGAAATTTGGAGCCATTTCGAGTTTTCCATTTAGCGAATCCAAAGCTCAGACATTGGCGCGAGTTGATATTATGGATGAACCTGTTTGGATATCGCGTCGAACTGCTTCACTACCAGGATTGGCTACATCGGCTCAATGCCGATGTACGTAATGATAGGGAACATCCGTTACGAGACCTTCTCCCATTTTTTCTACATCGTCCTGCAGGACAGAAGGGACTCTACCTGCCTCAGTTGTACGAGGAATCCCGGCGGCGCAAAGCACGGTTCGATGCCACGCGGGAGCTGCTGGAGCGCGAAGATCTGACGTGTCCGCAATTGTCCACTCGTTTACTGGATCGTTACTTCGAATCCTACATTGATCGTAAGTTTCTGCCGCCAGTCGAAAGGTCCCATCGAACGGACCCTCCTGCCGCTGATGAACATCTGCAATTCGACGCGTGCTTCTTTAACTCTGTGATTGGAAACCACGAGGTGACCCGCGCGCGACCGCTTGAATTCTCCGGTGGTCATAGCGTGATCGGCGAACTGACATCGTGGAAGTACGGCCACTCGATCGGGCTGCACGGCTATCGTCTCGAATTTGGGGACGGGCAACGTGAGCGTGACGTGATCGTGAAGGTGAAAGCGCGCGATAAGGAAGTAACGGCCGTCGGGCAAACCTTAGCAGCATTGTGCAGTCCCGCTCTCGGCTGCGCCTACGAGCGTTTCTCCGATTGTCTGGGCTTGACCGGGTGTGATACTCGCGAACTCTCTGTCTACCAGCAGGATGATGCTCGTTTCCGTCGATTCACTCCGGGGTTTTACGGTGGACGATCGGATCATGCGCGAACGGTTCTGGTCCTGGAAAAGCTGTCGCGGTTGGAAATGATGGACTCGGTCGAGTCTGTACACACTTGGCCTGCCAAATACATCGAAGCGGCCATTCAAGGAATCGCGCGGCTCCACGCCATTTGGTACGGAGTGCAACTGGGGCGTGCCGTGAACCAATCGTGGTCTAATCAGGTTCTCCATCGAAAACAGTTTGCGGAGGCCAGGGATCTTTGGGTTGCCCTGGCGGACCACGCCTGCCCGATTTTTTCGCCTTGGATAGGTCCCGAATGCGGCGCGATACAATCCGTTCTCATCGAGCGCCTGGATGAGTTCTGGCGGCTTCATGAAGGCATGTCGCATACCTTGATCCATAATGATTTCAATCCTCGAAACCTCGGATTCCGACGCTCAGGCAGCGAATTGAGCCTTTGCCTCTACGATTGGGAACTCGCGACGGTCGATCTTCCGCAACATGACCTTGCCGAGCTCCTGTGCTTCGTACTTGGAGCAGACGTGCAACGGTCCGATCTCCTTCGTTACATCGAAATGCACCGGACGGCATTACAAGACGCGACGGCACAACAGATTGATGACACTTCTTGGGTGCTCGGCTTTTGCCTATCGCTGTATGACCTGATGATCAATCGGCTGCCAGCTTATGCAATGATTCACCGTTTTAATGAGCAGCGTTTTCTCGAACGTGTAATTCGTACATGGAAGGGAATATTCGATGTCGTATCCAGCACGATATATTCGCCTTTGTAATTTGCTGACGTACATCTCGCTATTGTGCAGCCTGCTGGCTGTCTTCGCCGCGCGGGAATACCGAAGCTGGGAGGCCGCCGGTTTATTGCTCGCGGTTTCCGCGCTCGCCGATACCTTCGATGGAAAATTCGCTCTGCTCTTCCAACGGACCGAGAACGAGAGCGAATTCGGCGCACAACTCGACAGTCTCGTTGACGCCGTTTCGTTTGGAATCGTGCCTGTCGTCTGCTTGCAGTCGCTCGTCCAATTCGATTCGGCCTCGGCTCGATTCGAGTTGCTGGTGGCTGCGTTTGTGTACGTTCTGTGCGCGGTGACCCGGCTTGGCTATTACAATCTACACCATCACGCGCAGTCCGGATTCATCGGACTGCCGACAACTCTAGCTGCTCTTTTGTGGTCGACACTGTTCCTCACACATCCATCCGCGATACCCGTTGCTCTGATCTCTGTCCTCGTCGGCGGGGCGATGGTTTCGCCGTTGACCGTTTCCAGGCCGCGAGGTATTGCAATGGGAGCGTACATGCTCTGGTTTCTGGTTGTATTTATTTCGTACACATACCGGTTCTTCGCCGGAATCTACTGACCGATGCGCGATAGCAGTGTTCGGGAGCTTCGAGCAGATCTGCAAAAACGAGGCTGTTACGAAAAGCACACGGCGCGGATCCTCTTCGACCTGAGCATCAGTGCTCTAATGGCGGCTGGTGGACTTGTGGTGTATCTCGCGGCTTCGGGATCAGTCGCGCGCACATGTGGTCTGATCGTGTGGACTGCAGGCAGCATCGGAATCGGCACTAACACACACAATTCCTCTCATTATGCGACCGCCAAGAAACGCTGGGTAAACGAATTGCTGACCTATATCGGCTATCCTGTCTATTTTGGCCTGTCGGCGACCTACTGGTGGCACAAACATGTGCTTGTCCACCATAGCGCCCCGAATGTAATAGGCGTTGATGGCGACGCGGATCTGTCTCCATGGTTTGCAACTACAACGGATGAAGTTCGGCTATCGTCGGGAATGCGGAGGTTTTTCTATGTGCACCTCCAGCGATTCGTTTTTCCTGTCGCTATTTCCCTGACATTATTCAGCCAACAAATTGCCGGATACATCCATCTGGCTCGATCGCTTCGCAGCAAAAAGCGTCAGCTAGCGCACGGCGTCGACCTTGCCGCCCTGTTAGCGCACGTCGTCCTCACCCTGGGCATTCCGATGTTCTTCTTTAGTCCTTCGAACGTCATCGCATTCTACGTCCTACGCAATGCTCTCATGTCGTACGCGATGTTCTCGGTATTTGCTCCTGCGCACTTTCTTTCGGAAGCGTCACGGCTTGACAAGAACGTCGCACAGTTCGACTATCTGCTCACGCTGACTGCGACGACATTGAATTTCCGAATGGGACGCCTGGGAAGACTGTTGTGTTCCGGACTTGAATACCAGATCGAGCATCATCTTCTTCCCGATATTAGCTATGTCCACTATCCGGCTATCAGTAATTTAGTGGAGCAGTTCTGTAAGAGTCACGCGTTCCCCTACCGGCGATATCGATGGGAGTTCGCGTTGTGGCGTTCGCTATCCGCGGTTAGCAACCCATGCGAGATTGTGCGTGACGCGAGTGTCCTTCATTGGCCGGTAGGTGCCAAAGGCGCTGGCTAGTCGGGGAGAATCTTCTGGGAGCAGTTAATACCCGACATGACGTCTGTACCAAAAAGTTCGACATAATTGACCTTTGGCAAGAGAAATGACGAGTCGATGTTGGCGAAGATCTTCTGCAGATACGCGCGGTGTCCATCAATTGTAGTCTCGGCGCGGACCTGACCGTCCTCTTCATATACTTCGATTTCGACTCGCTTCTGAGAGACCACTGTCAGCACATAGTGACTGGGCGATTTGGTCCGCAGGTGTATGCCATAAGCTCTTGTTCTTTCGAGAAAATTTAAGGCCTGGCGCTTGCCATTAGCTGAGCCCATCGTCCAGTACACGATAACCGGCTCGCGCGGATCCAAGTGGCCGCTGCCATCGAGATGCGCGTCGTAGTGCACCACGTTACCGTTAGTTGTCCGCTCGATAATGAACAACTGTTTGTCTGGGGCTCGCATCAGAATTGGCGATGCTAGAAGCAGGATTATTTTGAATCTCATTGAATGCCCATTTTAGCTAACTGCTTACAGTCGAACCAAAAAAGAGAAATCCGGATTTTATCCAACGCAACCATAACGCCGACGGTACTTCGCTTACTTTTGGCCGTAGTACCTGCCGAAGGTTTCGTAATAGAGACGGTTCAGCCATCGCAGGTATTTCTCCCAGTTTTGGCCGTTGCTCCGGAAAGTCAACCGGATCATTTCGTTCAGATCCATATCGAAGGAATCGGCGGGAAGGCGATCCCGTACGCCGGGAATCGGCCAGTATTCCTGAAAGAACGGGATCAATTGAGGGCGGCGCAGCATCATCCACTGGGAATGCGGCTGTCGATGTCGAACAGTGCAACGCGACGCATACTGGCGGACGTCACGAAACTTGGGCGAGACGTTGCATGTATTGGACATGAAGCCGCGGATGAAGCGCCTTCAATTGTTTTCGCGCATCGATGAGCTCGCCGTCGGAGCAAAACGGCTTGTTTTCGCTGACGATCCAATAGAGACAAAAGCGGCGCGACGATGGCGACTCGGTAAAGGCCGCGCCGAATTTCCGCTTGAATCCGTCGAATTCGCCGCGCGATGAGAACCGCGCGGGCGGCAATTCCCCGGCGGCACATAATTCAGGGAAAGCCCATTCGGCTTCATCTGCGGAGCGCAATCGGGCGAGGAAGCGGGGATCTTCGATCAAAGCCCACCTGTCCTCCGGCAATCCCAACAGGAACGACCAGTGGTAATTGGAATGCGCCACAGGTCCATGTCCGAGCCGGAAATCGCAGTTGCCGAGCTGAAGCCGAACTTTCCAGCCATCGCCAATCTGCCGGATCTCGTTTTCATAACGCCGTCGCGCATTCCGCGGCTGCTCAGCCAAGAGATAAAAGTCTCCGAGCGAGCGGCCCGCGGCCGTGCGCAGTTCCTCAAACAACTTCCGATTCGAGGCCAGAAGCCGCGAAAAGAAGTTGCGCCTTAGCGATGCTGTCCAGGATCTGGAAACATCGAGCGTGTTCAGCCGCGCTTCCAGTTTTTGCCAGGCTCCGTAGCCGGAGTCTAGATCCATCGGTTTAGCCGCCAGCTTGGATCCCGCACGCACCAATTCCGGTTCCCAGATGAGTTTGGCTTCCGGCCAGAAGCGATGAAATTCTTCCAGCCGTCGCAACGCGCTGTGAAAATCCAGACGCGCGATCGCATCTTGCAGTTCGGTTCTCGCCATGACTTCCGGTTCGAAAAGCAAACCCTGCTGCATCTAGCCTCCGCAGCATTTCTTGAATTTTTTGCCGCTGCCGCAAGGACACGGATCGTTGCGGCCGGCCTGGGCCGCCGCAACAGCCTGAAGTATTACGCCTGCGGGCGCCGCTGGTGCGGATTGGAGCTTCTTGCGAGGCGCAGGCTCAGTCTTGTCGAAGCACGCCCACCAACTCATCGCCGCTTCAACATCCGAGATCATGCGGTATCGGTCTTTCAGGAATCGCAGGCTGGCTTCTTTCCCGCGGGCCAGAGCGTCTTGGATATCGTCCCAACCGATGTATCCCGGCTCGATATAGCCTTCTTCGTAGGCGCGGCGGATCTTGTCCATGACCTCCTCCGGCCAGAGGTCCGCGCACGCGGAGGCAAGTCCGTTCCAGATCATGGGCGGCTCCGGCTCGAAGACGTCGAACAGCCGGTCAAAATATGCCATCACCTCCTCACGGTTGCGCAAACCGCATGCAACGAGGGTCAAAAGACCGTCCAAAGCCGCCGCTCTTACGTACTCATCGGCCTTCGCATTCTCTGCCAAGGCGGTCATACCGCCGATGTCGCCGCCGGAAACAGATGCCAGAATCGACCCCAAACCTTCAGTGACGACATCGCCTGCCAGATCGTGTATGGATTCGGCGGGCGCCGAAAATATTTTCACCAGTAAGGGATAAGCGCGCGTCTCGCGGAATTGCGCCAGCAGGTACATTGCGAAGATGTGGACCATCCGGTCCTCGCTCGCGAATGGCCGGGGATCCCGTGCAGCGTCTTCCAAGACTCCGAGCAGCGCTGGAGTTAGGTCTTCGCGCCGGGCGACGGCCTCCCGGACTGCCGTTCGGGGGAAGCGGCCGATGGAGTGGTCGAATTGCGAAAGAATGTCATCGATTTGCATAAGCGTTCTGAAAAAGTTCGCGAATGACCTGATACGGCTTGATGGGAGTATCCGATAAATAAGCGGAGGTTGTGGAATCTTGATACGAGTTCTTCTCGATCCTTTACGCAGTAAACGATTCGCGTGGGGAGGAACAATTCGTCCGTCAGCGTCATCATCAGGCGACGGCCATCACTGCGTTGGAAAAGACCGTTGGATGCCCCGCCAACGCCGCTGCTGCCGATGCGTGCAAGAAATTTTCCCAGCTCGATCATGGTTCACATCCTACAAACACAGATCCCCATCCGAGGTCCAGGTGAATGACCGGATTCCCGGGCGACCCGTTTAATCAGACAACGTTGGCTCTGGAATGCTAGGCGCTCGTTCCCGGCGCGGTTTTCCAAGATCTGAAAGAGACCGAATTGACAGGAGTTGCCGATTCTCTGCATTCTATTGCGATGATCGAACCCGAACGAAAAGATACAGAACGTTCCAAAGAACCGGAACCGACATGGGAAAAGGGTGCCGCAGAATATCGTGATCAAGTTCGACCGACAAGGCAAGTGACGGTGAGGCCTCCCGAGAAACTGCGCTAACAAGTCTTTCTGCCACGAGAGGTCCGGTTTCTGTGGGTGTAAGTCCGGACGAAGATATGGGTATCGGCATACGGCAGATCTTAGTCAACGATAAGGATGAAGTTCTCCTGCTGACCAACCGATTCTTTAAGAAGCTCTGGGACAAATCACCGGAAGGCCTCCTTCCACAATTCGCTGGGCGCCGCGTTCGATGGGCTGAAGCGGCAGTGGAAATCCAGAATTACCGGCCAATCGCTATTCTACGGGTCGTCTATTCATACATGTCCTTCGATGCTAATGGCCGGCTCGACACGGACAGACTGATGCAGGATGCTGCGCTGAAGATAGAGGCCGGAATCGGGGATATTTTTGTAACGAAGTCAGACAAAGTAATCAATGCCTCAGCCCGATTTGCGGCTCGCCGCCGGGATCATGAAGCCGTCTGGAGACCGAGCGCGAAGGTGGAAAAAGCCATCTATGACGCCGCACTCGGCGCAAACAGATCCGGCCGCTTCTGACAAACAGTTTTGCCGTGGCTTTCATTTCGTAAACCCTTCCGCAAAGGCCGGATTGCCGCTCATGCCGGCCAGGGCCTTCTCGCGTACGGAAACGATCGGGTCTGTCATAACGATCATTTTCTCCGGGAGCAAGTTGATCGTGTTCCGCCGTGAACTAATCTTTTTGCGTCCGAAGATAATCATATCCAGTGCGGAGAAGACTATTGCCGGTACGAAAATAATTATGTCACGTTCAAACCATATTGCTTCCCTGCCGGACTTAATCGTCTTGGAAGCGAAGATAATCATGTTCGAGCCGGAAATAAGTATTTCCACGACGACCAAGACTGCTTGAGTCTCGCACTTGACCGCTACGATGGCAAACAAGACCGCTACAATGACGGAAAAGACCGCTACGAGAACGGAGATGGTTATTGACGCCTTAACAATAATCACGTGGACGCCGGAAATAATCGTTTCGAGTTCACAGTTAACCATGTGGAAGCCGAAGTCAATCATCTCCGGTGCGGAGTCAAGTATTTCCAGGACGGAATTGATCATCGGTGAAGCGAAGTTAACCGTTTTGAAGGCAAAGGCATTTATTTCCGGAGCGGACTTGATTATCAGCGTGACGAACATGATCATCTCGGCGCCGCTTTTTTCCTTCCGCTGCTCCTTTCAGCGTGGCTCCACGACTCTTCATTGAGAATTATTACTACCGCGAAACCGCATAGGGCACCTTAAGGTCGAGCCCTCGGGTGCCAAAATCAGCCTGCGGCTTACCTTCTGCTGTACAGATTTGTTTGAGATCCGCGGAATCGTTTTCCGTGCCGTGGTTGTTCTGAAAAATTGTCAGCGCAGCCATTTTTCGGGCGTATTAGTATCGTTCTCCATGAATATCGACGAATACGCAAAGTATGACGCGCTCGGGTTGGCGGAATTAGTGTCGGGGAGACACGTTGCACCGAAGGAACTGGCGGAGACCGCCGCCCGAGCAATAGAAGCAGTCAATCCGGCGATCAACGCGGTCGTTGAAACTTATTCCGATCGAATCGACAGCTTGGACGAAAAGACTCTGGGCGACGGTCCATTTCGCGGTGTCCCGTTCCTGATGAAAGACGTCTTCGGACATGAGGCCGGCCGAAAGATCGAATTCGGCAGCCGTCTTTGTAAAGACATGATCGTTCAGACAGACACGCACTATTTCCGGCTTCTGCGGGCGTCCGGCGTCAACATTCTCGGCCGTTCTGCAGCGCCCGAGTACTCGATGTCGGGCACGACGGAAGGCGCTCTTTATGGTAATTCATCCACGCCGTGGAAAAGAGGTTACTCGGCCGGTGGCTCGACCGGCGGAGGAATGGCGGCGGTCGTTGCAGGGATCGTGCCGATCGCCCACGGATCGGACATCGCGGGATCGATACGTGTTCCAGCGAGTTTCTGCGGTGGGGTCGGTCTCAAACCTTCGCGCGGGCGCATTTCATTTGGGCCAATTTTGGATGAGAACGGATATGGTCTGGCTCAAAATTTTGTCCAGACCAAGACCTTGCGCGACTGCGCCGCCATGCTTGATTGTCTTGCAGTTCCCCAGCCCGGCGATCCGTTCATTATTCCGAAGCCGGCAGAATCTTATGCGACGTTGTCGCGGAAAAATCCGCCAAGACTGCGCATCGGCTGGTCGACGAAGGCGCTGATGAACATCGAAACTGAGAAGGAAGTCGCTCAGGCTGTTGAGCGGACGGCGAAGACGCTCGCACAGATGGGACACCAGGTTTCCGAAGACAGTCCGGAATTCGATCCTTCCGTGATGAGGAGCATGGCCGACGTTTGGTTTTTCGGTTTTGACCTGCGTCTCGAGGGTTACTCCAAACGCAACGGCCGCCCGATCGGGCCTGAAACTCTCGAGCCTGTCGTTTTCATGATCTATGAGCACGCGAGGCAAATGAAGCCCGTGCAATTCCTGAACGCGATGGCCGCGCTGAATACGGCGCGACGCCGACTCGGACATTACTTTACGAAGTACGATGTGTGGCTCTCGCCGACGACCGCGCACGTCGCCGAACCGTGGGGGAAATACAACCTCGGCCGCACGGATGTGACCATGGACACTCTTTCGGAAACCATCTTTCAACCGGTTTTCCAGTTTACGCTTCCGCACAACATCACCGGAACTCCCGCGATTTCATTGCCGTTGGCGATGCACTCGTCCGGCCTGCCGATCGGCGTGCAACTGGGAACCACACCGGCGGCCGAACACGTGATCCTTCAACTCGCCGCGGCGCTCGAGGAAGCAATGCCCTGGAAAGATCGCCTTCCGCCGTTACATGTCTCGAGTGTTCGTGGACGCTAACGGACCTCCGGCGAGGGGCAACGAAAGGATCAGACCATGTTGTAATTCTTGACTCGCAGCACCATCATCGTTACATCGTCACCCGATAAATTCTCAGGGTAGCGATCCGCGATACGATTGTAGAATCGCCTCCTTTGGAAAAGTAACGCTCACGTAAGACGGTGACGGTTGGTGACCAATCCGACGATATTCAACCAGGCGGCGCCTTCAATCATGCCTCCCAACACATCCGTCGGATAGTGAACACCAAGGTAAACCCGGCTGAAGCCGACCGCGAGAATTAGGGCAATGGCCCCGAGGCGGATCACGACGCGCCGGACCTTGGAAGGAACGGACGAGCTCAACAAAATAGCCAAAAATCCATAGAAAACTGTGGCTGATACGGCATGCCCACTCGGAAAGCTATAGGTTTCCAGTTTCACAAGCGGGTGCGCCAGGGCCGGACGGGAGCGATGGAACAGGTATTTAAGCACTTCGTTGAGGAGTATGCATCCTGGCACGCTCAGCCCGAGTCTTCCCAGCCAATAGTCCGATCTTCGAAGAACCAATACCGCAGCTACTAATGCCGTCAGAACGACCATAACGGCGGTTGAGGCAAGCTGGGTCACGAGGAGCATCAACGCTGTGTGAACCGGCGTGACTTGCTGCTGGACCCAGGCTTCAGCGGCTTCATCGAATGGCGCAAGCAGGTTCACTTTGATGGCAGTGACCAGCACCAGAAAAGCGAGTAGAGATAGCGTTAGGGCCCGTCGCTGCGACATAGCATCAAGAGTAGTCATAGACGACCGAAACGACAAAAAGGGTCGCCGGCGCGCCCCTCTCGTAGCTTTGATTGCTCTTCGTTCCTGGTAAGTGACATAGGGAAGCTGAAGCGTAGAAGGGATTTATAGGGATTGTTGCATAGTGCCGGGGGCGACTTCGAAAGGAGATTTTCTGAAAGTCGCTTACCCCCCGGCGGCGAGAGGCACCACCTCTCGCTTATGACTAATATAGGCAGCGCCAGTTAAAAAGGTAGGCCCCTTTCGGGTTAAGCGGATTGGGCGAACTGTCTCGTGTCCGATGGCCGCAGTTTCAGGCTGCGCGAATAAATTTATTGATAATAACCAGGTCCGACACGCAGTCCATGATGCCAACATGGTGGAATCGTTATTGAAGTCAGGGTTCCAATTACCGCCTGCGCCAGCGCGAGCGGCACTAGATTCCTGTGCCTGATGAATACGCGAGTCAAGATGACTCCGCCGAAGAAGGTGAGTGGCATTAAGACCGGATTCGGAATGTGAAAGGCTGCGAATATTGCTCCAGACGTCCAGGCAGTTCTCCTGGAGTTTTTGAGCACCTGAATAATGCGATTCGTGAAAAACGACTGCAGGCCAAATTGTTGGAAAAGACACCACGCGAAGTACCGGCTAAAGCCGGACAGCATTGTCCAATTCAATATCGAATGGCCCCTGAACGCACCAAAGGCCATACCGCCGAGGACGAACCCCATGGAAAGGATCATGGTTGGAGCGAAGAGAGCTTTCATGCCGGATACGAATCCGTGTGATCCGAATCCGAGATTCTGCCAACCATCGCGATGCACAAGGAGTGTGAGAACCAGGATTCCGAGAAGGATGAATCCAAATTCGGGAAATATAAATTGCAGGCGCCAGATGAGCAGGATGATGCCCGTAAAGATCGTCAGAATTTCCGCTGCGGCGAGAAACACCATGAATGGCAATTCAGCGGAAAATCATACCCCAGAATGTGTCGACCAGTGCATGCGTCAGTGATGAAGCCATCAAGCTCCCGGTGTTCCGCCATGCCCGGCCGTAGAACAGTCCTGCAATACTGGCCATAAAGAAATATTTGTAGTTGGGAACCGGCGGGCCGTTATTCAAGTGGGATGCCCCAAAAATGAGCGATGCGGAGGCCAGGCTGAAGACTTGCCTTCGCGTGGTTCGTTCAATCCAATTCTGAATCAGCCCACGGAATAGAAATTCCTCAGGCAGGGCGGTGAAAAGGAAAATACCGATAAATAACAGCGGAGCCGCGTAGAGCTTGGAAGTGGCAAAGCTGTACTGGATGAATCCGATTGTTAATCCCAACGGGATTGCAATTGCCGCGAACAGGACAAAATGAATCAATGCGTTGGACAAAATCTTTTGATCAGTTTCAAAACGATACCCAATCGCCGGCGTTCTGTTCCAAACGGCAAAGGCAATGACTCCAGCATCGAGCGCCAGAAGTTGCGCCAATACGTAATGCAAATCCAGACCGGTTGTGCTCGTGATTAAAACGCTGCGAATGACTCCAAGCTCCAGGGGCAGCCACAGCCATAGAATGACAAGCGGTTCGGCCCGTGCCGTGAAGCTCATCGCCAGAAAAGGCACTGCCAGGTACGCTGCCATTGTCAGAGCGGGCCTTACACCGGCGGTTCCCGTTCCGGCGGCATACGCCATATACAGTAACCACAGACCCGCAGGCGCGACAGCGATTCGTGCGGGGCGGGCATGTACCCATTCGGCGAGCCCTTCAATGGTGCCGTCGCTACCAAGCCAGAGCAACACGGTCAATGCGAACCCCGGGCATACGATGAGTAAGGTACCTCTAATCTGATGCGCCATCTGCCAGAAGCCAAGCCCTGCCAATGTGGTGGCCAGAATGCCGAATGCAATCGCTTGCCAAGTTGTTATCCGATACCGTTTCATAAATGATGGCGGACACTATTTTCTAACATGGCTCGAAATGTGAGAACCCGACAAACCTTGCTCCTGATAGTACTGTCGCCGTTGTTATTGGTCGTTCTCGTATTGTTAGTCCTAGCCCTCCCATTTCTCTTGGCCTATCGTTTCCTCCTTCGTCTTGTTTTCGAAGTTCTCGTGGCCGCCAAGGGCCGGCGTATCCTCTTCGTTTATTCGCGAAGTCCTGTATGGCAGGATTACGTGGAAAGAAACTGGCTTCCCCGTCTTGCTGACCATGCGATGGTGCTGAACTGGTCTGATCGGGCATCCTGGAAGGGACGGTGGTCATTCGCGGTGTGGGTGTTTCGCCACTGGGCGCCTCG
>Ga0209056_10001461_pt1 | contig 26125 bp, 24 predicted proteins | sample GraSoiAngelo_114_FD_185876 | JGI IMG/M metagenome (GOLD analysis project Ga0209056, IMG submission 185876) | Grasslands soil microbial communities from the Angelo Coastal Reserve, California, USA - 14_0903_13_40cm (SPAdes) (version 2) | ecosystem: Environmental > Terrestrial > Soil > Grasslands... | reverse complement strand
TAACTGAAACACCAGCAAGAATAAGGTTAAACAGTCGCACCGTGGTTCAATCCCGCGGTGCGGTTTTTATCTATCCCTTCCGCGACTCTCCACAAACACTCTTACAGTAAAAGGGCGGCGGGCTCGCTCCAGACTCGGAAATCGCAAAACACGATAACGCTGCAAAATCGGTAGCAGGATTTATTTCGCACCGTGGCAGCTCGTTTGGGCATCTGACACGAAATCAAATCTTCGGATCAGGTGATTCAAAGTCAGTAGTCGCGTTCCGGGTAATCGCGATAGGTCGGTGGCTTATCGGCCGGCTAGTTTCCAAACCGGGCACCAGCTTCGGCGCAAGCTCCTCATGTCGATCTTCGGCACATAACGTTTCGCGGATAGTTCGATTAGTTCGCGTTCGATCCACAGTGCATCATCACGGCGGCAAGCCAATCGGTGGGCATGAGCGAGGTAAGCCCGCCGGGATTCGATCGTTGCTAAATTGGCGAGCCTTTTCGTAAGCAATGATCGATGATTTCCCAATGCTTCACGGGCTACAGAAAACATTCTTACTAACTGACTGACTGATTAGATGTCGCTAGGTGTGACGGATTGAATCGCGTTTGCATCCGCAGGCGGAAGCGAAGGGTCAATCTCCACTGACCAGCGATGTTGACCGTGATTGTCCTGACATTCGCACGGTGATTCAAACGTGACTGGCGGCGAGTTTTCCGCTGCGATGCAAACAAATGCAACTGCGGCAATCCTAAAGGTCTGGCCCGCGCCATTGCGCCCATTCATATCACTTTGTGGTTGCCGTGTGTAGAACAAAAGAACACAATCCGTCGCGTAAATTGCTGGAATATCATCGCTGACACTCTCGACAGTCTGACTAAGGCGCGATTATGAAATTCACGTAACCTTAGAGCGCACGACGAGATGTCCATTGAGAGCAAGAAAGAGATCCAGCTCGAAATCGCCCATGTTTTGTTCATCGACATTGTTGGCTACACGAAGCTTTCGATTAGCGACCAGCACGCGGCGGTTGAGGAACTAACCCGGATTGTTCGCGCGTCCGAGCAATTTCAACGAGCCGAAGTTGCAAGCCGTTTGCTTAGAATCCCGACCGGCGACGGGATGGCACTTGTCTTTTACACGAGCCCGGAAGCGCCTGCGCAATGCGCAGTGGAAGTCAGCTGCGCGCTCAAGGAACACTCTCGCCTGCAACTCCGGATGGGAATCCACAGCGGACCCGTCAGCGGGATTGTGGATGTAAACGAACGGGCCAATCTCGCGGGCGCTGGGATCAACATGGCCAAACGGGTAATGGGTTGCGGGGACGCCGACCACATTCTTCTCTCCAAACACGTCGCCGAAGATCTGGAAGAATACCAGAAGTGGCGACCGCTCTTGCACGATCTTGGTTCGTGCGAAGTGAAGCATGGAGTGCGCGTCTCGGTCGTGAACCTCTATAGCGATCAATTCGGCAATCCGAAGCTGCCGCAGAGGTTTGAGACTGTGCAGAAACGCCTGACGCGGTTACGCTGGGCGGGGACGGCGGCAGCATTGCTTGTGCTCGCGGTAGTCATTGCTGCGATTGCAATCTTTTCGCGTTATCGCGAGCGATCCGCGCTACCTGCGATGGAAAAAAGCATTGCTGTCCTTCCGTTTGAAAATCTGAGTCACGATCCTGACAACGCCTACTTCGCCGACGGCATCCAGGATGAAATTGTGACGCGATTATCGAAAATCGCCGATCTCACGGTGATCTCGCGCACATCGACGCGGCATTACAAAAGTGCACCCGAAAATTTGCCGTCGATCGCCAGGGAACTTGGCGTTGCTCACATCCTGGAAGGAAGCGTACAGAGGAGCGGCGGCGCCGTGCGCGTGAACGTGCAGCTAATCAAAGCAGCCAATGATTCCCATCTCTGGGCCGATACGTTTGATCGCAAACTGACCGACATCTTTTCAGTTGAAAGTGATATTGCCAAAGCTGTCGCCGACCAGTTGCGAGCGAAACTCACGGGTCGAGAAGAGCGAGAGATTGCCGCCAAGGCCACCGACAATTCTGAGGCTTACGACGCTTACTTGCGTGGTCTCGCTTACACACTGAAAACTATCCCCTCAACCGCCAATGCCCTTGGCGCACAGAAATATCTCAGAGAAGCGGTGCGGTTGGATCCGAACTTCGCGCTTGCCTGGGCACTGTTTTCATTCGTTAATTCACGCGCTTACGGCACACAGAGTCTTCAACCAACTGTCGCGCTGCGTGAAGAGGCGCGGCAGGCAGCCGAAACCGCGCTCACCCTTCAGCCCAATCTCGGCGAGGCCCTCTTGGCCACGGGATCTTACTACTACGCTTGCCTGAAGGATTACGAGACCGCAGTGCGCTACTTTGAACAAGCGCGCCAGCTCCTACCGAATAGCAGCCGGATTCCTGAATCGCTGGCCTATATAGCACGGAGACGAGGCAAGTGGGACCGGAGCGAATTGTACTTCAAAGAAGCCGAGAAGCTTGACCCTCGCGACGTCTACCTACTTACCCAGCACGCGAGTACCTATATCTGTCTCCGTCGTTTCCCGGAAGCGCTGCGAAAGCTTGATCAGGTTCTCGACATTACGCCGGACGACCTGGATACCCTTGTATTAAAGGCGGGTATCGCACAAGCGCAGGGCGACCTGCCGCGGGCTGCTGCGCTCCTCGCTCCACTGCATCCGAGCAGCGACAACACCGGGGCCTTGCTAACACAAGTTTACCAAGCGATCCTCGAGCGCCGTCCTGGACCGGTAATCCCAGCGATAAAGGAGATACTTACCAAGCCTGATCCAGCGTTAGGTTACTTCAACGGGGAGCTGCACTTATGGTTAGGTTGGGCACAAGAAGTCGCGGGCGACCATGTCGCCGCCCAGCAAAGTTGGCGACAGGCGCGCAGCGAAATGGAACCTTTCCTCAAAGAACAGCCGGAAAACTATCTCCTCATTGGCGAGCTCGCGCTGACCAATATGGGTCTCGGTGACAAGGCCGCCGCGTTAGCTCTGTCGGAACGGGCCATGGCCGCGAATCCGATCGAGAAGGACGCCTTAACTGGTCCCATTCCGATCGAGATCTTCGCCCGAGTGGCGGCGTGCATGGGAGAGTCCGACCGCGCTATCGCAGCTTTACAGGAACTACTCTCGATACCGTACGCTGGCTTAGTGGCTTTAGGCTCGCCGCTCACTCCTGCGCTGCTCCGGCTCGATCCGATGTTCGATCCGCTCCGAAAGGATCCGCGATTCCAAAAACTCGTCGCTTCGTCCGCGCCGAGGTGATCCCGCCTCCTGTTATAATTCTTCAACGCGAGATTTGTGGAGGCTAAGGGTTCAGGTCGATCTCAAATAGTCGGTGCACGCCAGCCAATTCGAAATGGCCGGATTTAGACGCTCCAATAATATTAAAACAAAACATCTTCACGTTATCATGTCAGCTCAAAATATCGTCACCCGTCACGTACCCGTTAGTAGCTGTCTTGAGTTCAAGCTGAGGTTAGATGTGGTTGGAGGATGCCCTTCAAGACGGCAAAAGTTTTCGCACCCTAGTAGTGAAGGTAAGCTTAACGCGGTGCGCAGACGTTGATAAAACTCCGCCAAGCTGCTGACACTTGCAATGCTAAACGTATCTCATTGGCTTGGGGGCGGTGGGGGCGGCGCAGGCGGTTTTGGGGTTTCAGGGCCGGGTGTCGGCGTGGGGGGCGGTGGAGGGGTTGTGGGCGGTTTTGTGCTCATACGCCATACGTTGACTCATTTCTGTATCTAACGTCAACCCTTTTAAAATGTTTTGAGGAGTATGCACTTCACAAAGGTAATAATTAGGATTGCCCTTAGTTTGACCGGCACGAGCGCATTCCTCATTCATTTTTTATTCATTCTAGCTCCGCTCGCTCTTGTTTTATGCGCTCCTGTTTGGCGGCTTCAAGCAATTCTCTTTCGTTTGCAATCGTTTTATACCAATCCGAAACCGCCAAAGTCAACCTGTGGATGCCATCGCATTGTCCAGTAGTTACCGAATCTATCACTCGGCTTGCTGCCTCTGCCAATCGCGTTCCAGACTGTCGAAATTCTACGCATAATCTGGCGAAGTATTCCTTGTCGCACTTAGCGTCGAACATATCGGAAAAACTCCACTTTTTCATTTTAACGGCTTGTCGCGCATTTTATCGCTCCAATCGTCGGTTTCTTCGCTTCCGAGGGCTGCTGCAATCATAAGATGACCTGAGGAAAGGTAAGGAAGCATAATAGCGCGTTACCGCTGTTTTTTCCGCCAAATCTTTTTCCGCTTTGCTTTCTTACTAGATAATTACGGCAGTGCTTCACAATGAAGCGCAGAAACAGTTCAGCATTTCCCCACGCGAAAATGTTCTCTCCGATGTTCAACCTCGGCTCCAGCGTACACACACGCGGCGCCCTGCAACAATTCGACCATGCTGGTTCCAAAAAATCGAACTACATGCTTGCCGATTATGATCGGCCAGTTCTCGCTCGGTCCACGACGTTTTCATTTGCGAATGGGTGTGCGAGTGGCTTTTTGTCTTTGGCAGTCTGCATGTAATCCTTCTGCCAGCCTTGTGCAACCACCTCCGGCTTTCCCTTTTCGAGTCCTGAGAGAAACCGATCCCTGCTTGCAGACCATTCTCGAAATTTATTTTCAAATTCCCGATCTGCTTTCAACATACGCAATTCCCCCCGGAACATCTCAAGCACACCTCTTCGAATTGGAAAGAATAGGCAAATGGGTTCTCTCAGCGCGAACTCGACCGTGCATGCTCTCGTAAACCGCCAGTTCATCGTGAATGTTGAATGAGCCCAGTCTGTTTCAATAATGCCATCTAGAGCTACGATCCCGTCTTTCGGACTGTTTGTGGGACCACGAACCATCAAATTCCAGCCAACGGGTGTCTTGAACAGGAATGGAATTTGAAAAGTTAGCACTCCTTCGCCGAAGTGAGAGTGGCAGTGCGGGCGGCCATCCCCGTATAGGCTTTCGACGTACAAACCCTCCGGTCCCGACGTACCATCCCAACTGGCACGGACGTGATGGGTAGATAGAATTTCCCAGCCGTACTGATTCGCGATGACTAATGGAAGGCATCGATAGGGAAACTTTTTGTCTGCATCTTCCATCCACCCCCGTTCGCGCGGCGCAGGGCGTATTGGGGCGGAATCATCCTCATATATTTGATAGGCAATTAATTTATGGCGTGATTCTGCCGGAGGAGGTTCTCCTTTACGCCTCGAATATGTCTTCATGCCGACTTTTGGGATGGTCTCACTACCGTGGCAGTCGTCGCCTTAACACAAACACACAGTAAGCCACCTTATCATTCAGGGCGAATGGCTGCTCAATGTCGTACCGGGAATCGTAGATGTTGCACAGTTCCAGCGACGGAACCGAACTGAGCAGCCGTCGAAATTGCCTTGCCGTATATGTGCGGAGCTGAAATTCGTGCCGCAGGCGAAGTTCCTTCGACCCGCGGCGCACAAGCAGGCAGACCCGAAGGTTCTCGAGCCGGTGGCGGAGATCGGTGCGCAGCATGCGCAGCGTTACAGTCACTTTTGTCTCTCCTCGCCACTGCGTCCAGCGCGCGTCGTCCTCTGGGTCGGTGTCCAATGGCAACAGATGCAAGCCCAGGAGGTAAATGCCGCCAGAACGAAGACTCCCGGCAACACACTCCAAGTGGCCGCGCGCGGCCTGCTCCGTCAACAAGTGGCGAAACGTGTTGACGGTACAGTAGGCCGCATCAACCAGTCGACCGAGGCGAAAATTGGACATCTGCGCCTCGAATGTCTCAGCGTGGAGCAGCCGCCGTGCAACCCGCCGTCGAAGGTACGTTAACGCCGGTTGGCTCAGATCGAATCCGGTCACTTGGTAACCTCGGGCCGCCAACTCGGTGATTAGTCGTCCACTGCCGCAGGCCGGCTCCAAGAACCGGCGAGGCGCGAAGGGACAATACTTGCGGCATGCGGCTTCGATGAAGTCGGCCTCCCGCCGGGTGTGGGCTTGGTAAGCAATGTCGTAATACTGCGGATAATTGAACCAGTTTGCTACGAGGACGCGGCTTCTTTCCATTGTTATTGGGATCAAACTTGCATGGCTTTTGTTGGATTCAGCGTAAACCAGACTGGCAGAGAGTATCGTTTTCCAGAAAGAACCTTCGGGACAGCATGCACAAATTTATGATTACTAGGAAACCCAATGAATAAACCTGGCTTCGGGACGATAACTACATCACGATCTGGAAAGACCAATTCACCTCCCGTGAAGTCGTCATTCAGATAAACAAGTCCTGTGTAATCTCGTTGAGGGGTGTGATTCGGAACCCATCGCCCATGTTTTCTTCGCTCATTGTCCGCATGGGGAATATGCGAATCTCCCGGTAATAAACACGCCAGGAACAACGATTCGACAAATAATTTCGGAGTACGAAGATCGATCTCGATCTTTTCTTTGCATCGCACGCTTACACGATACATCCAGCTAGCTGACTCGCTGTCCACGTCTCGAAGCGTGTAATAATGGAGAAGGGGCCGACGACTATAATCTCTCCTAAGTGATAGCTCGGAATAGCGATCGTAAAGATCAATTATGAACGTACACTCCTTTAAAGTAAGAGTATTCCGTGAAACGAGGATCCTACTTATAGGCTTTTTTCGCGCCACGGATATTATTATGATTTATGTCCCCGTCTTTGTTTCTCGCCAGGCATTCCCCTTATCGCAGCTTTAGCAGAAAGAAGGGATCGTTGTAAAGCAGAACCGCAGGGATCGGCTGCGGTTTTCAACCGACGCGGAAGCGACGTCGCGAATGGTTTTGCTTTCCGTCATCGCCGATGCGCATCAACAATCCATATTGTTCGCCCGTTGGAATCAATCGCTGGGATAGAGCCCCAACTCCAACCAGCTTTGGTGTGGCAAAGAAACAGGGTGGCGGAAGGCAGCTCTCCTAACGACGAATGGCCGGCAGTAACCAATCTAACACCAAATCAGGTCTTCGGGATCAGGCGATTCAAAGTCAGTTGTACGATCGGCTATAACTTGCAAACGCGCGAGATGCCAGAAACAGGCGCCAAGCAAAGGCTTTAGCAGTTAACGTTCCAAAATAGAATCGGGGATTCTTACGAGCGAATCTCAGTGGTCAGAACACGCCACGCTTTTAAAATCATAGTACGCGTAGCGAAACGAGGCGACGCACAAAGGGCGGGCTCGCGCGAGCTACCGCTAGGGCGGCAGAAGCGGCAGCTAATGCCGCAGATCCGCTACGGTTAGCAACACGGCGTAGTTGCGGGATCTAGCTGCCTGTACCGCCCTTATCTTTGGGTGGAGTAACAACAATAAGCCCGGAGTCCAGTTAAACCAGCAGTTTGTGATTAGCCAGGAGCAGCTAGAACGGGATCAGGCGGATCAAGGAGACAGCAGAACAATGAGCGTTGAATGAACAAACGCTGTGCCGCGTTTCCTCCGGGATAGTCTGCATCCGGTGCGGGACTTACCGCTTGCGCTTTTGGCAAAAGCCCAAAGCAGCCAATCAGGAGTGAGACAAAAAGCAAAGCAATCAAGGTCGTGCGGGCCGCGCTTGTCCCTGGGACTGAAGGCACTTCAAACTCAAAACCTGGCGCGGCCTCCGATCGCTGCGGCGTGTGAGCCGTTAGATGACTTTGGCAACGTATCACCAACCGGACTTCTTGCTGCAATATCTGTGCACCGTGAGAGCTACATTCGAGGCAATAATAACAAGAAGAAGATCAATCAGGCCGATTTTCCAGCCGAAGCGCCAGTAAGCAGCTCCGACAAGTATGAAGGAGGCAATGCTAAACACTCCCTGCACGATTTGTCCTCCGCGTCTCCGAGAGAATTCTCCCTCACTGGAATCAGCGAATCCTGTGATCGCGCCAAGAATGATGGTGGTGCCAATCAAGCGGAAAAGCATAGCGCGCAGAAAGTACTCCAAAAAAACTTATCATTCTCTGCGCCGGCCAAGCTGACCGGTTAACTCATTAGGAAGCGTCGCGCTATACCAAGGACGCCGAGGGCTGCCCCTAGCAACATTACCGTGGTGCCGCCGTCCGGAACAGCACCCCCTGTGCCAAAGAGCGTCCACCCGGAAAGGAGACACCCTCCACCTATGGCAGGAATCTTAATGATTCCACTCAAATTACCGACGTACCAAACTTCAGAACCAAGTAATCCGCCAGCGTACGTCGCAAATAGGTATGTATATAAACCGCCGTTACCAAGATTTATGGTGGTACCAGTGCCACTATGATCAACTATGGCAGTGGGCAAGGAACCTAAGACATTGGTTGAGCGATGGTAGATCTGGCCGTTGGCGGCGTCGATGGTGCCAAGGGCCATGCCAATTAAGTGATTGACATAAAGAGCATTGCCGGATGGCACGCCAGGCCACACGTAGCCGAGTTCGTGGGTGTCCCCTATGCTAAGGGCACTTGCATTGTGGGCGAATGCAAGCATCACCGCACAAAATATCGCGGAAAGCAGCGCAAATTTGCGTGGGGCAATCGATTTCATACTTGCAAAGGGGAAGCAGAGTTTATGCCAAAATAGAAAGACGTTATCCAAGACGTTGTAGGCATCTATTTACTAGTGAGTTATGAGGAGATTTAATCTGACGGTTTGGTCTGCCCTGGTTGCCTCCGGTGCGGAATCGTAAGATATTCCGACCGCTTCGTAGGGTTTTGCGACGATTCGGCAACAAGCCCGTAGGAACAACAGCAAGCCGCGCAAATCGAAAAGTGAGCGCACAGCTCGAACTGATCAAGCTGACGCCGCAGTGGTCGCGAGCGATCATTAGAGCTTTGTTGCTTGCGCAATCACAGCTTCGGATTCAGCTCGTTGAACCCAATCGTTCGTTCGGGCTCGCCCGTCGCGTCCAAAACACCAATTTCACCCGATCGGAAGCTCTTGTTGTCGTCGGAAAACCTTACGGGCCATCAAACATCCAGCCGCATCCGTGCTTTTAAACGAAATCTTAAGGAGCAACGACTGCACCGGGCTCAATGGTGCGGAGAGGTGGCCATTAGAGGCCGTGCTAATTCATAAGACACCGGCTGGGTTAGTCACCGTTTAATTCCTAGCTCCCAGCAGTCGTTGAGCCCACTTCTTTCAAATTTCCTTTATAATTACCTACGCGATCCGGTCAGCATTCTGCAAGCAAAATCGCGCGGGGGGCACTAGAGGGCTGGACCAAGACAGGGCTTGCGCAAGCAACAGCTGAGACATCAGAGCACGCTGCGAAATTACAAGGAGCAGTTTTTCGGGAACTTGGTTCCGTCGTTACCGTAGAACCGAAATGGAGCTTGGAAGGCGTGTTTCCTTCCCGCGCGGTTTTCAAGGTGGCCGCGCGTCACGAACCACGCCGCGAATGGGTTGATCTCAAGGGGCTGATTGCATTAATTGCAGCCCCTGACGGCCCGAATCTGATCGAGCGGTTTGCTTATCGTGACCTTGGCGGCATCATGAAACAGAAAAAGATCGAGACGCACAAGATCGGGCTGGTCGGCCAAGCGCCGTCGCGGCGAGGCGACCCGCGCAAACCACTCGCCGGGCCGAATGGCCAAAAGATCGCGCGGCTCGCCGGAATGAGTTACGACGAGCTGATCGCGTGTCGCCGGAAGCACCTGAACACGCACCATAGCGGTAAGCGCAGCAAAGGCGATGCGTTCGACCGCGCGAATGGCTGCGTCAACGCCGGGGACATCCTCCTGGATTGGCGCGTCGAGCGCATCGTTCTGCTCGGTAAGAATGTCGCGCACTGCTTCGGCTTCCGCGACGTGCCTTTTCTGGCGGAGATACACATTTATGGACGCCGGTTCTTAATCTTTCCGCATCCTTCTGGAATCAATCGGTGGTGGAACGAACGACGAAACGAACGACGCGCTCGACAACTTCTGCAGCGGTTCCTACGGGGCGAGACGGTTTCCGCCTGGGTTCCGAAAGAGCGGCCGTTGACGCCATGTTGACGGTATCACGGTCGTTTTTGTTTTTCACGGTCATCCATGTTCGCAACCGTGCGAGGGAGCGAATATGTCACGAGGGGCAAACACTAGATTTTCAGTCCACTGCTCTGCCAACTGAGGCTGCCTTCTGCAATCCCATTTGTGTAGCTATCTCGGTAGCGGCGGAAGCGTCACGTATCAAAATCGTCTGATCTTAAATCAGTTGATCCGAAGATTTGATTTCGTCTCAGATGTTGCGATTAGCCATCCCTCATAAGCGGACCGCCTTCTGTCGTCACGCTGTTTCTTTACGAATCGGCCAAAATGTCATAAACGAAGAAAGACCCACCCATGGCAGCACTTAGCGAAACCGAGGCCACCCCAAGTGCCGAAAAGTAAAGAGCCGCTGTCCATCCACGGCTTTGCTTACCCCGCAAATTGGGTTCATCGCGATGGCACCAGCAAAAGTCCAGTCGTTCTTGTACAAATCCTTGCACACCGCACCGGATTTCGCGTCCCCCAATATAGACAGCGTAGAGAAGGTCCCATAGACGCAACGGACAAAGACTCCTTAAGCTCACCCATATTGGTGGTTTTCCCCAGGGCCACTATTAATTTAAGTATCAGAGCAACGGAGCGAAACCGCTACAATGGTCCATGACAGGTGCTACGCCGGCTCAAAGCATTCCGTCAAAATCACCGCCTCGGATTCGTTACATTTTGGGCCAAAATGTTACGGGGCAGGAACGACTCATTCAGAGCAGCAGCGGTGAAAATGAGCCTGCTCCCAGGCGCTGAAAGGTAAAGAGTCGCGCCCCTTTTTTCATGTGATGGCGGCGCGTGGGTACTGCATGATCCTCGCTGACAGCCTCAGCAAAGCGATTGGAGTTGGGGAACAGAAAACTTCTACATCGGGCAGTTTTTGATATTTTCAACGTGCTCATGGATGCGGATGCTACGACCGATCCGAAATTCGAGATCGGACATGTTCTCTTCATTGACATCGTCGGCTATTCAAAGCTGCTCATCGGTGAACAGAGCGAGCTCATTCGTGAGCTGAAGGAGGTAGTCGCCACGAGCGAGCAGGTCCGGGTTGCGGAAGAACAAGGCAGATTGGTCTCATTACCCACTGGCGATGGCGTCGCGTTAGTTTTTCGCGATGCCGCCGAAACGCCTGCGCAGTGCGCCCTCGAGATCGCGCACGCGGTGAAGAAGTATCCGAAGCTGCGACTGCGGATGGGAATCCATAGCGGTCCAGTCAATGTGATTACGGATGTCAACAATCGAGCGAATGTTGCCGGAGCGGGAATCAACTTGGCGCAACGCGTAATGGATTGCGGCGATGCCGGTCACATTTTGGTTTCCAAACACGTCGCTGAAGACCTCGAGCACTACGCACGCTGGCGGCCTTATTTACACGAGTTGGGCGAATACGAAGTTAAGCATGGCGCTCGAATTTCGCTGGTCAACCTTTACGGCGACAGCATCGGAAACGCGGATGTTCCTGAGAAGATTAGGCAAGCAAAACGCGAACAAGCTAGAGCTAGCCGCGACGGACGTAAGCCTATCCTGGTAGCAACCTTCATCGTGGCTGCGGCCGTGCTCGGCATTGGTTACTGGGTTTTTCACCAGCGCCGCGCAAACGATTTCGCGACCATCCCAGTTAAAAGCATCGCCGTGCTACCGTTTCAAAATCTTAGTCCGGACCCGCAGAACGCCTTCTTTGCCGACGGCGTGCAGGATGAGATCCTGACGGACCTCGCCAGAATTGCTGATCTAAAGGTGATCAGCCGAACCTCGGTCATGCAATACAAGGCGGGGATCGCGCGCAATGCACGCGCCATCGCTCAGGCTTTGGGTGTTGCCAATCTTCTGGAAGGCAGTGTTCAGCGCGAGGGCGGCAAAGTGCGCGTGAACGCGCAGCTCATTGACGCACGCAACGACACCCACGTCTGGGCGCAAACGTACGACCGCGATTTGGCCGATATCTTTGTCATTCAAAGCGACATCGCCAAAGCAATTGCCGACGAGTTGCAGGTCAAACTTTCGCCTGGTGAAAAAGCGGCGATCGAAAAGCGCCCCACTTACGATGTCTTTGCCTACGATCTCTATACGCGTGCTAAGGAGCTCGTCGTCGACCTGACCGACCCGGTTGCCTCGCAGCAAAACCTAGCTAGGGCGGTGATGCTATTGGAGGAGGCGGTCGCGCGCGATCAACATTTCGTGAATGCGTGGTGTTTGCTTTCGCAACTTCACGCGCGGATGTATACCGCCGGGTACGATCACACGCCGGAGAGACTCGAGAAATCGTATTCGGCGGTCGAAGCCGCGTCGCGCTACGAGCCTGATGCCAGTGAGGTTCACCTTACCTGGGGAAACTATTACTACGAGTCGTTACGTGATTACCGACGCGCTGGTAGCGAATTAGCTATAGCGCAAAAAAAACTGCCGAACAGCGCGCAGGTTCTCGAAGTGAGCGGTTACGTTCTGCGGCGTGGAGGAGATTGGGAAGAGGCAACGCGCAGTCTCGAACGCGCCGCCGAGCTTGACCCGCGAAACGTGCACATACTTCAGCAACTGGCGCTCACGTACCAACCACGGCGCCGCTACCAGGATGAAGCGCATGTTTATGATCGCGTGCTTGCCCTTGTTCCTAACGATGGACTCACCCAAGGGCTAAAAGCTTTGGTCGCCGTAGACTGGAAAGCCGATCTTCGACCATACCAAGCTCTGATGGCAAAACTGACTGCCACGGACCCCAAAAAGGCCGCAGAAGCTGATGACATTAACTACACAATCTGCGAGCGCACCCCGGAAGCCTTTGCTCGCGGATTGAAGCATTACCCGCGAGGCGGTTCGGTAAATATCGCTGTTAATTACCCGCACGCTTACTTTGAAGGCGTCATTGCAATCTGCGAAGGCGATCTGGAGAAAGCCAAGAGCGCCTTTAACGTTGCGCGTGCCGAAGTTGCTGCAACCGTCGAGCGCGACCCAGAATTTGCGCCGGCAGTTAGTTTTCTAGGAATGATTGATGCCGGATTGGGCCGAAAAGAGGAGGCTCTACGCGAGGGTCGCCATGCGTGCGAACTCCTACCCCCTTCCAAGGATGCGATCGACGGCGTGGTGCTGGCTGTCAATCTCGCGCAGATCTACGTCTGGACCGGCGAGAAGGATCTGGCTATCGCGCAGATAGAAGCCGTGGAGCGTTTGCCGACGTATCTAAGCTACGGTCTTTTGAAGCTCCAGCCAATCTGGGATCCGCTCCGCGGCGACCCGCGTTTCGAAAAACTTGTGGCCTCCCTTGCGCCGAAAGACTAAGCCTGTGATCCACAGCACCTGTGAGGGACATGCCGCTACAAACCCTTGAATAGAATTTCAGCGATACACATGATCACTTACATGAAAACATTAATGTGCAGTTTGGCGGCGGTACTGAGTGTGGCGCTGGGCAGCGGGACCCTCGCCGTCGCCGAGGAAGAGCAGCAAATGAGCGGCACGGTTGTGGAATATCACCCCGGTTTTCTGACAATCGAAAACAGCAAAAAGGAACGCGTCGAGTTTCATGCCGAGCTGGGGGACCAGCGTTATAGACCGAAAGTAGGTGACAAGGTGACGGTGCATTACGAGATTAATTCGCGCGGTTGGTGGTTTACCTACAAGGTCGACAAGGCCGGGAAGACCGAGAAAGGCTCGAAGGAACACTGAAGACGGCGGCGAGCGCAACCGTGCACGCCGCCCTGATGTCGCGGACTGTGCCAATAGCCTAATAATTTTTGTTTGATCTGAGAATCGGACATCCTTTCGCCCGCCGGGGCGAAAGATGTCACGCATAACAGCAGAGTTAGGGTTGTTACTGTTGTTTTCATACATTTTCAGCGTTTTTATCTCACAAGTTTTGGGTTGCTTTATCAGTTCGACAGCCGTTGTACCCAAGGCGCAATTGGCTCTGAATCAGCGCACCTACCGAGCGAAGACGAATTTCAGGTCGAGCTACGGTTCATTCCGGATCGACCTCTTCTTTCGTGCTTCTAATCAGCGTAAAGGTTTCTTCCTGACCACCGATTCCACCGATTTCTCGGAACACAAACTCCTCGTCCGTCAGAGTGACGATTGTGTAGGGTACACTCCACCAGTAAAACTTGCCGTCTTTAACGTTCCAGCGCTCTGTAGTCACATCCTTTCGTCGGCCGACATACATTTTGCCGTCGGCAATTATGTGGTAAACCTGCGACGGACTTTTCCAGTAGCCGAGCAGTTTTTGCTCAATAGCCGAGTCAGAGGGTTTGTCGCCGTTGCCGCTGGAAGTAGGGTTGGCTGTTGATACTTTCCAGTCGTTAATCATTCTTAAATTCAATGGCTCGACAGTGCCGTCAACAAAACAATGAGTTTCTATCTCGCTAAGCCACACGTCTAGTCTGAAGCGTAGTCTGCCTTCGCGCCAACCAGTTGCTGTTAAAGTAAGAAATACCTTCCCGCCGGCTTCGCTGAGGTGCTTCTCGTCTATGCACGCGTCCGCCCTTTTCTCCAGCTCATTCCACAAGGCGTCATCCGGTTGGCTTAGAACCTTTCCCGACGGCAGTGCAACGATCCACATTTCATCTCCACCGGACCGCGAACTCCTTTGCTTGTTAATTGCGACGTAGCGCCCATCGGGACTCCACAGCGTCTGAAAAAAGGAACCTTCCGGCCCAACAGGTGTTGGCACTTTGGCGATGACCTCTTCACCTTTTGAAATGACCAACGAATCTTCGCTGGGTCTGCCGCGAACGACTTCGACGCTGTATTTACCGTCAGGTGACTTTATCTTTTGAGTTACTTGAGCGTCGGCAGGCGAAGTCGTTATCGAGACCAAGCAGACTATGAAAATAAGGCAGGGTCGCTGCAGCCATCGGAACCGGCGCGCACTATTTTTCACGAGCTATGCAATTTCGGTTTGGCTGTTCGGCGACAACGCAAACTACAATGGAGAGAAGCAGGAGTATTTCAGGGAACCGTTTTCATGTTGCTTCATCGTGAAACGGAGAGCCAGGAATCACTCTTTCACTCGGAGGTGAAAGAGTAGCGCCTCCTTTTCGCTGTAGATGAAGTAATCGTGATCGATCAGGATAATGGTGCCGCGCGAACCATCCTCGATCAGCTGGTTTCCCTTGATTCGCCAGCTATTCGAGACGGAACTGTCCTTGCTGCCCGATTTGCCGTTGGCGCGAAAGATATAAACGCGCCTCGGAGATTGCCAACTGCCGACCAGAAGCCGGGACAACTTCTTCGAGTCGGCGGTCGCCGGAGCGGGATGCTTTTGTAGTTCCGAGTTCACGTCTCCGACGACCTTTTCGTATTCCGGACTCTGCTCGCCCTTCCAATACTCCTTGAGCTGGCGTTCCCGAATTTGCGCCAGCTTGGTCACATACCTCGACCGCGCCGGCTCATCGTGCGAGCTTGCCTGGTATTCCTTCCTGGCGGCCTCGAGGTCCTGTTCTTCAGTGTGTTGGGCAAAGGCGGCCCCAGCTACCAACGCGATGATGAGTCCGACGATAGTTTGTTTGTATTTAATCATGGTTATCGACTCCGGCGTCGTTTTCATTGCAGATCATAGGCCTCGAGGTAGTGTTGGTAATAGACTCCGTTGCGCACGTCCCAGTGGTTGGCGTTGTGCCACCCAGCATGTGAATGATGCCGTCACTTGTGTATTGGTAGCCGTGCCGTGGGCTTTTCCAGTAGCCGATCAGTTTTTGTTTAATCACGACATCGGGCATCTTTTCACCGGCCGAGGCGAGACAGGTGAGGGATAAGAGGAGACTTAGGGTGGTTATCGTTAGTTTCATATATCGTTTTCGGTTAGTGGGATCGTCCTTGCTTATGGCTGAGTTCTTTCCTGCTTCATGTGGGTGCGGCACTATTTGCAAAGCGGATTTGGTTTCCGGCAAAGTTTGAAAGAATTGCAAATCCGAAATCGACTTTCCAGTAGCCGAGCATACATAGTTTCAGGGTAAACGATCCAATTTATCAACAACTTTGCCGAGCGACACCTTCACCTGTTTAGACGGCCATTCCTCCCCCGGCGTCGAGGGAGCCTGATCATCAGAAACCGTCAGCACCGCAATGTCTGGTGACTCAAAGTGGAAGTCCGGGGCGAGGACATTTCCGAACACATCCTCAAGGTCGTCCCTGAAGCTATGGTCGCCTGCACAATAGACGAACGTCGCATAATGCCACCCTCCATGCGCTCCGCGAGCAAGGCTCGTAGTGAACAACAAAAATTGTGAGTCAGGACTCCAGTGAGCGCACTGAAGGAAGCAGCCGAGAATGGCAGTTGCTGCAAGAATTTGCCCCGGCTTGCCGTCTCGCCCGGGCCGGAACACAGTAATCTTGAGCTCATCGCAAGCGCGGCAGTTCTGGTCGGGGTTTGGCACGAAACGGATCGTCGCCAACAGCCTCTTGTCTGGCGACGCTTCGCTCCAGACGCTCTTTGGGTCGGATGTGCAGTCAGGAGAGCCGGTCTGAGCTTGGGCAGGCGCATTCGTCTGTGACGGATTTGCTACAGGTTGTTTTTTGCTTGCTTCGGCTTTGGCTGCCTTCAAGTCCAGGTCTCCCGACGTTTCCTCGTCAGATTGGCTGCTGCCCTTCTTACTCGTCTGCTCTTTTTGCGAGACAATCTTCATGGCGCCGCTCGCATCAGTGGCCATTATCAATGTCTCTTTTGCGGTACCTGACGTGTGTTTGTTGGTCTGCGGGTTACTCACGTCGTAGCTTGCCGAAAAAATCATTTTCTTCTTTGTTTCCAATGAGACTGTGTTGACCGGTCCAACCAAACTCCAGCGGCGCACCGGCCAGCGCGCGAAATATTTTTCCACCTGCGCGCGCACGGCAGCGTTGCTGATCACACCGCTACTCGTATAATCGATACGGTCCGCGTAAAGGCCGGCCAGCGCATCAACGTCCGCTCCTGAATATGCCTGGACAAATGCCTCCGCGATAGATTCGGGAGTCGCCTCGCCTTCATTAGACGATTGTTCATGTTTGCGATTTGCCTCGGCTTTCGCCTTCTTTAGCTTCTCCTTGTCTTCGTCGAGTTGAGCGTACTGGACCGCGTGTTCGTAGTCGGCAATGGCTCCCCAGAGGTCACCGCGGGACTTCTTGATGTCACCACGTCTACTGAAGGCACCCGCTTCATAGGTTGGTTTGATCGTAATCGCTTGGTTGTAGTCCGATACAGCTCCATCAAGGTCGCCTTTCAATTCCTTCGTGTAGCCGCGCTGATAGTAAAGCAAATCTAACCGGTCGATAGGCGGCTCCCGTCCGCTGATTTGCTTATCAAGGATCGCGATAGCTCTATCGTACTCCGCCATCGCTCCGGCGGCATCGCCCTGAGCCTTGCGAGAGTTACCTATCTCGACAAAGCTCACGCCGCTCCGTCTAAGCTCGGCCGCCTTGGTAAAGTCGGTCATTGCGGCTTCAAAATCGCCATGCTGTTTTTTCGCGGTTGCACGAGCGTAATAAGAACCTGCGTTGTTTGGATTGAACGAAACGAGCCGATCGTAAGCTGCGAGGGCGCCGGCCCAATCCCCGCGTTTTTCCTTCACCGCAGCTAGGTGTCCACACGCTTCATCTCGTCGGTCTGGCTGGTGTTCGATCGCTCGTTCCAAATCTGCAATCGCTCCATCGATGTCTCCTTGTTGTTCTTTATCATAGGCGCGACCGATATAGTTAGTTCGCAAAGCCGTGCGGGGCACGATTTGTGTGGTCGACTTGATCGTTATCTGCGGCGTCCCTGCGGCCAATTCGATTTTTCCGGTTACCGCGATTTGCACGCCCCGAACTGTTTCGGGATCCAACTCGGGTCCCGAAGCGTCGAGAGGTACAACAATCCATAACAGCGCCTTTCGCAGATCACAGCCGCCGATCAGCACGTCGGTGTGCCGCCTCCCGTGGTCGATGCAACTTACCTTCCCAACGATCGTACTCCTCTCGCCGATGTGCTTTTTCGCTTCCGCGGCCGTGTACTCGGGTATTAAGCCGGTCGCCGAAACCGTGCCCAGTAAGGCCGCGATGGCCGTCACGATAATATAAACTCGAGATCGTGCGGCTGCGATTCGTTTGCTGTTCATGGCCTCGGAAACCCAAGACCAAATTCTCAGGGATGCGGGGGCATCGGACCACCGAAGTCTTGCCACGTCCGTAAGCCGCGCAAGATTTTTTCGCCGGTGGATTCTTCTTGCACCGGTTGTGCGCGAACGGGCCGTGACTTGTGCTTTGCGGTCGCAAGCTTGGCGTCACGACAGCGACCAAGCACTTTGAGGTTCTGTTTCTCCAAGTCGCTGAACTCAGTTTCAATTTCGTCAGAGCTCAGCCCGGAACGCGGATTGTACCACGAAAATTGCTCGAATTGTTTAGTAACCTTCTTGTCCTTGAATTCGGCACCGTGCCGCGCAAACATCTCGTTAATGGCATAGGTGATGTCGCTTAAGCTCGATTCGCTTACATCGCTCATGGTCAATTCGTCCAGGCGAGTCGCGGGAAATCTTTCACCGGGAAATTCGTTGTCTTCAGTGTTTGCAGTCTCCGAATTTTGCCCATTATGTGCAACGGCATCTGATTGCTCGCTGGCTTGCTCGATCGGGAAATTATCGGCCACTTCTGTCGAGGCTGGTTGGTCTGGAGACGGCTCGATTTGCTTCGAGGCGACGTCGTACGTGCACCTCCATGGCTCAGGCACATCCGGATTGCCAGGTGTAGCTAGGAAAAGCACTGCAACATCCACTTTTCGGGAATCGTTCTCCCAGCCGGTCGCGTCGATAGTAGCGCCATGGCGCGGCGTGCCAGGATCTGCATGCATGGTGCGCAAATAACTTTGCCAGATCATCTCCTGCAGTTGGGAATTTTGCTGGCCTGTACCCTCACCCGGGTCATACTGAACCGAAGAAGTGCTGCTGCGCCGGTAGAGCCGAACGCCGCCGCCTGCTCCCTGGCGCTGGTTCACTGCAATCCATTGATCGTCCGGCGAGATGAGTGCCCAGGCAGGCTGTTTCGACTCACACAAAACGGTAGCGGCACCAGGCCGATGTGCGTCTTCTACCGCAATCCGTCGGATTTTCGTCTTCCGATCGCGAAGATATTTCATCTGAAGATTGCCACTTGGTGACGTGAATTGACGTTCCAGCACCAAATCCGAGGAGGGCGCCACCGGTACAGCAGGAGCAGGCGGCGTGTTGTTTGGTTGTGATGGCGTTGCTGGCGAGGAGACAATTGTCCGGTTCGCGGATTGCAAATTGCCAGCGCGGCCTTTCCAACTCGGAAGCCAAACACTAAGGACAACGATATTGCCGGCCAGGAGAACGCCAAGGAAAACCACGACTAGAGTTAATGCGCGACGAGACATGAAGCGATTGCGGCCGGCATAGCTCAGCTCTCCTCTGTGACGAGGCCCAGTGATTGTACCGTCGGCTCGTCTATAGCTGCCGTGATTTCGAGCTCGTGATCACGCTGGTAGGCTCCCAGAGCATCTCGCGTCTGGTCGCCAAACTGCCCATCAATGTTTCCGGTGTAATAGCCTTGATCCTGCAGCGCTTCCTGAATATTTATAACTACTTCATCAGGCGGCAGATTGTTATAGGCAAAGATCGGGCCGTCATAGAGGTAGCCGACAAACGCAGGATCGTAACCCCACGCTGGAAACCAGTAGCCGCCGTCCCAATACCAATTACCGCCCCAATATGGCCCACCTACATAGGCGACGGTGCTGTAATGGGAGCGCCAGTACCCGCGATCGTGCCAGACACGATGGTATCCCGCGTACAACGCATGCGTATTCCGGTAGCGTAACCCGCTTCGCCAATGAGCGGCCGGCTGACTATGGACAGCAAGGCGATTGTTAACCGGATGAGTGGCCGACAGTTTGGCCGCGCGATTATTTTGGCGGCTGGCTTGAGTAGGGGCGTTCACGTGAGCGGCAGCCTGATGGTGCGAATTAAGACCGTGTTGGCCGCTCTGCTGATGTGCGTTTAAACCGTGTTGACCGCTAGATTGACCTGCGCTTAACCCATGTTGCGTGTGAGCGGCGTGTCCTGCGGACTGAGCATTGTTGTTGCTGAAATTGTGCTGCTGTCCCATGCCTGCGCGAGTGGACATTCCGCTCCCACTGGCATGTGGTGCTCCTGCACTTGAATGCGGGAACCCGCCACCAGGATGCGCTGCTGCTCGGGAGCCGCCACCGCCACTAGGATGCGCTGCCGGCTTGCTGCCGCCTCCCGATTTTTGTTTACCCGCCAAGGCGAGTTGTGGCGCGATCAACGTCAGGGAAACACAAATACAAATAAACGCTCTCATGAATTGCACCTCCACTTCTTTCTACGGGAACGGCGAAACTAAGTTTGCCGATCCGACTCAGATTTTTTTCGCGAAAGCTGTAATTTGGTCTTGCACTAGCTGCCAACATCAGTTGCAATCAGGCGGCTAGATAAATTGTGGAACTGCACAAGCTCCTGCAAAGGAAACCGGCGCGCGTCCGAGTCGGCTAGAGCTTCCGTATGCCAACGAACCTGACCCCCAGATTCCGAATCGGCCACGTCCTGTTCATCGACGTGGTGGGATATTCGAAACTGCTCGTTAACGACCAAACGAGAGTGGTTCGCCGATTGAATGAGCTTGTACAGGGAACGGAGCAGGTCCGCCTGGCCAGCAAGAAAAACAAACTGCTGCGGGTCGCAACCGGGGATGGGATGGCGCTGGTTTTTCGCGATAGCCCTGAATCTCCCGTGCGATGCGCATTAGAACTTAGCCAGGCACTAAAGAAAGAGACGCCGCCAATCCCTATCCGAATGGGAATCCATAGCGGCCTCCTGAATGAAGTCATGGATGTGAACAATCGCATGAACGTAACCGGCGCCGGAATTAACATCGCCCAGCGCATCATGGATTGCGGAGACGCTGGCCACATCTTGCTTTCGAAGCATGTAGCTGAAGATCTCGAGCACGACGAGCGTTGGCGGCCTTGTTTGCATGACCTGGGGCAATGCGAGGTTAAACACGGTCTCCGGGTTGAGCTGGTCAACCTCCATAATTCGGAAGCTGGCAATCCGCAGTTGCCTGAAAAAATTCGGCGGACCCGCAGAAAGCGCGTTGCAAACTCAGCGTTAGTCCTAAGCAGCGCTGGCATCCTGGGTTTGGCGGTTCTCGGAACCAGTTGGTTTGTTACGGCGCATTTTCAGAAACCGAACGATGCCGGATTCAAGCCCGTAGCTGAAACCACGCCGGCAGCAACCCCAGTGGCAGCGACCACGAGTACACCGGAAGTCACTTTGGCAAATATGACTTTAGGCAATTCAATTTGGCGACAACCCTTGAAGACTGCCCCCGCATCACGCACACAAAAATTGTTTGCAGGCACATGGCGGGGAACCATTCACAGTGTCGGGCCGCAAAGCACATGGGATTCGCAGATCGAGCTGAACATCGACCCATCGGAAACACACTGGAGTAACATGAGCAGCGGCTCGGTCTCTCGTCAGAACCGGACATTAATCTATAAACGCTCCTATAAACTTGGCCGAAGCACGAGCGTGCAAGTGCAGGCGAGCTTAACGGTCAACGAGGATGGCAGCACAGCAGCCTATTCGACAACCCAGGTAAGTGTGACAGGAAAATCTGCGTCCAAGACGTCAGGAAAAGGAATTCTCGAAAAAGTTCGATAGCATTATCGGCACTGCGAATGTCGATTTTCGCGAAATCGGTAAACATAACTGGGCGGCTTTCTAATACTATTGGGCCATCGGAAAGTTTGCACTCGCCAGAGTTCTGTCGAATCACGGGAGTTTTACAAACCGACCAAATTGTTACACGAGCAAACGCGCGACTCCGGCAGCTGCGGCGAAAACTGTGCAAGAATTTGTGCAAGAACGAGCCCATTTCTGCTCGCGCTCTGACAAACAGAAAAAATTCGCAAACTGGGGCGATTTACCTAGGTAAACTGGACGAGATTTGATAAGCGCAAAAGCTTCAATTTTAAGTTCTTAACGTCTGTACCGTGCTGACATGAACTCACAGCATTCCTCTGCTAACGCACAAAAGACCATTCCGCCTGAGTACATTCCACCAATGTCGTTACACCGCTTTTGTGAAATTACAGGTTTATCCAAAATATCGGCATTGGCGCTACGAAAAGCGCGGATGGCTGCGGACACATTTAATCACAAACAGACGATACATCTTGGCTGTAGACGTAGCCGAATTTAACAGGAGGTGAGCCTCAGATGAATTCGCCGGAAGCGTTTCAAATTTGTCCGACGCACGCTCAAAGAAAGAAACGCAAAGAAAACTGCGGAAAAGTCAGAGCATTCCTGGCACCCGCCCGTGATGGCTCCGTTCGGCACTTGGCGTAGCCTCGCGTTCCCTCCATGCGACATTTTGGTAGCGTATTCGGTAGCATCGGGCTAATCACCCAGTGATGATCGTAGTTAAGAGTCAGTTGTTCCCACGAGAGAAGACACTCTTAGCCGAACATCTCGAAAAAGCGTGCTTCGAACAACGGGCATTGAAACATTCATCCCACGTTGCATTTACAGGGACTCCGCAGGTCAGAATCGGCCAGTAAGATTGGTAGCGTATTCGGTAACGGGTCAGACCGCGCCCATGGCAGGCTTACGATTTTGTGCCTAACGAATTTTGGGGCGCCGAAAATTTTTTTGATAGAAAAAACTCGCACCATACACGGGTTCCGAAGCCTCTCTTGAACTGCGCCCCACTCACGCTTTAATCGCGCGCAAACAAAGGGAAGTCTGGCGCGTTTGTGCTAGAATTTGTGCTAGAACGAGGCGCGTTCTACTCACCCTTCGCGACCGCAACGATTTCGTACGAAAAACCTGTTTTCCATTCGTGAAGCGCGTTCGCTTTGAAATGAAAAGCGACGCTCTGAAATCAATGATTTCGCAATCCTAAGTCTGGCGGGTCGGCAACGCAGCACGCACTTTGCCGCTTGATCGACTTCTTGCGCTTTTTCGCCGTTTTCGCGTAATTCTATCCGGAAATTTTCAAGCGCCGCCTGCGATGCTTTTTGCGCGCTCAAATGAATGTCTACCATTTCATGAAATTCATTACACTTTTCGTCCGATTGTATTGGGACATCTCTGATCCGTTCTAACAAACGCACTCCGAAGTTCGCCGTAATCAAATACAACTATTTTGGATGCATCGTTTTCTCGACTCCCTTTCCCTCGTGTTTCCACTGCCGATTTGAGAGGGGACTTTCGATGCGCATTTCAAAAGACCCGGTTGCGTGCGCGAATGCCAGGGGTGACCGGTCCCGGGGGCGGGGGCCTTTCTAATAGGTCTAGGCTCCGGTGAATGCATGGGTTAAAGGTCCTCCGCGTGAAATCGGTCGGTGTTCGTCCAATCGATGCGGTGTTCACTTTTGAACATGCTTGCTGGCAGCACATTACAAATTTTGTAATCATACGCTTCATCATGTAACCGTTCGTCCAACCCCGTCCAAATTAGCTCCCAACTGTTAGACGAAGGTTTGTGTAACCGCTGCTCACCCCGCGTCGCACGCGAAACTTGGCGATCACTTGGCGAATAGTGCCTTTTTTTGTGTTCAAAATCGCCTTGGACGCTTCGCAACCCCGACTGTACACACGCCAGCGCCCGACCACATCGAGGCAAGGCAGAGCGCGACGGACGCTGGCTGATAACAGACACCTAGTAAGTCATTCGGGCACGCTGGCGGGGCGCGTAGGCGTTCCCACTACAGAGGCAAGCCACGCCGGGCCGCAAAGCCCCTAAACTTAGAGTCCGCTTCTCCGGCTGTTAGGTGGTCAAGGTCGCTCCGCTTTCACATTGTACACAAACCAAGTAGTCCGATGCTTTGCCGTTCGCTGTGAGTGTGCTAGAGACTGCCAATTCTGCCATCGCGCTGCGATTCGGCTGATGCTCCTGCCCTCGTGAAGCAATACCAGTCACTTCGAGTTTGTTCCCCGATGCTTGACGGGTGACCCGTCCCCGGGGGCGGGGGCCTTTCTAATAGGTCTAGGCTCCGGTGAATGCTGGTCTGCGAAAATGTAGTGGAAATCGAAGCCGGGAAGATGAAAAACCTTTGTTTTCTGTTACCACAGTACGTAATCTCCATGGCGTCGAAGTTCAGGCGCTGCGAGAGTGGTGAACGCAAGCACGAGCGAAGCGTTGTACGCGTTGGTTTGTATCAACGAAGTGATGTATTGCGGTAGAGTTAACGATTCCCCCGTATAATCCGTTCTCCAACCGTCATAGTCTGGAAGCAAATTTCGCGGAATCATCCTTACTTCGGCTGGATTGGTGGCAGGTCCGGTGGAATTTCCTCCGGTTTCGCTGGCCGAACAATCGTAGTGGTGCTTTGCTTGCCATCTGGACCCGTGAGGAATTGGGGTCGCCGTGAGGAATTGGGGTCGTATCTAAACATTTAACATTTCGAGAGTGCGCTTCAACTTCTTGTCGGTTGCAGCCCGTTTTTGAATCCTACGAATACGCTGACTCACTGCGGCATAATCCATACCGCCAAACATTGAACCGATTTCCCGGAGTGTAAGACCACTATTTTGCCAGGCAAGCCAGATCGCCACGTTTCGAGCTTCGGACCCATAGGCGGACGCCCGGTCCATGGCCATAGATTCGTTGCGAGCTACGGCTCGGCAAGCCACCTCAAAAAAATGCCGCGCTTTACTTACATTTATGTTCTGCAAAGCGAGAGCAATCCAGAGCACTTCTATACTGGTCGCACAGACGATCTTCGTCATCGATTGATCCGCCACAATAACGGCAAGGTTCCCCATACAGCAAAATCGAGACCTTGGCGGATCAAAACTTATATCGCGCTTTCAGAGTCTGAACGCGCCGCTGAGTTGGAACGTTATCTCAAGTCGGCGTCCGGTCATGCCTTTCTCAAGAAGCGCCTTTAAGCGCTAGGAGCGCAGCGAAAGACAAAAGATGTGCCTGTGAACAAAGCCCACTCACCGCTCACCCGACCTCAGCCATTCACTCCAAAGCTGCGGCCGGCGGTTCGGATTAGCGCAACCATAATTGTAGAACGCGCGAACGAATGCGGAACGATCCTCTGCGTAAGGCGCCTTCCAGTTGTCATGCTCAAGAGGACGAAGCACGTCATATCCGTGTCCAAGTAATTTCTGACGCTGCACAATGTCCTCGAGCGAAACACGAGTGGCATTTCGCCGCATGTCGTAAAGCACCATGAACGTGGTCGTTCGTCCAAGTCCGGCTTCGCAGTGAAAATGCGCCCAAGCATTCTTTGGAAGCGAACGAACGGCGACAATGAATCGATCGACTGCCTCATCGAGGGGTCGCGTATGGTCTGTAACGGCGAGCCGTACATAACCGGCGCCCGCCGACGACACAAGATCGCGTTCGATGCTGGCTTCTTTTACGATCACTTGTCGCGGGACGGCAGATTCAGCATTGCCCTTTTTGACGGGGTGACCTGGCCGAACGGCAATTTCGCTCCCCGGCCCAAGCGATTGCACCCATACGGCTTCGGCCTCTTCGATTTCAGTCTGGCTACGACCGACATTCGCCCAATCGCGTGTGGCGAACCAGCTGACAGGGAGGCCGTTGACAAATATGTGTGTTTCCTGCCGAAGATCGAAAATAGTGACTGTACCATGCGTTCGCGTCAGCAAAAGCTTCAGGTTATCAGCGGTAAACTCTCCGCTGCCAGAGGCGTGAAGATCGCTCAAGCCAGTGGTGGCAGGTGGCGTACATTGCCACCTTTAAGCGGTTCGTCAGTCGTGCGAAAGTTTCGCGGCAGAGCATTGGCCAGCTTTAGGTCAATGTCCCAAATCAGCACCGGTGAATCCGCATCGGAAGAGCAGATCGGCGGATTCTTCTGCACCGGCGGAACCGCCGACCAAAGCGTTGCGTGTGCAACAAAAAACGCAAACAGAAGGAACAAGTTGCTGCGCCGGATCGATTGCGTCATTCGGTACGCAACGCTCTGAGCGGCTCGACGTGTGTGGCGCGTCGCGCAGGGAAAAAACAGGCAAGCATCGCCGCTGCAGTCAGCAGGGCACCGGATATGACTAACGCGAATGGATCGCTCGGACTAACCTGATAAAGAATCCGAGCGAGGACGCGGCCAGCGGCCAATGAAAACAGAAGACCGATCGTCACGGCCAGCGCAGTTT
>Ga0209056_10001460_pt1 | contig 26125 bp, 19 predicted proteins | sample GraSoiAngelo_114_FD_185876 | JGI IMG/M metagenome (GOLD analysis project Ga0209056, IMG submission 185876) | Grasslands soil microbial communities from the Angelo Coastal Reserve, California, USA - 14_0903_13_40cm (SPAdes) (version 2) | ecosystem: Environmental > Terrestrial > Soil > Grasslands... | reverse complement strand
GGAGAGTGTGGGGAATCCGGCGGGGAACATTTGCGACATCGAGGCGCTGGCGCGGGTGGCGCATCGGCACGGGGTGCCGCTGATCGTCGACAACACGGTGGCCACGCCCATCTTGCTGCGGCCGATCGACTACGGCGCGGACATCGTGGTGCACTCGCTGACGAAGTTCATGGGTGGGCACGGGACGACGCTCGGTGGAGCCATCGTCGACAGCGGCAGGTTCCCGTGGGCGGCGCACGCGGCCCGGTTTCCGATGTTCACGCGGCCGGACGCCTCGTATCACGGGCTGGTCTACGTGGAGCAGTTCAAAGGGGCGGCGTACATCGCGCGTTGTCGCAGCGTGTACCAGCGGACGACGGGGGCGGTGTTGTCGCCGCTGAGCGCGTTTTTGTTGCTGCAGGGGATCGAGACGGTGGCGCTGCGGGTGGAGCGCCATGTGGAGAACTGCCGGCGGGTGGCGGAGTTTCTGCGCCACGATCGGCGGGTGGAGTGGGTGAACTACGCAGGGTTTCCGGACAGTCCGTATCACGCGCTCGCGCAGAAGTATCTGGGGGGCCGGTCGTGCTCGCTGATGACCTTTGGGATCAAGGGGGGGGTCGCGGCGGGGACGAAGTTCTACGACGCGCTGAAGCTGGTCAAGCGCCTGGTCAACATGGGGGATGCGAAATCGTTGGCGTGTCATCCGGCGTCGACGACGCATCGGCAGATGACGGTCGAGGAGCAACGCAAGGCCGGGGTGAGTCCGGAGATGATTCGGCTCAGCGTCGGCATCGAGCACGTCGACGACATCATCGCCGACCTCGATCAGGCGCTCGAGGCGATGGAAGCCTTAGGGTGATCGGCGTGGAGGCCCTCTGATGGCGATCTGCCTGGAGAGAAAGGCGGCCGTCGAGTTCCGGGACTCGGACGCGAGCTGCCTCGAGATCGGCCTCGTCAACAATATGCCGGACGCGGCGCTGGAGGCGACGGAACGGCAGTTTCTCACCCTGCTCGAGGCGGCGGCGGACGGCATGGTGGTGCGGCTGACGCTCTACGCATTGCCGGATGTTCCGCGAGCGGCTTGGGGTCGACACCGTGTGGACAGCCTCTATTCCGGCATCGATGCCCTGTGGGACCGCCAACTCGACGGCCTCATCGTGACCGGGACGGAGCCGCGGGCGCCGAACCTGATGGACGAGCCGTACTGGGGGAGCCTGACTCGAGTTCTGGGGTGGGCCGAGCACCACACGCACTCGACGGTCTGGTCGTGCTTGGCCGCGCACGCCGCGCTGCTCCACCTGGACGGCATCGGGCGGCGGGCGCTCCACGACAAGCGGTTCGGGGTGTTCGAGTGTGCGCGAGTCTCGGATCACCCCTTGACGGCCGGCGTTCCGCCTTGCCTGCGGATGCCGCATTCCCGGTGGAACGATATTCCGGAGGATGCCCTGGCGTCGTGCGGCTATCGCGTGCTCACGCGGTCGGCGGATGCGGGCGTCGACGCGTTCGTGAGGCAGCGGAACAGCCTGTTCGTCTTTTTCCAAGGGCATCCGGAGTATGAGGCGCCGACGTTGCTGCTCGAGTATCGTCGAGATATCAAGCGCTTCCTCCGGCGGGAGCGAGAGACCTACCCGCCGATGCCACGGGGCTATTTCGACGACGACACCGTCGCGGCATTGAGCGCCATCCGAGAGCGAGCGCTGTCGGATCGGCGCGAGAAGCTGCTCGCGGAGTTCCCAACTGACATCGCGGCCGGAAGGGTCACCAACACGTGGGGTCCGGCAGCGGCGCGCGTGTATCGCAATTGGCTGCTGTACATGTGCGCGCAGAAGGGCCGACGGCTGAGGCGCGGTCATGTCGACAGCGGCGTGAACGGCTGAGACCAGCCATGCTCCTGGGCTCGAGCACAGAAGCCACTAAGAAATTCGAGATACAACCGCTCGACGGTTCTGCCCTGCCCGAGGTGGCCAGCTTCCTCCACCGTTGGCATGCGGGTTCGTCCACTCGGCACCCTGCTCGTGAGGATCCTTTGAGCACTGCAGTGTGGCTCCAATGGCTCCGATGGCTTCTGGTTGAGAATCCGCTCGCCACAGCAGCGCCTCACCACGGCCTGTGCATTCGCAATGCTTCGGGCGTCATCACAGGATTCCTCCTCTCTTTCCCCGGCGCCTTCCTGGCGGGAGATCAGCGGCTTCTCGGTCTTGGCTCGGGCAGTTTTTTCGTCGAGCCCCAAGCCCGGACGCTGGGGCTCTACCTGTTCAAGCGATATCTGAATTCCCCCGGCTACTCGTTCTTCTTCTCCACCACGTGCAACGCCAATTCCGGTGCGATTTGGGAGACGCTGGGCGCCTGCGCCGTTCCGAATTCCGATACGGAACACATTCTTCCTCTCAAACTCGGAGTGATGCTTCCGGAATTTCTTGCGGGGAAGTCCTCGAGCGCGCTCGCAGCGGGAATCGCGCGCGTCGTTGGCCGGTGTGTCGATCCAGTCGTCCGGCTTCTCGCGCGGCATCCGGCGGACCTCAGCGTCGAACCGTGTCGGGACTGGGAGAAACTCGCCGAGCTGTTTCGCCGCCACCGGTCCGCACACTGGATCACGACTGACCGATCGGCTGGGTTCCTCCAATGGCGATATGGGCCGCGCTCGCACAACCACCCGTTCGACATCTGTGTGTTCCGCGACACACGTGGCAACGAGGGATGGTTCGCGTTGGGGAGCATCATCCGCGAATTCAAGGGGCAGATTCGGGGCTGCGTGTTGCTGGATGCGGTCTGGCCTCGGGGAACGATGAGCTTCCGAGCCATCCTCCCGGCGATCCTTCACCGCGTTGCGTCCAAGGCCGATGCCATCTTCTTTCAACCGCGGCTTGGCCTTGACTGTGGCGAGTTCGGCCGTTGGACCATCCCGTGTAGATTTGAGGGGCCGAAAGTCTATGCCATCACCCGAAAGGACGCCGCGCCGTTGGCGGTTCCAGCTCTGGACCTGGTCCCCGCGGACGGCGATGGCTTCTTCTAACTGGAGCCTCCATGTCGGATGGGCCGGCTCAGGTAGCGCGAGGCCTGCTGGGCTGCCATGAAGATTGGTCGGACACTACCACCGGCGGCCGCGCCCCTCTGCGGGGCGGATCTGTGGCACGGCGTCAGCGGGATCCTCTCCCCCGAGAGGGCCTTACGGGCGCTCGAAAAGGAGATCCGCCGGCACTTCGCCGCCAGCGACGTCTTCCTGGTGTCATCGGGCACGGCCGCGCTGACCTTGGCGCTCATGGCCTTGAAGTCCTTGTCACCCAAGACCGAGGTCGTGATCCCGGCCTACACCTGCTTTTCCGTACCGGCCGCCATTCTGAAAGCCGGGCTGCGACCCGTACTGTGCGACATCAGCCCCACGACCTTCGATTTCGACCACGCGCTCGTCGAGCAGACGCTGAACGCTAACACGCTCTGCGTGATCGCTCACCACCTGTTCGGTGTCCCTTCCGACGTCGACAGGCTTCGCACGCTCTGTCAAGGCCGCGGGATCTTCATGGTGGAGGACGCGGCCCAGGCGATGGGGGTGGAATACAAAGGGCGCCGACTCGGAACGACGGGCGATGTCGGTATCTTCAGCCTCGGCCGTGGGAAGAACATCACGTGTGGATCAGGCGGAATCCTTCTCACGAACTCGGCGCCCATCGCCGAGGCCGCCGCCCGGCTCTACGGCCGGCTCGAGACTCCCCGCGGTACCGAAGTGTTGAACGATTTCATCAAGGCCGTCCTGATGACGATCTTCATCCGGCCGAGACTCTACTGGATCCCCGCCGCTCTGCCTTTTCTTCGATTGGGTGACACCATCTTTCCCAGGGAGATTCCGCTCAAGCGAATGTCCGGAATGAAGGCAGGTCTCCTCCGCGGCTGGCGGAGCCGGCTGACACGGTCCAACCAGGTCCGGTCCGAAACCGCGACCTACTTCAGCCAACGGCTGCCGCTCCGACTGGCACACGGGCCGGCCCACCCTTACTTGCGCCTACCGGTTCTCGTCGCGACTCCGAAGGAACGGGAGAGGCTCTATTCGCTCTCGCAGCAGTGTGGGCTGGGACTGAGTGTCGCGTACCCGACCCCCATCAACGAGATCGCCGAGATTCGGGCGGCCTTCCACGACGGGCGTTTTCCGTCCGCCCGAAGAGTGGCGGAAAGCCTCTTGACCATTCCGACCCACCATTGGCTTTCGGAGAAGGACAAGAGAGCTATTGCCGAATTGTGTCGGGACATTTCTGCCGCATGATGGCCGAAATCACGTTCTGGTCGTCCGTCGCTCTCGTCCTGTATGCCTACCTCGGCTATCCATCCGCGTTGATGGCTCTCTCTGTCTTCAGAAACCGCCCCGTGAAGAAGGGACGTGTGCTCCCTCGCGTCTCCTTCATCATCGCGGCCCGCAACGAGGGGGCCCGCATTCGTGAAAAGATCGAGAATACGCTGAGCCAAGATTACCCGTTCGAGCGTCTCGAAGTCATTGTCGCCTCCGACTGCTCGAGCGACGGAACGGATGGGATTGTCAGCTCCTACTCGGGTCGAGTCCGACTGGTCCGGGCCCCGGAGCGAGGCGGAAAGGAAGCCGTCCAGCAACTCGCCATCGAGGTCGCGTCGGGAGACGTCCTGGTCTTCTCCGATGTCGCGACCGCCTTGGCATCCGATGGTATCTCGAGCATCGTCAGGAATTTCGCCGATCCGACCGTGGGATGCGTCAGCAGCGTCGACCGCTTCATCGATCCCGACGGAAGGATCACCGGCGAGGGCGCCTACGTCAGGTACGAGATGTTTCTCCGGGTTCTCGAGACGCGGGTGAACAGTCTCGTGGGCCTCAGTGGCTCCTTCTTCGCGGCCCGACGGGAGGTGTGCCGCCATTGGGCCCGAGACCGTCAGAGTGACTTCAACACGGTCCTCAATGCCGTCGAAACAGGCTTGCGGGGCGTCCTGGACCTCGAGAGCGCCGGGTACTACCGGAACATCGTCGATGACAGGCGAGAGTTTCAACGAAAAGTGCGGACGGTCGTGCGCGGGATCTCGGTCCTCGCCGTGAACGTCCGGATGCTGAACCCCGTTCGATATGGGCTCTTTTCCTGGCAGTTGTTGAGCCACAAGCTGTGCCGCTGGCTCGTTCCCTTCTTTATGATTCTGGCGTGCCTCAGCAACGCGGTGCTCGTCACCCACTCGACGCTCTATCTCGGCGCCTTCCTCGTGCAGCTCGGCTTCTATGCGGCGGCCCTCGGAGGCATCTGGACAGGGTCTCGGGTCCTCAGGATCCCGGCCTTCCTTCTCCTGGTCAACCTCGCAATCTTGACCGCGTGGTTCCGTTACGCTCGCGGGGAGCGCATCACGAGCTGGAATCCGTCCGAGCGCATGAGGGCACTCCCTGAGGCCAGCTCTCGCTAAGTACCCCGAGTCCGAACTCAGTCTCGCTGCGAACCGCAGCCAGGTCGCAGAGGACGATACGACATGCTAGTGAACGCGCTCAGTGTTGACGTCGAGGAATACTATCACGCGGCCATCTTTCGGCATGGTACGAGGACCCTGGTCGGCCGCCATTTTGGGAGTCGGGTCGAGCAGAGCGTCGAGCGGCTCCTGACTCTCTTGCGTGACCATCACACCCACGCCACGTTCTTCACTCTGGGTGAGGTCGCCGCCGCCCATCCCGCCGTCGTGCGCGCGATTGCTAAGGAGGGTCACGAGGTCGCCTGCCACGGGGACCGACACGAAGATGTCGATCGTCAGACTCCCTCGGAGTTTCGCGCCGACGTTCGTCGTGCAAAGGCGCGACTGGAGGATCTCAGTGGCGAGTCGGTCATTGGCTATCGCGCGCCGAACTTTTCGATCGGCCGGGCTCAGTCCTGGGCCTACGAGATCCTGCTCGAGGAAGGATTTCGCTACGACTCCAGCCTGTATCCGATCCTGCACGACCGGTATGGGCAGCCCGGCGCGCCGCGGTTTCCGTATGAAATCTGGCGAAACTGGTCCGACAGGCTCCTGGAGTTCCCCATCAGCACGGCCCGGCTTCTGGGGGTGAACCTTCCGATCGGAGGAGGCGGCTACTTCCGACTGGCGCCCTTCGGGTTGATCCGACTCGGCATCCAGCGCGTCAACGTTCGGGAGCGACAACCGGTGATGTTCTACCTTCATCCCTGGGAACTCGACCCAGACCAACCCCGCCCGCCGATGGCCTGGCATCATCGCTTTCGCCTCTACGTGGGTATCGGGAAGGAGGTAGTGAAGGTCTCTCGCCTGCTGGCTCAGTTCCGCTTCGGCACGGCTCGCGACGTTCTCCGGCTGGGAGGACGACGGGAAGCGACGACTCGCGATCTCGGACGGTCGGGTCTCGGCAGGTCGGTGTAGCCCTTTCCGCATGGCGACCATACTGGACCGATCCGACGTTCGGGTGAGGTGCTCGGCACCGGATCCCGCCGGGAGGTGGCGGCAGGCTGTCGACGAGCTGAGCCAGTCGACCCTGGCTCACTCGCCAGAGTGGTTCACCGTGGTCCGAAACGCATACGGACACGACCCACTCTATCTGAGTGCCGAGGACGACAAGGGACGCCTCGGCCTGCTGCCCGCCTTCGTTGTACGCAGGCCTTTCTTCGGGACCGTCGTCACGTCGATGCCCTTCCTCGACGGCGGCGGCCCGTGCAGCTCTTCAGCTCCACTGGCCCAGGTGCTGGTCGAGCACCTGATCGGCGAGGCGCGACGCCTCGGTGCCCGGGTCGTGGAACTGCGCTGCACGGAGAGACTGGCGCTCGCCTCTCCGCCGATGGAGCACAAGGTGAACCTCACCCTCCCTCTCCCCGCCGGTTCCGATCGCCTGTGGCGACAGCTCGACGGGAGTGTCCGGAATCAGATTCGGAAGGCCGAGCGCTCGGGACTTTCGGTCGAATTCGGCGGCGCGGAGGAATTGCCGGCCTTTTACGAGATCTTCGCCGTGCGGATGCGGGACCTCGGGTCTCCGGTGCACGCGCTGGGATTCCTCCGCGCCATCGTGGATTCTTTCGGCGGCCGCGCTCGGATTGCCCTGGTACGGAAAGGTAGCACGCCAGTGGGCGGCCTGATTGCGCTGGCCTTCAAAGACCGTCTCGCGGTGCCCTGGGCCTCGTGCCTGAACGAGTACCGCTCGTTGTGCCCTAACATGCTCATGTACTGGGAAATTCTCCGCGCTGCATGCGTGGAGGGCTTCCGCCGCTTCGATTTCGGCCGGTCGAGCCGCCATTCGGGGACATATCACTTCAAGCGTCAATGGGGCGCGCGAGAGGAACAACTATTCTGGTACACGATCCCCATTACTCCACGACGCAGCCCGCCGATATCGAGTGCGAGCAGGGGAGCGGTTCTTGTCGCGAAGGCGTGGCGACGTCTGCCATTGGCAGTGACCCGACGTCTTGGCCCCCGCATCCGCAAATACCTCATCCAGTAACGTGAGATCGAGTGTGACCGATCGACCGCTCCGCGTCGCATTCATCGGCTCAGGCCAGATGGCTCGCCACCACTCGAGCGCCCTCAAGCGCATCCGGGTCCGCGCCGGGGACGAGGGGACGCCGCGGCCGAACGATCCCCGGCGCCTGGGTCCGTACACCTGGGGCAAGTGCCTGCAGGAAGAGCTGGTCGAGCGCGAAGCGCCAGCACTCGGGATCGCGACTCGGGTCATCCGTCCCGGGGCCCTGGTGGACTGGCGCGAGCCCGCGCTGCCGGGCTTCATGGGCCGACGTCTTTTCGGCCGCTGGCACCTGGGGCTGGGCCGCCCCGGGCTGCCGATCGCCGTGTGCGACGTCGCTCGGTGCGCCGAAGCGGTCGCCTGGTGCGCGGCGCACTTCGACGAGGCCCCAGCCATCGTCAACCTGTTCGATCCGGCGGTGTCGACGCGCGCCGCGCTCGTCGCGTGCCTGCGGGCGCGCGGCTGGGCTGGTCGGATCCTGTGGGTCCCGATCAGCGGCGTCGCGCTGGGCCTCATGGCGGCCCGTACCGTCCTCGCGCTGGCTCGTGGCCGGCTGCCCGCCCGGCTCGCGGCGTGGTCGGTCCTCCGGCCCCGGCGCTACGACGCCCGCCTGACCGTGGCGGTGCTCGAGGCCACCCGGCGGGACGCCCGCGCCCGCCCGGCGACCGACGTCGCGCAGCGCGTTTTGGACCCGTGGTTCGAGGAAGCGCCGGACACCGGGTCGCCTGCGCGCGCCGAGCGAGATCTCGTGCCGGGATCGGGTCGAGCGACATGAAGGCGTTGGTGACCGACGGCGACCAGAGACCGGCGCTCGCCATCGTGCGCTCTCTGGGGCGACGCGGCGTGTCGGTCCTGGTCGGCGCAGAGCACGCTGTCAGCCTGGCGTCGTCCTCCAAGTACTGCGTCCGCCATGTCACCTACCCGTCGCCCGAGCTGCAACCAGAAGCATTTCGGCAATTTCTGCTTCGGTTCGTCGCGCGGGAGAAGGTGGATGTCATCGTGCCGGTCACGGATGTCACGACTCATTGGATATCCCTGAATCGGCACGCACTCGGACGCCACAGCGCGATCGCGGCTCCGCCCTTCGAGGCGTTCGACTTGGTGACGGACAAGTGGAGCCTCCTCCAGCTCGCCACGAGGTGCGGCATCCCGATCCCCCGCACGCACTTCGTCGACGGCATCGCTGGATTGAAGGCGCTCGTCGATCGGGTCGAGTATCCGGCTGTGGTCAAACCCGTTCGGTCGAGGATCCCCACCAACCACGGCTGGTTGCGCGCGAGCGCGCATTATGCCCATTCCGAAATCGAGCTGTGGCGCCTCTACGAGGAGACCGACTACCTGGCGTCCTATCCGTCGTTGATTCAGGAGCGCATCGTCGGCCCCGGGCTGGGCGTATTCGTCCTGTTCGACCACGGCCAACCGCTCGCCGCGTTCGCGCACAGGAGACTTCGAGAGAAGCCGCCCTCCGGCGGCGTCAGCGTGCTGTGCGAGAGCGTTGCCCTCGATCCCCGGCTGAAAGGCTACGCGATTCGCATGCTGGCGCCACTCGGGTGGCACGGTGTCGCGATGATGGAATTCAAGCAGGATAGCCGAAACGGAAATGCGGTCCTCATGGAGGTGAACGGCCGCCCCTGGGGGTCCCTGCAGCTGGCCGTCGACGCCGGCGTCGATTTTCCGTACCTCAGCTATCAACTGGCTCTGGGACAGCGGCCCGACGTTGCCGGGACGTATAGGCTCGGCGTGAAGAGCCGCTGGCTTCTCGGCGACCTGGATCATTTGCTGCTGCGCCTGTTCCACAATGATCGTGATCTGCACCTTCCGGACTCCGCGCCGTCAAAGGTAGCCGCGCTGGTCGACTTTCTGAAGTTTGCCGAGCCGGGTCTGCACTACGACGTGGCCAGCAGCGACGACCCCAACCCCTTCCGCTACGAGGCATGCCAGTACGCAAAAGCCCTGTGGGTCACGCTGATCCAATGCGTGAGCCGACGCGCCGCCCGGATCGTCCGCGCAGCCCGCGATTCGCTCGGCGGCAATCCCAACATCACCGACGCGGACCGGCGCGTGACGTCCCGCCGGTTGACACCGGAGCGATGACGTCCCAAGGTCATGACCTGTCGGCAGACGCCGTTCCCCGCTCAGTCGGCGCGCCCAGGGAAATTCGGATATGCCACATCATGTCCGCCGACTTGTGGGCCGGCGCGGAGGTCCAGCTCGCGACGGTGGCGTCGTATCTGGTCGCGCGACCGGACGTGAACCTCACAGCTGTCCTGCTGAATGAGGGACCGCTGGCCCGTGAGCTGAGACGGCTCGGCGTCCAGGTCACGGTCGTGGACGAGACTCAGCACGGTGCCGTTCGGATACTGACCTTCCTGACCCGATTCCTACGCGATCGCGACGTCGAGGTCGTCCACACGCATCGGTACAAGGACAATGTCTTGGGAAGCATCGCGGCGAAACTGGCGGGTGTGCCCCACGTGGTACGAACGGTGCACGGCCTGAGGGAGCCGACGCGAGGCTGGGAGTGGGCAAAGGCCCGGGCGTATGACGCGCTCGACAAGGCGACACTCCGGTGTTTCGCGGACCGCATCATCGCGGTCTCGAAGCGCATGGCCGAAACCCTCAGGGCTTCCGGGCACCGGCCGACGGCGGTCATTCAGATTCACAACGGCGTGGACCTGCGCACGGTGAGGGCGACGCGGGTTCGCGAGGAAGTCAGGCGGGAACTGGGTCTCGGCTCCCGCACGCTCCTCGTCGGCACCGTGGGCAGGCTGTCGCGCGTGAAGGGGCACGCCTACTTTCTCCGGGCGGCGAAGCTCATCCTTGAGGCGGAGCGCGGCGCGAGGTTTCTCATCGTAGGGGACGGACCGCTCAGAGACGAGCTGGTCGCCTCGGCCACACACCTGGGAGTGGATCACGCGTGCCTCTTCCTCGGTCCTCGGACCGATATCTATGACCTGGTTGGAGCGATGGACATCTTCGTGTTGCCCTCGCTGGACGAGGGAATCCCGATGGCTCTCCTGGAAGCGATGGCGCTCAGAACACCAGTGGTCGCGTCTGCCGTGGGTGGGGTGCCCGAGATCGTCACGCATCGCGCGACCGGCCTGCTCGTCACGCCAAGGGACGAGCGAGCGTTGGCGGACGCCTGTCTGGAGCTGGCGCTCAACCCCAATTGGGCCCAGACACTCGGCGCTCGGGCGAGGCGAGTCGTCGAGGATGAGTTTTCGCACGAGAGGAACGGGCAGGCCTTGATGGAGGTGTATCGCAGTGTCACCTCGGGTCGGGCGAACCGAGCGACGCTCGGACGGTTGACGCTCCCGTGGCGACTCGCCGGAAGGCTTGTGGTCTACGGGCAACGGGGGCTGGAGCACGTGATCGAACGACGGAGGATGAATCGGCTCCGTCACGATCCGACGGTCCTGACGGCCCGCTTGAAGTCCGCGCGGCGCATTTTGATCATCTGCCACGGGAACGTCATCCGAAGTCCCTTTGCGGCTGGCCTCATTGCCCAGGCCGTCGGCGACCGCGGGTCGGTCTCAATCTCCTCCGCTGGTCTGGAGGCGGTACCCAGAAAGCAGGCCCATCCGACCGCCGTTCTCACCGCGACCGCGCTCCGCGTTGATCTGAGTCGCCACGCTGCCGCCCCGGTCGCGCCGGCCACGGTCGCGAATGCCGATGTGATCTTGGTGATGGACATTCCCCAGCTGGTCGTGATGCGAACGCGTTTCCCAAACGCTCGCGCAAAGACGTTTCTTTTGACGTGCCTCGCTCCCGAGGTGCCACTAGAAATTCCTGACCCTGTCGACGGTGACGGATCAGTGTTCCAGACATGCTTCGATCACATTTCGCGTGCCGTGCGCCCCATCGTGCGCATCCTCTCTGACACCCCTCCGTCTGGGTTCGTTGCCGATCCAGGACCTCTCCACGCGACGGAACGGCTGCGCCAGTGAAGAGCTTCGTCAAGGGTCTTCTCGGCCGAATCGTCTTCGATTCTCGTCTCACCGCGATTCTGCTGAGGAACGCCGCGGTCATCGTCGCGTTCCATCGTGTCCAGGACACGACGGCTGGTGACGGGCTGACGATCGACGTCGCGATGTTCGAACGCTACTGTAGATTTTTCATGCGTCACTTCCGGGTGGTCTCGTTGCGCGACCTCGTTCCCAGATTCGAGCGCGGCGTCGGACTCGATCGTGAGCTCGCCATTACGTTCGATGATGGTTATCGAGACAATTTCGAACATGCGATGCCCGTGCTCGAGAAGCTCTCGTTACCGGCAACCTTCTTCGTCGTCACCCAGTGGATCGGAACGGACTACGTGCCGTGGTGGGACAGACAGCCGGACGCTCGTCATCCCTGGATGACGTGGGAGCAGGTTCGGTCGCTCCACCGAAAGGGCTTCGACGTCGGTGCTCATACACGCTCCCACGTCGATCTCGGCAGGATCTCCGAGGTCGAGGCGAGAGAGGAGATTTTCAGTGCGAGGCTCGAGCTGCAGCGGCAGCTCGGGGCACCCGTCGAGTCGTTCGCCTACCCCTATGGCGGACCGCATCACCTCGCCGAGGCGAATAGAGATCTCGTGAAGGCGGCCGGCTTTCGCTGTTGCTGCTCGTGCTTCGGCGGACTCAATACCGCCGGAACCGATCCGTTTCATCTGCGGCGAGTCCCGATCTCGCCCTGGTATGCATCCCCTCATCAGTTTGGTCTCGAGCTCGCCCTCGGGATGAGCGTCCAATCCCGTAGCCTCGGCCGGCCCCGCGGGAGATGAACATTGCTGCGTGACGTTGGAAGTAACTGGGTGCTGACACTGGTGACCATCGCGGCCACCTACGTGCTCACGCCCTTCGTCATCCACACCCTCGGGCCCGAGGGTTACGGGACCTGGACCCTGATTACGTCGATGACGGGCTACATCGGCCTGCTGGCCCTGGGAGTACCGATGGCGTCCGTTCGGTACCTCGCGCAGCATGTGGCTGAAGGCGATCGACGGAAGGTGAACGAGGTGATCGGGAGCTGCGCCGGTCTGTATCTGATGATTGGCGTCGCCGCCGCCGCGATCGGCGCGGCGTCCATGGCGTTGTTCGGCATCTACGAGATCCCCCTCAGCTTGCGGGGGGCGGCGCATCTCGCCTTCGGCCTGATGGTGCTCCAGGTCTCGGCCGGTTTCATCGGGCTCCTTCCCGAAGGCATCATGTTCGCGCACCACGACTTCGTGGTCCGGAATCTTGTCCGGATCAGCGGAATTCTCCTGCGGCTGAGCCTGACGATGAGTCTGCTGAAGCTCGACGCCTCGCTCGTCATCCTGGCCCTGATCCAGATCGCCTGTCTGGGGTTCGATTTCGGCGTCTCGTGGCTCCTCGTCCGTCGGCGCTACCCCGGGGTTCGGCTGAGCCTGGCCGACTTCGACGGCGGGATGTTGCGGCGGATCTTCGCCTTCAGCCTCTACGTGTTGTTGCTGAACACGGGAGCGCGTCTGAGCTTCGAGACAGACGCCCTCGTGATCGGCGCATTCATGGGCGTGGGACCGATCGCCTTCTATGCCGTCGCCAACAGCCTCGTCGTCTACCTGATGGACTTCATCGCCTCCATCGCGGCGGTCGTCTCACCGATGGCCACCAGGCTGAACACGGAAGGGAAGATAGCGGACCTCCAAGTGATCTTCCTCAAGTGGTCGAAAGCGGCGTTGTCGCTGACCATCATGGCGGGCCTCTTCCTGATCGTTCTCGGGCCGAGATTCATCGGGTGGTGGATCGGTCCTTCGTTCGAGCGTCCGGCCGGCGAGGTGCTCCAGCTCCTCATGGTGTCGAGCCTCGTGTTCCTCCCGGTCAGGGGCGTAGCCGTGCCCGTTCTCATGGGCCTTGGGAAGCCGAAGGTGCCCACCCTCGCCTATCTCGCGGCCGGCGTGCTGAATCTGGGACTCAGCGCGCTTCTCATACGACCGCTCGGGCTGTCAGGGGTTGCGCTGGGGACGGCCATCCCAAACGTACTCTTTGCTCTGGTGGTCGTGACCGTCGCGTGCCGCGAGCTCCAGATCTCGCTGCCGCACTACCTGCAACACGTTGTTCCTCGAGCGGCGGTGGGAGCTCTACCGGTCCTTGCGTTGCTGCTGTGGTTTAAGCTCGGCTTGCACGTCCAGAGCATTACCGGATTGATCGCAGCGGGATCGGCAATGGTCCTGCTGTTCGGCGTGACCTGGGTCTTCTTCGTGTACCGCGACGATCCCTACGTAGATTTGCGGCCTCATCTGGTTCGGCTCCGTGCCTGGAGTAGGGCGTGAGTGCCCCTTCTCGTGCCCGCGGCGACCGACGGGCGTAGCCGAGAGCGCGAGCTGAACTGGATCTGGCTGCAGGTGTATGCCCCCAACGAACCGGTAGGGGTCACCGGGCGCATCACGTTCGATCACGTGGTGGTGGCGAAGAGCCACGTTGGGTGTCTGCGTGCTGCCGAGCCAACCGGGTGGCGACTGTGACGCTCGAGCCGGCAATGAGTCCCTGAGTGGAGTCACATGTATGGGACGAACCATTACCCTGCGGAGGTGGCCAATGGTGCGGTGTACGCGGAGCATGCCATGAGCTGTCTGCTTTGGTTCTTGGTCCCTGCCGTTCTGCCGCTTCTTGCCGTGGTGGCCGAGCTCGCCGCCCGAGGGTGGTTACGTCATCGAGGCCTTTATTACGTGTTTCCCCCGGGGTTGCGCCTCCGCCTCCGCCCCGATCCAGCGGTATTCCCGCAGTTCGAGCCGCTGGTGCGGTTCGACGTCAACAGCGAAGGCGAGCGGGGAGACGAGGTGCCGCGCTTGCGCTCAGGCGCCAGACTCTACCGGGCACTCGTCGTCGGCGGGAGTCAGCCTGAAGGCTATCTTCTGGACCAGGACACGACCTGGCCCGGAGGCCTCCAGCGTCTGCTTCAGATGCCGGAGCACCTCCAACGCCTGGGCGTCTCCAGGGTGCATGTGGGAAGCATCGCCCGCTCCGGCGCCGGATCGGAGGCTGTCGATGTCATCCTTGAACGGGTGCTCCCCCGTTACCCGCGTCTGCAAGCGATCATCATCCTGGTGGGTGTGAGCGACGTCTTCCGGTGGTTGGAGCATGGGGCGCCGCCCGCTCCGCCCCCCCCGGTCCGGACGTCCGAGGTCTTCACATGGCATCCCGAGGGGCCGTTCGGCTGGAAGCCGAGGGAGCTCGCGCTCGTCGAGCTGCTCCTGAGGATGCGCCGGCGCTGGCTCCGGCCTGTGCAAGTGCAGGAGCGTGTCGGTCAGTGGGTCGGACGGGCCAGGGCAATGAGGGCTCGAGCCAAAGTGATTCGGAAGACCATGCCGGACCCGGCACCGATGCTTCAGCACTTCGAGACCCACCTCCGTCAGCTCCTCCGGAAGGCTGCCGCACACGCCGATCGGGTACTCTTGGTGCGCCAGCCCTGGTTCGACAAGAACTACTCGCCGGAAGAGGCGGCCCACATGTGGCACGGCGGGGTCGGACAGGCTTGGCGCGAGGAGGTCACGACCTACTATTCCTTTGAGGTCGTCTCCGGACTCATGGCCTTCCTGGACGCCAGGGCCGCCCGCGTGGCGACGGAGCTCGACGTCGAGCAGCTCGACCTCATGCCGGTCCTGGAACGGAGTCTCAATACCTACTACGACTGGCTCCACCTCTCTCCGGCCGGGGCGAGGGCTGTGGCGGCTGCCGTGACTGCTACGATCCTTCGCCGCCCGCGACCGTCGCCTCCGCCGCCGGATCAGGACGGGGACGGGTTCGCGTCACCCGCAATGCGAGATCCATCGAGATGTGCGGCTTCGCCGGTATCCTGACAAGCGCCGCGCTCAGGAGCGACGAGCTCGCTGACCGGGCCCGACGCATGATCGCGCCGATCACGCACCGGGGCCCGGACGACAGCGGAATCTGGGCAGACGAGCACGTGGGGTTGGCCTTCGGATTTCGTCGGCTCTCCATCATCGACCTGTCTCCCAACGGACACCAGCCGATGTGGTCGCCCTCGCGCCGCTTCGTCATGGTCTTCAACGGACAGGTATACAACTTCGAAGATCTCCGCCGCGAGTTAGAGCAGCACGGATACCGCTTTCGGGGGCACTCGGACACCGAGGTCATACTCGCCGCCTTTGAACGGTGGGGGATCGACGAGGGCGTCCGCCGCTTCGTCGGGATGTTCGCGATCGCCGTCTGGGACGCTGAACGGAGAGAGCTGTCGCTCATCCGAGACCGAGTCGGCAAGAAGCCGTTGTACGTGTATAGCGAGCCGGGCCTGATCACGTTCGGTTCGGAGCTCAAGGCGCTGCTGGCCGGCCCCTCCTTCGACCGCTCGATCGACCGCACGGCGCTCGCAGCGTACTTGCGATATCTGTACGTTCCGGCGCCGAAGAGCATCTTCGAGCGCGCCATCAAGCTGCCTGCAGGACACCTCCTCACGGTGTCGGACCCTAAGGTCTCGCTGCCCGCGTCGCAGCCGTACTGGTCGTTGCGCGAGGTCGCGCTCCGGGGCCTGGCGAGCCCCTTCGCCGGCTCGGACGTCGACGCGATCGACGAACTCGATGCACGACTCGTCGACGCGGTCAAGTGTCGGCTGCGTTCGGACGTTCCCCTCGGCGCGCTCCTGTCGGGAGGAATCGATTCCTCCACCGTCGTGGCGCTCATGCAGGAGATGACCAGCCAGCCGATCAAGACGTATACGATCGGATTCGCCGAGGAAGAATTCAACGAGGCGCGGCACGCGACACGGGTGGCGCGACACCTCGGGACCGACCATACGGAGTTGCTGCTCACGGGAGAGGGTGCCCACGCGGCGATCCCGCGCCTTCCAGAGATCTTCGATGAGCCGCTCGCGGATCCATCACAGCTTCCGACGTTTCTCGTCTCGCAGTTGGCTCGCCAGCATGTCACCGTCGCGCTGTCTGGGGACGGTGGAGACGAGCTGTTTGCCGGCTACAACCGGTACCTCTACGGCACGCGCGTGCTGCCGAGCGTCAACCGCCTTCCTCGGGGCGTACGGAGACTTGTGGCCGCGGGTATCGGAAGCGTGCCGCCCCCGACGTGGGATCGGCTGCACCGGGTTACGGCGGCTCTGCTCCCCGGAGTTGCGAGCCAGCGTCTGCCCGGCGAGCGGATGCACAAGCTGAGCAGCCTCATGAGCGCCGACTCTGTGGGAGATATGTATCGCGCTCTCCTCTCGGCGTGGCAGCAACCGGACGGCCTCCTGGTGGACTGTGGCTCGATCGAGGACCAGAACCGACGGATCCTGAACGGCGGCCAGCCGGCACACCTCCTGGACCGGATGATGCTTGCCGATCAACTGACCTACCTTCCGGATGACCTCCTGGCGAAGGTCGATCGAGCGAGCATGGCCGTCAGCCTGGAGGTTCGTACGCCGCTCCTCGATCATCGAGTGCTGGAGTTCTCGTGGCGCTTGGCGCGTTCCCTGAAGGTGCGAGGGAACCTCGGTAAATGGGCATTGCGTCAGGTGCTGTATCGTCGAGTGCCGCGACACATCGTGGAACGCCCCAAGATGGGATTCTCGGTGCCCATCGATCGCTGGCTGCGAGGACCTCTTCGGACGTGGGCCGAGAGCCTGCTCTCCTACGACGAACTCGGCCGGAGCGGATTGCTGGAACCCGCGCCCATCATCGGCGCCTGGAGCGAGTTGCAGGAAGGTCGGCGGGCGGCCGGCCCGGCCCTATGGGCCGTCATCATGTTTCAGGCCTGGAGAGCGCGCTGGGCGATATGAAACTCCTCTTCCTGTGCCAGACGTTACCCTACCCGCCGGATGGCGGCGTGTGGATCAGGACGTACCATGTCCTCCGTCTCTTGGCTCGCGCGTTCGACATCACGGCGCTCTGTTTCGAGAGCTCGGCGACATCCGGCAATGGCGCGGCGTGGGATATCGCCGCGAGTCGCGACGCGTTGGGCCGGTTCGCAGCCGTCGAGGTGTTTCCGATCCCACAGCGGCACAGCCGGCTCAGGTATGCATGGGATCACCTCCGGAGCGTCGCGTTGCGGCGGGTCTATACGGCATACCGGTACGATTCGCGCGCCTATCACACGCGGCTCACCGACCTGCTGAGATCGGAGGCGTTCGATCTCGTCCACGTCGACAGCCTGGGAGACCTGGCTGGTTCCTTGCCCGCGTGCCGTGGCATTCCCGTCGTCTGCGTGCACCACGAAGTGGAATCGGCCCTTCTCCAGCGGCGCGCGGCCATCGAGCGGAGCGAATGGCGGGGCGCGTATCTTCGGTACCAGGCCCAGCGAGCGGAAGAAGTGGAGCGCCGCTGGTGTGGGCGCGTTGCCCTGAACGTCGCTGTCTCCGAGCACGATCGCGCCTTGCTGAAGTGGCAAGCGGCAGGTAATGCGAACCCGCTGCCCCCCCCGACCTTGTCGGGCGACCGTGCGCGGTGACCGTGGCTAGCTCGGTGGATGTGTCCACTCCTCTGGCGGATTCTGTCGCGGGTCCGGCCGACGCACCGGACCTGAAGTGGGACCTGCTACTCGTCTTCCTTGCGGGCTACATCCTGACCGCGGTAGGCCGCATTCACCAGCTGTTCCCGGCGCTCGAACTACTCAGGCCGGCGATCGTCACGGGTGCCCTCGCGATCGTGCTTTATCTGCTCGATCGAGGGGTGGAGCGGCGGTCGAGTCGCCTCTTCGTCCCTACGACCAAGTACCTCATAGCGTTTCTCATCTGGATGGTCTTGTCCGTGCCTGGTTCCCTGGTGCCCGGTAACAGCTTCGACCTGGTCGTCGGCGATTTCATCAAGACCTTGCTGATGTGCCTCGTCATGGTCGGAACCGTACGAGGCGTTCGCGACGCGGAGCGTCTGGCGGCCGTGTACCTGTTCGCCGCAGCGGTCTATGCCAGTGTGGTGCTCTCCCGGTTCGGTCTCGGTGGCGGGAAGGACTGGCGGCTCGGGCGCCTGTACTATTACGACGCGAACGATTTTGCCACGTTCGCCGTGACAGCCATGCCGCTCGGCCTCTACTTCCTCCATGCCGGGCGGCGAACGCTGACGCGCGTGCTCGCGGCGGTCGGCCTCACGGTGCTCACCGTGGCTTTCGTCCATGCAGGATCCCGGGGCGGTTTCATTGCCCTCCTTGCCGTCGCCGGCTTCATTGTGCTGCGATACACGGGAATTGCTCTCCGCTGGCGCCTCTCCGCCACGGCGTTCGTCGCGCTGCTTCTTCTCGGGACGGCGAGTGACCAGTATTGGGAACAGATGAGCACGATACTGTCGGATCGGGATTACAACGTGACGGACGAGAGCGGCCGACTCCAGGTCTGGCGCCGCGGCGTCGGATACATGCTGCAGTATCCGCTTCTCGGTGTCGGCCCGAACAACTTCCCGACGGCCGAGGGCATGCTGTCGCCCTTTGCTGCTCGCCAACAGCTCGGGATCGGCGTCCGATGGACTGCCGCACACAACAGCTTCTTACAGGTCGGAGCAGAGCTCGGTATTCCAGGCCTTATCTTGTTCATCGGCATCATCGCCAGCACCTTCGGCGCACTACGCCGATCGAGTCGAAGCACGTCGGCCGACCCACAACAGGCCCGGCCACAACTTGCGCACGCGCTGACGGCGTCACTAATCGGCTTCGTGGTGGGCTCATTCTTTCTGTCGCTCGCCTACCACGAGGTCTTGTATATGCTGGTCGCTCTGGCAGTCGGTCTCGAGAAGGTGACCGCCGGGCAGGCACGTCCTTGGTCCTGAGAGAGAGACCCGCGTTGCGCCATCGTCCAATGGTGCGCCTCGGGAGTACGATCTACTACGGCGGCCTCCGGGCGCTTGGCGTCGCGGCCGTCAACCGCCGGCTGCGAGACGCCGGACTGGTCCTCTGTTACCACAACGTCGTGCCGACAGACGGTCACGGGGTCGGCGATCCTGGCCTCCACGTTCCGCGTGACCGCTTCGAGAGGCAGATGCGTTGGCTCGCCACCCATTACGACGTCGTTCCCCTGCGCCAATTGATCGACATGGTGGGGGCTTGCGCCTCTCTGCGCTCGGTCGCGGCCGTCACGTTCGACGACGGGTATGCCGGCGTGTTCGAGCATGGCTTGCCGATTCTTGACGCACTCGGCATTCCCGCCACCGTGCTCCTCGTCGCCGGGGCGCTGGGCCGTTCTGAGGGGTTCTGGTGGGACCAACCTCAGATCGTTGAATCTGCCACTCGAGGCCGCCGGGAAAGGTGGCTCAAAGAGCTGCGGGGAGACGGCGAGGCAATATTGTCCGGGATCCAGCCCGTGGAAGATCGAGGCCTTCCGGCGTCACATCGGCCGGCGGACTGGACCACGATCCAAGCCGCGCTCGGCCGTGGAATCGAGATCGGCGTGCACTCCGCCACGCATCGCTCGTTGCCCACCCTGAACGACGCGGAGCTCGAGGATGAGGTCATCGGAAGCCGGGCGATCTTGCACCGGGCCACGGGAATCTGGCCGGAGGTCTTCGCCTATCCGTACGGTCATTGGGATGCACGCGTCCGTGCGCTGGTCCGCTCCGCCGGCTATCGCGCAGGCCTCACCCTGGACTACGGCTTGAACGGCGCATTCGCCGATCCTTGGGCCCTACGTAGGGTGAATGTCCCTGCCCTGATTTCCGACGCTGCATTTGAAGTCTGGGCGGGCGGCGTCCATAGGCTCCGGAGGGCGTGATGAGTCGGCCCGTTCGCGGGGTCACCGGACTGCGGATTGCGCACTTGATAGAGTCGGACGGACCGGGAGGGGCGGAACGAGTGCTGGCACATCTGTCGACGGCCTTGCAGGCCGCCGGGGCCTACAACGTGGCATTTCTTCCCGCGGACGGCGAGGGCTGGCTCGCCCGTCGATTGGAAGGGTCGGGCGTGACGATCGAGTACTTCCGAGAGGAGGGGCCGGTTTCACCGGCGTGTGCGCGGTCGCTGGAAGTGGGGTTCCGTCGGCATCGGATCGTCGTCGCCCACAGCCATGAGTTCATGATGGCGGTCTACGGCGCCTGGGCCGCGTGGCGCGCCGGGGTGCCGCACGTCATCACGATGCACGGCAGCTCCTACTATGCGGCCCGCCTCCGTCGTCGCCTGGCACTGCGCGCCGCCATCGCCCTCAGCGGGCACACGGTCGCCGTGTCGAGCCACCTGGCCCGCCAACTCAGTCGGGACCTGTGGATGCCGCGCTCGCGGATTGCGACGATTCCCAACGGCGTGCCCGCCGTGCGGCCAGAGCGGACGACCCTCCGCGACGAATTACGACTCGAGCCGGACGATCGTCTTGTGGTGTCCGTCGGCAATCTCTATCCGGTGAAGGGGCACCATCATCTCATCGACGCGCTCGCGCTCCTCACGGGTCGCCACCCGACCCTGCACCTCGCGGTCAGCGGACGCGGTCAAATGCTGGACGCGCTCTCGGCACACGCCTGCGGCCTCGGCCTTGCGGATCGGGTTCATCTCCTGGGTCTTCGCTCGGATGTGGCGGCGATCCTGGCAGCCGCGGACGTCTTCGCGCTGCCGTCCTTGTCCGAGGGGCTGCCCCTGGCGCTTCTCGAGGCCATGTTCGCCGGCTGTCCCATCGTGGCGAGCGAGGTGGGGGAAGTGGGCGTGGCCTTGGCCCACGGCGAGGCCGGAGTCCTCGTGGAGCCCGGCAATACTCCGGCGCTGGCCGCCGCCCTCGACCGCCTGCTCAGTGACCCGCATCGAGCCCGTGAGCTGGGTGAACGTGCCGTCCGTCGGGCCACCGCCGAGTATGGCGTCTCCAGGATGGTCCACCGGTACGCCGGCGCCTACGAAGGACTGCTTGCGCGCCGACCTCCCTCACCAGTCTGTCGACCAGCTGACGCCCGCCTCCCAGGGGCGCGATAGCCGATACACTGGAGGCGGCCGTCACGGAGAGGCGCCCGCCTCAGGGACTCTCCTCCCCGGTTTCGGGTTTTGCCCCTCTGTTGCGGAGTGTCTCGTGGCGTTCAACTAGCCTCCAAGGGAGCATGACGCGGTTTGACAGTCTCGACACGGTTTTGAAAGTAAGGATCACCCATGAAAACGGTGTGTCCGAGGAGATGCCCCAATGACCCTTATTGACAGAAAGCTGAAGCTCTTCGCCTCGGGTCTGTGCGGTCTTTGGGTCAGTCTGGGGTGGCAGGTGGCTCCGGGCCCCGCTATGACGGTCACGCCGGCCGATCCCACGATTAGCCTCGGTCAGACGCAGCAGTTCACGGCGAGTGGAGCCCGCACCCCTGCGGGCGTTTCAGCGGGCGCGTTCTTTACCTGTGTGCGTCTTTCCGACGGGACGGCGCAGTGCACGGGGCGGAACCAGTTCGGACAGCTCGGCAACGGCGACGGGACTTTCACCAGCTCCTCCGTTCCGGTCGCCGTCAGCGGCCTTACCACCGCGACCCGCGTTGTCGCTGGGGCCGAGCACGCGTGCGCGCTGCTTGGGGACAGCACGGTGAGGTGCTGGGGGGCGGGCGACTCGGGGCAGCGCGGCGACGGGACCTTCAACAACAGTTCTACCGTGCCGGTCGCGGTGAGCGGCCTCACCGGCGCCGTCAGTGTTGTCACCGGGGGCTATCACACCTGTGCGCTGCTGGGGGACGGCACGATGTGGTGCTGGGGACGGAACGCCGACGGGCAGCTCGGCGACGGGACCGCTGGCCCTCAATGCGTTTATACCACTGGCCGCTGTTCGCCCACGCCCGTGCGGGTAGGCGGCATCACGAGCCCTGCCGCCATCACCGCTGGAGGTTATCACACCTGTGCGCTGCTGGGGGACGGCACGGTGTGGTGCTGGGGACGGAACGGCTCAGGGCAGCTGGGCGACGGGACCACTACGAATTCGTCCAGCCCCGTGCGGGCGGGCGGAATCACCGGTGCCGTCGCTGTCAGCGGCGCGTTTTCTCACACCTGCGCGGTCCTTGGGGACGGCACGGTGCAGTGCTGGGGAGACAACAGCGAGGGGCAGCTCGGCGACGGGACCGTTACGAGTTCGGCCACTCCCGTGCGGGCGGGCGGAATCACCGGTGCCGTCGCCGTCAGCGGCGGGTATCGTCACACCTGTGCGCTGCTGGGGGACGGCACGGTGCAGTGCTGGGGGCGGAACCTCGAGGGGCAGCTCGGTGACGGGACGACCACGAGCTCGACCACACCCGTGCGGGTGGGCGGCCTCACCGGCGCCGTTGCGATTACCGCGGGCCAGGGCGGCTTGCACACCTGTGCGCTCCTGGCGGACGGCTCCGTGAAGTGCTGGGGGGCGGTGGGTGCCGGGAACGACGTCGGCCAGTTGGGGAACGGGAGCACGACCGGCTCCGCGACTCCGGTCACGATGACCGGGACCGCGGGGGCCGGAGTGACGTGGGCGAGCAGCAACACCACGGTGGCCACGATTGATGCGACCGGGCTGGCAACGGGCCGGGGTGCGGGTACCACGACGATCACGGCGACCGATGGCTCGGGGGCGAGCGCGAGCACGACGCTCAGGGTCAGGGACCTGGTGGCCCTTTCGGTCATTCGGGAGGGGGACGGTACCGGCAGCGTGAGCTCCAGTCCGCTGGGGATCAGCTGCGGCACGGACTGCTCGGAGCCCTACGACCGCGGCACGAGCGTGACCCTCACGCCAGCGCCGGCCGCGAGATCGACCTTTGACGGCTGGAGGGGCTGCGATACGGTTGCCGGCACGACCTGTACGGTGACCATGGGTGTGGCGAGGTCGGTCACCGCGACCTTTAGTTTGCAGCGCTTCACTCTCACGGTCCGCAAGACGGGCCTCGGCAGCGGCACCGTGACCTCCAGTCCTCCCGGGATCACCTGCGGGTCCGATTGCACTGAGCCCTACATCATCGACACGGTCGTGACCCTGACGGCGACCTGGAACCTCCCCAACGTCTTCATGGGCTGGACCGGATGCGATACGGTTGGCTCGACTGGCGAGACCTGTACAGTGACCATGAGGGCGGCGAGGTCGGTCACGGCCGACTTCCTGGGCGTCCCAGGATTGTAGGCAGCGGCGTCATGGGTGACTTCGTTCACAGAGAGTTGAAGCTCCTCGCCTCGGCCCTGGCTGGCCTTTGGCTCAGTCTGGGGTGGCAGGTTGCTCCGGCCCCTGCCATTATCGTCGCGCCGGCCAATCCCAGCATTGGCGTCGGTCAAACGCAGCAGTTCACGGCGAGTGGAGCCCGCGCCCCCACCGCTGCCGTTTCAGCCGGCGGGCAATATACCTGTGTGCTCCTTCCCGATGGGACGGCTCAGTGCGTGGGGCGGAACCAGTTCGGGCAGCTCGGCAACGGGACCCTCAACGACTCCTCCGTTCTGGTCGCAGTCAACGGCCTCACCACTGCGACGCGCGTTGCAGCTGGCGACGAGTTCGCGTGCGCGCTCCTTGGGGACGGCACGGTGAGGTGCTGGGGGCTGGGCGAGTCCGGGCAGCGCGGCGACGGGACCTTCGGAACCTTCGCCCCGTCCCCGGTCGCGGTGAGCGGACTCACCGGTGCCGTCGCGGTCGCCAGCGGATATGGACACGCGTGTGCGCTCCTCGGAGACGGCACAATGCGGTGCTGGGGGGAGAACGTCGAGGGCCAGCTCGGCAACGGGACCACCGCTAACCCATCCACGGGGCCGCCCGGTTCCTCTGTGCCGGTGGCCGTGAGCGGAATCGCCGGTGCCGCCTCTATCACCACCGGGGCCTATCACACCTGTGTGCTCCTTGGGGACGGCACTGTGCGGTGCTGGGGACGGAACGGCCAAGGGCAGCTCGGCGACGGGACGCTGACAAACTCGGCCACCCCCGTGCCGGTGGCCGGCATCACCGGTGTCGCCGCAGTCAGTGGCGGGGGTTCTCACACCTGCGCGCTACTGCGGGATGGCACGGTGCACTGTTGGGGAGAGAACGCCGACGGGCAGCTCGGCACGAGCACTGCCGGAGAGGTCTCGACCACGCCCGTGCGGGTGGGCGGCATCACCGGTGCCATCGCCGTCACCGCCGGGTGGCAACACACCTGTGCGCTGCTGGGGGACGGCACGGTGCAGTGCTGGGGGCGGAACCTCGAGGGGCAGCTCGGCAACGGAACCACCACGAGTTCGACCACCCCCGTGAGGGTAGTCGACCTCACCGGCGCCATCGCTGTCACTGGCGGGTGGTGGCGACACAGCTGCGCGCTCCTGTCGGACAGCTCTGTGAAGTGCTGGGGGGCGGTTGGTGCCGACAACGCCTTCGGCCAGTTAGGGAACGGGAGCACGACCGGCTCCGCCACCCCGGTCACGATGACCGGGACCGGAGTAACGTGGGCGAGCAGTAACACCACGGTGGCCACGATTGATGCGACCGGGCTGGCAACGGGCCGCAGTGGGGGATCCACGACGATCACGGCGACCGATGGCTCGGGGGCGAGCGCGAGCACGACGCTCACGGTCAGGGACCTGGTAGCCCTTTCGGTCGTCCCGGCGGGGACGGGCAGTGGAACGGTGACCTCGAGTCCGCTGGGGATCACTTGCGGAACGGATTGCTCGGAGCCCTATGACCGAGGCACGAGTGTGACGCTGACGGCGGCGCCGGCCACACGGTCGATCTTCATTGGCTGGAGTGGATGCGACACGGTTGCCGACACGACGTGCACGGTGACCATGAATGCCTCGAGGTCGGTCATCGCGACCTTTGACTTGCAGCGCTTCACCCTCACGGTCAACAAGACGGGCACCGGCAGCGGCACCGTGACCTCCAGTCCTCCCGGGATCGACTGCGGGCCCGATTGCACTGAGCCCTACACCATCGACACGGTGGTGACCCTGACGGCGACTCCGAACGTCCTCAACGTCTTCACCGGCTGGAGCGGATGCGATACGGTCGCTGATAGGACGTGTACAGTGACCATGGGGTCGGCGAGGTCAGTCGCCGCCGGCTTCCTGGGATTCCCGTTCTAGGGAGCATCTCGCCACCGTAGCCGCGTCTGGGCGACAGCGTCGTGCGTGACCTCAATGAGGATCTCACTGCACGACGCTCAGGGTCCGGGACCGGGTAAACCCCTTCCGGTCATCCGCGCGGGCGCCGACCGGTAGCTAGAGCTCAACTCCGAGGAGCCGGTAGCTTCTGGGTGGGAAGACCTCGAGGCGAGGGGCAGGCCCCGCGTAATTTTCAGCGACGATCTCTCAGCTCCGCTGACATCGGAAACGCGAACATGGTCGGCGCTCGCTCGAGGCGCGTCTGACAGGGAAACGTCAGTGAACCCCAATGACGGAAGGTTGAAGCTCGTTGCCTCCTGCGTTGTCGCCCTCTGGCTCATGCTGGTCGGGCAGCGGGCCGATGCCGTCACCGTCACGCCAGCTAATCCCGCCATTACCGTCGGTCAAACGCAGCAGTTCACGGCGAGTGGAGCCCGCGCCCCGACCGCCGCCGTTTCAGCCGGCGGGCAATATACCTGTGTGCTCCTTCCCGATGGGACGGCGCAGTGCGTGGGGCGGAACCAGTTCGGGCAGCTCGGCAACGGGACCCTCGACGACTCCTCCGTTCTGGTCGCAGTCAACGGCCTCACCGCTGCGACCCGCATTGCAGCTGGCGACGAGTTCGCGTGCGCGCTCCTTGGGGACGGCACGGTGAGGTGCTGGGGGCTGGGCGAGTCCGGGCAGCGCGGTGACGGGACCTTCGGAACCTTCGCCCCGTCCCCGGTCGCGGTGAGCGGACTCACCGGTGCCGTCGCGGTCGCCAGCGGATATGGACACGCGTGTGCGCTCCTCGGAGACGGCACAATGCGGTGCTGGG
>Ga0209056_10001457_pt1 | contig 26156 bp, 29 predicted proteins | sample GraSoiAngelo_114_FD_185876 | JGI IMG/M metagenome (GOLD analysis project Ga0209056, IMG submission 185876) | Grasslands soil microbial communities from the Angelo Coastal Reserve, California, USA - 14_0903_13_40cm (SPAdes) (version 2) | ecosystem: Environmental > Terrestrial > Soil > Grasslands... | reverse complement strand
ATTCAGGTCTTCAGCTCGAACGTGCACGTTGCGCCCAGCGGAATTCAAACCGAAAACGTGAATTTGGTGGTGCCATCTATCGGAACGCTGACAGGCGCGGGAACCGTCAGTCCGGAGAACGCGCTCGATTACAAGATGACAGCGAGCCTGAACAGTACTGGCGTCAGCACGCTTTCGCAATTCGCTGGCGTGGGCGGCGGAAAAGGCGGGAGCATTCCATTTTTTATTCAGGGCACGGCAGCGAATCCCAAGTTCGTTCCCGACGTCAAAGGAATGCTCGGCAGTCAATTGGGCAACAGGCTCGGCTCCCAGATTCCGGGCGGACAAAACGGTCAGAACGTGGTGAACTCGATCACTGGATTGTTCGGCAAAAAGAAGAAACAGTAGTTGGCGCTATTGCAATTTCAAAATTGCAGTGCCATACCCGTTGATCGTCACTGCGATCGGGGACGCGGGCGAGATCGAAACCGGATTTGGGCCCTTACTGGCACTGGTGCTCGAGTCAATCGTCAACTGACTTGCCGAAGTAAACGGACCCAGCGCGTTCACGTCCACGGAAACTTTCGCTGTCAGTCCCTTGCCATTGTTGTCGGCTGCACTCGCCACTGCGTGATTCGAAATCAAAACAACAACGCTGCCATCGGTATTGAGCACCGGTAGCACTTCCACCTGAGCGCGGTTGGAGTTGTTCGAGTTCAAGATAACCTGACCGGAATTGGCGGGGAACATCTGCCCGAGCCAGTAGTCCACCCAATAGCTGAGCCGAATCTGGCCGGTCGAGTCGTTGTATTCGCCAAACTGCGCGTCTCCGGAAAACGCCCAGTGATATAAGGCCTTCGCACCTGCCCGTCCGATCTGCGAAAAAACATACGGACGCCATGCCGCGAAGAAGGCGCTGGAGCCGCGCGTATCGTCAACAAACGGCTGATTAGGATTGCAAGCACTACCGCCGTTTCCAGTGTTGAAATCGGCATTCACGTTGTTTTCGGTGATCCACAGGGGGACGTTGGCGAGGGCTGGGTTTGTCGCGAGCGAACCGTAGATGCTCTGAATGCTACTGACGAAACCAGGCACTGTGCTGAACACCTGCGCGTCTGAATCTCGTTGGTTGCAAGAGGAGTAGTAATGAGTTGCGACCACGTCCACTTGAGCGGTCACGTTGCTGGCGAAAACTGGCACCCAATTCTCGGAACTGCAGCACATTTCGAGCGCTATGAATTTTATGGAGTTGTCCACCGAATGCATCGCGGGAACGACGGTGTTGTACATCGCCGTGTAATCGGCGGCGTTCACTGCGGGGTTGGGATCCAAGAAATTGTTGATGCTCGGCTCGTTGTAGATCCCCCAGTATCTAATCTTGTAAGCCGGATAAGCCGGAGAAACCAGCAGCGATCCCCCGGGGGGCGTGAACCCTCCAGTGTTGTAGTAGCGAACCAGGTTTTGTGCATAGTCCGCGAACTGGGTAAAGTTGGGATCGTTGAAGGTGCTGCTGCTGTCTTTATTCGTATATAGGAACGCCGGCGCTTTCGCGATTTGAAACTGCGGACTGTGATCGCCCAAACCCAGCACCGGCTGCGTGATCGCATCCAGAATTGCAAAATCCCATGCCTGTGAGCTCGTGCCTTCAGAACCCTGAGGCACGCCCCGCGAAATTCCCTGCAAACGAATGTGATTTGGCTGCAAGTTCGCCAGCGGAGTCGTCGCGCTCGGAAAATTCTGGAAGAACTGGTAATCCCACTCCGCAGGCTGGAATGAAGTGGACATTGCAACATCAAAGGCCGCGCCGTTGTTGGTGCGGACGGTCACGGACGCGTTTGCCACAGCAGGGGGTGGCGGCGGAGGAGGCATGGTTGAGCTGCTACCACCACAGGCGGTCAGGGCTAGAAGGAGGATCGAAAAGATCAGACAGGCAAGCGTCTTCATGGCGCTGCATTCTAATAAATTCGCGGCGCGCTGGATATAGCCTAAACGTATCCCAGACCGGCTAGCCGGTCGTGAATGATCTGGTCATCGCCGGAAGCGGAGCCGCCACGGGAAGACTTCTTCTCGAGGCCAGCCACCAGCGAGTGCCCTTGCATGGTCTCGGGAATTTCGTATCCGGCGAGATCGAGCAAGGTTGGCGCGATGTCCAGCAATCGGGCGCCGTCGTATTCGCCAGTTAGCGGGCAATTGGGTGCGGCGAGAACGAACATCCCGTATTGCGCATGGTTGCAGCCGTCGGGCCCGGTATCGTTTTCCTGCATGTGAATGGCTTGATGACCAACGGTTCCGATCGAGCGCCAGTAAAGACCGCCGAAGTGTACCACCAGATCCGGAGCAACATTTCGTACGTTTTTATACAACTCGCGTGGCTTGAATACAAGGGAGTGCAGTGGCTGACCTTTGTCGTCGGTTAGAGCCTCCAGCTTTGACTTCATTTCATTCTGAAATTTCTCATATTCCGCAGCCGGAATCACACCCTGCGGCTCGCGTCCCTGCACGTTGAAAAAGATGCGTGCGTAGTATCCTCCCTCGCTCCAAACCCGAGTCTGACTCCAATTCACGCTTAGTTTGTCAAAAGGAGTTAAAGACGCGGGATAGTCATTCAACACGAGCAGGCCTTCGCGAATGAGCCATTCGTTGATGGCAATTCCGCCATCAAGCCGCTGTGCTCCGTGATCAGAAACCACCAGGACCAGGGTCTCCTCATCGAGCAACTCGAGAGCTTTGCCGATTTGCTCGTCTAGCCACAAATAATATTCCGGGATCGCGTTCTGGTAGAAATTCCCAGGCTCGAACTGCACGTGCTTCTCGTCGAAATAGTTCCAGAAGCCATGGTGCATGCGGTCAAGCCCGATGTCCACGAAATGAAAGTAATCCCATTCCTGTTCCTTAAGCAGCCAGTGAACGACCTTCCACTGCTTTTCGCTCATCTTGAAAATTTCATCTTTCAGCCAGTCTTTGCGGTCGGTGCGGAAGTTCTTGACGTCCACCGGATACTCGCCGACGAGTTCGTTGATTTTCGCCTTGAACGCGGTCGGATAGGTGAAGTCGTTCTTGGTCGTATCTGGGGTGAGAAAACAGCCAATACTGATGCCATTAATGCGGCGCGGAGGATAGTTAGGGGGGACGCCAACAATGATCGAGCGCTTCCCTTCACGCGCCAGCTGATCCCATATTGCGAGTGATTTGATGGAAGCCGAGTTCGCGAATCCCAGCTTGTCATAAGAGTGGTCGATTCGGTTACGAAAGCCGTACACGCCGAGCGATCCGGGGTCCTGGCTCGTGCACATGCACATCCAGGCCGGAACAGTGATCGGCGGATAGACGCTTTCGAGACGCCCATACACCCCGGCGTCCATCAGGCGGCGCAAATTCACCAGGCGCTCATCGCCGAAGACCACCTCCGGCGCGGCGCAATCGAGTCCGAGGACGCAGATTTTCATTTCAGAGTAAGGACTTTCCTTCCATGCCTTGCGGGACCGGAACTTCTAAATAATTCAGGATTGTGGGCGCAAGGTCAATGATGTTGGGAAGACGACCACTGGAGTGCCCCACCCTTGTTATGTTTTCCACGAGGGGGTGGAGATTTTGATTCATAAACAAAATTCCAGGCACCGCCTCGGGATCAACGATGTGATCTCCGCTCCAGCGGCGGAGATTGTCTTCGATCAGAGAATTCGAAAATCCGCCGACTGCACTTTGCCACGACACGCGATAACCTGGATTGAAATTCACGAGCAGATCGGGAGCATTAGCCGCATACGGTCCGGAGTAAAGCTCTTCGCGGCGAAGCACGCTTCGCACGGCTTGCTTACTCGCAGCTACGTCGGAAGTTTTGGGCATCGCGGTCTGAATCGCGCTTCGTACGCGTTTGGCCTCGGTACCTTCTTCAAGAATTCCGTCGCGCTCGCGGCCTTTGAAGTTCAGGTAAATTCCCCCGAGTCCAGTGGCGTATGCATAAGTTCGAGACCAGTCAACGTGAGTAAGGCCATCGCCGAGGTCTTGGCGCGGCTGCTTGCCCTCTTTCAGCGCCAATAACTGATTCTGCCAGAGCCAGGTATTCGTATCGAAAGCACGGCGGAAGGTATTGAAGCCATGGTCCGAGAGCACCAGAAGCAGTGTATTCTCGTCAACGTTGTCGAGCACTGGCGTGAGGAGCTTATCGCAGCGCGCATAGTGCTGCTCGATCAGGGTCGAGAAGTTTCGCGCCAGATCTGGTTCATAATTTGGATGTTCAGGATCGCGGAAGCGCCAGAGCATGTGCTGCACACGGTCGGGCGTGTCGTAGAGCATGAAGAAAAATCCTTCCTTGAAGCGGTTGAGCTCAAAACGCATCATGCGCTCGCGCTCTTCGAGTACAAGTTCGCATTGAGCAAGATAGGCGGCTTCGTCCAGGCGGCCATTGTTCAATCCATTGTGGTCCTCCGCCATACCGAGGGTGGAGAAGAGTCCGATTTCTGCGGCCAAGTCCTTGGCATAAGCCGGGGGAGACGATATGGGAAACATCGGGGCCGCCGGATCGAAGTTCACAGCGGAGACGTAGAACTCAACGTGCGGTTCAATTTGCCGAACGTAAAATCGCGCGATACCCGTGACTGATTGCAGCATCGAGAACTTGAATTTGAAACGTACCCACTCACTCCAGGACTTTTCTTTCACTTCAATCTTGACTGGAGTCCCTCCGGTTTCGATCAATAATGCGCGCGCTTCGTTCTTTACTCGTACGCGAATTTCGCAAGTTGTGTCGCTCGGGGGAGACTGACGGGTATTCCGCGGTCCGATGACGTGGGTGCTCAAATCATCACCCACACCAAGAGGGACCACCTGCTCGCTCTCGCCAGCCTGTGCATTCTTGTCCTGCGTGTAGAAGGTGCCTTTGTTCTGGCTACCGCGCAAGTCCGGAACGCCAACGCCGGCGATCATGTGTCCATTTAGGTCGTCGGGAGGGAACGTGCATGGACATCGCAAGACAATGCTGGGCACGCCGGCTTGCGAAAGCGTCTGCCAAAAAGGCTTCCCTTTACGCTGGTTCACAACCTGCGGCGCGGCGAAAAGGTTCTTTGGACGCTCGAAGTGGCTAAGAGCGGCATCCGGGAGATAGGTTGCCGGATCGCGCGAAATGAAATCAAAAATTCCGTGACCCCCGGGATTCGTGCCGGTCGCAAAAGACGACCACGCCACCGGGGTCTGGGCGGGATATGTAGTTTTGAGCCGCGAATAGGAACCCATCTGCCGCATAAGCGCGAGGTTTGGCAGTTCACCGTGCTGCAACATGGATTCCACGATGGTAGGTTCCAGTCCGTCGAGCCCAATGACGATTACTTTTTTGGACAATGAACCAGCCTAGGAGGGTGTCTTCGACGAGTCGTGGGCCGTCTCGGCGGGTGGTGGAGTGCGTTTCAAACCAAACAATTTGAAGAATGCATTCACCACTTTGTGCCAGAAAATCAACAGAACACCGATTATGCTGGCGATTCCCGAGGTGACAGTCATCACCTGGTCCGGCCCGCCATACAGCGCCAATACTCCAAAATGCATGAGTGCTCCAGTTCCAAAATAAGAGGAGTTCGCGACCGACGGAACGCCGGCTGTTCTGAATCCCTGCCTACAATTTTACGGGAGTTCCAGTGTTTCGGGGGACGAAATGTCATCTCGGACCGGCATTGCAACCACCTTTGAGTCAGGACTGTGCTCCATATGTACATGACCGTACGAAACCTACTGCCGGTTCCCATGTGCTTCTAAACTGAAATCCCCCAGAAATTGCTGATTTCTAGCTGAAAAACGCCGGCTTCTAAAGAATTTGAAAGGCTTACAACTCGCCAATCAGAGTTCAGCCCTTCCAGCGATACGCGTCCGGTTGTGGCAAACCGACGTGGGCAAGAACGCGGCAGGCAAACTCGTGGGCCATCTGATCGAGCGTGGCCGGCCGAAAATAGTAGGCGGGGATGAGCGGAAAGATAGTCGCTCCAGCGTCAGCGGCGCGGTACATGTTGCGAATGTGGATTTTGTTGAGAGGCGTTTCCCGGACGCAAAGAACCAGTGGACGCTTTTCTTTGAGGCACACGTCGGCGGCGCGCTCAATTAAGTGGGAAGCGCTGCCGTTGGCAATGCGGGCCAACGTTCCGACGCTGCAAGGAATGACGATCATCGCGTCGGCAGGGTAGGAACCGCTGGCGACATTTGCGCCGATGTCGGCGTTCGATTGCTGCCGGATTTTGCGAGAAGTATGACCGAGAATCTGGCCGAGCAGATTGCTGCGGCCGCGAAGACCAAGCTCTTCGGCGATGACGCGAAGGGCGCTGTCGGAGGCGATGAAATTTACGGTTTGAACGCGCGAGTCACGCTCAACCGCTTGCAGCAGATGACGCGCGAACAACGCGCCACTGGCGCCGGTTGTGGCGACGGTCAGGTTTTGAGGCGGGGTCACAAATTCGCTCAAATGGCGGGCGAGGGCCCGCTCCACACAAGCTGAGTTCTGAGCATAGGGAGACGACGACAGCGAGTCAAGGCAGAGATGGCTGGTAAGGGTGAATTGGAATTGCGGCGGACAGCGGCGCAGATGCATGCGCTGGCAGCAGTGCGCCGCGAGGTGCGCTCCCGAGACTCTGCCAATGGCCGAAAATATCTGCGCGAATTCACCGACGCATTCCGGCAATATGACTCGATTCTTTCTTCAGATCAACTGAATGATAAGATCGGCGCCGCCAGCACATTGCTGATCGGGGATTATCACGCGCTCGCGGCATCGCAGCGATTTGTCACAGAACTGATCGAAAGGCTCTCTCAAGGCCGGCGCGTAGTGGTGGGATTGGAAGCTGTACTCTCCCGTGACCAGCGCATTTTGGACGCATGGTGGCGCCGCGAGATCGCAGAAGCGGAACTCAGGCGGCGGCTGTGCTTTGACCGCGACTGGGGGTACGATTGGTCTCCATTTTATGAATTGCTGTTGTCGGCCCGTGACCATTCAGAAGGCATTTATGGACTCGATTGTGAACCGAGGAATGATCTGCGCCGCATCGGCTCGCGTGACCGCCATGCTGTTGCAAAAATATGCCAGATGCGGCAAGAACATCCGGAAGGGGTGGTCATCGTGCTGTTTGGAGAGTCTCACCTGGCGCCACAACATTTGCCTCGAGTCTTGGCGGAATCGCTCCCTGAGGAACGAACCTTAACCGTATTGCAGAATGTGGACACCTTGTATTGGCAAGCCATATCTGAAAGCGCTGCCGCAATCGGCATTGGCGATCGGACGATCTGCGTTTTCAATTCCACTCCCCTTGAAAAGTACGAAAGCTATCGGCTCTGCTTCGAGCGATGGAACAACGCTGCCGATGATGGGCCAGACTTTACACCTGCGGTTTATAACTTGATTTTTTCGCTGGCCCGGTCGCTGGGCTTCAGCCTGAATTCTCCCCGCAATGGAACCCAGCCGAAATTCTTATCAGACTCGCTGCCCGAGGTTATGACCGTGAACGACAGCGCCTTACCAGAACTCTCCGACGAGGATGCATTGCGACTCAAGGACCAGAATTGCGTTTATGTCGCATCAACAAACACTTTTCTGGTGCGCGAGTTTCAAGTGCGGCACGCCGCCCAAGAGACTACACGCTTTCTCTATCATGTATGCCAGGGTATGGTGAAAGTTTCTGCACACGCGAAGGCGGTTGAAGACGCGCTCGCTGGTTTTGGGGCCAGCCTGCTGTGTCCTGCAGTCGGCACCGACGACGCCCCAGTCTCGGAAGCAGGGCAACTTCTCTACCATTCTTACCTTGCCGGACAACTCAGAAGGACATCTATACGTCGCATGTTCCTGACGCACGTGGATTCCGAAGCGGCCGCTGCGCAGACGCTTGCGATGATAGGTACATCCGGCCGAAGACTCTAACTGTTTGATAAGCCGTCCGACGTACTCAAGTGGTTCCCTTCCGACAGCGGTTTCAATCCCGATTGCAACCCACTTTCCGCTGCGTGCTTCTAAAGGCCGTGCACCCGGGCAAACTCGGGTCGTGAGCTTGTGGTGTCGGCCAGGGTACGGGGGCGTGCGGTGACCGATCAAGGCTACTTGTTACCTACTTTTCTAATCGTGGGTCCTCCGCGGACCGGAACCAGTTGGCTGCACTCGGTGCTGCAGGAGCACACCTGTTTGCCGAGGATCAAGGAAACCCGTTTCTTCGACGACCGGTTTCATCGCGGGCTTGGATGGTACCGCGATAATTTTCCTAAATCTGATCTCCCCATGGGTGAGGTAGGTCCTACCTACTTTGCATCAGCAGAAGCGCGGCAGCGAATCGCTCAACTCATTCCGGAAGCGAGGGTGGTCTGCATTTTTCGCAATCCGGTTGACCGCATACGCTCTCACTATCGCCTGAGGCGCGCTTATGCCATGATCCCGTGGGATTTTGAAGAGGCGTTGAGGAAAGATGCGGAGCTGATGGAATCGAGCAAGTACGCGACGCATCTGAAACAGTGGCAGCAGAGTTTTGGGGATGAGAACGTTAGCGTCATGCTCTATGACGATTTGAAACAAAGCCCTCAACTTTTTGTGGACGAGTTAGCCGACTTCACCAGGATTCCGCGCTTTTCGCTGGCACCATCACAGATTTCCTACATCCATTCGTCGGTGCCTCTGACGCAACCACGCAGCTATTACCGCACGCGCAGCGCGGGAGCTCTAGCGGACTGGTTTAAGGCACACCGCTTCGGGCGCATCGTTGCCGCGGCGAAGCGGTCTCGCTTGGGAGATTGGTTCCTAGGCGGAGGCGCTAGCTTCAAAGAAATGCGTCCGGAGATCGTGAGTAGTTTGTACGACCAGTTCCGGCCCGAAGTGGAGGAGTTGGAAATCATGCTAGGTCGTGACCTCGGCGCCTGGAAGTACCGGGAAGCAAGTCTCATGTCAGCGGTTTGAAAATCGTTGAAAATCCCGCCCAAGCTTAACCACCCGGTCTTGGGTGGTACTCTAGCCTCCTAAGACTCCACGAGTGCCACTGAACGCTGAATCCATTCGCCGATTGCTCGATCAGGTGCGCAAGGGAAAGCTCGCTCCCGATGACGCCGTTGAGAAGCTTCGTCATCTTCCGTTTGAAGACCTCGGATTTGCGAAAGTGGACCATCATCGCGGACTGCGGGTGGGAATGCCAGAGGTGGTCTTCAGTCCAGGGAAGACTCCGGCGCAAGTGGCGGAAATTTTCAAGCGGCTCGCCAATCACGCACAAAATGTCCTGGCCACGCGGGCGTCTCCGGAGCAATTCCGTGCCGTTAAAAAAATCGTTCGGGGTGCCAGATTCGAGCAGATCCCCCGTGCAATCGTGCTACGACGCGACAACGAGGTCTATGGGAAGGGAAAAATCACCGTAGTTTCGGCGGGCACCAGTGATATTCCAGTCGCCGAAGAGGCGGTAATAACTGCTGAACTAATGGGAAACGACGTGGATCGTATTTACGATGTGGGAGTTGCAGGCATTCATCGCCTGCTTGCCCATCGGAAGGCGATCGCGAATTCCCGGGCCGTGATTGTCTGCGCCGGAATGGAAGGGGCATTGCCAAGCGTCGTGGGAGGCATGGTCGGAGTTCCAGTGATCGCGGTGCCAACCAGCGTGGGATATGGCGCGGCTTTTCAGGGAATGGCCGCTCTCCTCGGCATGATGAATTCCTGCGCCTCCAACGTTAGCGTTGTGAATATTGATAACGGGTTCGGAGCAGGATACGTAGCGTCGCTCATTAATCGCCTCTGAGGATTCCCATTCTCGAACGGTTTTACAAGATTGTCACAGCTTGGCGATTGCTTTTCTTCAGTCTGAGTAGAACAATCAAGACACCCCTAAGCAATGGAGGCGCCGCATGGTCTCAAAGTGCGCCAACCCAAACTGCGCTACAAGCTTTCGCTACTTCCACATCGGAAGGCTTTTTCGAATGGAAACTTCATCTGGCCTGGAACGACGACGTTCGATGGGCCAGGACGAAGTGTCGAGCCGGCCGCTGCGTCGAATCGAATTTTATTGGCTATGCGAGAATTGCGCCTCTAAGATGTCTCTGGTCTGTGACGAACATATGGTAGTTTCCGTTCGAGCCAACTCCCGAGCAGTCTCTGCTGCCGCTTAAGTTTGATGGAAAGAATACTTCCCGAGAACGGCGTTCCAGCGGATTTGCAGCACCTCGAGAAACATGCGCATACCGTCTCGAAGCGGACTGATGCGCGTACCCTCGGAGTGAGACCAGACCACCGCTACCTCCTTCACTTTCAGTCCCGATTTTCGTGCCAGAAAAAGCAACTCGGGGTCGAATCCCCACCGCTCAATGCTCTGCAAAGGGAAGATGGTTTGTGCAGCAGCGCGGGTAAATGCTTTGAATCCGCATTGTGTGTCTTTGAAACCCAGGCCGAGGAAAATTCTGAGTGATAGATTGAAGATGCGTCCGTAGAGTTGTCGCAGCAAAGACTGACGTTGGCCCTGCAATTCAGGTTGAATCCAGCGCGATCCGATGGCGATATCGGCGCCGGCTTCGATAGCGGCGAACAGCTTGACGGCCTCTTCCAGTGGCGACGAAAGATCGGCGTCGCTGAACAGCAGGATATCGCCAACTGCGTTCAGCATGCCATTGCGCACGCTGTAGCCTTTGCCGCGGTTGCCAGGATTATCCAAGAGCCGAAGATTCGGATGTTCCCGAGACCGCGCGCGCACCAGATCCGCAGTCTGGTCACGAGAGCCGTCGTTAACTACGATGATTTCTGCGTCCCAGCCTTGCTTTGAGACATAGCCGAGTACATGGTCGAGCGTAGCACCCAGGCGGGCGCTCTCGTTGTAAGCGGGGATGATGATGCTGTAGCGAGGCATTGGCTAAAGGTTTCCGGACGACAGCCAAAGTGATTATGAGAAGGTAACATGCAGGCTGTGATTAAGGTATTGCTGCAATTTGCTAAACGAAAGAGAGGAGGAGAGTGCTCAAGCCACCTGTCGCTGCTTATCCAACATTAGGAAGAATTCCGTCACTAGTTCTTCGTCCCACAGCCCGGCACGGCCTTCTTCGCGCATAGTAATGGCGGCCTGGTCGTGGCTCAATGCCGGTTTGTACGGGCGGGCGGTGCGCAATGCATCATAGACATCGACAACTTGCAAAATCCGCGCGAGAAGGGGGATGGTCCGTGACTTCAGTCCGTCGGGATACCCACTACCATTGAAGTGCTCGTGATGATTGCGAATGATGGGAAGCACCAACCGCAATGATCGCAGCGGACGGCAGATATTTTCCCCGGTCAGCGGATGGAGCTTCATGACCTCCCACTCTTCCGGCGTCAGGTTTGCGCCTTTCTTTAGGATCTCATCAGGAACTGCAATCTTCCCCAGGTCGTGCAAGTAGCCACCACGGCGGAGGGCGATAATCTCTTCCTCATGCAGGCGCAAGTGCCGACCAAGATTGCTGGCATTTTGTGCGAGGCGCTCGCAATGACCCTCTGTATAAGGATCGCGGCTCTCAACGCTCAAACCTAGGGTACAAAGGACGCTCTCCGCGGTTTCGAGCTCGTCGGTAAATTCCTTGAGTTTAATAAGCGACTTGACGCGGGCAAATAGTTCTTCAGGAAAGATGGGCTTGTTGAGAAAGTCATCGGCGCCAGCCTCAATTCCACGTACTCGGTCTTCACGCTCGCTGAGTCCGGTAATCAACACAAATGGAATCAGGCGAGTTGCCGGATTTTCTTTCAACTCGCGACAAAGCTCATAGCCCGACTTGCCGGGCATCACAACGTCCGAAAGCACTAGATCAGGAGTGTGGTGCGCAATTTCAGCTTCAGCTTGCGCAGCGTCCGGAACGGCAATGACATCGTATCCGTGTGAAGACAATAGGTCCTGCATAAGACTCATAGTGTTTACATTGTCGTCCACAACCAGGATTCGCGGCAGGCGGCGACGGAGGGAAGGCTCGGGTGAACCTTGCTGACTACGGAAATGCAGCGTGGACAACTTCCTCGGCAAGTCCATAACCGGGCGGCTACTGAAACCCATTGTAACGAAAAACCGCGCGAAAACACATTGTCATCTCGTGGGAGGCGGCGAGCTTAAACGAGGACGAACAGCAAATCGGAGAACGCTCCGGTGTACACTGCATGTCGTTTCTCAAGTTTAGAAATCGGGAGTAGTGATGAAGCTGACAAGTTTTGCAGTTCTGGCCGTAATGTCCGCGATCACGTGGGCGCAAAATCTGCCAACATCGAAGGAAGTCGAAAGCGTATATTCCGACGCGCACGCGCTGTATTTGGACATTCACCAAAATCCCGAGCTTTCGAGGCACGAAACGCAAACGGCGGGGAAACTTGCTAGCCGGCTGCGCAGTCTCGGCTATGAAGTGACTGAGCATGTTGGTGGAACCGGCATTGTTGCCGTGCTCAAGAATGGCTCTGGGCCTACAGTCATGCTTCGCACTGAACTCGACGCACTGCCGGTAGAAGAAAAAACCGGACTTCCCTATGCCAGCACCGTGCATACCAAAGATGACGCTGGACGCGATGTTCCCGTCATGCACGCCTGCGGGCACGATCTGCACATGGCCGCAATCGTTGGCACTGCGGAAAGCATGGCCAAATCGAAGGGCACATGGCACGGCACGCTGATGTTGATCGGACAGCCTGCTGAGGAAACGATCAGCGGCGCAAGCTCGATGATCAAAGATGGCCTCATGAACCGTTTCCCGCGACCGGATGTTGCCGTGGCATTGCACGTGGGCAACGAACTCCCGGCAGGAAAAGTCGGAATCGTTTCTGGAATCTACAACACCAATGCCGATTCGCTGCGTATCACGATCTACGGGAAAGGCGGACATGGATCAGCGCCGCACACCGCGATTGATCCTATCGTGATCGCAGCGCGAACCATTCTCGCTCTGCAGACGATCACATCTCGTGAAGTGAAGCCGGGAGAGTTGGCTGTGATCACGGTCGGATATATTCACGCGGGCACAAAAAACAACATCATTCCTGATCAGGCCGAATTGGGCCTCACTATACGGACCTATAAAAACGATGTACGAAAGCAGGTGCTGGCAGCCGTCGCGCGAATCACGAAGGCGGAAGCGGAAGCGGCCGGGGCACCGCGCGAGCCGTCCATCGAGCGCTATGAAGGAACGGATGCGGTGTACAACGAACCTGCGCTGGCGCAACGGCTGCGGGCTCCGCTCGAAGCTGCTTTGGGCAAGAACAACGTCGTAACCGAGGAACCAATAACCGCCTCGGAGGATTTCTCGGTTTTTGTCGAGCAAGGCATTGCCGGTTTCTATTTCAGCCTGGGTGGCGCGGACCCCGAAAAATTGGCGGAAGCAAAGGCTGCTGGAACCAGGCTCCCGTCGAACCACTCGCCGCTATTCGCTCCCGATGTAGATCCGTCTCTGCGGACCGCGATAGAAGCGGAGATCGCGGTGTTGCGCAATCTGTTGAGTGGATCGCCCGACGAGGTACGCAAGTTAACGATGCACACTAGCCCGTGAGATTGCCGGCGCGTCCTCAGTCGCCAAAACGCTCGGCAGCACGCGCTTTGGCTTTGCCCGCTTCCTCTTCCCGATTCTTTGGTGGCGCGATGGTTTCGAGCGAATGAAGAAGACGCTTCGAGACTCCTGCGACTTCATCAATCGCGGCAAGGAACGCGGCCTGGTTCGCCTTCGAAGGCTTGGTGAATCCGCTGATTTTCCGAACGAACTGAAGTGATGCCGCCCGAATCTCGTCGTCCGTTACCGGCGGATCGAAATTAAAAAGAGTTTTGATATTTCTGCACATGTTTCCTCGATGATTGGGGCACAGCTGCCCCGCATGCTTATGTTAACAATTACACACGCAATCTTTCCCTGCAGGACCGAAATTGTTCGCGTTTCAAGCGCAACATTTCGCTGAAGCAAGCAGCGGATGATAGACCCTGAATTTTTTACCAAACGCCGGCAATCTCACATCGAAAGGAATCCAGAAGGAGCAACAAGATGAAGCTGATTTCGGTGAATACCGGATTGCCACGCGAAGTCATGTGGCACGGCAGACCGGTTATGACAGGAATCTTCAAGCAACCAGTCGAGGGCCCCATCACTTTGCGCAAACTCAACTTGGACGGCGACCGCCAGGCAGACCTCACCGTCCACGGCGGAGAACATAAGGCGGTTTACTGCTACCCCCTTGCGCACTACGACTACTGGCATAAACAGCTGCCCGGGCACGAGCTGCCGCTGGGAATGTTCGGAGAAAACTTCACGATTGATTCTCGCGTCGGCGCCGACGCACTCGAGGACTCGATCCACATTGGTGACCGGTTCTTGGTTGGCTCGGCGGAGGTAGTCGTTACGCAGCCGCGGTTTCCCTGCTACAAGCTCGGGGTGAGATTTCAGATGGATGACATGGTAAAGCGCTTTCTTGCCAGCGGGCGAACTGGTTTCTACCTGGCCATCATCCGGGAGGGTGAAGTCGGCGCGGGTGACGAAATGAAGGCGATTGTCCGCGATCCGAATGCCGTAACGATTTCTGCAATTACCCGCCTATATGTCGCGAAGAGATATTCCGACGATGATGCAAGTTCGGTGAAACGGGCCCTGCAAGTCGCCGCGCTTCCAGAGACTTGGAAGGAGTATTTCCGCGAACGGCTGAAAAGAATGAACGTTGATGTTTGAATACAACATTGCTGATGGGCGGGCGCGAAGGTCCCGCCCCATCAACAAGGCGATTAATGCGAGACTCGAATTGGCTCGATCAGTGATTCGTGAGGCGTAGCACCTGTCCTACCGGCAATTCGGCCCCGAAGACAGTCCCATTGGCTCCACCTGCTACTCCCGTGGGGAATAGCAGCGTGTTGCCGGTCAGCGAAGTGTGTACGTCCGGCGTAGCGAACGGAATCTTCACCACATCGCCGCCGCTGAAGTCCTGGCTGGTAATCAACTGTGATGCATAGAAGGTGCCGTCCGGCCCAAATGCGCAGCCATTGATCGGCCACAAGCCCGTTGCCCATGGCGTCGCAATGTTCAGGATCTTGCTGAGATCGCTTGGATCAGCAGCGCTGGGGTCGACGCGATACACAACGGCTGATGGGCCGAACACCAGGCTGTCGACCAGTGCAAGCGTGCCGATATAAAGCGCCCCATCCGGTCCTTGGGCGACACACGTAGGTGTAGCATCCGCAATAATGTTGTTTGGAAAAAACGCGAGAATCTCGTCTGATCCGTTTGGGCGTACCAGATTTAGCGTGTTTGCGCCGGCATCCGTGACATAGATTCGATCGGGGAGAGCAAGGACCCCGTACGGATTTGAGTCCGGGAAATCGCGCGGCGCGAGGTCGAAATGAAGATTGCCTGGGGGAGCAGACTGCGCGAGCTTAAGCTTTGTTACTCCCCGGAAAGCCACGTGTCAAGCGGGATACGGCGGGTCGGAACGTTCCGTCCAAGTTGATCTAGCGTGGAGTTGCCTCGTGCCTTCCATCTGCGCAATTCGCGCCTTCACAATCTTTTTCAGTAGAGCGGCGGGCAGAGAGGCTTATCCACTGGAAAGTGGATTGTCCCTTTCGACTCGCGATCGGCACTCAGATCGTCTTTGAACTTCTCGATCACCGAAGCCGTGGGAAATAAACTGCAGTGATCAGCAAAAGCGGCTTACCAGATGAGCACTTTTCTGTATTTGAATGCCGGAACGCGATAGCTGATGATCTCGATCGCTTCGACCGGAAGAGCCGCGCCTATGATCGCGCGAACTTTGTTCAATGTGCTGCGAGTAGGTTCCAGAACCGCCGCCAGGTACTGATCCACGGTCTGGCCAGCAGCGGCGCTTTGGGATGATTGCACACGGCATGACGCCTTTTTCATACCAACGGATGATAATCGGGAAGGGCCGATCATTCGTGCCCTTCCCGGCTTCGGACTGATTATTGCTTGTCGTAAACTGCGGTGCCTTTAACCTTCTTTCCTGTCGGATCGGTTGCGCTAACCGTCACCGTGCGGGTCTTGCCGTCGGCCGATACCACGACCCGACCGGAAATCGTGACCTTCCCCTCTTTCTTGCCCGTGAATGCCAGAGTGTGATCGTTAACGGACTTGTAAGCTCGCGTGTCTGAGCTCGCGTCGCCCGTTACGGGATAGTCCTTGCCGTCCACTTTGCCCGTCCACTCGTTGTGCGTCGCCGACCCGTCGGCAGCGGTGCCATCGATGGTCACTTTTACGCTGTCTCCCGCCGCTTCATACACCACTGTGTGGTTTTTTGGTATTCCGGCGGGCAGCTTCGATTTCGACTCGTTCAGCTTCCAGGTACCCATTTGTACGTCCGTACCGGCGAAGCACACGGCTGCTGCAGCAAATAGAAATGCGAGCGTTATTGCACACGTCTTTGTTTTCATATTGCCTCCAAGGCGATCAAATTGTCTGGGTGATTACCGCCGCGAATTCTAGTGGTGCGGAGTGGATTGTGCAAGGGCCTACGATCTCTCAATTCTGTCATTCCGAGCGTAGCAGGATGGTGAGCAAGCGAGTCATCATGCGCAGTCGAGGGCTGCTTTTCTCTTCGTCCGATGACGCATTCGGCAGGGGTGTCCCACTTCTCGCGATTTTCGAGAAGTGGAATTTCCGATTGCTCCTAAGGCGCCACACCCGCGGATTTGCGTGATGTCGATCTACTCGACGACGCTTTGCGAGCTTCCGTAACTGCGCCATCCAGTTCCGCTGCGATGGCCTCAAATTCCGGCTTCGGCCCATTCCAGCGCAACTGCTCTACGTCATCGAAGAGCGCGATGTCAGTCCGCAACGTGGCCAGGGTTCGAAAGAGCAACGCTTGATCCCAGTCGCGGCAAAGTGTATCGGCGAGAGCGCCGGCACTGGTTGCGTTAACGTGCCATTCGCGACAATCTTTCGGGATCTGCTCCAGGTGAGCAAACTTGGCGAGCACAGCGGCCGACGATTTTGCTCCCCAGCCCGCCAGTCCGGGATAGCCGTCTGCCGCATCGCCCACTAGCGCCAGATAGTCCGGAATTGATAACGGTGGGACACCATACTTCTGGATAACGCCCTGCTCATCCCGGGTCACTCGCGTGCGGCGATTGAGTTGGACAACCCGCGCGCCTCGCACTGATTGTGCAAGGTCTTTGTCGGGGGTGCAAATTACGACGCGTTCGACGCGAGCGTCTTGTGCAGCGGCCGCCGCGCCTGCAGCGAGAGCGTCGTCGGCCTCGAACTCCACCATCGGCCAAACCACAATGCCGGCGGCTGAAAGAACCTGTTCGAGCAGCTGGAATTGCGCCAGCAATTCAGGTTCGATACCCGCGCTGGTCTTGTACCCCGGCCACAATTGGTTGCGAAAAGATTCGATGACATGGTCGGTGGCAACCGCGATGTGCGTAGCCCCGCCCTTAATCATTCCCAGCACCGAGGCCAGGACACCACGCACCGCGCCGACTTCCCGTCCCTGATCGTCGCGCGCGGAAGGCACCGCGTAGTAATGCCGGAACAGCTCGTACGTGCCGTCAACCAGAAAGAGTTCCATGGTTCAGGTCAAAAGGATACTACGGTGGCGAGAGCAGGCTTGTCCTGCGTCCTTGGAACGAGAAGCTTCTCAAATTTTTCTCGACAACCTTGTTTTCCCGTGATATACGCATGGTGCCCGCCGGAGGTTATCTCATGCGACACATAACCCCGTTGTGCGTGGTGCTGATATTCGTTAGTTTGAGCGTCCAGGCGCAATCAAAGCCAGTCTGCTCACTATTGACCGCGGCCGATATCAGCGCGGTTGGAGCGACCGGACAAGGAACCCCGGGCGAAGTGCCCACAACGACTGGATCCGCCAAAGGCGCCACGATGAAAATGTGCTCATGGCGAATGAAAGCCGGCGGCCTTAACCTCTCAGCAAATCCAATGCCTCCCGGAGCCTCGCGCGCAGCAATTGAGGCGCAACTCACCAGCACGTACCAGATGTCACATCAAAAGGGTGGAAGCAGGACAAAAAAGACTTCGGCAACGTGTCATGCACTCTCTTCACGCCTCCCGCAGGGGAGAAAGACGCTCCAGCTAACACCAGCTGCCTGACCGTAGCCAAGGGCATGCTGGTTAACGCCGACACCATAAGCATGACTCCCGTATCTATGGAGAAGCTCAAGGCGCTAGTGGACAGCGCGAGTGGAAGGCTCTAGCGCTTCCCAGAGTTCAGCCCCAGCCGCACCAATTCGTGTCCGCTAATTCGCCAGTCTGCTGCACGCCCCTCGCCAATGCATGCCCGGGTGCTGGCCAAAACCACGAAACGAGAGCTTCAAATTCAAAAAAGGCGCGCTGAACCTTGAGCATCTGTTCTGCTACGTCACCATTTGCTCTGCTACGTCACCATTTGCCTCGACCGCGCCGATAGTCTCGGGAATTGTGGAAAGCAAGGCCGGCCGCACATGTCCTTCGTTACTGAAGTCACAGTCGTGGTTGCCGGGCACCGTCACCGTCCCAAGGAACTTTACGTTTGGTATGGATTGCAGTGCCTTTTCGAGATCGACAACGAAGTCGATGGCTACCGAATATTCAGCCTGCTTGCCTGAAAACGCGATGTCTCCCGACAGGATGAGAAGGAGGTCCGTACCTTCCTGAATCTCGCTTTGGACAGCTCCCTTAATTTGCTGGATCTTTGCCGAGGCCGCATTCACGCCTAACCCGAAATGAATATCGCTGATGTGGACAATGCCGATCACGGTTAACTGCGCTCCCAATCGCGTGACCTGATTTTACATCCACGCTCCGATCAGTCCCATGAGTGCGGCAAGCTCTTGGGAAGAATTCTTCCGCGTCACCCGCCGCTTGCCAATCCCGCTAACCTCCAGCATAATAATTACTTGTCTCATTCCCTCGGGTAGGGTGCAAAGCAAGCCATCCCACTACCTTTTCTGGAAGAGATGCGCGAAAGTTGAAGGTTGCCGAGCGTTGCTTGGCTGGACGGGTGAGGGCACCCGTCCCCACACAGTTCGAGATTAACGACAGGAAAGGAAACCAGTTCAGTGTTGATGATTCGTTTATCGCGCGTAGGTGCGCGCAAACAGCCTCACTACCGAGTGGTGGTGATTGAGAAGGAACGGGCGCGCAATGGGCGTCCGGTGGAGATTGTGGGGACGTACAATCCCCGCACCACCCCGGCCAGCGTGGAGCTCAAGCGCGAGCGCATTGACTACTGGCGCTCCAAGGGAGCCCAGGTGTCGGAGCGCGTCGGCAAGATACTGGGATTTGCGGCCAGCACAGCTGCGCCTGTGGCTTCGTAAATTCAAAAGCAGCTACGGATTAACACGGATTTTCACGGATTTAAGATCAACGTCATTAAGAATTATCCGTGTGAATCCGCATAAAATCCGTGGCGTATTTGAAATTTGCCGAGCGGGGCTCGGCCGGACAGCCGAGGGCGGCTGTCCCCACGTGGTTCGTGGTTCCCGCGTTTCGCTAAGGCGAAAGTCTTGTCCTGGGCGTAGTCGAAGGATGGGCACCCATTGATGTGGTAGTCGCGATCTCTAGCCGCAAAGCGGCGGAATGTGAAAGTCCGGCATGGAAATGCCGGGAAGCTGAGGCACAAGGGATCGAGTCCCGCGAGGGACGGCAACAGATTGGCGGACGAGGGCGTCCGCCGCACACATTAAAGATCATGACTGACCAATCTGCCAATCCGAAAGCGTTGATCGAGCACGTGGCCAAGGCACTGGTGAATGCGCCGGACCAGGTGATCGTCGAAGAAGTGGACGAGGGCGAAGAGCTGGTGATCGAGCTCGAAGTCGCCGAAGACGACATGGGCCGCGTGATCGGCAAGTCGGGCAAGATCGCGCGGGCGATGCGCAATCTGCTACATGCTGTCGGCGAGAAGTCCAGGCGTCGGTATGAGTTGGAGATTCTGGAATAACGGATTCTGATAAGCGCGAGCGGCTAGTCGGACAGGAGTGTCCGACCCACACGAGCTTCGTCACGCTGGCGCGCGTGGTGAAAACGCAAGGACGGCGCGGCGAAGTTGCCGTCGAGGTGCACACCGATGTACCGGATCGGCTTCATGTGGGTCTCAGAGTTTTTGCGATTGCGGAGGATGGCAGCCGGACCGAGTTGCAGATCGAAAACGCCTGGCCGCACAAAGATTGGCTGGTGCTGAAGTTCTCGGGCGTTGATTCGATTTCCGATGCCGAGTCGCTTGTCCGAAGCGAGTTACAGGTTCCGCTCAGTGAACGGGCAGAGCTGGAACCGGGCGCGGCATACGTCAGCGATTTGGTTGGTTGCGCGCTGTTTGATCGCGACCGCGAAGTTGGCGTGATCCAAGACGTTCGGTTTGGTGCCGGTGAAGCGCCGCTGCTGATTGTCAGATCAGGGAAGTCGGAACTTGAGATTCCCTACGCGCAGGAATTTCTGCTGCGGGTGGATCTCGAGCACAAGCGCATCGAGATGAATTTGCCGGAGGCACTGCTGGACGTGAACGCTCCGCTGACGGACGACGAAAAGCGGGAGCAAAGGCGTTGATTACATCAGCTTTTAGCTGTTAGCTCTTAGCTTTTAGCCAAACCATTTGGATTGTGGGTATCAGCTAAGAGCTAAAAGCTAACGGCTAAGGGCTTATTCAGTGCAGATTGACATTATTACCATCTTCCCAGATTTTTTTCGCGGGCCGCTGGATTACGGGATTGTTCGACGGGCGCGCGAGGCCGGGCTGGTGAAGATTGAGATCCACGACCTGCGGGCGTTTACCCGCGATCGTCATCGCACGGTAGATGACCGCCCATTTGGCGGCGGCGAGGGCATGGTGCTCAAGCCGGAACCGATCTTTGAATGTGTGGAGTCGCTGAGTGTGGCGCCGCGTAACCATCGCGTAGCCGCAAAGCAATCGGTTGTGCTGCTTTCGGCACAGGGCAAGCGTTTTGATCAGAAGCTTGCATCTGAATTAGCGGGGCTGGAAAGAATTGTTCTGATCTGCGGCCGCTACGAAGGTGTGGACGAGCGCGTGGGAACGCATCTTGCCAATCGGGAGATTTCGATTGGCGACTATGTTCTGAGTGGTGGAGAGCTCGGCGCTGCGGTTATTGTGGATGCGGTCACGCGGCTGATTCCGGGAGCAGTCGGAAACGAAGCTTCGACGCGGCAGGAATCGTTTTTTGCCGGGCCGGAGCTTGGCGGAAATGGTGGTCCGAGCTCAACCTGCGCATCCGGTGGATTGCTCGACTATCCGCACTATACGCGTCCTGCGGATTTTCGCGGGATAAAGGTGCCGGAGGTGCTGGTCAACGGCAACCACGAAGACATCAAGCGATGGCGTCGTCGCTCGGCACTAGAAAAGACGAAGCAGAATCGGCCGGACCTGTTGAGTACGGTACAGTTGAGTGACGAAGATAGAAAGCTGCTGACAGAGCGATCAGCAGCGAGTCGCGAGCAATGAGATTCGAGCCATCCGAGCTGGGATAGATCACAGCTCGACGCTCGTCAGAAATTATCATTAGGAAGCAGGAATACCATGACCAACTTGATCATCGAAAAACTTCTTGCCAAAACCAAGCGCACTGATCTTCCAGACTTCGCCCCCGGCGACACCGTCCGCGTGCAGGTAAGGATCAAAGAGGGCGATAAAGAACGCCTGCAGGCCTTTGAAGGCGTGGTCATCTCGCGCAGCCGCGGGCCGCAGGCCAGCTTCACCGTGCGCAAGATCAGCTTCGGCCAGGGCGTCGAGCGAATTTTTCCCGAGAGCTCGCGAGTGGTGGATAAAGTTGATCTGGTCCGGTCGTCTAAGGTACGTCGCGCGAAACTTTATTACTTGCGCAGTCTGCGTGGCAAAGCCGCCCGATTGAAAGACGTCGATCGCGAGCACGCCACCGCCGCTACAAAGTAATACTTTGCTTCTCGGGGATCTGGCGGAATTCAGATCCCTTTCTCATTGCAGCAGCAAATTCTACACGTGAGCCATCGACGATTTGGCTTGCGCCAGATTTCCGCTTGCGCTCACAGGCCTCAGTGCTCCAATATGGCGCTAGAGATTGCCGGTGACGATCCGAGTTGTTCCAGAAAAAAAACTCTCCCCTGCTGCCGCGAAGCTACGGCTGCTGAAGCGCCTGCGCTGCACCTTGAAGTACGAAAAGCTGGCTTGGGCGTCTGGCGCAACACTGGTCGCCGGTGTGGATGAAGTCGGCCGCGGATCGCTGTTTGGTCCCGTAGTGGCGGCTGCGGTCATACTCGACTCCAGCTACAGGATCCGAGGTTTGCGGGATTCGAAGCTCCTTCCTGCAGATCGCCGGGAAATACTTGCCGAACGCATTCGCGAGCATGCGATTGCATGGGCCATCGCTTCAGTTGACGCTGCACGGATCGATCAGATCAACATTTATCACGCGTCGAGAGTCGCAATGCAACAGGCCGTTGCGCAATTGACTCCCAGTGCAGATCACTTGCTGATTGATGCGATGAAGGTCGATTGCCAGCTACCTCAAAAGTCGATCATTCATGGAGATGCGCTTTCGGCGTCCATTGCCGCGGCTTCAATTCTTGCGAAAGTTCATCGCGACCACATGATTGAAGAGTGGGATCCCGTATTCCCCGTGTACGGCCTGGGCTCGAACAAAGGCTATAGCACGCCCAAGCACTTGGCTGCACTGCGTGAGTATGGGCCGTCTCCGCTCCATCGGCAGTCGTTCGCGCCAGTATGGAATGCGCCAATTCCGCAGGAAGTGCTGGCGTTCATGTTGCAGGAAAGCGCACCGGATGCTGAGCTGAATCCAGCAGTCTAAGTCTGAGACGCTCCTGCTTTCGTTATGCTTGGATCGTCGTTCGACACCGCGAGCTTGGTCTTGATCTGGTTCGCCAGTTCCCGGATGAATACTGTGAGCGGCCTTAGCAATGATCCGGTAGAGTTTGTCCATTTCCGGTGCGCGGCCGATGATGCTGCCGAATCCTTGCCGGGACCTGATCTTCTCGCGCAGCACGCGGTTTTCTGTTTTGAGCTTGAGATGGGACGCGACGCGCGCTAACAGAAGCCTTAGTTCCTCAAGGCTGAAGGGCTTGGTCTGTAATCGTAGGCGTCCTCGGCGAGATCGGTCGCGATCTGCATTTGCTTACCCAAAAGATGGCGCAGCAGAGGCTCAAGGTCGCGGACTACCTGGTTGAAATTAACTGATGGCTGCTCGCCTGTATTCTCGCGGCCAACTGTCATCAATTGCCGAATTAGGCCGGCTCCCTGCTCGGCCGCGCCGCGAATCTCATCAATTTTTTCCCACACCACACCGACCGTTTGCGACTTCGACTGAAGCAGATCGCAATATAAAAGGATCCCAGTCAGCAGATTATTGAAATCATGGGCAACGCCGCCGACCAGGCGACCGACCATAGCCAGATGTTGCAAGTCCGACTGACCGAAGTCAGCGGCTTCAGAACGCGCTGTCGTCAGAGAAAACTTTCGCCCAGCGATCGCGAATTCCGATGTCTGCCAAATCCCGCCGCTAGGCACAACTGTAAGGCCGGTACCCGAGAGTCCGGACATTAGCTGTGCAAAACTGCGGTTCCTGTAAATAAGGTTTCCATTTTCGGTAATGGCCAGGGCTTGTGGCGATGCTTCGACCGCTGCCGCAAGGACCACAGAGGCAAAGGGCTCTGGGATGGCCTCCTGAAATTTCGGTACAGCACTGCTCATTGAATACCTGGCTTTAGGCACCCCCACCATGTGCAGGTTCACAAATGGTGAGGGTGCCTCTTTCTGGGGGAGCGCTCTCCCGAACAGTCGGTTTTCAATTCTGGAAAAAGCGGCCTTGTTTGGGAATTTTAGTGAACAAAAATTTCCCTGTTTAGGACTAGCGAACAGGTCGGATGTGATGAATGAACATCACTGACTTCGAAGCTGGGAAAGTAAAATTAGGATCTCGCCAGGCTCACGGCGGACGGTGTAGTCAGGACTTGGAGAGGCGCACAGTACGGATGCCTCGGCAGAATCTTGTTGACCGAGAACATAAACCGCTGGAATCGGCAGCTCCCAACTGCTATCGCCATTCACGAGCGGCAGGTTCACGAACGCACGCTGATAAATTTCCTTCTGATACTCGGGCACTTGATAGACCAAACCAAATTGCCGCGCAACTCTATTTCCTTCATCGCTCAGGAGTGGAAACTGCAGATGGTGCTGGTCGGCCATCAGGTAACACTGGTGAACTGTCTGCGGAGAGATCGCTACAACAGATGCCTTCAACTCTTTAACCGTTGGAATGATGGCATTCATGGCCTCAAGCTGTGCTACGCAAAATGGACACCAGCGTCCGCGAATGAAGCAAATCACCAGTCGGCCGGTGGCGAGAAGCGCGGAGGAAGCTACAACCTCCCCATTCTGATCGGGGAGCTCGAATGCGGGAGCGGCGGTGCCGACTTGCAGCGCTCGACTGACGATGCCAGATTGCCTCAGTTCCTCAATTACGCGCGAATGCACGTCTTGGATTTCCGCTGGAACGTACTTGGCGATGAGCGCCTTGCGTTCGGCATAGATGGCATGGAGGGAGCGGTCTCCTTGCTGCGAGTCCGACTCTTCAAGGGACCGCCATTTCATAGTCACTTACTCCGGAACACGATCGCGATCTGCATTGTATCCTCGGCGCCGAAGATTGCGTTGGCCTACGGTGGCGACGCCGTTATTGGCTGTGCTAACCTCATTTCGTTCCTTCTGTCTAATAGAGCGTCATTCCGGAGAAATTCCTCATGGCGACGACGCGTTTTCTGTTGAATCGCGAACCGCGCGAAGTAGATGTCTCTCCCGAAACTCCCCTGCTATGGGTACTGCGCGACACCATCGGCTTGACCGGTACAAAGTATGGTTGTGGCATGGCGCTGTGCGGCGCTTGCACGGTGCACGTGGATGGTACTGCTGTCCGTTCATGCTCAACTCCGATTTCGACAGTGGCAGGCAAAAATATCACCACCATTGAAGGATTGAAACAGGAAATCAAGATTCCCCTGCAGCAAGCGTGGATTGACGAACAAGTCCCACAGTGCGGGTATTGCCAACCCGGGCAAATCATGGCTGCAGCCGCGTTGCTGGCGAAAACGCCTCATCCCACCGTCCAACAGATCAATGATGAGATGTCCGGCATCATTTGCCGGTGTGGCACCTACCAGCGCATTCGCCGGGCGATTCAGCGCGCCGCGGGAGGTCGCAGCCATGGCAGTCAATAGACGGACATTTATTACAGCGACGGCATCTGCCGGCACGGCCCTTGTGATCGGATTCTCTTTACGCCGTGATTTCATAGCCGCCGCGCCGACCGCCGCCAAGCCGAAGCCAGCTCCAGTAAACCCATTCGACGCGTGGGTGCACGTGAGAGACGACAACAGTGTGCGTCTGATTGTCGCGAAATCAGAGATCGGACAAGGAATTAAGACGACCCTGGCCATGATTCTCGCCGACGAATTGGAAGTTGATTGGCAAAGTGTTGAAGTTCAGCAGGCGGAAACGCGAACGGATCTCTATCCTCACCTTGGCACCGGCGGAAGCACCAGCGTGCGTACTACGTATATGGATTTGCGGCGTGCGGGCGCAACCGCCCGCGAGATGCTGATTTCCGCTGCCGCCAGCCAGTGGAATGTGCCGCGGGAGCGCTGCATTGCAAGGAGTGGCGCGGTGATTGATCGAGAGACCAATCAGAGTCTGAAGTATGGCAGCCTGGTCGCTGCAGCCTTGAAATTGCCGATGCCCGCAGAGGACGATGTCCAACTTAAAGATTCGAAAGATTTCAAGGTCATCGGTCATTCGATTCCGCGAGTCGAAATTCCTTCAAAAACGGATGGTACGGCGGAATTTGGTCTGGACGCGAAGGTCCCAGGGATGCTGTATGCAGTCGTTGCCCGCTGCCGAACTTTCGGCGGGAGGGTGAAAAGTTTTGACGCGACAGCGGCGAAGGGAGTTCCCGGCATTAAAGATGTATTCCAGATCGAAGCCGTCGCAGAAGATGTTCACAGCGCAGGCGGTGTTGCAGTCGTCGCCGATAGTACGTGGGCAGCGATGCAAGGTCGTCGAGCACTCAAGATTAAATGGGACCTGGGCCCTCATGCGAATGAGAGCAGCGCGACTTTGGCTGCAGCTTTTGAAGAGGAGATAAAGTCTGCGGGTGCGATCGTTCGCAATGATGGAGACGTTGACAAGCTCAGTGGCGATTCGCTGACCCACGTCGAGGCGGTCTATCAATTGCCTTTCCTCGCGCACGCGACCATGGAGCCGATGAACA
>Ga0209056_10001451_pt1 | contig 26201 bp, 31 predicted proteins | sample GraSoiAngelo_114_FD_185876 | JGI IMG/M metagenome (GOLD analysis project Ga0209056, IMG submission 185876) | Grasslands soil microbial communities from the Angelo Coastal Reserve, California, USA - 14_0903_13_40cm (SPAdes) (version 2) | ecosystem: Environmental > Terrestrial > Soil > Grasslands... | reverse complement strand
GGACTAGACGTTGGATCCGCCGCAATCTCAGTTGTCGAGCCAGGTGATGGCGCGCAATCTCTCAAGGACATCCTGAAGATAGTTGAGAATATCAAGAAGACCGGCGCGGGCAAGTGAGCAAGGGAAAAGACAGATCTGACGAACCACTTATCCCGGCCGAAGTCACACAAGTCATCGGACGGACCGGGGTTACGGGAGAAGTTATTCAGGTTCGAGTGAGAGTCCTAGAAGGCCGAGACAAGGGACGAATTATTACTAGAAACGTCAAGGGACCTATCCGGCTTAACGACGTTCTCATGCTTCGAGAGACTGAGAGAGAAGCGAAAAAGATCAGGTAGGGCGTAAGCGACGCCGAAGACTTTCAAGTGTTCTTTCTGTGGGAAGAACTTTCCAAACTCGACTGGAATCATGCACGTGAAGAACGACGGGACGATACTCTACTTCTGCTCGCGCCGATGTAGAGTCAGCACTCTGTCGTTCAAGCGGGACTCTCGTAAGCTAAAGTGGACTGCTTACTACGGGAAGAGAGAGAAAGGCCACTGAGCAGCCACTCTAAGAACAAAACATTCGCCTTTCTCAAACCTGAAGCTCTACAATCGAGGGTTGCAGGAGAAGTTCTGTCGAGGCTCGAGAGGAAAGGATTCGCAATCAAACAGTTGCGCCTTCACAACATTTCCAGAAAGGAAGCAGAGACGCTCTACGCCGTTCACAAGGGAAAACCCTTTTTCCAAGAACTCGTGGACCACGTCACGTCCGGGCCTGTCTTGCTGATGATCCTTGAGGGCTCAAACGCGGTAGACGTTCTGCGTAAGGTTATCGGCGCGACAAATCCGCAGACAGCTGAGCCAGGCACGATAAGAGGCGATCTATCATTGTCCATAACCGCTAACATGATTCACGCATCTGATAGTCTCGAAAACGCGAAGAAAGAGTCATCAATATTCTTCCATGACGGAATTTAGCGGATAAGCGTCTTCGAAGAAAATCATGGTTTTAATACAGAGGTAAGAAAATGAAGGCCAATGTGGAGCCTTCCCAGGTATGGCAATTCGTTCACCAATCGCAGTCGTCCTTGGACACGTGGACCACGGGAAGACCACGCTCCTCGACAAGATTAGAGGCACCTCCGTAGCCGCCCGAGAACCGGGCCTGATCACTCAGTGGATCGGCGCCAGCCTCATCCCCGCTCAAACTATAACAAAGATCTGCGGACCCCTTCTAGCCAGGTTTAATCTCAAGATCGAAGTTCCTGGAATACTCTTCATCGACACTCCGGGCCACGAAACGTTCAGCAACCTCCGCAAGCGAGGCGGATCCGCGGCTGACGTTGCAGTCCTCGTAATCGATCTCACCAAAGGAATAGAGCCCCAAACCGTCGAATCCCTCAACATCCTCAAAGCCCGCAAAACACCCTTCTTGGTATGCTGCAATAAGATCGACGCGATACCGGGATGGAAGTCGTCACCTGACGGCTCATTCCTCGCTAACACAGAACAGCAACGACCCGAAGTCTTGACTGATCTAGATAACAGAATCTACACGATGATGGGAACCTTGTCCCGATACGGCTTCCGCTCCGATCGTTTCGACAGAATCAAAGACTTCTCCAAGACCATAGCGCTCGTACCTTCGAGCGCCAAAACCGGAGAAGGGCTGCCTGAACTGATGGCCATGCTGGTCGGGCTCACCCAGATCTACATGAGAGGAGAACTAACAACAGGCGCGGGTCCAGCCGAAGGCACAGTTCTGGAGGTGAAAGAGGAACCTGGCCTCGGAGTTACTATAGACGCCGTGGTCTACGATGGGACGATCAAAGTAGATGACGAAATAGTGCTCGCTGGAAGGAACGGAATCCTGCGAACCAGGGTCCGGGCTCTACTCGTGCCGAAACCCCTTGACGAGATCCGTGATCCTAGGGATAAGTTCAGTCATGTCGAATACGTCGACGCGGCCGCTGGAATCAAGATCGCAGCCCAAGGTCTCGATGATGCGATCGCGGGGTCACCCATCTATGGCATAGATAGCCCGTCAAAGCGAGTGGAGCTTGAGAAGAGAGTACTCAGCGAAATAGAATCGGTCAAGGTAAGTACTGATCGAACTGGGGTCATCGTGAAAGCTGACGCCCTCGGCTCGCTAGAAGCGCTTACAACTTCCCTTTCCATCTCCAAAGTACCTGTGCGTCTCGCAGACGTAGGCGAGATATCTAGACGAGATGTCGTCGAGGCTGACGTCGTTCGAGCGAAAGACCCATACCTCGCCGCGATTCTCGGATTCAACGTCAAGCTGCTCCCTGATGCAGAGGAAGAGATCAAAGAAACAGGAATACCGGTCTTCAGGGGCGACATAATCTATCGAGTGTTAGAAGATTACTCAAGATGGGTTGAAGCTCAGAGGTCCGCCGGCGTTAAGGCCGAGATGGAGCTGCTTATCCGTCCGGGCAAGATGAAGATCCTCAAAGGCTTCGTCTTCCGCAGAAACGACCCTGCCATAGTTGGCGTCGAAATCCTCGAGGGAATCGTCAAGCCGAAATATCCAGTGATCAACAGCAGCGGGAAGCGTGTCGGGGTAGTCCTAAGAGTCCAAGACCAGGGCAAAGATGTACCAGAAGTAGGACCAGGAAAGCAAGTCGCTGTTTCCATCGACAAGCCGATCGTTGGTAGACACATTTTCGAGGGAGACATCCTCTATGTCGATGTTCCTTTGAAACATGCCAAAACCCTTTCATCAAAATTCAGAGACCACCTCTCCCCCGGAGAACTTGCCTTGCTTGACGAGCTGGCGAGTATTTCTGCAAAGAATGCCTTGGGAGTGGTGTCATGACTCGAACGACGTTTATTAACAGCCCAGGGGAACTGGCTTCCAACGGAGCCCGCTAACAAAACATGGCTAAGTTCCAGCTCATAGTATCGGATCCTGTGAGCAAGACCTCGAAAGCCGCAACAATCGAGGGAGCGAAGGCACAGGCGCTTGTCGGAAAATCGATCGGGGATGAGGTTGACGGTAAGCTTCTCGGTATTGGAAACATGAAGCTCAAGATCACAGGTGGCACTGACAAGGACGGGATCCCAATGCGTTTCGATATTCAGGGAGGGGCCAAGAAGAGAGCAATTCTCTCCGGCGGAGTAGGCTTCAAACCAAACGACCGCGGGGAAAGAAGAAGGAAGCTTGTTCGCGGGCGCATGGTTGGTGAAGATACTCTCCAAGTCAACAGCGTAGTTATCGGAGACGCAACATCGAAGCCGGTGGAGGCTAAGAGTTGAGCGTCGAGATAATCGCCGAACACGTTAACCCGCTTCTAGGCCGAAAGGACGCAAAGCTGATCGTCCACCATGAAGGTTCCGGGACTCCTGACCGTCTGGCCATTCGAAAGATCGCCTCCGATCACTTCAAGACTCAACAGGACAAGGTCTATGTTCGAAGCGTCCAGACCAGGACAGGAGGATCATCGGCTGTCTGCCAGGTCGAAATATATGGTGATTCGAAGATTGCCGACAAGATGGTTCCAGCTTACATAAAGAACAGAAATCTTCCGAAGGATCAGAGAGTCTCGAAGAAGAAGGGAGCAGAGGATGAGAAGCCTGCTGCTGCGGCGCCTAAGCCAGCGGCTCCGGAAAAGAAAGCTGAGCCAGCTAAACCAGCCCCGGCTCCGGCAAAGGAGTCTAAACCGGCGCCTGCCAAGGAATCAAAACCGGCCCCAGCCGAGACCAAGACTCCCGCGAAACCCGAAGGGAAGCCTGCTGCCAAGCCGGAATCAAAACCGGCCGCTAAGCCTCCTGCGAAGCCCGACGCCAAACCGAAAGCCTAGGACGGTTTCTCCGCTGAAGGCTATCTCGGGAAATCCCCCATCATCAGCCCTAATCTCGAATCAAAGCCCGCCATTTCTAGAACATGATCTTCCACGCTGATTCCTGGGAGAAACACGGGGGTCGAAAAAGGCTAGACAAGCCGATAACGCACATCTCGAAAAAACAAGCCCGGAATCCCCGCCAGACAGAAAGAGCATCTCGACACGAAATTCCTATAATTCTTGCAGAGTCCTTGTGTTCGAGAGTGGCGACTAAGGAAGACGCTGAAGTAAGACTCGGCCAGGAAACCGCTCTCGGGGTTTCGATCTATGCCCTTTTCGCGGCGCTTACTATGCTTACGACGTCTTGCGCTTTGAGTACGTAGTTGTCGGAGAGACGCATGCCGTTTCGAGCGTTCATGCCGTACAGCATTTGTTCGCCTATTTCCGTATGGATTCTCAAGGCTAGCTCCTTGAGAGTGGTTCCGTTCGGAACCAGGTAAGCGTCTGGCAGAACATTCCCTGCATGATCGCTGAACTTCTCAGGATTCTCAACAGGATATACCACGATCATATTGAGAAGATTCAGAAAGGCGGAGTTGATGCACGCCTGAACGCCAGTCGATCCAATAGGCTTCAGGACTTTTTCCCGGACCATTTCAAGGGCAGCCTTCTGCTCAGTGTTAACAAGACTCGTGCTAGGAATCCGGAAGTCCGGGTCTCCAGGTTTGTACTCTATCAACCGTTTTTCTGCAGCTCTTCGCAGTGCTAGCTCTGCCTCAGCAGAGACCGGTAGTGTCAGCTCGCCCGTTTGCTTCAATCGACTGACATTCCCAACCGATGTTGGCAGGTCGATCTTGTTGGCGGCGAGTAGCAACGGTTTCGCTTCCTTCCGGATAATCTCAACAAGCTTCAACAAGTCTTCTCTGATCCATGCGCTCGGTTTTCCCTTGAGGCCTGCTTTCTTGATCCCGTTCTCAGCCTGGCCTTTACTGACTCCGAGCCCGCTGAGACGTTCAGCGACTAACGACCCGGGATCTTCTCCAGCCATCTCGGTCTTTTTGGCCGTCTTTTCCCAGTCTTTTCCAACAATCCGTAGCATCCACATCTTCAGTTCGGTTTCGAGAAAACTCACATCCTCAACAGGGTTGTGGGCACCAGCCTCGGTGAGTTTGCCTTCGGAGTCTGTTGAGCCAGAAGCGTCAACTACGTGGATCAGCGCGTCAGCCCTTCTCAGCTCGTCAAGAAACTGGTTTCCAAGCCCTCTTCCCTCCGACGCGCCAGGCACCAGCCCCGGGAGATCAATGATGTCTATCGGTATGAATCGTTCCCCATCGATGCATTTCGAGTTCCGGGGATTATCCTCGAGTCCGAGCTCTTCGTGGACGCACCGTGTGCGGAGGTAGGATATTCCGTGGTTTGGCTTGATCGTGGTGAATGGATAGTTTGCTATTGGAACCAGTGTTAGGGTTGCGGCGCTGAAGAATGTGCTTTTTCCCGCGTTGGGCTTGCCGACGATCCCGACCTGCACAATAGACCACGAATTATGAAACGAGAGAGATGCCGGTGATTCTCAGACCAGCACTCTTTACCTTGTACCGGATATTCAGGGATACCAAGAGCGCGGTTATCTGCTCGACGGTCCGCGAGTTTTCAAGGGCACCCGCATCGAAGCCACGCGCTCCCCCGATGCTTTTCACAAGATCAAGAACAATCTTCTTCGCATTATCGTCGTTAGAGCATACGAGGATGTCGCAGTCCACTGGTTTGGAGGGGTCTCTGAGGAGTTCCGCGCTCACATTATTGAAAGCAGTCACAACGCTGACCGTTTTCGGTACAACTGAGGCGGCGAGCTCCCCAGCCGAACCCGCCCAGACTCCGACTGTTCTAGTAGCGCGTCCCCCAACAGCGGTCTCAAGGGGTACTGACACGTTCACCAAGACTTGGCCAGGCTTGAAGCTGGGCTTGACCGTCTTTAGAGTCTCGAGTAACGCGGTGAAAGGGACCGTAACCACGATCACATCTGCCTGCGAGACAGCGCTCTCGTTGCTCGATCCCGACGCGCGAACCGGGCGCCTAGCTGTTTGTGCGATCGTCTTCGCAGCCTCGGCTGCCCTATCAGGACTTCTGGAACCCACAATTACCTGGTGTCCCGCCATTGCCCATCGAAGGGCGAGACCGAACCCTTCCTCACCTGCTCCTCCCAGTACAGCTATCTTCCGGTTTTCCGTTTGATTCCACTCCTTGGTGAACTATGAGGGATGGGCTTGATGAGTCCTTTTCGCATTAGCAGTTCCGTCGACTTTCGAGCGTGGCCTATTATCGCCTTGGCCTTTTCGTAGAGTTCTGTCCGTGTGGGTTTTAGTCTTGCCAGGCCTTGTCTAACCGCTTCGGCTCCAACAGCGGCGGCTTCCCGCGGGAATACCTCCCAGTCACTCATGCTCGGGAGAATCCTCCCTTCATCTATACCAGTCTCCTCCGCGATCTTCGCTAGTTCGTTAGCCGCTGCGATGCACATCTCGTCACTGATCATCTTAGCCCTAACGTCCAGAGTACCCCTGAAGATTCCTGGAAATCCGAGAGAGTTGTTCACCTGGTTGGGAAAGTCCGATCGACCTGTAGCAACTATCTTTGCACCCGCCTCCTTCGCCTCCCAAGGCCAAACCTCAGGAATCGGATTGGCACACGCGAAAATGATCGAGTCATCCGCCATTGCAGAGATCAGTCCTTTCGGAATCACGCCAGGCCCCGGCGTTGACATTGCAATCAAGACATCTGCTCCCCTCACCGCTTCCCTCAAGCCCCCAGTGCGTCCTTCCGAGTTTGTCTTCAAGCACATCTGCCATTTCGCGTGATACTCCTCCTCCAGCTCTGTGCGCTGACGATTGAGGATTCCTTCCCTGTCCACCATGATAATGTTTCCCGACGTGACCCCTGCCTCCATAATGATTCGCGCGACCGCAATATTCGCCGCCCCCGCCCCAAGCATGCAAACCGACGCGTCACCGATCTTCTTACCAACAACCTTCAACGCGTTGATAAGACCCGCACAGACCACAGTCCCCGTTCCCTGTTGATCGTCGTGCCACACAGGAATCCGAAGATCCAATCTCAACGCATCAAGGATATCAAAACATTTCGGCTGCGATATGTCTTCAAGATTAATCCCGCCGAACGATGGCTGCAACCATCGAACCGCATTCTCGATCTCCTCAGGTCTCTTAGTTGCCAGACATATGGGGTAGGCATCAACTCCTCCTAGATACTTGAACAACAAACTCTTTCCTTCCATCACGGGAAGTCCCGCTTCCGGCCCGATATCTCCAAGCCCGAGGACCCGAGTACCGTCCGTAACTATCGCGATACTGTTCCATTTGTTAGTATAGTCGTAAACCCGCTCCGGATTCTTCTGGATCTCTTTGCAAGGATCCGCAACTCCCGGCGTATACCAGATCGCGAAATCATCGTACGAGTCTACTGGAACCTTTGATACAATCTCGATCTTTCCCTGATAGAAAGGATGATACTTCATCGCAAGCCGAGCAGGAGCGTAAGCTCGTTTCAGCAACGCTGTGTCTTGAGCCAACCTTGACCTGTCACTTCTTGAGAAAAATCCGTTCGCAACCTAGCCTTACTTAACGCTGTTGAAAGCAAAGGCCCTCGTAACCCTTATCAGGGATTCGCCAGTCGAACCGTCGGCGGAAAGGATTTGTCGTATTCCCACTTAGCAAACCAGTGGAGAGAGAAGACGCCCGAACTGAAGGAATGGCTGCGGCTCTCGGTCATTGGTTGGAGAAAGGAACCCGTGGTCAAACGGATTCCATACCCCACAAGGCTGGATCGAGCACGGAGTTTGGGGTACAAAGCAAAGCAAGGGATCATAATCGTCAGGGTGAGAGTGAGAAGAGGCGGCGCTAAGAAACCTCGTCCAGTTTCAGGGAGACGACAGAAGGCGATGGGAGTGTCGAAATTCACAAGGAGCATTTCTCTACAACGAATAGCGGAAAAGCGTGCAAACAGAAAGTACGTCAATCTGACGGTCCTCGACTCGTACTACCTGTACTCAGACGGCATTCACCACTGGTATGAGGTCATTCTCGCGGATAAGAGTCATCCCGCGCTCGCGGAATGGTCAAAGGAAAGAAACCACCGGGCGCAATCACCGCCAAAGGTAGCGGTCGAGAAAATCGACGAAACACGATAAACAGCGCGCCCAACCGGCGATTATCGACTCAAGGTAAGCAGATGACTCCAGACCCGCTGACCAGAATCGTCAGGATGGGTCGCAAGGTAGATCCCATAATTTTCGAGACACTAGCCCAGGCCTCCTCCTCCAGGTTTCAATCACCCGTAACCTACCATTTCAGAACCGGCGGCAAGAGGATGCGAGCCACACTAGTCCTTCTTGCATGCGCCGCCTGCGGCGGCAGCATCACAGATGCAATGAATCCGGCGGCCCTAGTCGAGATGATTCACAACTACTCGTTGGTAATGGACGATCTGATCGATCGGGGCCTTGTGAGAAGAGGGAAGCCAACAGTAAGAGTCCAATTTGGAGACTCTATTGCCTTACTGGTAGCGATGCTGTACCGCGAAGCCCTGGACGATCTCATCGAGAGATGCATCTCTCCGATCAAGACAAGACTAGTCGCAGTCCAGGCGATGAAGGACATCATTGAGGGCGAGAGACTGGACCTACTGCTCGAACAAGCGGGCAGGGACGATCCCTATCTCAAAAGTCAGCGCACTCTCAACCCAAGCTTCTCAACCTACATGGAAATGATAGGAAAGAAGACCGCAGCGCTCTTCAAGGCCGCCTCCAAAATAGGCGCATATTCTGCACGAGCGAAATTCACGATCGTAAAGTCGTTAGGCGAATTCGGATGGAAAGCGGGACTTGCATTTCAGATAATGGATGATGTACTAGACATATGTGGACAAGAAACAGGAAAGCAGATTGGCAAAGACATCATCGAACACAAGCTCGGAAACGCGGCAATATTGACCGCCCTCAGATATCTACCCCGAAGCAAGAAATCCGAAATTCTCGCCATCTTAAGATCGGAGAAAGTGTCGCAAGCTATGATGATGCGGGCGAGACGGCTTGTTATGGAGACCCCCGCTGAGAAGGATTGTAGAGAAATCGCGGAAAAGTACCTCAACGAAGCAAAGGGGCATCTCTCCGTTCTACGAAAATCCGCGTATAGAGACGCGCTGGCTACGCTTTCCGACGCGATCGTCTCAAGGACTTTCTAGAGCTTCTCCAAGGGACGAATCTGGTCCCCATGAACGTGTCCCCTTCAAGGATCTCTCTAAGAGCGCTCTTTTCTTTCAAGTTGAAAATGTAACACTCGCAACCCTTCTTCGCCAGTTGAAGAGCCTGCCTAACCTTCTCCTCCATACCACCCGTAGCATCGCCGGAAGGGCCCCGTGATGCCCTCAATACCGAGCGGAAGTTCTCCGAAGTGACCTCCGGAATAAGAGTAGCACTTGGAAAAGTCTTCGGATTCCGCGAGTAAACCCCATCGACATCAGACCCCAGCAATACACGAGAAGCTCCCAGTCCAAGTCCAACCAGAGAAGCGATGCGATCGCCCGAGAACACCCCGATACCTCGCGACTCGTCAAACACCAGATCCCCATGAAGCAACGGAATCAGCCGGGACTGCAACGCCTTTCGTATAGGGTCCAACATGATTCTCTTCACCTTCCCATTGTCGAAGGTCACGAAGCTCATCGGATGAAAAGGAACAGGGAGTTTACCTCGCAACAGCAAGGATGCACAAATTATCCTCGTGAGCTGCCCCAGATAGAACTCAGTCTCCGAAATGAAACGAAGCTGAGATCGATTGCGAAGGCCCTTCCCCAAGCCAGATTCGGCGACAAAGGGGTGAGCGTACGAACCACCTCCATGAATTAGGATCAAGGGAAGATCGTAGTCTCTCAGTTGATCCGCCAAGCTCTGAATCGTAGGGATATCCGGAGTGCACTCTCTACCCTTGTCGGTAATTGCCGACCCTCCAAGCTTCAGGATGGTAAGAGGCTGCATTCGCTGAATTCCGAACAAAGCTTGCTTTTAGCCGCTTCGGGGTGACTTTGACAATGATTCGAAGGTAACACCCGACTTATGATTAGCACTAGCGCTGATTTGACCCGGAAGTCATTGATGAACATCAACGATTCCTCGAATAGCACACTCCTCCTGGAAGTCATCGAGGAACGGATAATTAGTTCACTGGGCGACAAGCCAAACAGTTCAATCAGCGAAATCGCAAAAGATCTAAAAGTCAATAGGTCAACAGCATCGAAATACCTGCACGTTCTCCGAGCAAAAAAGAAGGTCGCATTTCGACAAGTAGGACCAGTCAAGCTTTGGTCGTTGGAGGAGCAATAATGGAAGTCAGAAGGGCAATCCCCACAAGTATCCAAGAATCGGACGATCGAGTACCCACCGGGATCCCTAGTCTAGATAAGATAATCGAAGGCGGGCTCCGACGAGGCGACTGCGTTATCGTTGCCGGTCAGCCCGGAACTGGCAAGACAACTCTCGGATTACAATTCCTATACCATGGTGCAACCCGATGCGGAGAAAACGGGGTCTATGCATCTGTCATAGAGAGCGGGGAAAAACTGAAACGTAACGGTTTGAGGTTCGGATGGGACCTCAACCGACTCGAAGCAGAAAACAAGCTACGCCTAGTCTCTCTCCAATCCACTATGAAAGCCGGCGTCAGCACGGCACTTGAAACGGTTCTGGAAGCCTTGCACAGCATGAACGCCAAGAGGCTCGTATTCGATTCACTCTCAGCCCTAATGACTGCCTTCGAGAGCAATGCCGAGGCCAGAAGCTTCCTCCACATCATGGTGAAATTCTTAGAGGCTGCAAACTGTACAACGCTGATGATTAGCGAGATCCCTTGGGGAAAGCAACAACTTGGCACCAACTTCGAAGAGTTTCTGGGAGACGGCCTTGTGATATTGGACGCGAGTTTCGACAATTCGAGGGTCCGCCGGAGAGTCTACATTCCAAAGATGAGAGGAACCGAGCACAGATTAGAAGGATATGACTACTACATAACCAGAGACGGCTTCTCGCTGGCACCAACGCCAATTCCCCCCGACAAAATACGATGATCCAAGAATAAGCAAACCAATGCTTCAGTCTTTTTTGTCGCCTTTCGAGGACGGTCGCGGACAATCAAATGCCCCCGCTTAGGAGCGATCTTCTTGAGAAGCTCATCGGGTCGGAAACTAAAGCCGAGCTCTTGATGTATTTCCACGACAATCCGGACACGACCGATACAGTAGAGGGAATCGCCGCAAAGATCCGGCGAAGCCCAAAGGAAATCGAGCGCGATGTGTCAGATCTCGTCGAACTAGGCTTGCTTCAGGAGGTGCGAGTCATTTCATTCAGCAAAGACAGAGATCAAGAGTTGCAGAAAGAGATCTCGCAACGACTTGTGTCTGCGGGCTCCTTCGAGGAGACATCAACCTCTCAGAATAGAGACCTCACAGGGGTGGGGATGATTGACTCGCTCCTGCCCGATGGCTATCCATCCTCATCGGTCGTTCTAGTTATGGGGGATCCCGCAACGGGGAAAACAACCCTTCTGATCCAACTTGTCGCCGAGGCTTTGAAAAAAGGCAGGAGCGTGGTCTACTCAGCCTTAGATGATTTTCCGGACAGCATCAGAGAGTCCATGAAACTAATGGGAGTTAATCCCAGGGACTATGAGGTTGAAGGGAGGAGAAAACTCGTCTTCATAGATTGTTACTCGTTCCTCGTGGGCGTAAAAAGCCAGGAACAATATAGCGAAGACCCCCAACGCCTATCCGACCTCAGTATTGTGGTTACGAAAGCTCTGTCCGAAGCTCGTGACTCCGGCAACGTCCTTCTCGCGATGGACTCATTAACGACTCTCATCCAAAGAAGCGGAGTAAGGCCCTCATTCGATTTCTTACATACCTTGATCGCAAAGATAAGGAGCAACCGAGCAAGTTGTGTAACGTCACTTTCGAGAAAAGCATTTCATCCAGCCATAATCGCCGCGATACAAGACAAGGTTGATGGTGTAATAGAGATGAAGGTGGAAGACACAAAGGATGGATTGGCACGGTTCATCAGGGTTTCGAAAATGAAGGGCGCCCAACACGTAACTACATGGACTCCTTACAATCGAGACCCCTCGATGGGTCTGATTATCCCCTATGAAGAGTCTCGCGCGAAGAAATCAGTCTAGTTCTGTCATAGAACGCTCTCGCGTGGAAAGACTTCGATTCCGGTATCAGTAATCCTGTATGGCCTTGGTTGGTTGTCTAGCGGAGTTTTGCGCATTTTCTCCACCTGGATCACTCGTAGTAGCGACTTACCGACTTGCAGTTGCTGAAGAAGTATGACTCCGTGAGCGAGATACTCTTCGTAATCGAGGCTCCTTTCGAAACCAGGCCTTCGAAGTTCGGTGGTAATCAAGCATGTCGCGCCAGTGTCTGCTAACGCCTCCATGAGTTCAACCAAGGCGTTCCGTTGCGCTGCCACTCCTTCGTATTGAAAAACCAGTGTTGTCACAGGGTCGACAACGATTCTCTTGGCCCCGATCTCCCGAACGCTCGTCTTAATCATCTCAATCAACGTTGCCATGGAGAACTCCTTTCGGCCGACGGTTAGTTTTCCAACCTTAATTTCCGCGGGAAGATATCTGATCGGCGAAGCTTCGAGAAAAATTAGTTTCTTGCTATTCTCAAGATCCTGAAAGTCCCAACCGAAGTCGAGCATTTCCTCGAAGACGTGCTGTTTGTTTTCGTCGAGGCTGACGTAGACACCGGTTTCCTCGTAGTCCAAGATCCCGTTGACGAGATACTGAGAGGATAGTATCGTCTTGCCAGTCCCGGGTCCTCCTGAGAGCAGAATGGTTCTGTTCTTAGGCAATCCACCAGTGAGTAACTTGTCAAGGCCTGGGATCCCGGTGGGAGTTCTAGAACTAGCGTTCGGATTGCCTGGGGAGTCGGCCAATAGTCTTCAAAAATGGGTTGAATCAACTTGTAAACCATATTCGTTCTGATACGTCCAGTGTCTCGAACTAGATACAACTCCCGAATATCCATCAGCGCGCGTTTCGCCTGCGAGTAGCCAGAGGCACCTGAGAGGGGTAGAGTCAATAGGAATGACATCCAAAGATAGGCTTACCCTATACCAGGATCAAAGTGTCCAACTACTCCTAGGCAGGTTTGTAAAAGGGGAAATCGTTGAACTCGTGCCCAGCTTTGATCTCGGCCAAACAGCTAGATATCCCGAAGTGGAGGAAGTCGTCGATGGTGATACGACCGCTGCAATGCAACTGGTTGAGAAACTCTGGGACGTGGGAATATTCAAACGCAAGTTCCATGAAAAAATCCTGGTTTGCCCCAGTTGTCTGTCTGCGAATGTCAGCAATGATTACGTTTGCCCCAATTGCAATTCAATTGACATAGAACGCAAGACTCTTCTAGAACACACAGCTTGCGGGACAATAGACAGCGTCGACAACTTTCTGGTCGCAGGTAGCCTTTATTGTCCCAAATGCAATAAGGAGCTGATCGAAGCCGGGGTGGATTATCAGAAGCTCGGTGCCTGGTTTCAATGCTCTCAATGTGGAAAAAGGTCGGATTTGCCAAGCCCAATTCACAGGTGCAGAAGCTGTGGACACATCTTCACTATCAAAGACACGGGGTTTGTGAACGTCTACAGTTACCGTATCAGTGCTGATGCAGAAGAAGAATTCAAGCGGACCTTTCTCGTAATGAAGCCTATCGGTGCTACACTTGAGGATTTCCAGTACAAAGTCGAAATGCCCGGACAGGTCGCGGGCCATTCCGGTGCACTCCACAGATTTGACGCAGTTGCCTCAAAGGGTTCATCGGAGCTGGTTGTTCTCGACGTGATAGCCAGTGAACGGGAAATCGAAGAGACCCCCATTGCATCGCTCTACGCTAAAGTGTTTGACGTAAGTCCTACTCAAACAATCCTTGTGGCGATTCCAGGGCTAACAGGGAAGGCAAGGAAGCTGGCGTCTCTATATAGAATCTCTGTTATCGAAGCAAGTGACTCGCAGCAGGCAGCGGACCTCCTAAAGGGGCATTTTGGTTGGACAGGCCTGTCGGGAAATGAAGAATCGATAGATGACTTGCAATTGTAACCTAGTTACTACTAGCAAGGTTACACCAGTCTCAAGCTGAACAGCCACTTTGCGGTGGCTAAGTTGACTCCTCGTGCCATTGAAGGTCAAACCTGTCAAGCTTAGAGACAGTCTCTACTTGCTAATCCCCGTGGATATAGCAAGGCTGCTAGGAGTCGCGGCGTCGTCTCATTTTCAGCTAAGCTTGAACGAGAATCAAGAGTCTGTCAGGCTCGTCTATGAAATGAGGAAAGACGAACCGCCAAAGGAAGTCGTTACGAAAGACGAGTGAGGCGGTGAAAATTAGTTCATCAGATTTTGGACCTGCTGGCGCTCGGCGCTTCTTGCATGGCCTTGCTCTTCACAATTCGAGCCAAGAAAACCTATTTTCTGGACTCGGTTTTCTTCATCATCGCGGCAAACGTTGGTTTCATCCTGTTTCTCTCTGATATTACGTTCTCAGACCTCATTAACCGCCCTCCCAACCCATACCTCGACACCATTTTCATAGCGATGACGGCAATTTCGATCGGTTTCGCAAGTTACCTCTTGAAGGAAAGCGGGGGAAAAGGAGGATTCACGGAGTTTACAACGTTCCTCAAGATGCTTCCGAGACCATTACTCGCGTTCCTTCTCATTTCAATAGTCTGGGCAACGGGAACTCTAATTTGGCGGCCGTTTACCGTGAACAACTTGATGACCAACGGGGAGTCCATCTTCTACTTTTCCTATGACGGCTGGTACATACTAGTCAGCTCTTTGTTGTTGGCCTCGTTCATCGCATTTCCCGTCTTGGCCTTTTATAGGCAGTCGAAACGAGTACAAGATCCGAAAGCCTCGAGCTCAATCAGATTGATTAGCATCTGCTGGGCTTGTTTCGGTCTTATCACTTTCTTCCAGGAAGCGTTTGCTGGAGCCTTTGCCAGTTTGGTCAAGAGTTTTAGTATCGTAGCAGACGGGACGCTATTCGTCCTCGTGTCCTTTGCTCTTAGAGAGCCCACCATCCTAAGCAGAATTGTCACCGGTGGCGAGATGATCTTCCAAGCTGTAAGTTCGAGCACGGAAGAGGACACGGTGGTGTTGTACAACTCAGAATCTGACAGGAAGAGGCTCGTTGAAAGGTTCGTAGAAGATGGACTAGCGACTAGACAAGAGTTGGTCTTCTACGCAATCAAGTCAGAAGTCCCTTTTTACAGAGCAATTCTGAAGGGAACTATGACCGATAGTTCGCGACAAAAGAGTCCACAGATGATGATTCAATCCATTGATTTCGGAAGCGGCGAAGCACTAACTGATCTCGTCGTTCCTCCCGGATTTCACCGGACCAAGAGAGAACTGGTCGACCTTGGTGAATTGAGCTTGGACCAATGCAACCTGATAATATCCAAGGTCAAGTCCCTCGACAGTCTTCCCGGTCCTCGGCGAAGACCGCGGATATGGGCTCTCAATGTCGAGGATGCACAATCTGGTACACTTGAGGCCTTGCGTGAAGCGAACCCTAAGGCTCGAGTCCGCGACCTCGCACTTCAGCAAGATAGTTTTTCGAAGCTGCTCAATACAAAGCACCAAGCGCTTTCAAAAAGTAGAATCCTGCTAGAATACGATCCTACGAGCAACTATGAAGATGCGATCCAGAAATTTGCCCGAGAATTCCAAGCGAACGTCGAGCCAATTGCAATATTCACTAGCATGGGAAGTCCAACGTTTCGACAGTTTAGAGGGCAACATAACCTACGATTGTTCACCTTCAGCGCAAAAACGTCAACTCCTTCGAAGGTTTCTGAGGAACATGTTCTGCTGCCTGAAAGGGATACCTCCTTGCTCCTCGATGCAGTTGACAAGTTGCTACAGGCAAACCATGGCCGTTTGGTCGGAATGGTCTTCGACGTATTCACAGATTTAATCCTCTTTCAGGGATTCGAAAAGGGCTATGGCGTATTGTCATCTGTTGTCGAGATGTCCGAGTCAGAATCCGCTTCAACACTTGTGTTGATTAACTTCACGGCTCTCGATGAGAGGTCTCTGAACGGAATAAGAGGTCTTTTCAGATCACAAGCCAAGTACGACTTGGGTGGATTTAGAATGGTTCGCTCGGAGAGTACAGGATTTTCAAGCTTTGAAAACAAAAAACCAACTTTCGAAGACGAGAGTCATGGTTCGGAGGGCAGGTTGTCCAATTGAGCAGACCCCAGTCTTTCAGTCAGGTACTTCTTGACTGTGTTGACGAGGGACTGGCCGTTCTCGGAAATGAGCCTAGGCAGGCCGTCTACCAGTACCTTGCTACAATTCATTCGCTCGACCGGGATCAGATTCCTGACAAAGTCGATGAGTTCGCAAGTGGGCTGAAAAAGGCGTTGGGTAGCGCATCAAGAGTGATCGAGAGACTCATCCTGAAGAAACTGTTTCAGAGGATAGGATCTACGTTCCGTGAGACGGCGGAACTGGAGTTCGCAGATTATGTGCGGGATGCTAAGCGCAGGTTTGACGTTACAGCAACGAAACACGGTGACCCTTTAGAAGGCCTTCGGTCAAAGAAGGGTCAGGTTACCGGTTAGAGAGTCGAGCAGATCGGTGGGAGCCGGGCCAAGCCCCAAACAAGTAATTGTTCCTGGTGGGACTTGTGTTAGTCCTCTATCCCTCACCAAGTGGACCGGAATCCCTTTGGATCTACCCTTTCTCTCTAGCTCCAGAACACTGTCGAGGTTGGGAACTTTCAATGCGACCTTCATTTGCCCTTCCTCCATCCACGACTTCCACCAATCATGCAGGTGGGTGCGTGCCTCTTCCGCAGCCGATACTGCAGCGTGCGCACACTGGACGGCCGCCTTTCCACGTCCCATATCCAGATCCAATCTGACGATGAGCACCTGTTTGAAACGAAAACTCTCTGACATGACCCAGACAAAGTAGGGATGTTATGGTATTTTAACGCGAAGCGACGAACTCTACTAGCGGACTGGAAATGGATTCGTCAGCGCTGGCTTTTTCGGCCAAGATCTCCACGATTATCCATGCAACCGAAGACCCCGAAAAAGTTGCCCAGGCGATACGAAATCTCTCACTAGGCGAGATCCCGGTGGGTTCAACGGTGAACCGAGCCAAGGGTCATCACGGCAATGAAATCGTGACCATGGTATTCACGATAAGAAACGCGAAGAACGTCGAAAGCTTTCTCCGAAACATTTGGAACGGTCTATCCCAGTTGGATAGGACTGAGGTAGACTCCAGTTTGACCTCGAGGATTGACAATGCGGGAGCTCTATTCCTGCGGATCGACAAGCAAGAAGCGGTGAAGGGAAGAATTCGTTTGCAAGAGACAGACTCGATCAAAATCGCAATCTCCTTCAGGACAATGTCGCCGAAGGGTGATGGGTTCGTGGACAATATTCACAAAAAGCTAGGAGAGATTCAATCCTAGAATAAGCCTGATGTTGATACCCACACCCTATTATTCAGGCCCCTAGAATTGTGGTTCGGGGAATGACGAAGCCAGTCCCAGCTTGACCAAAAGGATGATGTCCTCAGCGACGGGCCGACCCCAAAACATATCGCAACTTCGAAACATGGCCGTGAGAAAGGTTTTAGTACGCAGTCGCCCGTGTCACCGCGATTTCAGCTAGGTGCAATAATTTGTCCATGTTTGCAGTCCCGGGAGCTTACGACCGGGCCATAACCGTGTTTTCTCCAGACGGGAGATTATTCCAAGTTGAATACGCGAGCGAAACGGTGAAGCGAGGTGCAACAGTCCTAGGCATAGCATCACCTGAAGGAGTCGTTCTCGCCGCCGAAGAGCGGGCGGGCTCCAAGCTTCAGGATCTATCCTTCATGTGGAAGATCTTTCAAATTGACGATCACGTTGGAACCGCTGTCGCTGGTCTGAGTTGCGATGCCCACATTCTCGTCGACCAAGCAAGGATTTACGCCCAAAGTAATAAACTGATGTATGACGAGCCTATTGACATTGAGATACTGACTCGGCGCATCGGGGAAATTAAGCAACTCTACACCCAACACGCGGGGGTCCGTCCGTTCGGGATTTCGATGCTCTTTGGAGGAGTCGACAAGAAGGGTAGTAGATTATTCTGGACTGATCCCAGCGGGGCATTCTTCGCCTACAGGGCTTGGGCAATCGGCGCCGGTGGAGATGCGGCTAATGAGATACTTGAAGCAGAATACCGCGACAACCTGACAATGGACGAGGCGTTATTGCTGGGAATGAAATGCATGACAAAGGTCTTGGAGGGGAAGGCTGAACCCCAAAAAATACGAGTCGCCATTATCCCGAGGGAGACGGGAAAATTCCAGAAACTCCCCGTTGAAGAGGTCGATAAGTACCTCCGAAAGCTGGATGCTGGTAAAAAGGCACCGGCTGGCAAATGAGTGATAAGTTCACAACGGCACGCCTATCCAAAGGCCAGGACCGTTTCGAGATCCTAGTAAAACCTCAACCCGCTCTCGACTACAAGCTCGGAAAGCCCATCCCTATTTCTCAAGTACTAATGATCGAGGAAGTGTACTCGGACTCAGGTAAGGGTACGAGGGCGTCGGAAGAGAAATTGGAGAAGCATTTCGGTACCATAGACCCGGTCAAGGTAGCGGAAGAAATCATGAAGTCCGGTGAGCTTCAGCTCACCACTGAGCAGCGTCGCCAGCTGATCGACGAGAAGAGACGCCAAATAATATCGATAATTTCACGGAATGCTATCGACCCGCGTAGCGGAGCTCCTCATCCGCCTCTAAGGATTGAGCAGGCTCTTGAACAGATTCGCATCTCGATCGATCCCTACAAGAGCGCCGAAGAACAGGCAAAACAGGTGATAGAAGATCTTAGGCCGGTACTTCCCATCAAGATGGAGCAGATGAGAATAGCCGTCAAGGTCTTTCCGGAGCACGCCGCAAGGGCTTACAACGCATTCAAGAGCTTCGGCACGGTCACCCGTGAAGAATGGCAAACGGACGGCGCCCTAGTAGCAGTTATAGAGATGCCCGCAGGCATGTATGGGGCGTTCACGGATAGAGTCAGCAAGATGACGCAAGGAACCATTCAGATGAAGGTCCTGAACTAGAGGAAAACATGATGGTAATTGTAGCGGAACCAAAGCAGGTGGTGGCACCCGGTGAACTCCTCGCCGAAGGAGACCATGTGCTCGGCGACAACTCGTTCAAGGTAGGGAGCCGGATATATTCGGCCTGCATAGGGATCTTCGAGGTCGATGGCACCCGAGTCACTGTCGTCCCTCTGAAGGGCGGATATTTTCCGAGGGTTGGAGACCTCGTCGGCGGCAGAATCGTGGATGTAGGGCTGTCGGGCTGGACCGTAGACATACGCGCACCTTACGAGGCCATGCTTCCCGCATCCGAGACTCCAGGTCCGAGAGGACCTCGGCGAAGAGATCTCTCTGAGTCATTTGATGTCGGAGACATGGTGCTGTCTCAGGTGCTCGCGTTCGATAGGACGAGAGACCCTCTTCTCACCGTGAAGGGTCCTGGGCTGGGTAAGATATCCAATGGTAGAGTGGTGGAGATATCCGCCGCCAAGATACCCCGTCTGATAGGGAGGAAAGGTTCAATGATCAGCATGCTGAAGAGAGAAACGGGCTGCCAGATAACGGTGGGGCAAAACGGTGTGGTTATGGTCTGGGGCAAGTCTCCCGAGAATGAAAGGGTCGCAGTAGAAGCCATATACATGGTCGAACGTGAAGCCCATACAAGAGGATTAACAGACAGGATAAGAGAAATGATCGCAAAATCAAACGTGGTAGGAGAAGTTGCCAGAACCCAAACAGCCTGAAAAACTGATAGACGACAAGGGTGTCAGGATAGACGGTCGTCGTCTTGATCAGCTACGGCCTATAAAACTCGAAGTTGGAATACTGGACAAGGCCGATGGGTCCGCCTACATCGAACAGGGAAAGAACAAGATTCTGGTCGGAGTCTACGGCCCTAGAGAAGCACACCCGAAACACATTGCACTTCCAGATCGTGCGGTCTTGAGATGCAGATACCGCATGGCCCCGTTCTCCGTAGATGAACGAAAGAACCCGGCCCCCTCTAGACGAGAGATGGAGCTCTCCAAGGTAATCCGTGAATCACTGGAGTCCGTGGTTCTGACAGATCTCTACCCCAGAACAACCATCGACGTCTTCATCGAAGTCCTTCAATCCGACGGCGGGTCTCGCTGCGCTGGAATTACCGCAGCGTCCCTGGCCCTAGCCGACGCAGGAATACCAATGAGAGAACTGGTCGCCGCGTGCGCCGTAGGCAAGATTCAGGGACATATGGCACTAGACCTATCCGACGCGGAAGACAAATACGGTGAAGCAGACCTTCCAGTAGCATGGGTACCCAACGCAAACCTCGTCACCCTCCTCCAAATGGACGGAATACTCACAACCAACGAGTTCGAAAAAGGACTCACGATGGCGCTAGACGCGTGCAAGACCATCCATGGAATGCAACAAGAAGCGCTGAAGAAGAAATATCTAGTGATCAAGGAAGTCGCTGAGGAGAGAGAGGAAACCGAGGTAGTAGCCTAGTGTCATTCACTCCCCAGCTTCCACCCGTCGCGAAGCTTGAACAAAAAACCGTGGTCGACCTTGTCGCAAACGGAAGGAGGATAGACGATAGAACTGCAGACAGCTACAGACCATTGCACATACAAGTCGGTCTGATAGAGAAAGCCAACGGCTCAGCCCAAGTCCACCTCGGCAAGTCAAAAGTCCTAGTCGGAGTCAAAGTAGAAACCGGAACACCGTTTCCGGACACACCAGAGGAAGGAGTGCTGACCGTGAACGCCGAATTGGGTCCCCTCGCATCTCCACTCTTCGAAACAGGACCCCCGAGCGAACAGGCCATCGAACTAGCACGGGTCATCGACAGAGGAATCAGAGAGTCGAAGGCCGTGGACATGAAGTCGCTCGTCCTGCTGAAAGGCAAGAAAGTCCAGGTAGTTTTTGTTGACATCTACATTCTGGATCACGACGGCAACCTGATCGATGCAGCATCTATCGCGGCTCTAGCGGCCCTCGCGAGCGCCAAGCTGTTGAAGGCGGAGCTCAAGGGCGACGAAGTCGTATACAAGCCCGGGCTTCATCCTCTACCTCTCAACAACCATCCCGTTGCTGTCACCTTCGCAAAGGTTGGCAAAACGATCGTTGTAGATCCCGTTCTCGAGGAAGAGCAGGTCATGAACGCTAGGCTGACGGTCACCATCGAAAAGAATGGCAACATTTGCGCCATGCAAAAAGGAGGCCTGTCAGGCTTCACGCAAGACGAACTGAAAACCGTGGTGCACTTGGCCGTACAGAAGGCGGCTGAGAATAGGACGAAAGTATTGGCAGCTGCGAAGGGCTAATGGGGAAAAAGATAGGGCTCGCAGGGGGCTTTAGCGCCCGGTACGGAACAGTCACTCGTCGACAGTACGTAGAGATAGTTACTGGACTTAGAGGAAAGCACGAATGTCCCAGATGTATGTTTAGGACCGTCAAGAGATGGAGCGTGGGCGTTTGGCTCTGCAGAAAATGCGGCTACAAGTTCGCAGGAGGAGCCTACACGCCGCGAACGAAGCTCGGGGAGATCGCCGCGAGAGCCACAAGAGGTCTCATGAGCCCCTCAACACTGTCTACGGAACTCGACAGTCTCCGCGCAGGCGCCAAGGTTGCAGTTACAGTAGTACCCACAATCAAAAAGACTAGGACTAGGAGAAAGAAGGTCGCAACTCCTGAAGCCGAAAAGAAATCCGAGGAAGGCCTCGTTGAAGACCCGCAGCCAGCCCCAATTGCAGATGCTGAGGCAGCGGACAAGCCCGTCGAGAACGCATAAGGAATCAGAAATCCTACTATCCATAGATTTTCCCTCTTCAAAGATTGTGCAAACGATTTTCTCCTCGGTGGCCCCTGAGACTCGACAGACCCCAGGCCATCGATCGTTCACCAAACTAGAGGCTAACGGACGTGTGCTGACAATGCGTATTCAAGCCCAAGATTTTGTAGCATTGCGAGCTGCGTCCAATTCCTTCCTGCGTTTCATCGCGGCTAGTTTTAGGGCGATCGAAGTTGTTGCACCCTTTTATAGGACGCGCCAAGTTCCCGATCGCCCGGCGCACGAAATTGGGCGAAGAAGTTGAACTTCCACCGCAGTTGCAAGAACAGTTGGCCAGGCTGCAGCAGCTTCAACAGACTCTACAGGCGGTAACCTCGCAGAAACAGCAGCTCGAAATAGAGCTTTCAGAGACAGATAGGGCGCTCGCCGAACTCGACAAGATCACGGACCAGACCCCCGTTTACAAGAGTGTGGGCAGCCTCCTATTGAAATCCGAGAGGCAGACGGTTCTTTCGGAATTGAAGGAGAGGAAAGAACTGCTTGGAACGCGAATAACGGTCTTGGGAAGACAGGAGGAACGCACGAAAGAGAGGATGAAAGAGCTTCAAACTAAGCTTCAGGAGAAGCTCCGACCTGCAAGTGCCGCGGCTAGCTGAACACCGGCACGTGCCGACGATTTCTGTTAGGACAAAGACGATATGGAGAGGATTTCTACGGTCGCTGTTAGCCTCTGCTCGCCTGGCGGATCGTATCGTTCTCCTATGTCATCAGAACGCGGACCCGGATGCGGTGTGTTCGGCTTTCGCTCTGCAGAAGCTTCTGTACAAGCTTGCACCGGGAACTAAGGTAACGATATCGTGTCCTGAAGGAATCAGTGCTCCGACAAGGCAGTTAATGGAAAATCTCGGGATATCGACACCTGATCAGAAGATTCCCGTCGATGCTGATTTGGCGGTGCTTGTTGATACGAACTCGCTTGATCAGCTTGGGGGAGCTTCCGGTGCTCTACTGAAAATGGAACACGGCCTGATCGTTGTCGACCATCATCATCCACATCCGGATACTGTGAAGCTCGCAAGTCAGATGATTGTTGATGAGTCGGCTGCGGCTGCGGCGGAAGTTGTATTCCGGTTGTTCGAGGCTTCGAATCAAGAACTGGAAAGAATGGAGGCGACGGCTTTAATGGCGGCGATTTTTGTGGAAACGAAGCATTTCCTGCTCGCGAGAGAATCTACATTCGAGGTTGCCGCCAAGCTTGTGAAAGCTGGAGCTGACCCGCGACGTCTGTCCGGAATGTTGAGCTCGCCGATGAATCGGTCGGAGAGAGTTGCTCGCCTGAGGGCAGCAGAGCGAGCGAGTGTTGCAATGCTCGGGAACTGGATCGTCGTTACATCTCAACTTGGCTCATATCAGTCCTCAGCTGCACGGGCCTTTCTGGCCTTGGGTGCACATGTGGCGTTTGTTGCAGGAGAAGTGAAGGATAAGATACGGGTCAACATGCGGGCAACGGAAGATTTCTATGAAAAAACCGGCGCGCATTTGGCGAGAGACGTAGCAATTCCCCTGGGGAAGTTGTTGGGCGGAGTTGGTGGGGGGCATCCCACTGCTGCAGGATTAACCGCCTCAGGAGCGCTAGAGGATGTCTTGATCGCATGTGTGAAACGTCTCAGAGAGTCTGTCGGTTCGCTCCAGACCTAAAATAGCGCGGACGCTCATCTTACCATTATAGAGTACTAACTCAGGAGTGAGTAGGAGACTTTGGCTGGAACTCAGGGGGAAGTCATTGCTGCTCATGGCTTGGGGTTCCAATATGCCGGTTCTACTTCCAAGGCTCTAGAAGATGTCAACATTGTTATTCGTCAGGGAGAGTTTTTGCTCCTTACTGGTCCTAGTGGTTGTGGTAAGACTACTCTCTGCCGGTGTCTCAACGGTCTTATTCCCAACTTTCACCCTGGTGAGATGTCTGGGGATCTTTTCATCGACAGGGTCAGTGTCGCTGCCGAGACGACAAGTGAGTTGTCGCGGAAGGTTGGCTATGTCTTCCAGAATCCGGAGAACCAGCTTTTCGCATTGACGGTAGAGAAGGATGTGGCTTTTGGACCCGAGAACCTCGGCTTGACACGGGAGGAGATTAGGGGTCGGGTTGACTGGGCTATGGATGCGGCCGGGACGGTTGCACTCAGGGATCTCGCACCATACGAGCTGTCGGGGGGACAGCAGCAGCGCGTCGCCTTGGCCGGGGTCTTGGCGATGAAGCCGAGCGTAATCGTTCTGGACGAGCCAACGTCATTCCTGGATCCTCGGACCGCCGAGGAGGTAATGGCTGCGGTCGACACTCTTCGGAGAGAGAATAGAATCACGGTTATCGTCGTGGAGCACCGGTTGGATCTGGTCGGGAGGTATGCTGAGCGTATCGTGGTTATGGATCACGGAAGGATTGTCGCGGATGGAAAGGTCGAAGATGTCCTCGACTCGGAGTTTGACCGGTTGAGCGGGTTGGGTATTGGTCTTCCAAAAGTTAGCGTTCTCTGGTCACTGCTCAAGAGAGATGGGTTGGTCTCTGAACGTCTTCCAACTCACGTCGAGTCTGCTGCTAAGATGCTGTCCGAGAGGCTCCGCAACTGATCCTGGTCGAGAAGGTCTCCTTCACCTATCCGTCCGGTCAACTCGCGCTCAACTCTGTCGATTTGAGGATCAACAGCGGCGACTTTCTGGCGATCATGGGTGAGAACGGCGCAGGGAAGACGACCTTGGCGAAACAGTTGAATGGTTTGTTGAAGCCAACGCTCGGGAGGGTGACGGTCGATGGAGATGACACAACGAAGAAGAGTGTTGCTCAGCTGTCTAGGAAGGTTGGGATTGTGTTTCAGAATCCTGATCATCTGCTTTTCTCGGAAACTGTCAGGGAGGAGGTTGGGTTTGCTTTGAAGAACTTCGGCTTCGAGCCTGGCGTCGTCGTGAAACAGGTAGAGCGGACTCTCGAGGCCCTTGATCTGGCTCATTATTCGGACACGTCTCCTTTCTTGTTGAGTGGGGGAGAGAGGAAGAGGGTCGCCTTGGCCGCGGTCTTGGCGTGGGAGCCGGACTATCTGATCCTCGACGAGCCTACGATCGGTCAGGATTACCAGCAGAAGGAGCGATTGCGCAACTTCATCCTGCAGCTCAACTCTCAGGGGAAGGCCGTGGTTATGGTGACTCATGATGTGGAGTTTGTGGCAGAGTGCAACCCGAAGGTTGTCCTCATGTCCAAAGGGCAGATTGTAGCACAAGGGCAGGCGGACGAGGTCTTGTCTGATGATGGTCTGATCGAGAAAGCGTCGCTGGTAAAGCCGCAGATGGCTAAACTGTTCAGTCAGTTGTCAGGGTTTGGTTTTCCGAGGGATGTTGTTGATGTTCACAGGGCGAAGATGCTCTTGGGGGAGAAGTTGTCGGAGGTGAGGGTTCGTGTCGCTCAGAGTTCTTAATGGATTCAAGTTCTCAAGCCTCAAGACCCCGGTTCACCGGCTGGACCCAAGGGCCAAATTCCTGCTGGTGATAGGGATCATCGTTCCTTCGCTCCTGTTCACTAACATCTACCTGCTGGTTGGCCTGTTAATTGTGCAGGTTCCACTGCTCATGGTTGGCCGGGTGACCAAGAGATGGCTCCAGTCTCTCAGAGCAGGCGTGTTCCTCTCAGCCCTTATCTTCGTCGTGAACTTCTTCACGGGACCCTTGGTGAACGCTGTGGCGTTGACCCTCCGATTTCTTCTGTTGATGACGACTTTCAGCTTCTTCTTCATGACCACCTCCCCCGACGATCTCGGGTTGGCGATCGACAAGGTCGGGTTCATTCGATGGCTCTCACGTCGTTGGCTAGGCTATCCGAACGCCCTCTCCTTCACATTCACGACCGCCGTACGTCTTGTGCCCACGATGGCGGTTGATGCGCAGACAGTGGTGGATGCCCAGCGGTCAAGAGGGCTGGAACTGGACAAGGGAAACCTGTTGAAACGGGTCCGGAACTACATTCCGATACTAATTCCACTCCTGCTGATCGCAATCAGGAGAAGCCTTGAGCTGGCGGAAGCGCTTGAGGCGCGTGGGTTCCCCGGAAAAGAAGGACGGACCTCGCTGTTCGAACTACGATTCAAGCCTGTAGATCATCTTCTACTTGGAATATCACTAGGGGGGATTGCTCTGTCTTTGTGGGTCTTTTTCCACTACCACGTCCCAACGATCTAGAGAAAAGAACCGTGGGGTACACACTGCTCTTGCGTCGCGAGGTGTGCTCTCCAAGACCCCCTCTTTTCTGAGAGTTTTCTGGTTGTTTCGCGCGGATTCTGGGCGAGTCTCACGATTCGGGGTGCAACCTAGGCTTGGATGCCCTAGCGATTTAACGAGTCGTCAAGAAGGGTTTGCTATGCATTTTAGCGACGAGGCGCCAGATTCGAAAACAGGGCTGATAA
>Ga0209056_10001449_pt1 | contig 26224 bp, 20 predicted proteins | sample GraSoiAngelo_114_FD_185876 | JGI IMG/M metagenome (GOLD analysis project Ga0209056, IMG submission 185876) | Grasslands soil microbial communities from the Angelo Coastal Reserve, California, USA - 14_0903_13_40cm (SPAdes) (version 2) | ecosystem: Environmental > Terrestrial > Soil > Grasslands... | reverse complement strand
GGGTATGACGCCGCGCGCAACAACTTCGAAGATGCCGCCGAGCGTGTCACCTTCGCGTTTCGTTTGATCGATGAGATCGATCATGCGTTGCTGGATTTCTGTGTCAGCACAACGCAGCGGCGCATCTTCAGGGATCGCGGCAATCTGATCGAACGTCAGCTCCAAAGGCTTTTCGGGAATGCCGCCAAGTTGAATCACATGACTCCGAATCTCAACACCAAAGTTTCCGAGCAGTTGTTTCGCCAACGCGCCGCAGGCCACACGCGCTGTAGTTTCGCGCGCAGACGCCCGCTCCAGCACGTTACGAAGGTCGCGCACGTCGTATTTCAATCCGCCGGCAAGATCGGCGTGGCCCGGCCGCGGCCGTTTCACGCGCCGCGATTTCTCAGGCGCGATCTCCGTTGCCTCAACCGCCATGACTTCGTTCCAGTTGGCCCAATCTTTGTTTTCAATCGTCAGGGCCAGGGGCGAACCAAGTGTCAGACCATGACGGACGCCACTAAGAATCTCGACCCGATCTTGCTCGATCTTCATCCGTCCGCCGCGGCCATAACCCTGCTGCCGTCGCCACAATTCATGATTAATTTGGTCGACGTTTACGGGCAAGCCCGCGGGCAGACCTTCAACAATCGCGACCAGTGCGCGACCGTGTGATTCTCCGGCGGTGGTGAAACGGAACATTTGCGATTACCGATGGCCGATTGTAAAGTTCATTGATGTTGAAGAACAAACTACACAAGGTTGCGAATCGCTCGGGCGCGAGCAAAACGAACGGCCCCCGAAAAGCAGCCGCCAGAAAACGAAGTAGCGTCGCGTTCCTCTCTTTGGTGATCCAAAGAGACCACCGGTGAGCATTTCAAACGACGACATCGCGCGCATTCTGGCGGAAGAGGACGCGGAATCAGCCCTTCGATTCATTCGGATAAGACGAAACTTGAGGCCGAGAAAGCCGAAGCGTTAACGAGAAAAATACCATCCAAGCATTTCGCCAGATGAAGCAACGCTGCAACCGAATGATTGACTACGCAGCTTTCAGGGCCGCGACGGCTTCCTGAAAATCGATTGCCACTTCAGCCGGAGGTAAAGGAGGAACCTGTTTGTGCTTGCCATGAAAAGGTTCCAATAGCAGGTCGATTTGCCGGCCGGTTTCTCGGTCAATGTAGGCTTCGTGGCACACAGGACAAACGGCTGCTGGAATCTGCCGAATGGTCACCCTAACAGGTGATCCGCTCCGCTCAAATGTTTGGGTGGTCAACCCTCGTTCTGGTATACCCGGACAATTATCAGTGCAGCGTTTTCTCATCGTTTCTTCTTCTTGTCTCTGATCTTTTTCCGAGTCTTCCAATCAGCTTCCCAAAGTATATTATCCGGTATGTAGGTCGTTACGACTGTAGCCCTGTCGTCACCTTCTGTGAATTCTAACACTACGTGAAATGGAATCCGATAGTTTGGTACAAAATGGAGCAACAAAACTCGGTCTCCGTAATCTTCTACCAACTCGTCTGCTATCACTGCCACTTCGAGATCGTCCGTCGTGAGGCCGTCCTTTCTGGCTTCAGTTAACGCGTGCGGCAATGACAAATCAAGTTCAATCGCGCCTCGCTTAAGGAGGTCTCGGACACGCTGAAGATTCATTTCATTGAGTCCCCATAGTAATCCTCCGAAATGATGTTGCCTCTACCAAGAATTCCCGCAGGATCGAAGGCATGCTTTAGAGCAGCCATCTCACGCAAATGCGGTTCACCGTAAAGCTCGCGCAGATATTCACGTTTCAACTTTCCAATTCCGTGTTCGGCTGAAATCGTGCCACCGACTTCGACTGCGCGACGAATGAATTTCAGGTAAATCTCCCAGGCCTTCGCGGACTCGTCGTCATTCCGAGGCAAGATATTGACGTGAACGTGATTGTCGCCGATGTGGCCGAAGATTGTGTGTCGAAGATCGCCACCGCGCAGCGCGTCCTGATAGAAGCGCAGCATGTCCGCGAAAGCCTCATCGGGAACCGCCATATCAGTCGAGACCTTGCGCTGGCGATAGCGCGCGAACCATTCGTTCATCAGTACCGGCAAAGCGTGACGGAACTCGCGCAGGTTTGCCTGGTCGGCTGCATTCGTGGCGAACCAGGATTCGTCGGCGAGGGCGTGATGACGTTCCAACAATCCTAGCCAATCGTTCATCAAAGAATCTTCGGTCGATGTGGTCGTTTCCTGCTCGAAGAAAATAGCGCCAATTGCGTTGATGGGAATTGTTTCATACTTCTGTTTCAGAAACCTGAGCGACTCGATGTCAAAATACTCCAGGGCGCGGGCATCAAGCGCTGCACTTTCTGAAACGAGCAGGTTGCTGCCCTGATTGGAACTGCCGAGTCGATTAGCGAGTGATGTCTCGCGTGCTTCACAAACAAAGGCCAATAAAAAGTCTTCAGAATCGAAGAACACGACTCCGCTCAGAAGGCCTTCGGGTTTCGGCAAGAGCCGCACTTCAATTTCAACAATTACACCAAGCGTTCCCTCGCTGCCGATGAACAGATCAATCACATCCATTCCCGGCGTGACGAAATAGCCTGAGGCATGCTTGCGAACCTGAGGCATTTGATATGAAGGCAACTGCGCGTGAATCACCCGACCGGAGGGAAGCGGAATCGAGATTTGGCCGTCTCCATTCGCGTGAAGTTCGCCGCGACGAAGATCGATCACTTCACCAGTTGCCAACGCCAGCTTCAATCCCGTCACATAATTTCGCGTCGGGCCATATTTGAAAGTGCGCGCTCCCGAAGCGTTAGTAGCGACGTTGCCGCCAAGAAAACAACTGCGTTCGGTTGGATCCGGTGGATACATTAATCCTTCCGATTCAACCGCGCGTTGAAGATCAATCAAGCGAACGCCGGCTTCCACAATTGCTCGACCGCCGGCGCTATCGCGAACGATGCTTTTGATGCGATCTAATTTGTCTGTAGCGAGGACTGTCCCGCCGAATGGAACCCGACCAGCCACCGTTCCAGTGCCAGCTCCGGAAATAGTGACAGGCGTCCGAGTCGTCGTCGCCGCACCAAGAATTTCGGCAACCTGTTCAGCGTTTTCAGGTAAGGCAACACAATCGGCGTGGCCGCCGTGCACGTAGCTCGCGTCGTAAAGGTAATCCTGAATTTCGTCCGGTACAGACTTTGTTAGCATCTGACTTTGGAGTGCGCCGGCAGAGCGAAGCGGCGACGGCGCTTTTGATTCTTCACGCTACAACCAACGCTTGGGTCAAATCCAAAGCGCCGTCGCCGCTTCGCTCTGCCGGCGCACTCCATATTATGCCACCTGCAGTTCGCGCTCGCGCAGATACTTGATTCGATCGCGCAACTCCGCGGCCTTCTCGAATTCGAAACGCTTGGCATGCGCGCGCATTTCAAACTCCAAACGTTTGATCGTTTCGTCGATCTGCTCCGGACTGTAGCCGTCCATCTCTTCCAATTCCAAAGGCACTTTGAAGTAGTCGGCTTCGGCCGCAGTCACGAGCGTCGCTTCGATTGGCTTAATGATGGTTCGTGGCGTGATGCCGTGTTCTCGGTTATATCCTTCCTGCAAAGATCGACGGCGGCGCGTTTCATCAATCGCCCGCTTCATCGATTCAGTAATGCGATCGGCGTACAGAATCGCTTTGCCGTTAGCGTTGCGCGCGGCGCGTCCTACGGTCTGAATCAGCGACGATTCGGAACGCAAAAAACCTTCCTTATCCGCATCCAGGATTGCCACCAAAGAAACCTCTGGCAGGTCCAATCCTTCGCGCAGCAGGTTGATACCGACCAAAACATCGAACTCGCCACGACGTAGATCGCGCAGAATCTTGATTCGTTCCAGCGTCACGATGTCCGAGTGCAGATAGCGTACGCGCACGTCAAGTTCCGTGAAATACTCGGTCAAGTCTTCGGCCATCCGCTTCGTCAACGTTGTTACCAGCACACGCTCTTTGCGTGCGGCGCGCTCTCTGCACTCACCCAACAGATGATCGATCTGGCCTTTGACGGGACGCACTTCGACCTCCGGGTCCATCAGTCCGGTAGGGCGAATAATTTGTTCGATAACTTCACCGCTCGATTTCGTCAGCTCGTATGGGCCGGGCGTTGCTGAAACGTAGATTCGCTGGGCGACACGCTCTTCAAATTCATCAAAATTTAGCGGCCTGTTATCCAAAGCAGACGGCAAGCGAAATCCGTATTCAACCAGCGTGCGCTTACGCGATTGATCGCCGAAGAACATGCCGCGCACTTGCGGAATCGTCTGGTGCGATTCATCGATGACCACCAGCGTGTCACGCGGCAAATAATCGAGCAGCGTCGGCGGCGGCTCGCCCGGCTGCTTGCCGGTGAGATGGCGCGAATAATTTTCGATGCCGCGGCAGAAGCCCATCTCTTTCAGCATTTCGAGATCGAACATCGTGCGTTGATGCAGTCTCTGCGCCTCGAGAAGTTTTCCTTCTTCGATCAGCTTTGGCTCCCACCACTCCAGCTCCTGCCGAATCGATTTGATCGCGCGCTTGAGCGTCGCGCGCGGCATTACGTAATGCGACTTCGGATATATCGGTAGCCGCGCCGTGTGTTTCTGTTTGACTTCGCCGAGCAACGGATCGATTGTCGAGATCGAATCAATCTCATCACCCCAGAGTTCGACGCGATACGCATCATCCTGATAACTTGGATAAACCTCCACGACATCGCCGCGCACGCGAAAGCTACCACGTTTAAAGTCGATATCGTTCCGTTCGTACTGCAACTCGACCAGCCGTTGAAGCAGAGTTTCGCGCGCTATTTTCATGCCCGGCTCGAGAAAGACCAGCATGCCGTAGTACGCGTCAGGATCGCCAAGACCATAGATGCAAGACACACTGGCGACCACGATCACATCCCGCCGTTCAAAGAGCGCGCGGGTCGCCGACATGCGCAACCGATCGATTTCTTCATTAACGATTGCGTCCTTTTCAATGTAGGTGTCTGAGGCGGGCACGTAAGCCTCGGGCTGATAGTAGTCGTAGTAGGAGACGAAGTATTCGGCGGCATTGTCGGGAAACAGCGATTTGAATTCCTGATAAAGCTGTGCGGCCAACGTTTTGTTGTGCGCGATCACCAGTGTCGGTCTCTGCGTCCGTTCAATTACGCTCGCTACAGTGAAAGTCTTGCCGCTGCCGGTGATGCCGAGCAGTACCTGATCCTTAGAGCCGTCGTTCAAGCCGCGCACCAGCGCGTCAATTGCCTGTGGCTGATCACCACAGGGCTGATAGTCGGATTTCAGGGTGAAACGCATAACCAGCAATAGTAAATCGTGAATCGTGAAGGAGCAAACGAATGAACTTCGCGAGATCGCGTGGAGTTTGACTATCGACGCAGATTCCTTCGTAGGTCAGATGTTATCAGGCCGAGTGATTGATTGGCTTTGCCGAAGACCGTCGAGATAGTCGCGGACTTTCTTCAAATCTTCCCAGGTCTCTTTTTTCTTGGAGGGATCACGCAGCAGGTAAGCTGGGTGAAACGTTGGCATGACTTTGATGCCCCGGAAGTTCTGGAATTGTCCGCGGACGCGAGTGATTCCTTCCCGGGTTTCGAGCAAATTACGAAGCGCGGTGTTGCCGAGCACGACGATCACATCCGGTTGCACGGCAGCAATTTCTCGGAATAGAAACGGGCGGCAGATGGCGGCTTCTTCCAGAGTCGGTTGACGATTGCCTGGTGGCCGGCACCGATTTACATTTCCTATCAGCACTTCTTCACGTTTCATCCCGATCGCTTCGATGATCTTCGTAAGTAATTGACCAGCGCGACCGACGAACGGTTTGCCTTGCGCGTCTTCGTCGGCACCGGGCGCTTCACCGACAAACATCAGACGAGCTTTTGGATTCCCATGAGTGTTGACGACTTGAGTGCGTCCTTCACACAAACCGCAGCGGGTGCAGTCACCGATGTCGCGCCATACATCTTCAAGCGTTTCGCTTGATTGAAGCAGAGAAGGTTCGGGGGGCTTTAAATCGCCGAAGAGCGTATCCTGCGGTGCTGATTTGATTGTGGCGGCCCTGGTCGTCATTGTGGGGAATTCATCCGGCGGCGAGATCGCTTTCGGATTCACATCTGCAGCGGCTTCATAATTCGGCGAACCTGTAACCACCGACACCGCTGCGGAAGACTCCCCTACTGGATCTTCGGCGACCTCGACGTGCTCTGCGCCAAGTTCGCTCAGAAACTTCGTATGTTCTCGCAAAGATCCCAATAACTCGGAGATTTCGTTGGCAGTTGAATCGGAACTCATGACTTGCTTTCCACAACTTTCGACCGCACCAGACTGATCGCGCGGTTGCCCTGGCGCAACTTTACCACTTCGTCGAGGATTCGATGCGCCGTTTCCAGCTTTGAAATCAAGGGCAATTCGATTGGATTGGGATTATCGCGAAGGAGAATGATGACTTGATTAGTTTCGGACTCAAAGGTAGAGTCCTGGCGCGAAACATCATTTGCCACAACTGCGTCGAGATCTTTGCCAGTCAGCTTTTCACCTGCATGCTTTAGCAAGTCGTTTGTCTCCGCAGCGAAGCCGACGATTAGCTGACCGTCTCGTCGCGACCGAGCGACTTCGCCCAGAATGTCGGGCGTGCGTTCAAGCGTTACCTCAAGCTTTTCTTCCGATTTCTTGATTTTCGTCTTTAATTTTTCACTGGGCCGATAGTCGGATACGGCCGCGGCAGCGATGAAGATGGTAGCGTCACTGACCTGATTCGCAACCGCGCGATGCATCTCATCAGCGCTTTCAACTCGGACAACCCCAATCCCATTCGGCGGAGGCACGCTTACAATGCCCGCCACAATAGTCACGTCCGCGCCGCGAGCGCGAGCCGCTTCTGCCAACGCAAAGCCCATTCGTCCCGAAGAACGATTCGAGATAAAACGAACGGGATCGATTGGCTCGCGCGTGGCGCCGGCGGTAATCAATATTCGTTCACCGATTAAGTCTTGCTTAATGGACTCAATGGACTGGGTGGTCTGCATGGACTCAGCGGACGCTGGAGCGGTTCCGGTTGTTTGCGGTTTTGACTCGCGCAGAATCTTCAGCGCAACGGAGACAATTCTATCTGGTTCCGTGAGCCTGCCGGGCCCAATTGTTTTGCAAGCCATTTCACCTTCATCAGGTTCGATGATGTGAACGCCATCTTCGCGCAGCGTCTGCAGATTGCGTTGCGTTGCCGCGTGCTGCCACATCACCGTGTTCATCGCCGGTGCGATCAGCACGGGAGCGGTGCACGCCAAATATGTCGAGGTCACGAAATCGTCGGCTACGCCGTTGGCCATCTTAGCAATTACGTTGGCAGTCGCGGGAGCTATCAAGAACAGATCGATCGTTTGAGAAAAGGTAATGTGAGCGATTGGATCCGGGTTATCAGGAGAATAATCGTCGACAATCACGTAGCACTCTGATAGCGCCCGAAAGGTCAATGGTTGAACGAATTCGCAAGCGTGTCGCGTCATCGCGACGCGTACTTCGCATCCGAACCGCTGCAACCCGCGCAGGACTTCGATAGCCTTGTATGCCGCAATGCCACCGGTCACGCCGAGGCCGACTCGTGGTCTCAAAGGCTGCTCCCCGTCATCCATCACGAAATTGAAATGTAACATCGCTGAATTGGTCGTGCAATATAGAGAGCCTGGTGGAGGAGTACAATCTTTCGCCATAGCAAGAAAGAACTGGCTTGGTAAAAGCTTCCGTAAGTTAAAGTGGCCACTGCCAAAGGATCCTTAGTGGGTGGCGAATTGACTAGAACATCGAGGGTTATTCCATGCGTAACTTGAGAAGTTTACCGCACCTTTTGTTCGCGCTCACTATCGTGCTTGGCTTCACTGCCGTTGGCGTCGCCCAACGTTCGCTTGGGAATACGTCGATGGACGACAACTCGAGCTTTGGACCTGTCATGCAGGCTTATCTTGGCTATCTTGCCAACGAGCAAGAGGTCGTTGACGATCGAATTAGCCGAAGAGAGATCAGCGCCGCTTATTATCACCGAAACTCAAATCGTATTCGGGCGCTGCGAACGATGGCGATCAGACTGGTGCGTCAGAACGGAAACGATTACGTGCCCGAACTCGAGGCGGTGGCGCCGGACGAACTACGGACGCTGTTTGAAAAACCCCCAAATATTGGGACTCTACATCCAAAAGCTATACTCGCGAATAAATTCAAGTTCCTGGCGACTGTTCATTCGGGAGAAACCTTTTACCTTTTCGCGCGGCTCGATCCCTATGAACAGGCAGAACTCATGAAGCGAGAAGGAAAGTCCTCGACCGCGAGATCGGAAGAGCCGAGCAAGGCAACCCCAGAGGGCCAGCGTGTCGGCCAGACCACAATGCGGCCCAGACGCGTCGTTCCGCAATAGAATGGATGGGCTCCGAGCAACTCATTCAACCTACAGAATCCCGGCTTCACGCCTTCGCAACTGTTCCAAATGCGCCAAAAACACAGAATTTTGACAGCCAAATGGGAAAAAAGCTCTTTACAGAGACTCGGGGCCGTGTTATCTTGCCCCGAAAGCTAGTTAATACCATAGCTTGGGATCAAGAGTAATTATTGACATAAGGGGCAGTATTCGTGTAAAAAGGGCAAGGATTAGAGGGCCCTCAACGGCCCCGAGCACGCTTTACTGTTTTGGCAACCTCGCGCGCGCGAGGTGATTGAGTGGAGACGGGTTAGTGGTTTCCGTCTGTTGTGGTTGTTAACGATCGCAGCACGCTTCCACAAAACTTGTTCACTTGTACGGGAGGAAATGATGATTAGTAGAACTTGGAGCCGTAAGTCCATTGCGTTCTCTGTCGCGGTTGCGGTGTTAAGCGTTTACTCGATGGTAGCACTGGCGACGCCAGGGCAGAAAGCATCGGGCGAGCTTTCGGTTTCCGGGCAAGTCACCGTTAATGGCCAGGCCGCCATTTCAGGCGCCACGGTCTTTTCTGACAGCGTAATCGCTACCGCGGCGAACAGCAGTGCGACAATTAGCCTTGGTAAACTCGGCCGCGTTGAGTTGTTACCAAACTCGAGCGCAAAACTCAGCTTTAGCGAAGGAAATATTTCCGCGTCGCTTGACGCGGGCCGAATTCAGATTTCTACGCTGTCTGGCGTTTCTGCAATCGTGACGACTAAGGATGGCAATGCCGTCGCCGATGCGCATCAGGCTGCGACGTTCATGGTAGACGTCGAATGCGGAAACACGATCGTTGCATCTCAGGGCGGTTCGGTTGAATTGCGCGCAGGCGGAAGCACAAAGGCCGTTGCGGCCGGAACCTCGGAATCCGCGGGCACACCGCAACCGGGTACTCGTTGCACCAGGCTGACTAAAACAGAGACCTTCGGACACCTAAGTGGTGGTGCGTTACTCGCGCTGCTGGCTGCTGCGGGTGGTGCAATTGCGGCAGCAATTTTCGCGACAACGCATAACAACAATTTGAACTTCGGTGGCTCGGTTACCGTAGTCAGTCCGACCAGATAATCTTCCGCCCAATCCAATTGGTAACGCGCAAGACGCGCGCTATTATGAGTGGAACTTTGCGGGTCACGCGCCAATGGCGCGCGTGACCCGTAATTTTGTGAAAGGCCGTCTAAGCGCGGTTTGAGACAAATAGGGAATGCACATTGCTGTCATCGGCTCTGGTTACGTAGGACTGGTCACGGGGACATGTTTTGCAGAGTTCGGCGACGATGTTACTTGCGTTGATGTTGATGCCGAAAAGATCGCTCGGCTTGCTCGCGGCGAGATTACGGTCTACGAACCCGGGCTCAATCAACTCGTCAAGAAGAATCTACAGGCTGGCCGGCTTCGATTCACGACGGATATCGGATCGGCAACTGAACAGTCTCTCGTAGTCTTTCTGGCAGTGGGCACGCCGCCCAAGGCAGACGGATCTGCTGATCTAACTTACCTTGAGGGTGCTGCTCGAGAGATTTCTGAACACCTTGACAGCTACAAAGTAATAGCGACCAAGTCCACGGTACCAGTGGGGACCGGGAGACGATTGGCGTCGCTTATTCGTGAGCATCTGCCGAAGCCGCTTGGATTCAGCGTCGTTTCTAACCCGGAATTTCTGCGCGAAGGCGCGGCGATCAGCGACTTCATGAGACCGGACCGGGTGGTAATTGGTGGTGACGACGAACAGGCCATTGCGATTATGCGCGACCTTTATCGCCCGCTATACTTAATTGAAACACCTTTCGTTATCACGTCCCTTGAAGGCGCGGAACTGATCAAGTACGCTGCCAATGCTTTTCTGGCCACGAAGATCTCCTTCGTTAACGAGATTGCAAATCTCTGTGAAAAAGTCGGGTGCGACGTGCACGAAGTGGCTAGAGCCATTGGCATGGATCGGCGAATCGGATCCAAATTTCTTCATCCGGGTCCCGGGTTTGGCGGTTCATGCTTCCCCAAGGATACGCGTGCCCTCGCTGCGATTGGGCGTGAATTCTCAAGTCCAATGCGAATCGTCGATGCGGTCATCGAAGTAAATGAGCAGCAGCGCCTATCTATGGTGCCAAAAATCGAAAGCCTCGCAGGCGGACTGCGAGGCAAACGGATCGCCGTTCTGGGACTAGCGTTCAAACCGGAAACGGATGATATGCGTGATGCGCCTTCGGTCGGTATTATTCGCGGCTTAATGCGTCGAGGGGCAACAGTGAGTGCTTATGATCCTGTTGCCAGGCAGGAGGCGCAAAAGATTCTTCCCGAGATCGAATTTGCCGACGATGAATATGTCGCCGCCGCAGGCGCCGACGTGCTCGTGTTCATGACTGAATGGAATCAATTTCGCGCGCTCGACATGGAGCGTATTCGCAGCTTGATGAGAGTCCCCAGGATTGCCGACTTGCGGAACATCTATGAACCGGATGACATGCGTAACCTGGGATTCGAGTACGTTGGAGTTGGACGCTAAGGTTTTTAAATGGCGCTTTCAGGGATAGCTCTGGTTACCGGCGGGGCCGGTTTCATTGGATCTCATATCGCGGCGGCGCTCGTCGGGCAAGGTGCGCGCGTGCGCATAATTGATGATCTCTCTACGGGGCATCGCGAGAATATCGGCGAGATTGGTGGTCAGGTTGATTTTGTTCAAGCCAGTCTTTCAGACGGTAGGAAGCTCGTTAGCGCACTGGAAGATGTCGAACTGGTTTTTCACGAAGCCGCTATTCCTTCAGTGCCACGCTCAGTTGAGAAGCCTGTCGAAACACACGAAGCCAGCGTCAATGCTACTTTCTCACTTTTGTTGGCGGCTCGCGATAAAAGAGTGCGCCGGGTAATTTACGCCGCGTCTAGTTCTGCGTACGGCGACCAAGCGGAATCGCCAAAGCGAGAAGACATGCGACCGGATCCTTTGTCACCGTACGCCGTGGCGAAGTTGGTGGGAGAATACTATTGTCAGGTTTTCAGCCGTGTTTACGAGCTGGAGACGGTATCGCTGCGTTACTTCAATGTGTTCGGGCCGCGACAGGATCCGAGTTCACAATACTCAGGCGTAGTCTCTCGATTCATCAGCGCGCTGTTCAACGGAGAGCCACCGGTGATATACGGCGATGGCGACCAATCGCGCGACTTCACCTATGTCTCAAACGTGGTTGATGCGAATCTGCGTGCTGCCGAATCCGTTGCCGCAGTTGGGCGCGTAATCAATATTGCCAACGGCCGAAGCGTGAAAATCAATCATGTTCTTGAACTCTTGAAAGAACTTACGGGTCGGACTGGAGTAAAAGCCGAGCATGCCCCGCCACGAACAGGAGACGTACGAGACAGCCTTGCCGATCTTACAGTTGCACGTTCGTTGCTTGGATATAACCCAAGCGTAGGCCTGGAAGACGGAATGCGCCTAACACTCGATTGGTGGAAATCAAGCCGCTATCGTGTCTGACGCGTGAAGTCGATGGGCGACTGTTGTTTGGCGTTAATGGCCCTGCGAAAGCTTACCGATCAGCGTGAACATCGGCAGGTACATCGAAACCACAATCGAACCGATCGTAACTCCCAGAAACCCGATTAGCGCTGGTTCAATCAGCGTGAGCAGATTCGCAATGGCAGCATCCACCTCTTGTTCATAGAAGTCCGCAATCTTTCCCAGCATTGCGTCAAGCGCGCCCGTTTGCTCCCCGATACCAATCATTTGAGCAACCATGTGAGGAAATATGTCAGCGGTCCGGAGCGGTTCGACAAAACTCTTACCCTGTTCGACGCCGGCCCGAATGCTGATTATTGCTTCCTCGATCACCATGTTTCCAGCGGTACGGGCGGTGATGTCCAGTGATTGCAGAATGGGTACGCCTGAAGAAAGGAGGGTCGAAAGGGTTCTCGAAAAACGCGCGACGGCGATCTTGAGAAAGATGGGACCGATGATCGGGACCTTCAGCAACAGCGTATCGATTCGCTTGCGCCCTCCAGCCGTTTTGTAATAGAAGCGTAGCGCGACGACGGTTCCTATGACCAAGACCAACATAGAAAGACCTCCCCAGCCCGCGAGGAAGTTGCTGATCCCGACCACGATGCGCGTGGGCAACGGCAGAGGTTCGCCCGGACCGAGCAGCCCAAGAAAGATCGTCTGAAACTGAGGAATCACCACGATCATGATTACGCACACCGCTACAACAGCGAGCAGAATTACGGCGGCGGGGTAGATTAGCGCTGAAATGACGTCGCGTTTTAACTTGACGATCTTTTCGATGAAAGTCGAAAGGCGTTGCAGAATGAGGTCGAGGATACCGCCTGTCTCGCCGGCTTCGACCATGTTTGAATAAAGCTGGTCGAACACCCTGGAGTGTCTGGCCATCGCTGCTGCCAAGGTCGAACCTTCCTCCACATCCTGTCGAACTTGGGCCAACACTTGCTGGAAATACTTGTTTTGCTGTTGCTGTGCAAGAATGTCTAAGCACTGGACCAGCGGCAAACCGGCATCGATCATGACTGAAAACTGACGAGTGAAAATCGCTAGGTCTTTCGATTTAACTTTCTTTCGGCCGGCAAGTTTAGGGATACCGATTTCTCGGCCTTTTTCTTTTACCGATGTCAGCGTTACTTGTTCGCGGCGCAGAACCTGTCGTAGTGCGTCGCGATCGTCTGCGACGCGTTCACCCATTACGACTTCGTTCATACGATTGCGGCCCTTAAAAACGTAGGTTGGCATTTCTCGGCACTCCGTTTCTGTTTGCTTGTGCTTTCTTTAATTATGGATTCCGATTTGGGAAACCGCGCGAAATTACTTGCGTGAGACGATTCGACTCGTCTGCCCATATCCGGCCGGCATTCCAGGCTTTGGCAGTGAGCCATTGGCGCCATTTAGGCCCACGCCTCGATCGATAAGATCGCGCAGTTCGTTGACGTTCGACGTGCGCTGCATCGCGGTCTCTCTGGATATTTGGCGCTTGTGAAAAAGGGACGCCAGGGACTGATTGAACGTTTGCATGCCGTGGATGTCCTGTCCCGTTTGCATCATCGAATAGATCTGATGCACCTTGTCCTCGCGAATGAGGTTTCTAATTGCCGAATTGGGAATTAAGATCTCCATCGCCAGTACTCGACTTCGTCCGTCGGCGCGCGGCAGCAATGATTGGCAAAGAATGCCTTCGAGGGTCAGAGACAATTGGGCGCGCACCTGCGACTGCTGCATGGAAGGGAACACATCGATGATGCGGTTGATGGTTGAGACTGCTGAGTTGGTGTGCAGTGTGGCGAAAGTCAGGTGACCTGTTTCGGCGATACGCAGGGCCGATTCGATCGTTTCAAGATCGCGCATTTCGCCAACCAGTACCACGTCGGGATCCTGTCGCAGCGCCGTACGCAGAGCCTGAGCAAAACCCTTGGTGTCTGCGTTGACTTCGCGTTGATTCACGATACAACTCTTATGATTGTGAAGAAACTCGATCGGGTCCTCTATCGTGAGAATGTGTTCGTGGCGCTCCTTATTGATTTTGTCGATTACGGCTGCCAGCGTCGTTGATTTTCCCGACCCGGTTGGTCCAGTCACCAGCACCAGGCCTCGAGGTTTGTTACATAATTCTTTGACTACAGGTGGAAGACCTAAGTCTTCGAAGCTTTTGATCTCATAAGGAATGGCGCGGAAAACGGCGCCGACGGCTCCGCGTTGATTGAAGATGTTCGCGCGAAAACGCGACAGGCCTTTGACGCCGAAACTGAAGTCAAGCTCGAGATTCTCTTCAAAACGGTGCTTCTGCGCGTCAGTTAGGACCGAGTAGGCCAACTGCTTCGTCTCTGAAGAGGTTAAGGGGTGATATCCGTCCAGCGGACGAATCTCGCCGTGTACGCGAACCAAAGGCGGGGTGCCCGTGGTGACGTGAAGATCTGAGCCGCCCAGTTCTGACAGCCGGTGAAGGAGTTCCGAGAGTGAAACTTGCGGTGGATTTTCCATGTCCGTTTTTCCTTTAGCCAATCGAGTTTTCTTGCTGATGAAGCTCCGGGTTACTTCATAGCGGTTCGGTTTGCATCCGTCGGTCGGAAGCTTCCAAGAAATTTCTCGGCGTCAGCCGCCAGTTTCCCGGTAAGTCCCATCGCCGAATGAGTCGTAAGCGAATAGATTCGGCCGTTGACCTCGGTGAAATAGAAGTTCCAAACCTGTTCAGGCTTATCGCTGTTTGCGGGCGTTTGCGCAATCACCTCAAACACACGATGGCCGGCGATCTCGCGCTGTCGATCATTGACGACCCAACCGCCGGTGCTGATCATTCTGTCAATCACTGTGCGTCTGAGATCCGAGAACGGAAGCCCGGCCAGATTGTTTCTTTGCTCCCGGCCGACGAGTTGATTTGCATTGGCAGGCGCGGCAGCCACGACTGCCAGTGTAGCTTGAGTAGGCGTTCCACTGGAGGCGATGCGAAAACTTGTCGTGCCTTTAGTCGCCGACTCAGCCGACCATCCGCTGGGTAGCGGCATGGTAAACGCGCCATCTTTGTAGAGTCCGTCGGGCAACGCCAACGAGGGAATGGCCGCGTGATTGTCTGCGACCCCTTTCGATCCGGGCGACGCAACGCGACTCCGTGCCTCAACCGCCAACGCTCGCCTTCTCGCAAGCAGAGCTTGCCTCCGGCGCATCATCGCACGATGCCGCCGCCACCACGCTCTCGAGTGGTGATGGAAGCGTTGTGAACGCACGGCCAATTGAGATCTCAGGTTATGCGCCGTAGAGATTGCAAACGGCAGCAGGACCACGATGGAAACGAGTAAAACTAACGATAGAACAACTCGACGTAACATACCTCACCCCTTTCATGCCACCGTCTCGCGAAGAACTTCTTCGATGGTGGTAACGCCATTTCTTATCTTTTGGAGACCGGATTCGCGAAGCGTGATCATTCCGTCTTCGATCGACTTTTTTCTTAATTCCAGAGCCGACGCCCCGATCAGAATCAATTCGCGAACTTCATCGTTTATCTCCATCACCTCATAGAGTCCGATCCGGCCTTTGTAGCCGGTATCGTTACAACTCGGGCAGCCTTTGCCCTTGTATGTCTTTAACTTTTTCGCTTCTTCCGGCAGAAAGCCGATTTCAACCAGCGCCTCGACGGGTGTGGGATGCTCTTTTTTGCAGTCTTTGCAAATGCGCCGGATTAGTCGCTGAGCCTGTATGAGATTTACGCTCGTGGCGACCAGGAAGGGCTCGATTCCCATGTTCATGAGCCTCGAGATGGTTGAAGGAGCATCATTCGTATGGAGGGTTGAGAGAACTAGGTGGCCCGTGAGCGCGGCCTTAATCGCAATCTCCGCAGTTTCAAAGTCACGAATCTCGCCGACCAGAACGATGTTCGGATCCTGTCGCAGGAAGGACCGTAAGGCAGCGGCAAAGTTCAGGCCAATCTGTTCTTTCATCTGCACCTGATTGACGCCCGGTAAATTGAACTCGACCGGATCCTCGGCCGTCATAATGTTCGTGTCGACTGTATTCAGAGATTGCAGCGCTGAATAGAGAGTATTCGTCTTGCCGCTACCTGTGGGTCCAGTAACCAGAACCATGCCGTAAGGCTTAGAAATATTGCGCTGGAACTTCACGAGAGAGTCAGGCTCAAACCCGAGGTTAGTCATATCGAGCATGAGCTTCTCTTTATCCAGCAGACGGAGCACCACCTTCTCACCGAACAGCGTGGGCAGTGTCGATACGCGAAAATCGAGTTCGCGCGATCGCGAATCGACCTTGATGCGGACCTTGATGCGGCCGTCCTGAGGCAGGCGCTTCTCTGAGATATCTAACTTGGACATGATCTTGATGCGAGAGATTAGGGCGTCACGCATCTTCAAAGGCGGGTGCATTACGTCGTAGAGCACGCCGTCAATGCGAAAGCGAATGCGCAACTCTTTTTCGTAAGGCTCGACGTGAATGTCAGAGGCGCCTCTTCTAAGCGCATCAACCAACAGGACATTGACCAGGCGTACGACTGGAGCGTCCTCGCTCATTCTGGCCAGACTGGAAAGGTCAATCTCTTCGTTGTCTTCCAAGACATCGACCTCGCCGTCAACTGACTCTTGATCGAACTCGAGGTTGTCGAGTGACACAAGATCCGCATCAGAGAAACCGTTACCGTTGGCGCCTTCGACTGCAAAATCCGGCGCCACATGGGCAAGTTCGATCTCGCGGGAGCTGCTGTAATACTTCGCGATCGATGCTTGCACGCTGGCTTCGGCGACGACTACCGGCTCGACATTGAGACCGGTCATGAACTTTATGTCGTCCATCGCGAAGACGTTCGTAGGATCGACCATGGCGAGCGTGAGGGTGGCGCCTACGCGTGACAACGGGAGAACTGAGTATTTCTGAGCGACTTCCTGGGGAATGAGACGAAGGACTGAGTCGTCAATGTCAAAGAGCTCAAGGTTAACGGATGGGATGCCGTATTGACGCGACAGTATGGCAGTAATCGTGTCGTCGGAAACCAGCCCGAGTTTGACGAGGTTGTAGCCAAGTCGACCGCCGTGCTCGCGCTGATAATCCAACGCTTGGCGCAAGTGCTGCGGGCTAATAAGGTTCTCGCGGACGAGAATTTCGCCGAGTTTTGCTGACATTTCTGGGGTTCTAGTTTTCCGGCTTATGCAAAAAATGGTGGGATCCGGCCCAAATTGGGCTCGAAAAGTGAGCCTTGCGGGACAGGCAACGATGCCAAACACCGTTGCAATGCCGATTCTAGCGTTGAACGATGAGAACTGTCAACAAAGATTTCAGAGCTTTCGGTTTTAATCAATAAATCTTTCAAAGAATCACCGATGCCAGGTCGTGTGATTTTGTTCTGGACAAAGTCTTTGTCGATATTCGATAATATTCGCCGTCGATTCGAACATCGGCAAGGGTGGGACAGATGCCAATCACTGCGAGACAACGAAGAGTGTTGGATTACATCAGGCGTTATTTCGAGGTGCATGGGGAACCGCCAACCATAGCCGAGATTGGCAAAGAGTTCGGCATGAGTTCATCGGCTAGCGCCCATCATGTGGTTTCGATCCTGGAAAGGGAGGGATTAATTCGACGGATTCCGAATGTCAGTCGTGGCATTGAACTAGTGAAGGAAGAATCCACCGAGGCCAACTATGAAATTCCGTTGCTGGGAATAGTAGCGGCGGGCGCGCCGATCGAAGCGATCTTAAATTACGAAACGGTTTGCATTCCGCGCGACATGTTGAGGTCGAGACGGATGTTTGCTCTGCGCGTGCGAGGCGACTCAATGATTGACGAGCAAATTCGTGAAGACGATTTCATCATTCTTCAGTCACAGGAGACGGCGGAAAATGGAAAGACAGTTGTCGCTTTGATCGATGGCAGCGACGCTACTGTGAAACGGTTTTATGGCAGCCGAAATCAAGTACGACTTGAGGCAGCAAATCCGCGTTATAAGCCAATAGTGATTCGGCCGCCGGAGCGCGTACAGATTCAAGGTGTCGTGGTGGGAGTGATTCGCAAATACGAATAGATTTCAGATTATTTCAGATCTCAGATTTGAGATCTGAGATTAAGCATCGAGATTTAGATCAGAAAATCATCGGTTCGATCAGCTCTTTGAAAGAACATCGGCGACTTTCTTTAGATCGTAAATGAAACGGCGCTTCTGCTCGTGTCGAGTTTCATCGTCTGGGGCGCGCAGAATCGCAGATGGATGTAGGGTAGCGATAATATAAGGCGCGAGGTTCGATTCGATGAACTTGCCGCCGTCCTTGCTGACCCTGAATTTTGATCCTAGCAGCGCCTGCGCAGCAGTCGCGCCGAGGCAGACGATCACTTTCGGCTTGACGATCTCAATTTCGGCTTCGAGCCAGGGGCGACAGGCAGCGATCTCTTTAGCGTTTGGTTTTTTGTGAATGCGGCGCTTGCCTCGTGGTTCCCATTTGAAATGCTTGACGACGTTGGTGACATAAGCTTTTTGACGATCAATGCCGGCTTCTTCAAGGGCTTTGTCGAGCAGTTTGCCGGCTGGACCAACAAAAGGTTCGCCTTCGAGGTCTTCATCGTTGCCGGGCTGCTCACCAACGAAGAGGACTTCGGCATTGCGAGTGCCCGCGCCAAAGACGGTTTGCGTGCCGCGTTTATAGAGATCGCAAGCCTGGCAGTCGGCCGCGGCTTCACGAAGGGCCGGCAGCGTTTTCCGATCGGGAAAGAAATCTTCGGTGTCTTTTGATTCTTTGAGATCTTCAGATTTGTCTTGACTCACAGAAATGAATCCTCCTGTACAGGGAATTCAAATATGAAAACGGCAGTTGCGAAAAAAGAGATCGAATCAGCGCTAGCCAATCGCTTTGGCGCTATTTTTGAGCGACGTGAAAAGCATCCCGCAGAAATTCTGCCCACGGGTGTGCTGGAAATCGATGCCCTTTTGAATGGATTCCCACGTGGAGCGATTACAGAAATCCATGGAGCCGCATCGTCGGGACGAACGAGTTTGTTGCTCTCGGCTCTGGCCTTTGCGACCGAGCAGGAAGAGACGTGTGCCTTGATCGATTGCAGCGACACTTTCGATCCTGCATCTGCGGCTAAGGCTCGAGTGGATTTTGGTCGCTTGTTATGGGTCCGTTGCAATAGCAATCTGGAGCGCGCCTTTAAGGCGACGGACCTTTTGCTGCACAGCGGCGGCTTTGGTCTGCTCGCGCTTAACCTGGCTGACGTGACGCCAAGATACGCGCGTCGAATAATGTCGTCGTGGTGGTTTCGTTTCCGGCGCGCGTTGGAAAACACGCCGACCGTTCTGATTGTAATTACGCCAGTGCCTTGTATCCGCTCATGTGCCACGTTGGTTCTGGAGTTAATGAACGAAAGCCTAGTCTGGCCCAGCACTGTGTCATTAGTTTTAGATAACTATGACGCAAGAGTAACGATGAGGAGGGGATCGCACCTCTCGCTGGTAGGAGATTCAAGCCGTCCTCCCGGAACTTACTCTTCCGCTCTAACCCACACACGTTTACTTGAAAGGATTCGCGTGCAAGTAAATCGTGAAAGGCCTATTGCATGGACGGGTGGGTCTGCCAAGTTTGAAAGTGTTCGCTAAGCTTTGTGGGCACAGAGTTCAGTCTGAGGTCGAAGTGTAACAGGAATAAGGCCGGCGCCACGATATCCCCAGCCCCTTGACAGCGTTCGCTAATATTCGCTAATCTTCGATAACCCGATCGAGTTTCAAAAATCCAAGTCTTTACTAGGTGAATGCGGATGTTTGCCTGCATTTATGGACAAGTTTCCCCCAAACACGAGTTCAGCGATGAGGCATTGCTGATCGATCTGGCGTTCACTTTTTCGCCCTTGGTGGAGCAAACATCTGTTGACACCGTGGTCCTGGATATCTCAGGCGATGAGTTGCTGTTTAGTTCGCAGAGCCAGACCGAGGCTAATTGGACACGCAGCCTCGGCGATGAAATTGCACGGCGCGCGGCTGAGTCGGGTTTGAAAGTAAATGTGTCCGTGGCCGCAAATCCTGATGTGGCGATTCATGCCGCAAGTTCTTTCAAAGGAGTAACTGTCGTTACGGCCGGAGCAGAACTTTCGCAACTCGGTAACCTATCAATAAAGCTGCTCGATTATTCCCTTGCTGGAATTGACGAGAAGAAAGCGGAGGAGATTGGTGAAACCTTGGCGCTTTGGGGCATTCGCACGTTCATCGATTTTGCGGAGTTGCCGCTGGCTGGCGTGGCGCAAAGATTAGGACAGGAAGGCGTGCGGCTGCAAAAGCTCGCGCAAGGGAAAAGCGAACGCCAACTGATTTTGGTCCAACCGCCGGTTGGTTTTGAGCAATCACTTGAATTAGAGCATCCGATTGCGGAACTCGAGCCGCTATCATTCATTCTCTCACGTTTGCTTAATCAACTTTGCGCAAATCTGAATGCGCAGGCACTGGCGACAAACGAATTGAGGCTGCGCCTGAGGCTGAAAGACAAAACCGAACAAGAACGAACGATTACTTTGCCAGTGCCGATGCGCAATCCAAAGACTTTTTTGCGATTACTCTTATTTGATATCGAAGCACTGCCTCCGCAAGCGGCAATTACCTCAGTAACGATCGCGGCCGAGCCGGTAAAGCCGCGCATATTGCAGACAGGTTTGTTTATTCCGCTGGCGCCTGAGCCGGAGAAATTGGAGGTGACTCTGGCGCGATTAGCGAAATTAGTCGGCGCGAACAACGTCGGTTCGCCCGAGCTTTTGGATACTCATCGGCCTGATGCTTTTCGGATGAAGCGGTTCAATCTCACAGTCACGCACAAGAAAGGAACTTCAAATCCGCAATTCGCAATCCCCAATCCGCAATGCTTGATGGGTTTCAGGATGTTTCGGCCACCGTGGCGGGCGGAGGTGCAAACCCTCCACGGCGAACCGGTGCGCATCGCTGCGCGAAGCATGGATGCGTCGAGTGCGATGCGCGGGAAGATCGTCTGTGCCTCTGGGCCATGGCGCTCTTCCGGTGATTGGTGGCGCGCGGATGTTTGGGCCAGAGACGAATGGGATGTGGCAATCGCGGATTCTAATGGCGGACAAAGCGACGTGCTCTGTCGCATCTATCGCGAGCTGGCGAGCGAAGAGTGGTTCGTGGAAGGCATCTATGACTGATTACATCGAACTTCATGCGCGGTCAGCATTCAGTTTTCTTGAAGGCGCTTCGACGCCGGAAGAATTGATTGCAGCTTGTTCTGAATTAAAGATGCCGGCGATGGCGCTGTTGGATCGCGACGGCGTATATGGCGCGGCCCGGTTTCATTTAGCGGCGAAGAAAATCAGAATCAAGGCCCACATCGGCGCCGAAGTCAGTGTTCAAAGACCAAAAACCGAAGACCATAGACCGAGAGAGGTAGTCTCAATTCCATTACTCGTTCGCAGTCGTTCCGGCTATCAAAATCTTTGTCGTCTGATCACCTTGATGAAAATGCGCGTACCAAAACATGCTAAGCCGGGCGAGTGTTCAGTGACGCCGGATGAGTTAGCGGCGCATGCGGAAGGGTTGGTTTGTTTGACTGGTGGGAGCAAAGGGCTGCTTGCGAAAGATTTTCACCAAAGAGGACACAGAGTTGCACAGAGAAACGCGGAGTGGCTGATTAATATTTTTGGCAAGGGAAATGTCTATGCCGAGTTGCAGCGCCATTTCAATCGCGATGAAGAAGCGCGTAATCATGCAGTGATCGAAATCGCGCATAGGTTGAAACTGCCATTGTTGGCAACAAATGGAGTTTGTTACGCCACGCGGCGGCAGAGACAAGTCGCGGATGTGTTCACCTGCATTCGCAATCACGTGCGTCTGGAAACCGCTGGACGTTTGCTCTCGATGAATTCAGAACGGTTTGTGAAATCTCCTAAAGAAATGACTCAACTGTTCGCCGATTTACCGGAAGCGATCGCGAACACCACGGAGCTTTCATCACGTCTCGAATTCACTCTGCAAGATCTGGGTTACGAATTCCCTAAATATCCAGTGCCATCGGGCGAGACTATGACTTCGTTTTTGCGACGACGAACTTATGAAGGCGCGCGGCTGCGCTACGATGGCCGCAATGGATCGCCCACATTCGAGCGCGCGCAAAAGCAGATCGAGCATGAGCTGGCGCTGATCGAGAAGTTGAAACTCGAAGGTTATTTTCTGATCGTTTGGGACATCGTTCAGTTCTGCAAAAATAACGGCATCCTCGTTCAGGGTCGAGGCTCGGCGGCAAACAGCGCGGTGTGTTATTCACTGGGCATCACCGCAGTCGATCCAGTTGGCATGGAACTTTTGTTTGAGCGTTTTCTTTCCGAAGAGCGCGGGGAATGGCCGGACATCGATCTTGATTTGCCCAGCGGCGATCAGCGCGAGCGCGCGATTCAATATGTTTACGAGCGGTACGGAAAACTGGGCGCGGCGATGACGGCGAATGTAATTACTTATCGCGGCCGTTCGGCGGCGCGCGAGGTTGGCAAAGTGCTGGGCTTTGACGACGAAACGCTGGGGCGATTATCGAGTCTGGTCCATACTTGGGAATGGAAAGACCCGAAAGATACGACTGAGCGACAGTTCAAAGATGCCGGCTTGGATCTACGTGACCGGCGCATCAAGAAATTCTTTCAGCTTTATCTCGCGGTGCAGGATTTACCGAGACATCTGGGCCAGCATTCGGGTGGCATGGTGATTTGTCAGGGGCAGCTCGATTCGGTTGTGCCACTTGAGCCCGCCGCGATGCCTGGCCGCGTTGTAGTGCAATGGGACAAAGAAGACTGCGCCGACCTCGGCATTATCAAAGTCGATTTACTGGGTCTGGGAATGATGGCGGTGCTGGAAGAGACGATTCAAATAATCCGCGATAATTACGGCGAAGAAGTTGATCTCGCTCATCTGCCACCGGATGACCCGTCGGTTTACGCGGCTTTGCAGCAAGCCGACACCATTGGCATGTTTCAGATCGAAAGTCGTGCGCAAATGTCATGCTTGCCTCGGCTCAGACCGCAAAAGTTTTATGACATTGTGGTGCAGGTTGCGATCATTCGGCCCGGGCCGATTGTCGGCAACATGGTCCATCCGTACTTGAATCGCCGGCTGGGACGCGAGCCGGTCAAGTATTCGCATCCTTCGCTTGAACCCGTGTTGAAGCGCACGTTGGGTGTGCCTCTCTTTCAAGAACAATTGCTCAAGATGGCGATGATCTGCGCGGGCTTTAGCGGTGGCGAAGCCGAAGAACTGCGGCGTGCGTTCGGCTTCAAACGTTCGGAAGCGCGCATGAAAGAAGTCGAAGTAAAGCTGCGACAAGGCATGACACGCAATGGCATCGGCGCGAAGGCACAGGACGAGATCGTACAGTCAATCACTTCGTTCGCGCTCTACGGCTTTCCCGAATCACACGCCGCCAGCTTTGCGTTGATTGCTTACGCCAGCGCCTATCTCAAATGTCATTACCTGGCGGCGTTTACCGCAGCCACGCTCAACAACCAGCCGATGGGTTTTTATCAGCCGTTCACGATTATCAAGGATGCGCAGCGGCACGGATTGAAAGTGTTGCCGGTCGATGTGACGCGCTCGAATTGGGAATGCACCATTGAAAGCTGGGGACAGGGAACAGGGGTCAGAGGTCAGAGGTCGGAAGTCAGAGATCAGACATCGACTGCGTACCAAGAACAGTCCCGGAGGGATGAAATATTTATAGATGACAGCCATGATGATGTTTTAAGAGCCCCTTTAGGGGCGAAAGAGTTCCGATCCTACAGAGCTTCGCATTCATTTCTGAATTCGGATCCTGTAAACATTCCTCCGCTCTGCGGCTGTTCTGCAAACGATACTCCCCGACTTGCTCTCCGTCTCGGCCTGCTGTGCGTCAAGGGTCTGCGCGAAGAGGCTGGTCGCGCGATTGTGAATGCGCGCGCTGAGCGACCGTTTACGAGCATCGATGATTTGCATTATCGCGTGCCCGAATTGAGAAAAGATGAATTGCGAAAGTTGGCGGCGGTGGGCGCGCTGAATCTACTGGGAGCGCGGGCGTCCCGCCCGCTAGTGTTCATTAACCACAACCATGTTGGGCATATAGGCGGGCGGGACGCCCGCGCTCCCAGTAATCGTCGCGATGCGTTATGGCAAGTCGAACGCGTATCGCGCGAGGCTGGGCCTTTATATGAAAGACTTGAAGAAAATGGAGGCTCGCCGCTGATGCCGATGACGCTTAACGAGCGTCTGAATGCGGATTTGCGCGGCACGGGAATCACCATTGGCCGCCATCCGATGGCTCATCAGCGCGAGTCACTGGACAAGATGAACGTGGCGCGCGCGGCCGATTTAAAGAACCTGCGCAATGGCGTATCAGTGAAAGTTGCCGGTTGGGTGATCGTGCGCCAACGTCCCGGGACAGCGAAAGGATTTGTGTTTCTGAGTTTGGAAGACGAAACGGGGATCGCTAACATCATCGTCAGGCCGCAGCTTTTTGAAAGGTATCGCCTGGAATTAGTCAACTATCCTTTTCTGTTAATCGAAGGAGCGTTGCAGCATCAGGACAATGTCATCTCCGTAAAAGCAAGACACGTCGAGCCACTCAATATAAAAATCGAGAGTGCCGGTTCGCATGACTTTCATTAAAAATAAGGCGGGCAGTAGCCCGCCTCTAAAACATTCGGAAATTAGATTGTGGATGGTTACGGACGCTTTTTGGGGCGCGTCGTAGTAGTTTTTTGTGGCGTAACGTTCTCTGTGCTCTTCAGTTCGGCCAGAATATCCTTCGCGTCGTTCTTGAACTTGTGAGTATCAGGAGCCTTATCGACAAAGTGCTGTAAATAATTTGCCGCATCCTGATACTTCCCCTTGTCGCCGGTGCTAAACAGCGCCAGCCCGGCGCCAAGATTTGCATCCACATCATCCGGATTTGCGGCGAGGATCTTTTGATATTCCGCATATGCTTTATCGCCAGAGCCCGCGTCGAGAAGCATTTGGGCGAGGTCAAGCTGCGCCCGTGATTTCTTCGCCGGATCGGTTTCGACTGCTATGTAATCCTGAAAAGCCGCTGCGCCCGCGTCGGCTTGCGTCGGATCAGTCTTGGTCACAAACAACCGCATGGCCTCTGCTCTGACGCTGAAGGCTGCATACTTGTTAGCTTCCTGTTGCTTCTGCTCCGTCGGATCGGTAGCCGCCGGCTCTTTCTTAAGTAGATCAGCCGCGGCATTTCCAGCTTCGGCAGCAGCCTTGAAATCGGCCTTTGCAGCTTCGGTTGCCGCAGCATCCTTGTTCTTGATGCCAGCGTTGTATTTATCGACACCGCGCGCTTTCAATGCGGCTGATTTGTTCGTTAGCAATGCGGCCTGTTCAGGATCGGCGGCCAAGCCGATGTCGTATTGCTTAATCGCTTCGTCATAGTTCTTGGCGTTTAGCGCGACATTGCCCGCTTTGAAGGCGTCAGTGACGACCTTATTGGATTCTTCGATCTTCTTGTTCTTGGCCTCGATCTCAGCATTCTTTTTGGCTATCTCTTCGCGCTTGGCTTTGTCGGCTGCGCTTTCGCCGCCACCGGTTGAACTCGTTGCGCTTCCCGCGCCTGGCTTTACTGCGGCTTTGGCTTCCTCTTTGGTATAGCGTCGGCCGTCACCTGGCCCAAGCACGATTTCGTAGTCGATGTCCTGGCCGACTTTAACATTGCTTTGGGCGGAAGGCGCGGCGTTGGGCGCGCTGGCAGCAAGGACGTATTTTCCAACGTAAGGCAGGCCGGCATACACGAATTGCCCCTTCTTGTCGGCCTTGGTGGGGTATTCGCCGGAAAGGTCAGTTCGGAAAACATCGATCTGTGCCCCAGCCCCAGGAACGCTAGTCCCATCCGTCTGCTTGATCACAACGTGACCTCGAAGTTGACCCGTTTGAGCTGAAGCCGCAATCGCGCTCGAAAGCAAAACTGCGGCGGCCACAATCAAAGTGAAAAGATAAAAACGACGCATTTAATTTCCTCCAAAAATCTTTGGCCTTCGTTGAGTCGGCCGTCGATAAGATGCCACGTGCTGCAAACAAGTTGTAGCGTTGGAACCGGCTTTAAGTTAGTCAGCCCGTGCATCGGTGTCAAGCATACGGAATCGGATCAGGCATTCCTGCTTCGCGAAACGCCCTTAGCCGCAGCGCGCACGAATCACAGCGTCCGCAAGCTTCATCCTCTGCCTGATAGCACGACCACGTGAGTTCAAACGGCGCGCTCAATTCAACGCCACGTTTTACTATTTCTGACTTTCGCAAGTCTATGACCGGCGTCACAATTTCGATTCGAGTTTCAGGTTTCGTTCCCGTGTCGATTG
>Ga0209056_10001448_pt1 | contig 26227 bp, 31 predicted proteins | sample GraSoiAngelo_114_FD_185876 | JGI IMG/M metagenome (GOLD analysis project Ga0209056, IMG submission 185876) | Grasslands soil microbial communities from the Angelo Coastal Reserve, California, USA - 14_0903_13_40cm (SPAdes) (version 2) | ecosystem: Environmental > Terrestrial > Soil > Grasslands... | reverse complement strand
AACTCCCCCATTGTCCCCGCTCCCGCATCGTTGCTTGTAAGCGTGGCAAGGTTCCAGTTTGCCTCGACCGTGTGAAGGTAGGAATAGTGAGAATAGGAGTTGGAGGAGGTGAAGGCGTTTTTGGCGACCGGACCAGCTATTGCAGCGTAGACACAGTCGCCGCTACTGTTACCGGTTGAGCAAGAGTCGTTGCCCTCATCGAACACGATGAAGAGCGCGCTTCTCTGGTTGGTGAACATGGTACTAGACAGTATCAGCGGTACTAAGGTGGCTAAGTACGCGTCACAGAACGACACAGTAGTATCGTGGCAGTTGTCACTATCATTGGGAGTCAACCAGACATAGTCCGGGGGAGACGCCGAGTTCAGCGCGGCCAGGAACTCGCTGTCTGTAGGCGAGGAGGTTGTGAGAAAGTGGCTGCATCTTGACGCGGTATTCATATCGCTAAAGTCTATGAACGGGAAGTGGTCCCCACTTCTAGGCGGCATGAAACTGCAAGTCCCAGAGCCACTACTATCCTCTGCGAAAGCCTGCCATGTCAACCCTGCAGACTCCAGCCTATCAACAACGTTGGGAGAAGAGATCATGTAGCAACAATTACCATCACTCGTGTATCCAAAAGTGCTACCGCCTGTCAGAGCCAGATAGTTAGGTTCACTGGGATGAGCAATAGCAGTATAATGTGTAGCGAGCCCATACAGTCCGGCAAGACTGGTCATATAGGTTCCCGCTCCTGATCCGCCGCAGCCTCCCAGAGTAGTGGTCAGAATGTCACATAACCCGTTGTTCTCCATGAGGATCGTGACCACATGGTCGAAGTTGGCTCCAGCCACAGTCGAACTGGTTAGAGCAGATGCTTGTCCTTCGTGAACCAGTAGTTGGAAGGCTACGGTGCTGCTGAAGAGGGCGATCAGGCAGAGGGCGAGCGCTCTGAGCCTCTTTTTTATCGCTCTGCTCAGTTGCGGTTATTCTCCAGGCCTCGAGGAGAGGCTGGAAGCAGAAGCGAGCTAGGTTCCCATTGTGAGTTCATTCTTGCAAAGTATCCTATAGCGCAATCTGCGCGATTCCTCAACCTGATGACCAAACCCGTGTACGCGTCCTATGCGAATATAACAATTGTGGTGACGTGTATTGCTATGTCATACAACTGACTATCGACCCGAACAGTCAAAAACACCCCTTGATTTACAGAAAAAATGTAATCTCCGAGGCATATCAGAATTCTAAAGCGATCTATAGGTTTCTTCCGGGAGCTATAATCTATTATACGCAGAATGTTGACGTTTATGCAGGGTCCCAGGATATCTTAACCTGATGACCACCCAAGAGTGTCTTGCGACCCTCTTGGTTCGGGTTTCTTATCCTGGGGCCCTTGTCTTCCTATCTCAGGAAGATCAGGGCTAAATTATCGACATGAGTTTGTCTGGGGCGTCTGCATTCCCTGTTCCAAACGCTGCGAGCACTGTGTTTCGATGCCGGAGTTTGGGGGCAAATAAAGAGCTCCGGTGTTCGCCTCTGCATCTGAGTCTCTGGGTTGTTGAAGAGTTAGCATAAAGAGAATGAGTTGGAGTCTAGCATCGCGATTGACAGCGGCTCCGAAGGACATGGAGGAGTGTCTGTCCATCGCTCACAAAACGGCTGAGAGCCGGTTTCCGCATATAATAGTTTGGATGTGACCCGAGAAAACCGGGACGCTGGGGTTTCTTTGAGGTTGATGCCACTGTCTATCGTTGACCGTAGATATCTCGATCAAAGCGTTTGATCAAAGGCGAGATCTTGGCGTGACAGTGAGGTTGCCTTCCGGAGACACGTCACAAACCTCTGTGGGGGCATCGTTCTCGAAACCTGGCCTATGTCTTATAGCGACCTTTTGGAAGAACGAGACTCGCTAAACCTTGGACCTCAACAGGTCGATTCTAGAAGATGCCATCCGATCATTCTTGGCTGAAGACCTTGGATTTGGAGACATTACTTCGAATGTTTTGGTGGACTCCAAGCGTAAAGGCGAGGGAAGAGTCGTCTGCGGGGAGAACGCAGTGATCGCAGGAATTGAGGAAGCTCTTGTTCTTCTTGAACTCACTGGTTGCCAAGGAACAACTAGGGCTCACGATGGCGATCGGGTCAAGGCGGGGACCATGATTCTCTCAGCTCTCGGTCCTGCGCGTGCCTTGTTGGGTGCTGAGCGGACATTGCTGAACATGCTGGCTCACATGTCCGGCGTTGCAACCGCAACAGCAGATCTCGTATCAATCGCCAACAAAGAGAGTCGCGGTAAGATCAAGATTGCATGTACTCGGAAGACGCTTCCGGGTCTAAGATACTTTGAGAAGAGGGCGGTCGAGCTCGGCGGAGGCGACACACACCGTCTGAGACTTGACGATGCCGTCCTGATCAAGAATAATCATCTCGAACTAGACGGGTCCATAACCGAGTCTGTTAGAAAAGCAAAGGAGAAAGCGAGTTTCACGAAGAAGGTCGAAGTCGAAGTGACGACTCCCTACCAAGCGGTGGAGGCAGCCCTTGCAAATGCGGACATTATATTGCTCGACAACATGACAGCGAAGGAAGTAGAGAGGTCAGTGGCCTTGTTGAAGGCCAAGAACTTGCGAAACCGGGTTCTGGTTGAAGCGTCGGGCGGGATACGAAAAGAAAATCTTGCAAGTTACTCTAAAACGGGAGTAGATGTAATCTCGATTGGTGCAATCACTCATTCTGCTCCAGCGATTGATATGAATCTGGAGATACATGCTTACAGAAAGTGACGAAGGTGTTCTGGCTCGAATAAAAGCGAGCTGATCAGGAAAGCCGAAGTGCTCCGAGTCCGAGAACATCGACTCAAGCCCAGTTTCCGCCTGAAAACGCAAGATGAGATCGTTGAGTTCATCCACGCTAGAGGCCTTGTCTCGGCGCTGGGAGGTAACGAACTTCCAAGCTTCATCAGCGCAATACTAGGCAAGCCTTGGAAACCTTCTGCAAAGGGTTTCACCGGCTGGATGGACTGGTGGTCGATCAAAATTTCCGGCCAATCAGTAGCCCGCGTTTCCCGAGATATTGAAGGGAGAAAGGATATTCTCGCGACCAGAATATTCCGACGAACTAAGACTTTCGTATCCAACAAACTCTGGCCAATTCTCGACCCCATCGTGAAACATCACCAAGACCCCGCGGTCAAACGACAGATTCTCTCAGACATCGAACTGAAGATACTCGAAACTATCGGGACCGAGGGTTCAATCCGAACAGACCGATTGAGAAAGAAGCTCAAGCTGGAGACCAAAGAAAACAATTCCAAGTTTCACCGTTCACTGAACAACCTAGAAAGCTACGCGCTAATCGTCGGGGTTGAAGACCCTCATCCGGAGAAACATCTACACGCAAACATCTGGCAAACATGGGATACAAGGACTCATGAGGGAAAGAGTCACGCTATCCTGCCCTACAGTGAAGCTTTGGGCAAACTCTTTGTGAAGACTATCGATGCATGTGTTATCGCTCGCGAAGACCAAATACCCACATGGTTTGAGTGGAGCTCCGAGATGCAGGCCGCCAAGGAGCAATCATTGCTGGACGGCGCTATTCTTAGATCCGGCCACTACCTCGTTTCATCTAGGGTCCGGGATGTCAACAACTGAGGACCGAGCCCCGCTCGGCCAGCTCCAGTCAGGCATCTGAATTGTTTGTTAGATGCTGGCCCCAACAATCATCAAGACGAAGGTCACCGCAAGCAAGAACACTCCCAATCTTGCAGCCATGCCCAGTCTCTTCTGCAGGTTTCCGACCTGAGCAGACATCGCTGAATCACCGCCGGGTGCGACTTGTTTCTGCGACTGCTTCAGCAGCCCAACGAGCTTCCGACTGGTTGGTATTAGGACGCCGAAAGCGATCAGAAGAACGATAAGCGTCACGACTGCACCGATCTGGATATAGATCAGACCTGAGTTAGATGGCGCAAGGGAGGTCGCGGACTGAGTGATGTAGGCGTAAAGCGCGAGTCCCGCCACCGCGGCAACGATAGAGCTTCCCCCGATGAACCTCATGTAAGAAGGAATTACCGATAAGATGAATTCGCTTCTCGATGCGGGAGACATTCTTCTAAGGGCGGGAGTCAAGACTGAAACGAACAATGTAGCACCTCCCATCCATGCGATTATCGAGCCAACATGAAGAACGAGAAGAACGAGAAACACGGCATCAGCCATTCTTGTTCAGACTCGAACCTTCCTTCAGAGAGGTTTCTATTTATCATATGAGTCGCTTCTTTGTGTACCGTTAATTTATGGTCGGAAAAAGGGAGTGCGGACTGTTCGAATGCTTTTAGATAGTGAACGGTTGAGGATTGCCAGCTGATTCGATGACTCTCTTCAGCAATCCTGTGGTCCTCGAGCTTCTAGCCAAGTACAAACCGATAGCCGCTATGACCCATACCTCCGCCCTATTGGGATGGGATTTGGAGATCAACATGCCCGAGGCCGGTGCCGCCGCGAGAGGTCAGGCCCAGGCTGAGATCGAACTGCTACGGCAGAAGATGACCCTCGACCTAGCAGGTCTCATCGAGAAAGTTGAGAAGCAAAAGACTCTCAACGATGCTGAGAAAGGAGTAATCCGTGTCATCAAGAGAGAGCTGGATTTCTATCAGAAGATTCCAGCAGATCTGCTGGAACAGCTACAGAAAGCTACTGTCGAAGCGTCCGTCCCCTGGAGGGAAGCGCGGAAGAAGGCCGACTTCCGAATCTTTCAGCCCCACCTAGAAAAAATAACTGATCTGAAACGGAAGCAGGCAGAATATCTCAACCCTTCGACACATGCCTACAACGCGCTGCTGGACCTCTTCGAGGAAGGACTGACAATTGACGATCTGGACAAGATCTTTTCCGTGCTCATCCCGCAACTCAAGAAGATCCTCGCCAAGACTCTTGCACAAGGAAAATTTCCCGAGAAGCATCCTTTGGAAGAAGCCGACTATGATGTTGAAGCGTTGAAGCAGGTAAACCAGAAACTCACGTCGCTTCTTGATATGCCTGGCAAGAGATTCCGACAGGATGTTTCCACGCATCCTTTCTCGATAAGAATTGCCGGCGATGATGTAAGGATCACTACGAGGTACGAGCCTAAGAACTTCAAGGCCTCAATGTTCGGCCTAATCCACGAATGCGGCCACGCGCTCTACGAACTCCAAGTAGACCACGAACTCGACTTCACACCCACGGGGACAGGTGTTTCCTCGGGAGTACATGAGTCACAGTCCCGATTCTGGGAGAACATCGTCGGAAGAAGCAGACAATTCACATCCATGACCTACCCCATCCTCAAAACCAAGCTGAGATTCCTATCACACTACGACGAGAGCCAAGTCTACTCATACTTCAACACCGTAAAACCCAGCCTGATACGAGTCGAGGCGGACGAGCTGACTTACAACTTCCACATCGCGATGAGATATGAACTGGAGAAGAAGATGTTGCAGGGCACAGTCCAAGTGTCAGAACTCCCCTCTGTCTGGAATGATATGATCGAAGAATATCTAGGAAAGAGACCACCGGACGACGCTCAAGGTGTCCTGCAGGATGTCCACTGGAGCTGGGGACAATACGCCAACTTCCCGGGCTACTCTCTCGGAAACGTGATAGCAGGAATGCTCTGGAATACTCTAACAAAGAAACAGTTGCTCCCTATCAGAGGAGACAAGAGCATCCCAGCACTCAAGGGATGGCTGGCGGAGAACGTCCACAAACCCGGAGCTACATATCCACCTAAGGAGCTACTCAATCGAGTCTTCGGCCACGGGTACGACCCGGCGGGGCTAGTAAGCTATCTCGAAAACAAGTATCTCGCAGCGAACTGAACCCTCAACCTTTCCGCTTAGAATCGTTCTGGAGGTTTATGCCAAACCATTTTCGCAACAACCTATCGAACTCTCCCCGACCCTTGACAGGCCGCTCAACCCGCCTGCCTTTCCTCGTAACAATGAGCTTCGAATCTGTCAGAGTCACTCTTCCATCCCGAGTCAGCATCGTACACACTCGGCCTTTCTTGAAATGCGAGTTCGGAGAAGTCTGCTGATAGCGAGATCTACGGACAAAATCCCCGAGACTTCGCGATCGAAGACTGAACAAGTATTGAGGCTCCCAGAGATTCTTCTCGCCATCCCATCTCGACAGCAACCTCCCTCGAGCTATGCGAGTGATACGGTAGACCCTTCCATTGTCAGTTTGTGGAGCCTCAAAATCCAGGCGTTTTGGTTCTGTGAACGAGTCTCCGAAACCAACATCGGCCAACCAGCGATCCTTCATCGTGACCATCAGAGTCATGTGATCAAACTCTGGAGTGAAACCACCATTCTTCCGGGCGACTCGTGCAGAAAGCATGCGCACCTTGAAGCCCAAGCTCGTGAGTAGCGCTGCAAAGGATCCGTTGAGCTCGTAGCAAAAACCTCCATGTCTGTGAGTAATGATCTTCTCGAAGAACGCGTCCTTGCTGAGAATTATCGGGCGTCCCAAGTGAATGTCAAGATTCTCAAACGGGATCGAAAGCAAGTGCTTCTTGTGAAGACTACGGAGACCCTCCACGCTCGGCCGAGTCGGCCCACGATATCCTATTCGGGCTAGGTATGGACCGGCCAGGTTGGCAATATGACGAGTTTTCAGTAAAACCTACGACCCGGCCCGGATCGACTACGGCACAAGCATCAATGGGCCTTTGACCTAAGCTAGCTGCAGCATTCTCTCGATAGAAAGTCTAGCTCTGTCAGCGGTCTCTTTTGGAACCTTGACCTCGAACACCATGTCCCTCAGCGACCGGTAGACCTTCTCCAAGGTTATGGTCTTCATGTACTGGCAGACAGCATCCTCTTTAACTGGAAGGAACGTCTTGTCAGGATTCTCTTTCTTCATCCGATGAAGAATGCCAGTCTCAGTAGCGACGAGGAACTTGTTGGCTGATGACTGTCGAGCATGGCGGATCATTCCTTCAGTAGAGTAGACTTGTGTCATTGGTAGGTTGAAGTCGCCTTTCTCTGAGAAGTAGAGGAACTGTGTGACGCATCCACACTCTGGGTGGACCAGGAATTCCGCGTCCCGGTGCTCTTCGAGCTTCCGGTTGATGACATCCGGAGTGATGCCGGCGTGGACATGACACTCTCCCGGCCAGACCTCCATCTTCCGCTGTGTCTTCTCCATAACATAGGCTCCAAGAAACATGTCTGGCAAGAATAGAATCTCCCGGTCCCGCGGAATACTATTCACCACCTTTACCGCGTTGCCTGAGGTGCAAGCGTAGTCGCTCTCGGCCTTCACCTCCGCCGTCGTGTTAACGTACGAAACGACAACAGCCTTTGGATGCTCCTTCTTCCAAGCCCGCAATTTGTCAGCGTCAATGGTTGCAGCTAGGGAACATCCTGCTCCAAGGTCTGGCAGTAGGACCTTCTTCTGAGGAGAAATTATGGACGCGGTCTCGGCCATGAAATGGACCCCACAAAACACGATCACATCTGCCTCGGTCCGAGCGGCGACCTGAGACAGTCCAAGAGAATCGCCAACATAATCGGCGATGTCCTGGACCTCTGGGATCTGATAATTGTGGGATAGTATGACCGCGTTCCGCTCACGCTTGAGCCTCGTGACCCCCGCTACAAGATCCTCTCTACCGTTGGGCCGGATTGTTGCGGGCATTAGTCGACTTCTAATTAACAGAAGGCTAGTCCTCGGTTAAAATGTTGCTTCGAAGATGCCTCCTCGCAAGAGACTTTGTTAGGGTCCGAGTAACAACATTGTTTTCCTCGACGGTTACTATACTATTCTTGGGTTCCTGAGATTCCAGAATAGCTGATGGATGAATTGAATCCCTCTACTGGATCCCGAGATACGACGTGCACACGTACGAAGCGGAGTGCTGAGATAGGGATGATCCATCGATGAAGTTCAGCTGGCACGACGTGGCTGAAGACGTCGAGAAGCATGCTCATAAGATGGCCGAGGATATTTTCGCCCTTGAGCCGGATGTAACGGAAGAAGTCGATCTCAAGGCATTATTCGAGCGCATTCTTGGGAAAGAGGATTGGACTGACAAGCTCGGCGCACAGCTCGGACGGTTCAAAGCGCTTCTTCACCGACCTCAGAAAGAGACAGAGCTCCCCGAGGACCTCAAACAGCTTATTCCCAACATGAGGGACGTGGAGCGCGCCTATGTGGACATAACGAGTGGATACAAGGACTTCATCAAGGCAGTCTGGGTCGCGCAGCACGAGCGTCAGTGGCGCGAGTGAGACGACTCGCTAGTACATTGGCGACTGCAATCGGGCTATTTGCGAGGACACACGGTCGATGTACTCCTTCAACCGTGACAACATGGTCTTCGCAGTGATCACTCCGAGAACCTTGTGATCCGAGATAACGAGGACCCGTCGTATTCCTTTCTGAGTCATTATTTGGGCAACCTGGTCTATGCCCTCGTTTCCATCGACCGAAACTAGGTTGCTGGTCATTATGTCGCCGAGCTTCACTTCGCCAGGACCCTTACCTTCCGCTGTAATCTTTGCCAGAAAATCCCATTCTGTAACAATGCCTTCCGGAACGCCGCCGGCTGACGCGATTATTACGAAACCGTGGCCTTTCGCCTTCATCTGACGCGCGGCTTCAAGCGCGCTCGTGTTTCTCGAAAGGGAGATGAAATCCTTCTCGACAATGTCCTTGGCGACTAGGACCATGATTGATGACCACACAAAACGGATAGATAATGGTTAACAAATCCTCTGCGGAAAACTACAGATGCCCCGATTGCCCCTTTCATGCCACTTGTTCCCGGACCTCTAGTTTCTGGTCGAAAGCCACTCCAACTCCTCGACCTCTCAGGGCAGAAGGAACTATTGCTATCAGACTCATGATTGCCATGATCCAGAAGATTATGTGCATTGGCGCGATGAAGAGATCCACGCTCGGGGTGGTTCCTGGTGGAAGCGGGAGGCCGGCGAATATTGCCTGCAAAACGTTGATGCGTATGCTGGTTGCCAAGATAGCAAACGAGATTGAGAGGCTTAGAAGAGCTCCTGTAGTCACCAGGGTGGCAGACATTCCGGAAGCCACGCCCCGCCTAGTGACCGGAGCGGAACTCATGATAGAACTGATGTTGGGCGCTACAAACATTCCCCCTCCAGCACCAACGAGGACCATGAGGAGCGCAAGAACTGTGTAGGAGACGTTCGCGGGGATAAGCGCGAGCCCTATCAGGCCAGCGGTCGATATCGAGAGGCCGGCTGTAGTGAAGAATCGAGGTCCGTATTTGTCGGAGAGGTAGCCGCTTAAGGGTCCGAGACTGACAAACGCCACCGCGAACGGTATCAAGGCAAGCCCAGCCTTGAAAGCGTCATAGATCAGCACTCCTTGGAAGTAGATTGTGAGGACTAGAGAAACGCCGCTCCGGGCTATCGAGGCTAGGAAGTTGCTGACTATGCCTGCTGAGAAGGCGCGGATCTCAAACAGTGTCAAATCCATCAGCGGAGTGCGAGAGTGCAGTTCCACATACACGAAGCCGCCGACCATCAACAAGCCTGCTCCCATCAATGCCACATCGACCAGAGTGTATCCTGACAATGCGCCAAGAGTCAGACCGACTAGGAACGCGGTTAGTCCCCCCGCAAACAGAACATTGCCCGGCAGATCAATTCTCTCGTGATGGACCGTGCCTAGTTCTCGCAGCTTCTTGTAAGCCCAAAAAGTTGCGAAGGCGCCTATTGGAAGATTGATCCAGAAGATAGACTGCCAGCCCAACGCCACAGTTAGAATTCCGCCGAGTATGAGGCCGATGACTGAGCCGCTAATTCCCGCCACGAGGTTGACGCCGATCGCTCGTCCCCGCTCGTTGGGCGGAAAAGCGTCCGTCAGAATCGCCGCGTTGTTGGCCCAGATGAGAGCTGCACCTACTCCCTGGACGAGACGAAAGAAGACCAGCATTCCACCGTTGATCGACAGACTGCAAAGGCCGGAGCCTATGGTGAAAACCGCGAAGCCGAGATTATACAGCCTAACTTTGCCGTACATATCGGCCAACCGGCCGAAAGCCAAGAGCAGAACAGCAGTCATCAGAATGTAGCCCATCAGGACCCAGAGAGCTTCGAAAGCTGAAGCGTTGAGACTCCGAGTAATTGTCGGGAGAGCGATGAGAACGATGTTGCCGTCCAGCTGGGACATGAAAGCCCCGATCGTCGTGTTGGTGAGAACGGTGTACTTGTACTGCAACCCAGAACCTCGATTGGATTAGGCCGGCTAGAAGACTATTGCTTGTAGACCTTTTCCTACACGACTGTACAATTCTTGTCTGAAGAGGTCAGGATGCTCTCTTGGCTCCGATGTAGTAGTGTTCTTTTGCGACCTCTTGGAAGACCACGATCGTCTGATCTCTCGGCGCCTTAGCGATGTTCTCGACGGCGTCGGTAATGGCGCGTGCTAGATCATCCTTCTGCTGTTGAGTCCGCCCACCATACATCAAGACTTTGACTATTGGCATAGTTTGACATCGGACATGGTCCGGAAATGTAGTTGAAGAAAGTTATCTTCGCAACATACGGCGAATGACCAATGAGACCTGTCTAGTTTAGCTTCTGGACGAGCCGAGATGTTGCTACGACAGTAACAACCGCGCCGATCGCGACGCCATCCACATCGCTTAGGAATAGGGCCAGGAGAGTTGTCGTCCCTCCCGCAACTAAGTCTCGAAAGAGTCCTCTGTTTCGCGGAGACTTGTCAATGACGTCAGCGGCGAGGACGAGGAGTAGGGCGAGGAAGTATGCTGGTTGCTGGGAGATTGCTGAGGTCAGCAGGAAGAATATCGGCCATGCTATGAACTGGCTGACTGGCAATAGGAAGGATCGTATTTCCGTCAGCCGTAGGGACAGGCCGCTCATACGTTATAGGGAGGTAGCCGTATAGAAAAAGCGACCCAACTATTTCTACTACTTTTCGGTTTAATTCTTCTTACTGCGTCTCAGTCGAGACACGGCTCTGTCAAGACCCTTCAACACTATTTCTCTAGGTTCCATGCGGACTTGCTGTACTTGGTATCATAGAGCTCATTCGCTGTCGACAACTCAGTCTTCGTCAAAGTTCCCTCCTCCAATCGCACATTGTAAGAACTCTCTATTCCTCGAACCATTCCATCCCTCACATTCCTCGTCGTCACATCCTTCCCCAACTCATCACGAATCGTCGTGACTCTCTTCTGCACACTAGCAACATGCCTATCAGCGAGCTTCACCTGCGGAACATTCAAGACCCGTCCGAGAATCGACAGGTCAGAAGCCACTAGGACACAGCCGTGATGAAAGACGGTCCCCCATCTGATGCTCCCAGCAGCACCTGAAACCTTCTTTCCTTCGACCTGAATATCGTTGATTGGCTGAAACTCGGCGTTTACCCCGAGGCTCCGCAACCCTTCGACGGCACCCTGCGAGAGTCTCTGAAAGACCAGCTGAAGATCCATATCCGGGACCAAGGGGTGACCCTTCCTCAATGAGATCGCGTAGTTCAGGTTGCCAGCATCATGATAGACCGCCCCGCCCCCAGTAAACCGTCTAACCACCGTGGTCCCAGTCTCCTTACACGCGTCAAAATTGACCTCGAGCAATGCAGACTGAAAGCATCCCAGAACAATAGTGTTCGAGTTATGCCAGAAACGAACAGTGTTCGGAGCCTTACCCTCACCCACCGCACGCGGAATAGCTTCCTCCACACTCATGTTCATGAACGGATCATCCCGGTATTCCAAGTCGACTAGTCGCCAAGTCTCCATTAGAACCCTGACTCCCCAGGTTTTGCGGCGAGTATTGCTTTGACAAAATCATCCGGCGTCACACCCAGACCTTGTGCGCTGGTTCCACGGAAGAAACGATCAACCAGAAGTTTCAACTCCTCTTCCTTCAACGGAACATCCTCCAACATCATCTCGAGCTTCGCGAGACTGTCTTCCGGAATCAGGAAGAAATCTCCAGAGATTTTCGCGGACTCGATTCGTCCTCCCGTTTCTCTCAATCGGACTCTTAGCAACTTTCCTCCCGGAGCCTTGTAATCTGCTGAAAGCAAGGTCCTCCCGCCGTTGGTCATTGCGCTATTCCTATCTCCATTAGTCTCGACCTTGGTAGTCATCAAACTAGTTAGCTGTGAATCGTTTCATTTGCCCTTTCACGATCCTAAGACCGGTCTGAAGATTTCCCTTGCCAAAGAGACCGGTGAGCACCTCGTTTCCGTTACCCGGAGCTCTTGGGAGACCCTCAATAATTTCCCTCATTTGTGAGAATAGCTTGTGGTAGTGTTCTAGCTTGTGTTTCTTTCTATCTGATAGTTGCCAATAGAACCTAGTACAAACGGTCTCCCTGTCTCCCCCGTCTCCGTCGTCGATGACCGCTTGCGCTTCAACGGTGAAATCTCTATTCTTCTTCCGAAGACCAAGGTATAGCGCGAAGGCCACGTTCGACGGCGGAGAGAATGCGAGGTATCCGCTCTCGTGACGATTGACTTTCCAGCGAGGATTCGTTGGATGTCCCCCGCTACAAGATGAAAAGGTCTGGTATCCTTTATTGTTCAGCAATGAGACAATTTCCCTGATCGCCGGGTCTATTCGATGGATATTTCGTCCGTCCCGAAGGCTCTTCCAGTTCGACCGTTCCAGCTCCCCCAACCTCTTCGAGTGGGCGCGAGGAAGAAAATCGTCACTCATTTCTCTCGACTTTACAAGCGTATCCAGCGGAAGACTGACTCGTCAAAAACATAACTCTGGTTCTGATCGGCTGAAGCGAACCCCTTGAACTCGTGCCACCTATCAGACTTCTTGTCGTAGACTGCCTCGACCAGTTCCAGCGGCTTATCCATCGTCTCGGGACGCAGCATCTGACCCAGAATCCCCGTAAGGTGCCCGATCTGGTCTAGGGCAGAGCTCAACTCTTTCTCCTCAAGAACTCCAGACTTGAATACCAGTTTATTCTTCTCTCCTAGGAAACTCAAGGTAACCGCAGCGCCGGCTTTTCCTCTTCGATATCTGACCTGTCTCAGTAGCTCTTTGAGTTCACGCCAGTTTTCCTGTAGAACATCCGTAAAGATCGTCGTAACGTAGGGATAATGGAATGTTATGTTGACTCGAGTGGCCAAATCCTCGTCCAAGAGTTCAGTATAAGACGGATGTTCGAGCCGGAATCCCTTCCGAAGGATCCTATAGAGGACCTCGTGCTCGAACGGCGATAATTCGCCCTCGACCAAGACCTCAGCAAGAGGCTTCTCCGGGACAGTTACAGCCTCGCGAGTACTCAAGCTAGGCATTAAGTGGTTAGAGTCTGAGATAAGCGCATGGCTCTGCCACTCAAAGGTCTACGAGTAATAGATCTGACCCAAGACTTCGCGGGACCCTTCTGCACCATGATACTGTCAGACCTAGGCGCGGAAGTCATCAAAGTTGAGAAGCCGGTGTCCGGGGACGAGACTCGTGCCTGGGGGCCACCCTTCGTCAGGGGTCTCAGCTATTATTTTCTCAGCCTCAATCGTGGAAAAAGGAGCATCACGCTTGACCTCAAGACTTCTGCGGCCCAGAAGGTAATCCGGCAACTTGTACAGGATTCTGATATTCTGGTCGAGAGCTTCCGTCCCGGCATACTATCCAGGTACAACCTTGACTATCCCAGGCTCCGGAGAGTGAACAAGGCCCTCGTGTACTGTTCTATCTCAGGATTCGGACAAACAGGTCCCTATCGTGATCGCCCTGGATATGACATCGTGGCGTTTGCGATGAGCGGGATCATGAGCACAACCGGCGAGGAAGGTCGTCCATCGATCAGAGTTAGCATCCCAGCTGCAGATATCGCAGCAGGCCACTACGCATCAACGGCAATCCTCGCCTGTCTCTCCCGCCGGCTTGTGACGGGGAGAGGAGACTACATCGACATCTCACTCTACGACTCAATCGTTTCCTGGCTCAGCTATCTGGCGACCTACTATTTCGCGAGCGGAAAAGAACCCAAGAGAATGGGTTCGGCCCATCCCAGCATTGTACCGTACCAAGCCTTCATGTGCAAAGACAGGGAGATCATAATTGCGGTGGGCAATGACCAACAATTTCAAAGACTCTGCCAGAGCCTCGGACTAGAGAAGCTCTCAGAAGAGAGACGGTTCAACACTAATCCTCAACGAGTCCGAAACAGATGGCAACTAATCTCGATACTATCGCTGCGTTTGAGGGAACACAGCGCAGCATACTGGAACAAGCTCTTCAATCAGAACCGAATCCCCTCAGCACCCGTCTACAAGATCGGCGATGTTGCCAGGGATCCCCAAGTCAAACATCGTGGTCTCTTCAGGAAGATGAAATCCGGAATCCCGCAAATGACCTCGCCCATCAAGCTATTCAAACAAGAGAAACGTCTCTCGAGTTCCGCTCCCACGCTGGGGCATGACACTACCCAAGTTCTCCGAGAACTCGGCTACTCTAAATATGCAATAAACAGAATCACAAGGAACAGAGCTGGTTAATTCCAGCTGTAGCTTTTCAATGCGCGAACGCTGCCTTAGCAGGTGTCCGAAAGGAAGTCAATTCGACTCCCCTGAGACGACTCCCAATCTTCGCAATGACTCCTGGCGCGTCAGTGTCGAACTTGCAAACAAGACACTGCACTAACAGTGATAGTGTCTCGATTTTGATGACGTCCAATCCGAGATTTGCCGACTTCACTGTTTTCTCAGCATAGTCCCTATCGATGCCAGCAGCGATCACTCGGTCGAAGAGCAACTTCCTCCACCATATGAACAGGTCTCGGCTCTTGTCAGCCAGTTCGACAGTGACGTTCTCTCCCTGAAGCTGCGTAACAATGACATCGACTGGAAAATAATCCAAGAGGCCATTCTCTTGCAGAATCTCTCTTGATGATTTCAGGGCACCATCTGATAGTTGAGCCCTCATCCTGTGCAGGGGATAGAGCGCATCCTTCCGCGTGGGCTGAAGGATTCCTATGTCGACGTAGACACCGAAACCTACCCTCCCCGATCCCGTGATGAATCCCCTGCGAACGTCCCAGCGCTCCACCTTCGAACGGAGCACAGGTGCCTCCCCAAATTTTTCCTTTAGAAGGTTGAGGAATGTCTCTGCATCCTCTCCCCGAGCCCGGACCTCCAACCATTGCTGTGGAGCAGCGATTTCCCAGTCGACCCTTAGACCCTGGGCCTCTCTCGATAGAACATTCCAGACCGGCTTAGGTCCACGATTCAGAACGGGTTCAGGGATTTTCTCAGCCAAGGTGGCTGTCAGCCAACCCTCAGCCAAGACTATTCTTCTCTAAGGATCAGACTTTCCCGGTAACGAAGGCTGCAGGGCGATCGGAGAGCTCCGACTCAAGCTTGCGCGAAAGATCCTCTAGCAACTGTATAGTCTTGCGGTTATCATCGCTCACCATCTGCCCGTTACACCCGCTGCAACGGAAAGCGGACTCCATTGCGTCCTCAAACGTCACACGCACATTCAAGCACTCCTTGCACATGAAGAAACTATGACCCTTCTCAAACTCCAAACGGGTCCGCAACGTCTCCAGAGCCTTCTTCTTCCGGCTCCGGACAAACGCGTCCAACTGGTCTGGCTGGAGCTTCCAGTGATAGATGAACCATCCAGTCTTCTCATCCCTCGACCGCTGGCACGTCACCAGGGCATGGTCGTAGAGCTTGTAGAGAACCTTCCGAGCCGTGTTCAGCCGGACGTTAGCCTGGGTCGCAATAACATCGTCAGTGGTTGTCCCAGCTTGGGCCAGCGCCTTAACCACGCTGATGGCTTCCTCTCCGCCAAAGAAGCTGGCTAAACGAGCAAGATCATCGTGATGATTCCCCATAATCTCTGATAACCCTCGACACCCTATATTGTGCGCTTCTCCAATTTAATGTATTACCCTAACAATGAACTCGCCAACATTGGCGAGAATATTCATTCTCCGGATGGGCCACCGGGTCTTCAGAGACTCACGAGTGACCACCCACGTCTGTCTAACCGCCCGCGCTCTAGGTGCTGAGGGAGTAATCATAGCGGACCAAGAGGACAAGGTTGTGGAATCCACAATCCGAGACGTGACAAACAGGTTTGGAGGACCTTTCGAGGTCCAGAGTGGAAAGCCATGGAAACAGGCTATACGAGACTGGAGAGCCATGGGAGGACGGATAGTCCATCTGACAGCGTATGGACTACCACTGCCGAAAAAGCTCTCAGAAATACAGGACGCCGACGCGGATCTTCTCGTCATCGTAGGGTCAGAAAAGATGCCTGGAGAGATCTTCAGAATCGCTGACTGGAACATATCAGTTACCAACCAGCCCATGAGTGAAGTGGCCGCGTTAGCTATTTTCTTGGACTGGTTCAGGCAGCATCGTGAGTTCGACCGCGAGTTTTCCAAGGCTCAAGTCCAGATCGTTCCCTCAAAAAGTGGAAAAGAGATTCAACAACTCCCCAGGTGAATACGGCTTGTACCGGATTACGAGAGCAATGGCACCTAAGACGCCTGCTACGATGACGGGAACCGAGCCATCTTCACTACGCGTCAGCGTTCTCCTTGTGCTTCACCAAGGCCACATCGCCCAACGTGACCACAGGAGACGGCGAAGCCTTGCGAGGCGGAGAAGGAAGCTCAAGCTCTTCCCATGGAACAAGCAATCTGACCCTGAGAATATGTTCCAATTCCTTCGAGAGTCTCATCGTGGGCAACATTTTGCCAATCTCGATCTTCTGAATAACCGTCAGCTTCTCCTTCGCTTTGAAAGCTAGATCCTGTTGAGAGATGCCAAGCTTCTCCCTTCCTTCTTTAATGACTCGGGAATATTCCTCGATAAGATCAGACTCCTCAACCGCTTTCGGCAGCCTCTCGATCGGTGCATGCGTATGCGAAGGCGCTATCACCGGGCGACGGGACCTATCAGAAAAACTGGGGAGTCTAGTGCCAATACTCGAACATTGCTGGCATACGATGAGGGTTGCTCCTTCCACCAGTGATCTTCCGGGTTTGCCGACGATCTCGTGTCCACAAATCTCACAGAACAAGGGTTCAGGATACCTCTAGGCGAGAACGTTAGAAATAGCTACTCAGGATGCTTATGTAGGTATCGGATTTAGAATGCCCCTCCAGCTTGTAAAGCCCCGGCTTCATGAGCTAAGAAGAATAAGGGTCGTGGCCAACTATCAGTTTGGTAAGGGCGCGAGCAAAGCCTTTCCCAAAACCATCTTGATAACACGATCCCCTAATACTCACCGAGTCCGACACATCTACAACAAGGATGAGCTACTAGCAACCTATCGTCCAAAGGATGGACTGCTTGCACTATCGACCCCTGGAGGACAAGCCCTACGCGGCATCTTCAAACCACCGAGGCTACGAGTCGAGGTCGTCCCAGGGGTTGAGGAGTTCATCAAGAATGGGGGAAACGTGTTCTGCAAACATGTTCAGCACGTGGATCCGGAACTTCGCCCGGCGGAGGAGGTTCTCGTAGTCGATGAGAAGGATCGTTTGCTGGCGGTTGGCAGAAGCTTCTTCAACGCTGAAGAAATGCTCAGTTTCAAAATTGGCGTAGCGGTAAAAGTCCGACATGGAGTTGAAAGCTGATAGACTTTAACAATCAGCAACCCGCCAATGACGGTTGAAAGTTCCACCATGCAACGTCGGATCAACCCTAGAGAAGCGAACCGGATGATGCAACGCATGGGCATGCAGGTCAAACAGGTAGACGATGTGACCAGAGTCATCATCGAGTCGGCCTCAAAGAGAATAGTAATCGACGCTCCCGAAGTTGCGATCGTCACGGTCCAGGGACAGACAGTCTACCAAGTTGGTGGAGGAACAGCCCGTGAAGAAGGTCCGGCTGGGGTGTCTACACAGGAAGATGCAAAGCTCGTCGCCTCACAGGCAGGAGTATCAGTAGACGAAGCTGCTAAAGCTCTCCAGCAATCTGGAGGTGACCTAGCTCAAGCCATTATCGTTCTCAAACAGAAGAAAACCTCCTGAGAAATTCCGGTCTTTGACTATACAAGCGACCGTATGCTTCATACTCAGAGACAATGAGGTTTTGCTCCTCAAGAAATCCAAAGGACTTTTCGGTCAGGGAAAATGGAACGCTCCCGGCGGCAAGATACTGCCCAATGAAGAGCCTCAGACTTGCGCTGTTAGAGAGGTCTTCGAAGAGACCGGACTCATCGTAGAGAATACAGAACAAATCGGCCTCCTACACTTCTACAAGAACAGCCAGCGCGAGAATCCCGATTGGATCGTCCACGCATTCCTCGCCCATCAATCCATCGGAGTACCCATAGACGGACGAGAAGGCCGGCTCAAATGGTTCAAAATCGACGCTCTACCCTTCGACGAGATGTGGGAAGACGATCAATATTGGTGCAGACTAGCACTTGAAGGGACCAGACTTGAGGGATGGTTCTACTTCTCAGGCGACTTCGAGAACCTAATCGATCATAGGATAGAAGTCAAGCCGCCGCCAAATCAGATCGAAGTATGAAACTGGCTGTTCTAGGGTCTCTCAGGCTTTAAGACCCAAAGCAGACCCGGGACATGGCAAGAGAAGATTGAAGCTCATAGAGTGCGTGCCAAACTTCAGCGAAGGACGAAGACAAGAAGTAATCAACTCAATCGCAGATGCCATCAGATCAACTCCGGGCGTCACCCTGCTAGATGTAGAATCGAATCCTGACCACAATCGCTCGGTCATAAGTTTCGTCGGCGAATCCGGTCCCGTCAAACAAGCGGCGCTCGCCGCGTCAGGGAAGGCCATCGAGCTCATCGACCTCACCAAGCACAAGGGCGAACATCCTCGCATGGGAGCCGTAGACGTAGTCCCGTTCGTACCGTTATCCGGAGCCACGATGGACGATTGCATAGCCCTAGCGAATGATTTCGGGAGAGAATTCGCAGAGCGATTTCATGTTCCAGTCTTCCTCTATGAGGAAGCTGCTTCGATGCCCGAGAGGCGAAACCTTGCAGATGTTCGAGCGGGCGAATTCGAAGGACTCCGCGACAAAATAGGCAGAGACCCAACCAAGAAGCCTGACCTTGGCCCCGACAAGATTCACCCAACTGCAGGAGCCACCGCAGTGGGTGCACGGGAGATACTGATCGCCTACAACGTTAACCTTGGCACAAACGACCCCGCGATCGCGAAGAAGATCGCTCACCAGCTACGGGCGAAGGACGGCGGTCTCGCCTACGTCAAGGCGCTGGGCTTCGAACTGAAAGAACGAGGAATCGTCCAAGTCTCAATGAACATGACCGACTATCACAAGAGCCAGCTCTTCAAAACCAAAGAACTCGTCGAGCTATTCGCCGAAAGATACGGGGTCCCGGTCGTGGGCAGCGAGATCGTAGGACTCGCCCCGATGGACGCGCTGGTTGATTCAGCCGAGTTCTATCTGAAACTTGAGAATTTCAGCCGCGAACAAATTCTGGAGAAACGACTGTTCGCACCCAGCCCGTCAAGCCTCATCGACATGAGCCTCTTAACATTCTCTGAGGAAGTGGCTTCAAAGAAGGCGACTCCAGGAGGAGGCAGTGTTTCCGCGTATGTGGGTGCCTTGGCCGCGGGACTGGTCTGTATGGTTGCGAGAATAACACTAGCGAAGAAGGACATGGCACAAGACAGCGAACGGCTCCAAGAGGCTGTTCGGAACGGAGAGGACCTTCGCCAGAGGTTCTTGGACCTGGTTGTCGAGGACGCTGAATCCTTCGATGCTGTTATGCAGGCGTTCAAGTTGCCTAGAGACAAGCCGGACGTTCGAAGAAAAGCGATTCAAGACGCCACAGTCAAAGCAGCCGAGGTGCCACTACGCACACTTGATTCCTCTGTTAAGATTCTACGCCTGGCAGAAGAGGTCGCGAAATACGGAGCGACCAACGCGCTCTCTGATGTTACGACATCTGTGGCCGCAGCGCGAGCGGCCACGGAAGGAGCTGCCAGCAACGTACTGATCAACCTAGACATGCTAGAGGACAAACTATACGCAGACAAGACCCGCATGCGCGTCTTGGAACTGAGAAAAGACGCAGAACAATTGGAGCAACGAGCTCTGGAACTCGTTGCAACTCGTTCCCGTAAGAAATAGCCTAAGCGTCCAACTGAATCAATCCCGTCTTCTTATCAGCCCAAACCATCAACGGGGCCACAAGCATAGTCAACTCTCTTCCCTCTCTAGTCAGAAAATACTCGACCCGGGGAGGAATTTCCTGATAAGCTACACGTTTCACAAGTCCATTCCGTTGGAGGTCCTTCAAGACATCGCTCAAGGTCTTGGCGCTTATACCTGGAAGTTTCCGAGCCAGATGGTTGAACCGCAGCGTTCCTTCGTTTCCAAGTTGAGCCAAGGCACATAGTACCCATTTCTTCCCAATAACATCAACAAGCCCCTCACACGGGCAGGGACAGATGCAGCAGGGTTCTCTTTCCTTTTGTCTAACCATTCTGTAACCCAGTTACCCTATGGGAACTTGCCGGGTTAAATACTTCACTTTGGTAACTGAGTTACCGAGGTGAAGTGTCAAATGAGCTGTTGCGGACCCGGCTGCGGATGTTGTGGTCCAGGGTGTTGCTCCAACGAGCAAACAAGCCAGAACATCGGAAAGAACTGAGCCTTGAAATGGTAAGGCTGTTCGAAGTCTGATGCGTACCCATCTTTTTCTGAAGATCTCCCGGGCAGACCCATGGAACTCTTAAACATGGGAATCGGGTCGATCGCCCTTGTCGCTCAATGCAGTATTCCCAACTCGGTCCCACCGGACTCCAAGTTTCACGCATCTGCCTTGGAACAATGTCCTTCGGTAACTCTGAGGAGTGGATGGTTGAAATCGATAAAGCGCGACCAATAGTGAAGCGAGCCCTTGACCTCGGGGTAAACTTCTTCGACACTGCCAACGTTTACTCGAATGGAAGGTCCGAAGAAGTCGTGGGTGAACTTCTGAAAGACCACCGGGAGGACGTCGTGATTGCTACGAAGGTCAGATTGAAAGTTGGCGAGGGACCAAACACCGAGGGCCTCTCACGATACCACATCATGGGACAAGTCAAGAAGTCTCTCAAGCGACTCCGAACCGATAGAATCGACCTCTACCAGACTCACCGCTGGGACTACTCGACCCCGGTAGAAGAAACACTTCTCACTCTCAACGATTTGGTCCGGCAGGGCTCTGTCAATTACATAGGGACTTCAAGCATGTTCGCCTGGCAGTTCGCCGAGTCGCTTGCCGTTAGCGACCTTCTGGGAATTGCGCGTTTCGTCTCTATGCAGAACCACTACAACCTCTGCTATCGCGAAGAGGAACGAGAGATGATACCATTCTGCAAGGACCAAGGAATAGCTCTGATTCCCTGGAGCCCGTTGGCCCGCGGCTTCCTAACTGGCAGATACAAGCGGGGAGGAAAGATAGATTCTCCGAGATACCGCTCTGACAAGTATTTTGCTGAAAGATTCTTCAAACCCGAAGATTTCGACGTGGTCGAGCAGGCCACGGAGATTTCAAAGGAGAAGGGGGTGGCCGTATCTCAAATTGCTCTAGCCTGGCTACTCCACAAAGGAGTCTGTGCTCCAATAATTGGAGCAACTAAAGTTGAGCATTTAGAAGATGCTGTCAGCTCGCTCGACGTCAAGCTCTCGCCGGATGACATGAAGAGACTCGAAGAACCTTACAAGCCCCATCGAATAATCGGTCCGCTACATGTTCCGGAGCCCGCTAGCTAGGTTCTGGACCTTTCTCTCGCGGCAAAGTTTCGAAGCTGTGTAGGGTCCCAACCAACAACTTCGACAATTTCTCGACGACGAATTGTCTTCTCCGGATTCTCTGAATGAAGCCGTTGAATGATCTTATCGTTGACCTCCGCCGGGACATCCCAAGAAACTGAAGACCTCCTCTTGTCGAAGGAGTCTATCTCTTGATGCACATCAACGTCTGTCAAGTAGTCACCAACTAATTTGATAGTCGCCGGAGGTATCACTCGACGAAGCCCAGCCTCACCATCATTGAACCGATCCAGAGGATAGCCCATCGCCTTCCTCAGTTCCAAATACCTCGACCTCGGACTGAATCCCTCCCCACCCTCGACCTCAGCAACAACTATTTTCCCCGTCACTCGCCCTGCTTCGCGAACTACCTGAACCCAATCTCGAGCGAGATGCAACACATGAACCAGAATTGCACCATCAAAGACCATGTCACGGAAAGGAAGGTAGTGCGCGTCGGCTTGGACCAAGTTTCTGACCCCCTTCTCTCCAGCCTTAGCCATCATAGAGAGTGACACGTCAATACCTACGACGTCGAATCCTGAATTATTCAGGTACTCTGCAAATCGGCCCGTCCCGATTCCGACATCGAGAATGGTCCTGCAACCAGCGAACAGTTCTTTCATCGCGTTCAAGAGACTCTTCATCACTTCTGGTGGAACGCCGGACCATCTCGTGGAGTCGTAGACGCCGGCTATACGATCAAAGGAAACCGCCACTTATGTTTCACCTAAAGCCCCCGAGTGACATAAATCTCGAAGCATCTGTTCCTTTGGACATGTGGAAGGTCAATCGACCGTCTGCTAAACCTATACGTCACGATTGACCCTGTGATGCTATCTTGCTTCATGCTGACGGGATCGCCCGGAGCTTATACTCAGAGGGGGGTTTCCTCAGCCCTAAGCCACCTTTCGACTTTTCCAAAGCCCTGGACTTCTTGAGAGGCTTCCCGCCGATGCTGGCGGACCAGAAGATCGATGAACTCTCTCTGACTAGGGCCGTCTGTATCGGAGGCCAAACGGTCGTCTTCAATGTTAGATCAACAGGCCTCATCAAGAGTCCTCGATTGAAATATGCACTCAGTTCCGACCGCCCCCTGACGCCTGGTGTGCGTGACGCAGCGGTAGACCGTATCAGTTTCTTTCTGAGTCTAGCTGATGACCTCGAAAATTTCTATCGCATCGGCTATGGTGATGTGGATTTTGCGCCGATCCTGCAGAGGCTTTACGGTCTACACCAGGTGAAATTTCTCACTCCCTTCGAGTCTGCCTCCTGGGCGGTACTCTCTCAGCGCTATCCGGCCGCAGCAGCGCAAAGGACCAAACAGGCCATCACCGAAAAATTTGGTACAAGTCTAGAGATGAATGGTCAGAGGTACGTCGCATTTCCCGAACCCTACCGCCTGGCGTATGTCAGCGAACCTGACCTAGGTGCCATTGTCAAGAATCAGCGGAAGACACAGTTCTTGATCGGCGTCGCAAAAGCCTTCGCAGAGAAAGACGAAAGATTCCTCAGAACAGCCAAGTACGACGAGGTTGAAAAATGGCTAAGTCAGATCCAGGGCATCGGAGACTGGTCGTCAAAACTGATTCTCCTGCGAGGACTCGGCCGGATGGAAAAGATCGCGGTGGAGAAACGATTGCTGAAAGCCGCTTCAAAAGTCTACGGTCGAGGGAGAACCCTGACTCAGAGCGTGTTAGACCAGATGGCGGAGAAGTATGGACCTTGGAAGGGGTACTGGGCATACTATTTGAGAACGGCGTCCCTGAAATCCTGAGATAGCAGCCGAGCTTTCACTGAGCTACTCAGGATTAGACGTTGACAGAGACTGCACTTTTGCTAGGGCGTGTTTGACCAGGACCAATCTTCCCCAGCCGTGGTGAGCAAAGTCTTCGACCGGCGGCAGTTTGTCGATCTCGAACCATCTCAACTCTGCAACTGTCTTCCCAGGTGAGACGTTCATGGTTCGCGTGAAGGCTAGATAATCAAAGATGAGATGCCAAGTCTGATTGTTCCCCATGAAAGATTCAATCTCTGCGAGTTTCATTGCTGCATCGTCTATTCCTGCCTGTTCCTTCAAGATCCGCCTGACAGCTTGCTCGGGATGCTCCAGGTGATGAAGATCATCGTTGGGTAGAAACCATCCTTCTTGATTGTCAGGGCCCACTCTGTATTTCACCAACAGAGCAGAACTGTGATGCAGGGCTGCGACATGGGCTACTAGTGTATGCTTGTTGCACTCCATGGATGAAACCCTGATTTATCACCTAGGAGTGGAACAAGATTAGCCTTTAGTCGCGCAGAATTCCTTCGACAACGTTGCCTTGCAGTAGTGAATCTTCAGACTTCTCGGCTTTCTCGAAGAGTGTAGTTTCGTCCACCTGAATCGAAGCTCGTTTCTGGTAGATCTTCGCGACTTGTCGAAAGATGTCTGAAAGCTTGTCAGATTTTGGCCGAACCTCTTTGCCGAGTCGCCTCGTCAATATCTCCGCGCAATGATTCACAACCATCCTTCTCCCCGTCCCAAGAATCTCGCCCAACGCCTTGTCGAGCTCCTCAATCCCATCGGGCAGCTTGTTCATGTCAACATGATGCCTGCGTCTGGCATAGTGAAGAATCAGCTCAGCCGTCGCGCCTCCTAGACTCTGAAACGCTTCCTCAACAGAATCCTTTAGCTGCATGGCTAAGTCGGGAGGAAGATGTACTAGCCGGAACAAACCCCGTTGGGACATCGGTAGCACTAGACTAGCTGCCTCTGCCAATCTTACAACTAACGTTACTAGGCCGACCTACGACAGGTTGCACGCAATGAGCCGGAGCGGGCCAAGGGGGTACCCAGAACCCGCAAACCGGACGCTAATTAGACGCGCGTTACTCTTTCAGTTCTCGAATGAGCTGTTTAGCTATCGTTAGCCGTTGAATGTCGTTTGTTCCCTCGTAAGTCTTGATGATCTGCGAATCTCTCAAGAACCGCTCGACTGGGTACTCGGTCGCAACGCCATATCCACCATGTATCATCATGGCCAACAATGCCAGCTTTTCGGCTGTTTCAGTTGATGTCACCTTCGCGATCGATGCGGCTTTGACAAACTCTTTGCCCTGATCCTTGAGTGATGCCGCCCAGTACGTGAGCAGACGTGCCGTGTGAAGTCCCATAGCCATCTCCGCTAGCTTATACTGGACCTGCTGGAAATCGATTAGCGGCTTCTCAAAGCTCGTCCGGGTCTGCGCATAATTTATCGCGGCCTCATATGCTGCCTGGGCAATACCGACACCCTGCGCGGACACGTCGACACGGCCTCGATCGTACGTCTTCACGCCAATGTAGAACCCGTCACCCTCTTTTCCGACAAGATTGTCGGTAGGCACTTTGACATGGTCAAGAATCAATTCCGAAGGTTGCGAGCCTCGGAGACCTGTCGTTTCGATGTGACTTCCTACCTGGAATCCCTCTGTTCCCCTTTCAACAATGAATGCACTCAAACCCTTATGCCGCTCCTTGCTACTTGGAGGAGGACTCGTTCTAGCGAACACCAAGTAGAGGTCCGCGATCTCACCGTTTGTGATGAACGTCTTCCGGCCGTTGATCTCCCAGTGGCTTCCGTGAAGCTTGGCCGTTGACTTGATCCCGGCTACATCGGACCCTGCCCCGGGCTCAGTCATCGCGTGAGCCCCGATCTTATCGCCAGATACGATCGGGACGAGAAACCGTTTCTTCTGCTCTCCCGAGCCCCATTCATTCAGAGGCTCCGACACCAGATGACTCGCGACAAAGACCGTTGAGCAGGCAGCTGAGACTCGAGCTATCTCTTCGATAGCAATGACCATCGAGAGAAGATCTCCACCTAGACCACCATACTCCTCCTTGTATGTGATAGCAGTCAGGCCAACTCCCGCAATCCGTCGGAGAAGGTCTCCCGGTATCTTGTTATTCCGGTCAATCTCAAAGGCCACAGGACGAATTTCCTTCTCAGCAAAATCGCGAATAGTATGACGGAGACTCTCGTGATCAGCAGTCAGCTTAACTTCATAATCAGCAGAACGAGGCATCATAGTGCTCGTCAAATCTAAACCAACACCCAACCTTTGTGGCAATCATTCCTTTAAACTTTGGAACACGTCTGGAGGCAGAACCTCTCAGCCCCATTTTAGTCATCTTCCTCTTCTTATCAATTCCTTTTAGAACCGACGAATCAATCTGACCATGTGAGAAGTTCGCGGGGAGCGCTTCGGTTCTCTTCAAGAAGGCAATGGCGGAACTGGCTAGCGAGAAATCACGCCACAAAGAACGAAGCGCTTTTGGTAATCTACAAGAGGGCACCGAAGAATGCCAAGTTCCCTTCGCGTAGCGCGCTCGAGGAGGCACTTTGCTATGGATGGATTGACGGATGGTTCAAACCCCTAGATAACGACCGGTGGCTAATCAGGTACACACCAAGGCGGAAGAAATCCAACTGGT